>WNGB01005917.1_pt1 | contig 18169 bp, 13 predicted proteins | sample 5400681 | NCBI WGS metagenome assembly WNGB01 (sample SAMN13153367, study PRJNA577476) | soil metagenome | isolation source: 115 cm soil or saprolite under grassland replicate 2 | place: USA:California | collected 2016-06-15 | reverse complement strand
GCTACCGCCATTATCGGCCGCGTACTGTTCGTTGTCCCTGGCCCCACCGCCAGCTTCGATGAGATCCCAGCCGGTTGGAAGTGTGGTATTGGTTGTTCCTGAATTGGCTAACGTATTGAAATCCTGCGCGTACGCTGAGCCTAAAGTCGTCAGGCTGACCGTTCCAGCCGCCTGCGCCGGCTCAGCTGCACCAACCAGGTATGTGAATAGGAGAATAAAAACGGCGAGCACACGAAGCCAGCGCCAGCGCGCTGCGGAGGATTGGGCGGGCATACTTTTCTCACTCCTTACTGACTCTACATTGAGCCGGACGATACGGGGGATGGCGGGTATTCTACCAGAACAAGCCAACGACAACAAGGCTGGAGCGATTCTGCGCGTAAGACGAACCGACATCGAAGAAATCTCCAGAATCCCAAGTGCGCGATTGGCCTGCGCACCGGAGTCCATGGATATGGTGCCGCCACCTACAGCTTTGAACGATCGTTTGTTCCAGATTGGGGCTGATTGGATATAGAGTATAGTGCCGATTTGTTAAGAAAAAATACATACTTCAGCTAACAATTTTGTCATCTCACGATAAAAGTCACGTGGTATAATCGCCTCATCCGGGAAGTGTTAAAAAGAGGTTGCTCGCTTGACCTGGCTCTATCCCCTGAGCCGAGAATTACTCTATGCCACGCCACACTGCGCGCCCGCGACCCCGCTGCCGGCCAGGATTTTTCTGTGCGCCCAATCTCTTTCGGGTCTAGCCATCGGTGATAAGGAGTATTTATCGTTCGACATGCTCTTTCAGACAGTTCTTGGAAGGCCGCTCGAAGATCTTATACGTCGCTCACTATGACATTTTTGTCATCTTGTATCAAACGCACTGGAGCAGCCTCTCTATATATAAGTGAAAAACTGTCATATAATCCTCTTCCCAGTATCCATAATACACACAGCGCTGGCTTCGTCGGTCCATCAAGCGAGCAGACCACTCTGGCACGCCGTGCGACGCTCGTCGTGGATGCCCCAGACGTGCAGCTGGCGTCAGCCATCAAATTCGCCGGGTCAACGCCGAGCGGCATCTCGGCCATCGCGCGGACATCCTATCAAGTTTTGCTAAGGAGGTGAGCACAGTATCGTTCCACAAGGCTATCCTGAAGGAGTAGAACGTAGTAGTTAAGGAGGGTTTGGCTGATGCGTCGCTCAATGTTGAGTATCGTGCTGCTGCTGATGGCGGCCCTGGCGCTGCCGGCGGCGGCACAGAATCAGGCCGCCGCGCCTGCCGCACCGCTTTCGTCCAAGGTTGTATTGTTCGCGTCCGATGGCATGCGCCCCGATCTGATGGAGAAATATGCAGCGGAAGGCGCAATGCCAACCTATGCCGCGTTGATGGCTGCCGGTGCGCGAGGGGATAATGGAATGTTGCAGGCCTTTCCGCCCAATACTGGAGTGGGTTGGTATACCATGGCAACCGGAACGTATCCGGGTGAACATGGTTCCACAAACAATACTTTCTTTAGATCTGGCGATGCCTTCAGTAATCGAACATCGTTCTCGGGGGCGGGGGTGCTCCAGGCGGATACGATCGCGAACGCGGCCGAACGGGCAGGTAAGAAGGTTGCTCAGATCGACTGGGTTGGTGGTGCAGCGGCCAACATCGACGGCCCAACAGTCGACTTCACCAATTTCTTCTCCAACCGTGGCGTGCTCGTCGGCGCGGCTGACCCGGTTGAGCAGGCCGGCTCGGCGTTCTTCGGAGTCACCTACCAGGTAGCGACGGCGCCTGTGGATGCAACAGGATGGGCCAGCGTACCGGCCGGCGATCCGGCAGCGACACCCAAGGAGACAACGTGGGCAATCCCGACCACCTTCGCCGCCCAGAATCCACCCCGCACTTACAATGTCTACTTTTACGACAGCGTCACCGGTGGCGGTGTGAACTACGACCACGCAATCATTAGCCCGGTCGGCAAGACTGGGGCTAGCCCGTCAGTAGACTTAGCCGTCGGCGACTTCCTCCCGATCAAGCTGTTGGGCGCGAATGGACTCATTGGCGCCCGCGCGGGCCAGACGGTCGGTCACTACGTGAAGCTGATCTCGCTCGCACCAGACGCCACCCAGTTCAAACTCTATGACACTTCGTTGGCGCGTGCGATCGCGAAGTGCGGCACCCCATGCAACGGCCTGCCCGCCGGTGGCACGGGCGAGGATCGGCTCGAGAAGTACATCGCCGACAACCTCCTGCCGTGGGCCGCGGCTGACTTCGCCCCAGAGGAAGCCGGTGTAGTCGATGAGGATACATACATCCAGCAGGGCCGCGACCTCGAGCGGGCCTACAGCCTTCAGGTAATAAACTACATCCTGGGCACGCTCCAAACGGACACAGACCTCGCCATGGTCGGCTATCCATTCACCGACGAGGTCTCGCACCAATTCATGGCGCTCGTTACGCAAACGGATGCCGATGGCGGTCTCAACCCATGCTACGATGTTAATCCGAAGTTCGATGACGTCCAGTGCACCGGACGTGGGACAGCGGGACGGGTCACAATCCGCGAGGGCTATATCCGTAGTGCCTATGAGGATGCCGACGAGAAGCTCGGGATCACGCGCACGCTGATGGGTGGCAACCCGACAACCTTCGCTGGCTCAGACCACGGCTTCGCGCCACAATGGTATGCGGTTAATGCGAATGCTGTCTTGAATGCCGCTACAGTCGGTGGAGTTTCATTGCATGCAAGCAATGCGAGTGCATCCAACTGTAGTGCTGTGGGGGTCGCGCCGGTGAGCCCACCCGCAGTACCGAATCCAGCCGAGGATATTACGAAGGCCTGCTGGGCTGGCGGGACAATCCAGATTTACATCAACCCGAACCGGCTCAAGAACGCCGCACAGCCGACGTCCGCAACGTTCCCAACCTACGAGGATGTTCGCACTGCGGTCCGCAACGCGTTCCAGAGCCTCACTGACCCAGCGAACCCAGGCAAGCAGGTGATCCAGACGATCATGAACAAGGAGGATCTGCGGAATGTAGACGGCTCTGACTCCCTGCACCCAAACCGAAGCGGGGATGTTGTGGTGGTATTGCGCCCTCCATATCAGTCTGATGCAGGGACGGCTGGCCAGGCGATTGCACTCTCCCACTTCTTTGGACAGCATGGCTACCTGCCGAACTATGTTGACCTTGCGAACAACATCAATATGCACGCGACGTTTGTTGCAGCAGGTCCGGGGATCAGGCAACAGAGCCCGGTTGCAGGAGTCCGCGCGGTTGACCTGGCGCCAACACTTGCCTTCCTGATGAACTTCCCGGGCCCACAAAACGCCCGCGGGAAAATCCTCTACAATCTCACCCAGAATGCGGCGCGATATAAAGAAATTACCATCCTTGATATCAGTGATTACCACGGCCAATTGACTCCGCTCAGTGAAGCTGCTGATAATCTGGCAGCACCCGGTGTAAGTGCCGCCTTTGCAATTGGTGGCTCCGCCTTCCTCAAACCTTGGTTCGATCTCTATCGTTCGGAAGCACCGAATGGATCATTGACGATCGCAGCCGGTGACTCAGTCGGCGCGACACCGCCAATCTCCAACTTCTTCGGTGATACACCCACCATCGAGATTATGAATATGATGGGCTTTAGCGCCGATGGATTGGGTAACCATAACTTTGACAGGGGCTCGGCCTATCTGCGCAATACACTCATCCCACTAGCGAATTTCCCATATGTGTCGGCTAATGTTGTTGACCCGGCGACCAGCGATCCGCCGGCTGAGTGGTCGAAGAGCCAGGTGTTTACTCTCGGAGGTGTAAAAGTCGCTCTCGTTGGTTTTACCAACGATGACGCCCCAACACTGGTATCGCCAGACGCTTTCTCACCCTTCATCGTGAAAAACTCACTGACGGAGGTGAATAAGCGCGCTGGACAACTGCGCAAGCAAAAGATTCCTGTTGTTGTTGCAATTGGTCACCTCGGCGCGACCGCCGGGACCCTCACCGCCCCAACCGGCCCGTTGATTGATCTTGCCAATGGCGTCACTAATGTAGATGCGGTGATTGGCGATCATACAGATTTCCAGGTGCTTACCACGCTTGGCAATGGCGTGCTCGTGACTGAGAATCGCAGCAAAGGTGTTCGATTCACGCGCGTCCGACTGGTATTCGATACCAGCACCAATAGCGTCATCTATAAGACGGCGGACTTCCACAAACCCTGGGATATAGGCGTAACCCCCGACCCGGCCATCAAGGCGAAGATCGACGATCTGAACGCCCAGTTGGCGCCGATTTTCAATACTGTTGTCGGTCAGTCCACTGTGATCATTCCACGTGCTGACGCGTGTACAACCGCGACAGGACGAACGGATGGACGCGCCTGCGAGTCGCTGATCGGGGATCTCGTAACAGATGCAATCCGTTCTCAGTACGGTACTGACTTTGCGCTCACGAACTCGGGTGGTTTGCGTGCTGACCTCACATGCCCGGCAGGACCGGTCGACCCGAACGCGAATGACTTCTGCCCACCCAGCCTTTACCCGGTTCCCAACGCGGGCCTGTACCCAATCACACGAGGCCAGGTACTTGGTGTGCTGCCGTTTGGCAATGTGTCTGCGACGTTGACGATCAACGGGGCAGAGCTTAAGGATTATCTCGAAACCGCTGTCTCGTCGCTGCCTAACGTGACCAACGGACGATTTGGGCAGGTCTCGGGCCTCTGCTTCACCTTCGACATCCAGGCCACACCCATCTCCTTTACGTCAGCCCCCACGGCGATTCCGGGCACAGGCAGTCGTGTCCTGAGCGCCGTTCGGCAGGCAGCGGACGGAAGCTGCACTGGCGAACCGATCAGCTTCGACTCTGGTGTAACCTACACGCTGACCACCAATGACTTCACCGCCAGTGGCGGCGACGGCTACCAGAACTTCAGGAGCCGGATAACAACGCGGGACATCCTCGACCAGGATCTCGCCGACTATCTCGGGTCCGTGCCAGGTGGTGTGGTCAGCCCAGTCATCCAGGGCCGGATCCACTGCACCGACTCGAATACGAGCACCGCTCCGGCCTGCCCGGTCGGGTCGCCCTAGCCTAAATAACCGGAGAACCGAGAACCGGAGCGGATGGAGGATAGAAGATAGAGGATGCCCACCTCCATCTTCTATCTTCTATCTACCGCCCTCGGTGCTCAATCTAGGTGATAACTATGCGTTATAGAATCTTTGTACAGAGTGTTGCGATCCTGCTGATGCTGGCCTTGCAGATACCATCTGCTACTCTGGCGCACGATGGCCCCGCACGGATCGAGCTGAATCGCCAACAAACCAGCTCCGGCGCAGAGCTGGAGATACGCGGCGTCAATATCGCGCCCGAGCAGCCGATCACGCTGGCGCTGGTAGGGGCCGGTGATGAATATCCACTCGGCACAGCGATCGGCGATGTACATGGCGATTTCGTCATTGGCGTTCGCCTGCCCGCCGAGGCGCTGGCCGGCGCTTACACCGTGCGCGCCTTCGGAGCGAACCGCGTGGTCGTGGCAGCGCCGCTTACGCTGGTGGGATCGGCCGACGAGGAGGGAGGCGAACGGCGTGATCAGTCGGAGCTGATGCTGGCTCCGATGCCACAGCCCAACCTGGCCGCGCAGCCGCAGACGGCAGCTCAGCTCCAGCCTCCCCAGGCGGCCGTGGCCCCTAGAGCTGAAGACCAATCAGCCAATATATCGCCAGCGCTGCTTGCGGTTGGTGGATTGGCGGTGCTGATGCTGGTGGTGCTGCTGGCGATGCGATCGCGCGCCGTGCGCGGCGCTAAGCGGAGCGAAGAGCGCGAGGCAAAACTGCCCGGTTAAGCCTCGCCATTGTTGAAAATCTGACTTGAGAGTATCTGCCCAATTCCCAGTCGCGGTCATCAATTTCTTTTCGCTTGACTGAAAGGGGGTGATCGCCAGGGTGCAGACATTCTGGTCAGCGGCGGGAGAGTCGAGCATATCGGCTGCTGATAGGTTCTCGGAATGGTTCTTTTAGGAGGGAGATGTATTCCTATGCGTACGAAGAAGTCGTGAGTTACACATCTGGTCGGGCTGCTGGCTTTGATGGTCATGTCGCTGGCGTTCGCGGTTCCAAGCGCCCTGGCCGACGACCCCAGCAACACCAAAGGCTTCCGCAAGGCAGTCACGCTGGCGGGCATCCGCGAGCACCAGGCCGCATTCCAGAGCTTCGCGAACGCCAACGGCGGCAATCGATTGGCCACCACCGCAGGGCACGATGCCTCCGCGCAATATGTGTATGACCGAGCTGCTGCGGCCGGCTATGATGTGCATTTCCAAGAGTTCACGTTCCTGCTGGTTTCGGACAGGACGCCGCCCATTCTCCAGCAAGTGTCGCCGACCGCGAAGACCTATGTGGATGGCCCGGATTTCCAAACTATGCAGTACTCCGGCAGCGGCGACGTGACGGCGGCGGTCACGGCGGTAGACCTGAACCTACCATCGACCGGCGGCTCGACGAGCGGGTGCGAAGCGGCAGACTTCGCCAGCTTCCCCGCGGGCACCATCGCGCTGATGCAGCGTGGCACATGCACGTTCCGGGTGAAAGCGGAGAATGCGCTGGCCGCCGGAGCAGCGGGTGTGATTATCTTCAACGAAGGCAATGACGCCGGCAGGGTCGCCGTACTCAGTGGGACGCTTGCCCCGCCGCCGTTCAGTCTGCCGGCTGTAGGAACGACGTTTGCCCTGGGACTTGAACTCAACGGTGGAGTCACCAACGGCCCAACCGGCGTGGTCGCGCACCTCAAAACTGACACAATTGCCGAGAACCGCACGACCCGCAATGTGATTGCAGAGACTCCTGGTGGTGACCCGAATCATGTGATCGTCATCGGCGCGCACCTCGACAGCGTCAGCCGCGGCCCAGGCATCAACGACAACGGCAGCGGCTCGGCCACCATTCTGGAGATTGCCGAGGTATTCGCATCACAGGTGCGTGACACGCGCAACAAGCTGCGCTTCGCCTGGTGGAGCGGTGAGGAGGAAGGCCTGGTCGGCTCCACGTTCTACGTGAATAGTCTCAGCCAGGCCGAGAAGGATCAGATCGAGCTGAACCTGAACTTCGACATGATCGGCTCGCCGAACTTCGTGCGCTTCGTCTACGACGGCAACAACTCGGCTGGCGGCGGCGCGGTTGGGCCGGCCGGCTCCGGAGCGATCGAGCAGGTCTTCCTCGACTACTTCGCTTCGCAGGGGTTGCCGAACGAGCCAACGCCGTTCAACGGGCGCTCGGACTATGGCCCGTTCATCGCCGCGGGTATCCCGGCGGGCGGCCTGTTCACCGGCGCTGAGGGAGTCAAGACTGCGCAGCAGGTGGGGATCTACGGCGGTACCGCCGGCCAGCAGTACGACCCGTGCTACCATCTGGCTTGCGACACGTTCGACAACAACAGTAACACCGCGCTCGACCAGATGTCGGATGCGGTCGCGCACACCGTGCTGCTGTTCTCGAAGCGCAACTTCGACCAGACGCCGCTGCTCGATCCAGCCGCGGCTCCGAGCGGTGCTGCAGTCAGCGGCGGTGGTTTGCACGAGGATCACCATTTAGTCAATCGGTAACGTTGCCACCGTACAGAAGTCGAAATCGGCGGCCAGGATCCGCGGCGACACGCTGTATTGGACTGGACGGAGCTTCGAACAAGCCAATGAACCTCTGGCGACATGGCGACGCCCCGGCTCGTACTGAGCCGGGGCGTCTTGATTCTCGCGTCGCCGACGCGAACGGGATGCCCGGCGACAAACACGCGGTCGCGCGGCCATGATCCCGAGTGCTATACATACCGCAGTCAGATAATTCTGGATACGGCCGCGCGCATAGTATTCATCCAAGCAGGATCTATTACAATAATGCACTAGAATGTGCTCTGGCGCCAACTTGCCGGCTATGCAGCCAGCGCCCAAGCACTTCTTCATAACCATCGCCCACCAGCGCGCTAATGATCGCGCCACTCACAAATGCGTATAGCGTGCGCGGCTTGCCGGCCAACAGCGCCAGCAGCAGCGCCGGCACAAAGTTGGTCAGCACGATATTGAGCCCTAGCACGGTATCGCCCTCGGGCGTGGTATGGATGAGGCTCAGCGGGCGTTCCGGTTCACCGGTGGTCGTGGTGCGCAGGGTATTGCCCATCCAATTGCCGGCCAACGCCGCGCTGGCGATCAGCAGCATCCCACCCACTCTACGCAGAAGCCCCATGGCACCCTCCAGTTTTGTCGCCAGGATGCAGAATGCAGTGTACTGCCGACTGCCTACTGGTGACTGCCGACTGTCAATCAGATAGTAATTGCTGCCAATGTGTACTAGCAAGAGTCGGGCCAGCAGCGCAGCACACCTGTTCAAACGAACAGCTCTAACTGCTCCAGGTACCGATCGCTTTCCCAGATCAGCGGGGCGTGGCGGGGCAGCGCCTGCAGATCGATGCAGCGAATGTCGGCCAGCGCCAGCACACTTGACACAATATTGAGCGCGATGCCGGGCGAGTTGGCATGCTCCGAGAGATGCGCCAGCCAGGCGGTGCGCCGGCGACCGTCGGCACCAAGCCGCGTTAGGATTGCGCCGGCCTCCATATTATCGAGATGTCCCAGCGGGCTAAAGATTCGTTGTTTTACAGCCCAATCGTAGGGTGCGACGCGCAGTTTCTCCCGATCGTGGTTGGCTTCCAGCACGACTAAATCGGCCTCTCGCAATCCCGCCAGCACTGCGTCATCCCAGCTGCCGAGATCGATTGCGACACCGACGCACCAGTCGCCCGCGCGAATGGTGTAGCCCACCGGCGCTGCGGCATCGTGCGGCACGGGGAAGCTGCGGATGCTAAAAGGCCCAATCGTCATGCTAATGCCGATCGGCAGTGTGCGCACCTCGATACCCGAGAGCGAGACGCTCAGCGCGCCGGCGGTCGGCGCATTGGCGATCACTGGAACGCCATGGCGCCGCGCAATCGAGCCGGCGCTCATGGCATGGTCGCCGTGCTCGTGCGTCAGCAGAATTGCCGCGAGATCGGCTGGGCGCAATCCGGCGTGCGCCAGGTGCCGCTCGATCCGGCGCTGCGGCAGCCCGCAGTCGACTAATAGCGCGCCCAGTTGCGCGCCGGATCGATCGAGTTCGATCAATAGCGCGTTGCCGCTGCTTCCAGAGGCTAATGATGTTACGCGTAGAGTCATCGTTGTTAGCGACTTTCGAAAAAAGTGGCCGATTGCGCTCGTAATGCGTGTCAAGCGTATCCTTACGTTTTACGCATTACGCATTAGCTTGAATCGCCCCCAGCGCCGCGCACAGGTCGGCGATAATATCGTTGGCGTCTTCGATCCCTACCGACAGCCGAATCATGCCGTCGCCAATCCCGCGCTCGGCGCGCTCCTCGGCCGTTAGGTCGCGGTGCGATGAGATCAGCGGCGCGGTAACCAGGCTGTAGATATCGCCCAGGCTGGTGGCCGGCAGGATGAGCTGTAAACTGTCGATGAAGCGAAAGAGCGTCGTCCGGTCGTCGTCGCGCAGGTCGAACGAAACCATGGCGCCGAACAAGCCGCCAAAGGCCTCTGCCGCAAGATTGTGCTGCGGATGCGACGGCAGGCCAGGGTAATAGACTCGCGCGATCTCGGGCCGGGCGGCCAGCCATGTGGCGACGGCGGCGGCGTTGGCGCACTGCTGGCGCATACGCAGCGCCAGCGTCTTGATACCGCGTAGAATCAACTGGGCTTCGAATGGGCCAAGCACGCCGCCTAACAGCTTGGAGTAGCGTCGCAGCGTGTCGCGTACCAACGAGGCCCGCGCCACGACAATGCCGCCCGACGTATCGGCGTGGCCGCCAAGGTATTTGGTTGCGCTATGCACCACCACGTCGGCGCCCAGTGTCAGCGGTCGCTGCACGATCGGCGTCGTCATGGTGCTGTCGACGACCAGCCGCGCGCCGGCGGCCTTGCTGCGCTGCGCCAGTGCGGCCACATCGACAACTTTCAGCAGTGGGTTCGAGATCTGCTCGGCCAGCAGCACGTCGGGCTTGTGTTCGGCGATCGCCGCATCGACTGCCGCAAGATCGCACATATCGCACCCAATCACTGGGATGCCTTGCGCCGCGAAGAATTCGTTCAGCAGGTTGGTCGTGGCGCCATACAGATCGCGCGCGGCCAGGATGCCGCGAATGCGCGGATGCGTACTGCCGCGTGGCGTGCCGGCGGCGAGGATGGCGGCGTGCAGCGCGGCCATGCCCGAGGCGAATGCCACCGCGCCAACGCCGCTCTCCGCGACGGCCATCACGCGTTCGAGCGCGCTGACGGTCGGGTTGCCGTAGCGTGAGTAGACATAGCCTTCGCCGCTGGCAAAGGCCGCATCCAGCGCTTCGGCGCTCTCATAGAGATACGTCGCGGTTGTGTAGATTGGCGTGGCGGTCGGCCGTCCGTCCGGCGGCTGTGCGCGCTCGCCCTCGTGGATCAGGCGTGTCAGCAAGCTCCAGTTCGAAGTGGGCTGCTCGGGCATCGCTGGAGACTCCTCCATGCAGGTAGAAGCACATCGCTCGTGCCCGAGAGTATAGCATACCTTTGTGAGTCCTATTTTCGCCGATAGATCTCGGCGCGCGTATCGGCATATTCGCGCTCCCAGCGCGGGTCGCTCGCCAGTGCAGCGGCCAGGCGCGGCAGCGCCACGCGGTCGAGTACGACGCGCCGGACATCGTATTTGTCGATTAGCAGGGCATTGTAGTCACGAGCGTCGCGGATCGCAAGGTAATCCTGCCAGAGCGCCAGCGGGTAAAGCTCGACGCGCGGGTCGATGAATACTTGTGTGGTTGGGTACAGCGCCCAATCGAAGTACGATCCATAGCCCATCTCGTTAAACATCCGGCCGTCGATCGGGTTGGCGCGCAGATACTCGGCCGCGGCCACTGGCGTTTCGGCGCCGAACAGGCCCGGCGCGCCCGGCACATCGGCGAACAGCGCCTGATACGGCTCCGGCAGCGACAACCGCGCTTTGAAGGCCGGCTGGACCGCGATTAACAACCCAAGTAGCGCCAGCGAGATGATCAGGCTCGGCACCGGCATACGCGACCGCGCGATCGCAGTCGGTCGGGCTGGTTCCAGAGTCGCCAGGCTCTCGACCAGCATGGGCATGGCGATCATGCCGTACCAGACCACGTAACGCACGCCAGTCCAGGCTAGCCAGAGGAAGGCGCAGATCAGCAGCATATCGGTGAGCGTTGGGCGGCGGCGGTTCAGTGTGAAGACCACCAGCAGCGCTAGAATTGAGATATAGAAGCTGAAACCGGCCAGCCCTTGGGTCGTCGGCGGCTGCCACTCGATGATCAGCCCCTGGCTGGGTGGGTCGGTTAAGAGCTTGATAACATAGCTAAAGATACCTGGCCCCAGCGGGTTGACCAGCGTCGCAGCGAATGTACCGAACAGGGCTAGGTAGAGCCAGCGCAGGCGCTCCCAGCCGAGGGCGTTGGGTTGGCGCAGCAGGCGCCGCAGTGTTTCGCCCGCGGTCGTGAGCCCGAGCAGCGCAAGGCCAAGCACAAATGCACCATGCGCATTGACCCAGAAGGCCATCAGTAGCGGTAGGGCCAGCAACACGCGTGGCCGGGCCTGCCCAGCGGCATAGGCACCGATGATCAGCATATACAGCCCGAATGGCACCCACGACCAGTTTTGTGTGCGCGTCGGCAGATTGTTGCTCGCCATTGCCCCGGCCAGCAGCGTCGCCATCGCGGCTAGCCGCCATGAGCCGCTGCGGCGCCGTGCCTCGAACGCGACCAGCGTGAAGCCAGCCAGCCCAAGCAGGTTACGCGCCAGCACCGGCGCCTGCAGGCCGCCAATCGTATATAATGCGTAGAACAACCATTCGCCAAGCCAGGTCGCATAGACGTACGGGTGATCGGCCGGCAGCGACCATGCGAACAGATTGGTGGTTGGAATCCCTTGAGTCGCCGTGATCTGGCCGGCCTTCAGATGCCACCAAAAATCATTCGGCGGGGTTGGCACCAACGCGATGAATGCGCCGATCAGCGTGAGTGCTAGGAGCGCCCAGAGCAGATCGGGGCTGGGGGCCGCCAGCCCGAGCCGCGCGGCGCGCGGGCGAGCGGAAGGTGTCGTTTGATTGTCGATCATACCCATCGGCACTATTCCTTTTGCGCCGCGCGATAGCGCAATGCTCGGTTGCCGTGGCGCTTAAATTGCTATCATGGGACCGTTTGAACATCGCCAACGACACGACTTACGCTGTCGGCATTATTATGACAGGACATATGCAGTCAGTGGCAAAACACAGATTATTGTCCTTCGTATCGAACGTTTTTTCGTTCGCAGAACGAAAAAACGTTCGATACGAGAGATATTAATCCGTGGTGTATAATACCGTATAGTTGCCGGTTCGGCGAATATGGGTGGAGAATGATTCTACAGGATATCAACCGGGCCGTCTCGGCCGCACAGATCAGCGCTATCGCCGATTGTACCGTGGTGATCCCCACATATAATGAGCGCGAGAATATTGGCGCCCTCATTCCGCAAGTACTGGAGCTGCCGCGTTTTCGTGTGCTGGTGGTCGACGACAGCTCGCCCGACGGCACCGCCAACGTAGTGGCGGATCTCGCGCGCGAAGATCCGCGCGTTGGCCTGCTCTCGCGGCCCAGCAAGCAGGGGCTGGGCCGGGCATATATTGCCGGCTTTCGGCACGCGCTCGCCGAGGGCGCCCAGTTTATCTGCGAGATGGACGCCGATTTCTCACACGATCCGCGGTATCTGCCGCAGCTGCTGGCGGCCGCCGAGTCGCACTACGATTTGGTGCTTGGCTCGCGGTATGTGCGCGGTGGCGGCACGGTCGATTGGGGTCTGGTGCGGCAGCTGATTAGCCGTGGGGGCAATATCTATGCGCGTACCATTCTTGGTCTGCCGGTGATGGATGCGACCGGCGGCTACCGCTGCTACCGGCGGCGGGTGCTCGAGACACTTAATCTCGACGCCATTCAGTCCAATGGTTACTCATTTCAGATCGAGCTAGTGTATCGCACCATGCGGGCCGGCTTTCGGATCGGCGAGGTGCCGATCGTTTTCCCCGATCGACGCGTCGGCCAGTCGAAGATGTCGCGCCGCATTGTGCTTGAGGCCTTGCTCACGGTCTGGCGACTGCGGTTCGGGCGGTAATCCACGTTGGCGAAAACACCTACTGGGTGAATTTCCTATAGTTCCTTTAGTTCCCAAACACCTCCCTGAGGGAACTAAAGGAACTATAGGAACTATCGCGACCTGAATTAGATTCTCATGTTGGCCTATGATCAACCTCAATCGACAGGGTTTGGTGCTAAGCTCGCTCATGCTCGCCGCGCTTGTGGCGGTTGTCGCCGGCCCAATTCATCGCTTTGTCACCACCTGGCAACCGCTCTTTCTGGTCGGCGCCTGTTTTCTGGTGGCGCTTGAGGCTGGCCTGGTGCACCACGCTTTTCGCAAACAGCAGATGTGGGTCGACGAGTTTCTGCGCTATGTCGTGCCGGAAATCTTTGTCATGCTTATTCTGATGCGGCTGGCGACCACCCTAGGCGTTGGCGTCGCGTCGCTGGCGGATGACGCGCGCCAGTGGCTCTACGATCCGCTGAGCATTTTCGACGTTCCGTTCTTGCTCGCGATCATCGTCGGTTTGTTGGTTGGGCTGCTGGCGCATGTGATTATGCGCGATTTACTTGAACTGGAGCCGCGCACGTATGAGCAGCCGGCCAGCCAGACCGACGATAGCCAAGTTATGCTCGCGATTGCGCGACAAGATCGCGCGGCCGCGCTCGCGCGGATCAGCGCCCGCTTCGTGTTCGGCGGCGTATTGCTGCTGCTCGCGCTCGGCGTTGAGGCGGTCGACATCAGACGGATTACGGCGCCGAGTCTACCGATCTCCGCGCTCAGCAGCGCTGCGGCGTTGATTTATTTTATCAGTGGCTTTTTGCTCTATAGCCAGGCGCGCCTGGCGCTGCTGCGGGCGCGCTGGCGGATCGAGGGCGCGCGGGTGGCCGGCAATATCCCGCAGCGCTGGACGCGGATTAGCTGGCTGATCATCGCTGGCGTGGTTGGCCTGGCGGCGCTGCTGCCGCGATCGTATGGCCTGGGGCTGCTCGCGACGCTGCAGCAGTCGCTGGGCCTGCTGGGCTATGTGATTGTTCTGATTGGCTATGTGTTGACTTCGGTGCTGAGCTTGCTGGCGATTCTGCCGATTTTGCTGATCTCGCTGCTGACGGGCGGGAACACGAGCAATGGGCGGCTGCCGCCGCTGGAGCCGTTTGTGCCCCCGCCGACCCCGCCGCCGGCCGCTGCGGCCGAGCCGCGCTTATGGGCTGCGCTGGTCTTTTGGATCTGTATGCTGCTGCTGGCGGTGTATGCGATCGGCATCGTGTTCCAGCGCAACCCTGCGCTGATGCGCGCGCTGACCACCCGCGGCCCGCTGGCCTGGCTGCTGACGCGGCTGGCCTGGCTGTGGCGCGATACCCGATCATGGGCTGGCCAGGCGACCGAGCGGGCGCGAACGTTGCTGCGCCGCCAGGTGGCCCTCCCGCAGATCCGCATTCCGGCGTTGCGGCTGGGCCGGCTTGCTCCGCGCGAGCTCGTGCGCTACTTCTACCGCTCGACATTGCGCCGCGCGGCGAGCGGTGGCTTGCCGCGCCGCGCCAGCCAGACACCCTATGAATATAGCGCCGCATTGGCCGGGCGGCTGCCCGAGGCCGAACACGACATTGCCGAGCTGACCAATTCGTTTGTGCTGGCCGAGTATAGCCCGCGGCCGATCGGCGACGACGATGCCAGGCGTGTGCGCCGCCCTTGGGAGCGCCTGCGCCGCCGGTTGCGCGAGCTGTCGGGCGGTAAAGATCTTGACGATTAACCCCCGACTTACGTGGTGGGGTGTGGGGCGGTTTGCCGCCCCGCACCCTTTTTAGTTAGTCTCGGCCATATGCGTGGCCGAGACCAGCCAAAGAACCGGCTTGACGAAGGCGCGAACACAAGCCCGCTGATGTTTTATATGCCAATGATGCCATGAAGCTCGGCCCAAGTGATGGCACATCATGTGCTAAAGGCAGCGATGCACACGGTGAAAGGATGCGCGATGGCGGTTATTCAACAGGTTGTGCGCGAGATCGACACGGACTCCGTCCCAGCCTTTCGGAAGCGCGTGTATCGGCTGGCGGCGATCTATTCGGCGATCGTGCTCACCGGCATAGTCGCGATCGCGGTGATTCTTATCTGGGGCAAGTTCTTTGTGACCCTCAGCCAGCGCTCGAACGTCGAGACGCTTACGCTCGCCTTCATCCTGGTGCTCTTCGCTTACTTTGTGATCATCTGTCTGCCCGGCGTATGGGGAACGATCAAAATTGTCTACTACAATATTCCCGCTTGGTTAGGGCGCGATCGGTCGGAGGTGGAAACGCGAAAGCAGGCCGCCGTCACTTTCAAACGCGGCATGCCCGACTTCGTCTACCTCAATTGCCGTGTATGCCACCAGGGACATCCGAATGATGTCGTGACGATTCCGTTGAAGGACGATGCCGGCAGCCTCGGCAGCATTGTGATCGATGGCGTAAAGATGATGCATAAGGACGGTGTGAAACATAGCTCGAACAGTTTGTTTGCCTTCTTCGAGCAGCGTATTCAGCAGCTGATACAAGCGCGCGATCCACAGGCGCAAGTCGAAATCGTTCAGTGGGCGACGATCAACAATGAACCTGGCTTACAATACGAGAGCCTGGTCGCCTTTAGCCGGAACCTTGAAAAGCATCTCAAGGCCGGGCCATTGTGGCCGGCGGTCGAGCTGACTGACCAGGATATCGCAACGCTCATTCACGAGGCAACTGAACTCTGCCCGTTGGTGCGAAATGAAACTCACCTGCCCGATTTGGAATATGAGGTGCAACACCAATTGCCGATTATCCCCGAGCCGCTCGCCTTTGTGTCGTTATCACGCCAGGAACAACGCGCCGACCCCGAAGCCGCTATGGGCTGCGCGCTGATCATGACGATCGTCATTCTCGCTATCCTGGTCCTGTTTATCTTTTTCCCGCCATGGGTGCCAGGGAAATGAAGTGGTCGTTGTGCCGATCTGCCCTCCTGCTGGCACTCACCGTGAGCCTTGCGGCGTGTCGTGGTCCAGCTCCTGCTGTCGTGCGTCAGGAACTGCGACCACCGCTCACTCCGAATGATCCGTATACCTTGGTCGTAACAATCGAAAATCAAAGCGCCGGCGAAGGGCAGGCGGAAGTCACCGCACGTTTGCATTCGAAGACCACACATGAAACCGCGGCGGAGACGAGCCAGCCGGTGACACTACAACCTCATGAAACGGTGCAAATTGTGCTCGAGCTTCGGCCAAGCGCGATTGGCGACTATGACGCGACCGTCGAGGCGCAGTACCCACCAGAGTAAAGCCGCATGCCGGGCGGCACGGCCGCTCACTTTACTGATGTACAACCCGATTGGGATGAATCCGCAATCTACCATTGCACTAGCACGCCACCGGTAGCTGCTCCAGGCCGCGCAGAAATAGCTCCTTGCGCCAGCGCAGCGTCTCCGGCGCTTGCTTGAGCCGCAGATTGGGCACGCGCTGCAGCAAGGTGTTGATCGCAATCTGGCCCTCCAGGCGTGCGAGCGGCGCGCCCAGGCAGAAATGAATCCCGTGCCCGAAGGCCAGGTGTCGATTCGGGTCGCGCGTAATATCCAGCCGATCGGGGTTGGCGAACTGTCGCTCGTCGCGATTGGCCGACCCCAGCACTCCTAGTATCATCTCGCCACGTGGGATTGTGACATCACCGATCGTGATATCCTCGCGCGCATAACGTTCGGTCGCCAGATCCACTGGGCTGCAGTAACGCAAAAGCTCTTCAACCGCCGGCTTGATCAAGGCGGCGTTTTGCCGCAGAAGCTCAATCTGGTCGGGATGCTGGAGCAGCGCCAGCGTTCCGCTGCCGATCAGATTGACCGTGGTTTCATGACCGGCGATCAGCAGCAGCACCACCATCGCCAGCAGCTCATCCTCGTTCAGCCTGTCGCCGGCTTCCTCCGTCTGCACCAGCGCCGTCACCAGGTCGTCGCGCGGGTCGGCGCGGCGCCGCTTGAACAATGCCCGCAGGTAGCGCGTAAACAGCCAGATCGCTGGGATTACCCGCAGCACGTCAGTGGCCGACGACACCGAGGTCATGCTGCGCGACCATCGATGGAACTTGTGGCGATCCTCGGACGGAATCCCAAGCAGTTCGGCGATAATCGCGACCGGCAGCGCCAATGCGTACTCGCGAATGAGCTCCACGCTGCCGTTCGGCTGCGCTTTGGTCAGCAACTGATCACAGCGAGTTTGTATCTGCGCGCGGAGTTGTTCGACCCGGCGCGGCGTGAAGACCTTGTGAACGAGCGTGCGCAGCCGTGCGTGATCCTGACCGTCCAGATCGAGCATGTTGCGCGATAGTGGCTTGAAGAGGCCCGGTATCCAGGGCGGCTTGGCGGCTTGGCCCGGCCCGGCGATATTCAAACGATCTTTGGCGAAACGCTCATCCTTCAGCACCGCGAGGACATCGTCGTAGCGGGTCACCAGCCAGGCCGTCTGCCGGTTGGGCAGCTTGGCGCAATACACCGGCGCTTCGGCGCGCAGGCGCGCGTAGAACGGATATGGATTGGCTTTGAACTGCGGGCTGGCAAGATTCGGTGTGATGATCTGAGTCATGGTGTCCTCCACGTCTATCGAGCCTGATCGGCGCTCCGCCACCAGGCAATTGTCGCGGCAACCCCAATAATGAAAGCTAGCGATACTAATACATAGCTGTGCATTCCAATCTGCTCGGCGCGCGGCCCGGCCATGCCACTGAGCAGCGCGGGCACGGACCACGGGAACCAATCGCCCCAACCCAGTACGCCTGCGATTTGGGCAAGGGTGAACGTGAAGAAGGCCCAACCGAGCGGAGGCAAGTAGCCGCGTCCCGCGCTGGCAAACAAGGCGACAAACGGCATGAGCATCCACGTCAGAACAGTTATCGTCATAAGCAACCAAAAGGATGTCCATTCCAACTCGAGCGACCAGCCTGGGATATCCACGGCCGTCCCAATGCCAAGCCCAATCGCGAAGACCATGAGGCTGAGTCCCAGCGCCCAAAGCCCAGTCAATACGAACTTCGCGGCGACGATGATCGCGCGGGGAGTGGGCA
>WNGB01005916.1_pt1 | contig 18171 bp, 20 predicted proteins | sample 5400681 | NCBI WGS metagenome assembly WNGB01 (sample SAMN13153367, study PRJNA577476) | soil metagenome | isolation source: 115 cm soil or saprolite under grassland replicate 2 | place: USA:California | collected 2016-06-15 | reverse complement strand
TCCCAAGCGCCGTGTTCACGACATCGCCGACGCCCGCATCGAGCTTGAAGAGACGCTCGCTCAGCCATCCGCGTCCAGTCAACTCATGCCAACGGATCGGTCCGCACCCATCGCCACGAACGGGGCATCCGCCAGGGCGCGCGTCCGGCTGGCCTGGATCACCGGCACTCTGTCGGTGATCGCGATCGTCGCGGCGCTGGCTCTCTGGCGCGTCGGCACGCTCGGCCGGCCGGCAGTGGACGCCCGAGTCTATCGTTCCTCGATCGTTCTCCCCGAAGGAACGCAAATCCCGGCGGACCGCGGCTCGGCGAATCTCAGCCCGGCGGGACGCTTTGCCTTGTCGCCCGACGGCCGGCGAATCGCGTTGGTGGCGAGACGGGCTGCAACCGGATCACCTTTGCTCTGGGTGCGTTCGCTCGATGCGGGGGTTGCACAAAGCCTGGCTGGGACCGAGGGAGCCACGTACCCGTTCTGGTCGCCCGACTCGCGCTTCATCGCCTTTCTGGCGCAGGGTAAGCTGAAAAAGATCGACATCGGCGGCGGCGCGCCGCTCACGTTGTGCGACGCGTCGATTGGAGCCACTGGCGCCTGGAACCGAGACGACGTAATTCTCTTCACCCCGAAAGGGGGTTCCCCGCTCTATCGCGTGTCGGCGTCAGGCGGCACTCCATCCCCGGTCACCACATTCGATACGGCGAGCGGGGACACCCAGCACTGGTTCCCCTTTTTTCTGCCCGACGGCCGACACTTTCTCTATTCCACTTTGGGCAGCAAGAGGGCAGGCGCCACCGACCCGCGCGGCGTTTATATCGGCTCGCTCGATCCAAAAGAGACAAGCACACTGTTGCTGCAGGACGGATCCAACGCGAAATACGCGGAGGGCTATCTGATCTTCCTGCGCGGCAGCACGCTCATGGCGCGGCCATTCGACGCCAACCGTCGCGCACTCTCTGGTGAGGCGGAGCCGCTCGCAGAACAGGTGCAGACGACCAGCGGGAGTGTGACCGGAGCGGCCGGGGCTTTCACTGTTTCGGAGACCGGCGTCCTTGCATATCAAACCGGGTCGAGTGTGGTTCGCTCTCAACTGGTCTGGTTCGATCGCGGGGGCAAGCAGATCGGTCAGCTTGGAGATCAGGCTGACTACGCCGATGTCGAGCTCTCGCCGGACGGTCAGCGGGTGGCCGTGAGTGTCCTCGATCCCGCACAGGGGACTCGCGACTTGTGGCTCTACGATGTGAAGCGCGAGCTGCGGACGCGCTTCACCTTCGATTCGGCGAACGAGTTCGAAGCGATCTGGTCGCCCGACGGCACTCGACTCGCTTTTGCGCGGAGCAAAGCGAGTGTCGATCTCTATCAGAAGCCATCGAGCGGGTCTGGCAGCGAAGACGCACTGCTGGAGGGCGGTCTGGGTAAGTTTCCGTCCCACTGGTCGCGAGACGGCCAGTTCATCCTGTACGTAGCAGGGGGAGCGGCAATAGCGAGGAGCGATCTGTTGGTCTTGCCGCTGTTCGGGGACAAGAAGCCGTTTCCGTTTCTCGAAAGCTCGTTTATCGAAACCCGAGGCCGGTTCTCTCCAGACGGCCGATGGATCGCGTATGCGTCGGACGAATCGGGACAACTCGAGATCTACGTCGCTCGATTCCCGGAACCGGGCGAAAGGCGGCGAGTGTCGACGGCGGGAGGCTTGTGGCCGCGATGGCGACGCGACGGACAAGAGATTGTCTACCTGGCGTCCAATAACACGCTGGCTGCGGCAACGGTGGATGGCGAGGGCGCCACCTTCGAGGTGGGTGCGGTGCGGACGCTGTTCGCGGTGCATCCTCGCCCGATGGTCAGCCTTGGCGACTATCCGTATGACGTCTCCGCGGACGGCCAACGATTTCTCATCAACACGCTGGTCGACGAGACGGCGTCGGCGGCTATTACGCTCGTTGTCAACTGGACGGCGGGCCTAAAGAAATGACACCGACCACGGCGCTCTCGTGGCGTGTCCGAAACATCCAAAGGCCGCTCTAGCCTTGGCTGTCGCAGACTCGGGACACGCGCGCGGCCGATGGACTGCGAAAAATCAAACCTCCTTCAGGCGGCCGAACGCGTACTTGTGCAGCAGGCTCCCGATCAGAGTCTGGTAGGGCAAACACTCCGAGCGCGCGTTTCTGAATCGCCTCGAGATCGCTGGTCGACAGGCGAATATTCAGCCGGCGATCCTTCCGAAAGGTTGCCCTTGCATAAAAAGCGGCTGATCATGCAATCACAGACCTCCACCTCTGGGCACACTCTTGGAGAGGCATCGAGAATTATGGCGCGTGTTGTGCGTCGTTGCGGTTTCGAAGAGTGTCGCCACACAGCCCAAGACGACGAATCGCGACGCGGGAATCACAGCGCGCATGGCGGGGCGACGGCAACGTTGTGAAGCGCCGACGGCCGGCGCTCGCATCGACACCGTCACGCCGAGATTTCGGTCATCGCGATACCGCAGCCGGTGATGGCGGAGATCGCGTTTGGCATCGAACGGCTGCCGCGTTCGAAGCGCCGGGCGGCGCTGCAGGCGCGCTTCGATCTCATCTCCGCGGAAGTCCCGCGCGCCGAGTGGACCGATGCCATCAGCCGAATGTTCGGCCGCATCAAAGCGGCCTTGGAACGCCGTGGAACGCGGATTGAGGATTTTGACGCCGCTATTGCGGCGCATGCCCTCGCTCTCGATGCGACGCTCGTCACGGCAAACCGCCGCCACATGATCCGAGTCCCTGGCGACTGGAACTTCAGCCGGGCCCGTTCCGCCGACCAGGGTGGTCACGATTGACCAGCCGCTCTGCGGCGCCGACGAGGTTGCTGAGGACTTGAGTCGGGGCGGCCGGAAGTGCTGCTGGAGGCGCTCCGCAGCCAGCGGATGCCAGGGCTGTAATGAACAGGACAACGACGAATCGGGCGACGCGCATCGACTTGGCCTTGCGCCAGACCTCACCGGTTAGTTCTAGCGGCACGCTTCGAAATACAGCACTGGTCTGCCGCTCGGGACCGCCGACGGTACCAGGTGACAGAGGCTGCCCGCGTTTACGCGAGGATCGTGCAGCCCGTCGCGCACGAACGCGACGAGGTCGTCGAATTCGTCCGGGCTGAGCGGCGTCGGCTGACGAACCTTTCGGTCGAGGAATTTCAGCGACACTACAGGTCCGACATGCTGCGCCAGGTCCGGTGGCACGCCGGCCTCGGCGGGGTCATACGTGCGCGCGCCCGCGATGACGCCCAGGTGAAAACGGATGGCGTCTTCCAGGCGTGTGAACGCCCCGTTATGGAAGAAGCCTGGCGCCACGGATAGATTCCGAAGCGGTGCCGTACGGAACTTGTATCGATCGGCTGGATTGCCTGTGATCTCCTCGAGGCCGAAGTCCTCGTCATGTCCATCGCCGGCGAACAGCACATTGCCGGTGCCGGAGCCGAAAGTTGGAGCGATTTGCGGGACGCCGATCGCGTGCTCGGCGAAATCGCTGAACATCTCGTTCGACTGTCCGGCAACCGCGTGGCAGTCCACGCAGCGCGCACGGCCGAAGAACAGCAACGCTCCGCGCTTCTGCTTCGCCGTCATCGCCGCCGGGTTGCCGCGTGCGAACTGATCGAGCGGCGCGTCCGCGAAGACGAGAGTGAACTCGAACTCGGCGATTGCTTTCCCGAACATGAAGAAGTCGATCGGCGCGCCCTGCTTGACCTCGGGGAATACGTCCCCGAAAAGTGCGCGATATGCCGGCGTGGCGTTCAGCAATTCGAGCACCTGCTGCCGGATCGGTTCATTGCGAGACCCTGTCGCGGGATCCGGCAGCGGCACCAACTCGCCCAATCCATCGTCGAACTGGCAGAACGCCTCGCCGAGCGTCTGGTCCGGAACGCCACCGGGACAGGTCCCGGTGAAACCGGCGACTTCAATCAGTTCCGTGGGCGGCATGTGCGCCTGCGCCTGCAGCAGATGCCTCACGCCGTGCGCGACATCGTTTGCCCACGAAAACCGCTCGTCCCCCTCCGGCAACGGAAACCGGAAGCCCTGCGAGTTGTCGAATGGATCGCCCGACGCCGAATTGAACCGGCCATTCCACATCAGCGCGGGGTACAACGCGGTGTTGATGACGAGCGGCGATCGACGCTGGTTGCGCGGACCGGCTCGATGCGGCCCTACGACGCCGTTGTTCTGGACACCGATCGCCATCGGCTGCGAATCCCCGAACCCGTTCGTCGGCGAATGACAGCCCCCGCACGTGTTGTCGGCATGCAGGGAATGGAGCGTGTCGAACCACAGCAGGCGGCCGATCTCGGCAAGTCTCGGATCGAGCGGCCTTCCGAGCGTGGCTTCGATGCGGGCAGGGTACGTCTGCTGGATCCTCCCCGTGAATCCAGCGGCCGTCAGCGCCGCTCCGAGGTTGGCGTCCAGCGTGTTGCCCGGCGGCGCGGATGCGATCACCGCCGGCATCAGCACACAGCCATAGAGCAGCGCAGCGGCAACGATCAACGCCCTTCGCATAGGACCTCAGTGAGATTGGCCGGAATTGCCGGACCAGAGGGACACCGCCAGCGTCCACACCGGCACGCCTGCCTCGGGCTCCCACTCGCCTGCGCCCGGCAGGAAATCCTCGGGAGGGGTAGCCGAACACGCCATCGGGATCGAATACTCGACGCCGACGAGCCGAAGTCCCTCTCCGGACTCGACGTACTGGAGCGCCTCCGGCTGCGTCACGTCCAGCGTGCAATCGACGAGGCCGAAATTGACGAATTCGACCGCGTCCCCCTCGGCGGGATTGACACCCAGGTCGATGTATCCGTCGGCGAGTGCCTCGTTGACGTCGTGATATATGGCCGTGGCCGCCCTCGCCGCCGCGAGCTGCTGATTGATGTCCCGCCCCAGGTCGTCACCATGAATCGTCGCGGATCCGCTGAAGAGCAGGCATCCGGCCGCCAGGGTCGTTGTCACCACACGATGAATGGCTCTCATAGACTCCTCCTCGCCTTCTGAAAACGGTGTCGTCGCTATAGGCGCGAATCGCGCGCTGAAACCGTCACGGCGTGGGCGCGAGGGAGCGCTGCCTGAGGGAGCCAGGCAGGAGGGGGAGGAGCCGTCCGTTACCGGTGGAGCCGAAACGAGCGTCCGGCCGTCGCCGTGTACACGTGCACATCGTGGGTGTTGTCGCCGCTCATCGTCCTGAGAAACGACAGGGACACATCCCACACGCGCCACGTGTACGAGACGCCCGCGCCGGCCTGAAAGTAGTTGTCCCGCAAGAGGCGATGGAAATCCTTGTAGCGTTCGGGAAAATCCTCGATATCGACGGGAAATCGCAGGCCGCCGTGCGTGTCCTGACCGGACAGAATCACGTGTCCGCCAAGTCGGTTCGGGAATGTGTAGCCCGCATCGAATCGCGCGTTGCTGCGGTTGTGGCTGATGCCCAGCGCACGCTCGACGATCATGTAGCCATAGTGCCCGTCGACCGACAATCCAGGAACGATGGAGTCAAGCCGCGCGCCAGCGTCGGCGCTGAGTTCGAGCTGTTTCAGCCCGAACCCGACGACGGCTTCGCCAGCATAGTCATACTTGTGACTGGGAATGCCCGCCGCCATCGACGTCATGAGGGAGAAGACGCGGCGGACTTTCAGCAGGTTGTAATGGGAGCCGAATTCGAAGTCTTGAACGGCGCCGTGGAGGCAATGGCACGAGTCGACCGCCTCGTATGGCAGGAAGGCGGCAGGCCCTTCGGGCCGTCCTCCACGGTACTTCGCGAACACGTACGGCAGACTGGCGGAGATCGACCAGCGGTCGCTCATTCCGTACTCCGCGTCCACGGCGAGAGCAACGTTGGTGGTGCCGCAGCATTCGATCCGGACATCCGGAAACAGGCGACCGACATGGTCAATCGTCTGGGCCACGATTGTGACCTCGCCCTGGCGCTGGCGCGGCGCCCAGGCCTGTGCGTCGGCCGGACGTGCGTTCGCGGTAACAGCCAGGAACGCCAGCGCAGCGAGCGTCGCCCGCGGCATCGTCAACGCGTCGACCCCTTCGCCGCCCTGGCTGCCGCTTTGACCTCGATTTCGTGCAAATCCATCGCGTCATCGACGATGTCCACGAACGTGCGATTCTTCGTCGGCGTGTTGAGGACGGTGTCGTAGATCTTCTCGGCCTGCTTCAACTCGTCTTTCGTCGGTCTGGTGAGCACGGGAACGATGTGTGGAGCGGCCGTCTTCTGCAGGTGTTGAACGACCGACGGCGTGTCGCGACCATCGACGACGATGACGTCCCACTTCCGGGCGCGCAGCGCCGCGTCGAGCTCGGCGGTCGACGAGAGAATGGCCGGCTGATAACCGACTTTCTTCATGGCGTCTTCGATCGACAGCGTGGTCACGAGCCTGGACAGCTCGGTGCCCGGGTTCGCGTACAGCAGAATGGCGGCGGCCCGCCGCTCCGCCGCCGATCGATGGTAATGAGTACCAAGTCCGAGATTCAGGTACTTGTCGCCACACGCGGCAAGACGATCTGCTGCGCCAACGCCCACGACGAGCAACAGTGTGCCGATAAACGCACGGGTCAACATTTGCTCCTCCCTTCGAGAGAACCGACGAACCCTGTCATTCTCTTTGTCTGCCCCGTCAAGATGGAAGGCCGACTTGTCTGACCGCTGTGCCGAACCGCGGATCGGCACGGATCGAATCCCAGGCGCGATCGACGTTCAGAAACACCAGACCAGGCGAGCGCTCCGTCAGCGCCTGGCCGAGGTACTCGAAGGCGCGGTCCGCCTCGTCGAGCTGCGCATAGGCGCGGGCAAAGTCGATCGGCGACGCGTAGGCGTTTCGCGAGCGACGCTGGAGCGTCCGCAGTTCCAGACGGCGCACCGCGGTGCTCTCGATTCGCAGGTAGCCCTCTTTCCCGACGGCGCCCGACAACGCGGTATCGAGCTCGTCGTCGGAATCGCCTCGCAGCGAATGAGCCTGGCGCCGGGCGGCAATCGCTTCGTCGAACCGTCCCTGCGCGCGGCGCACCTCCGCCAGCGTGAAGTATGCCGTGGACAGGTCGGGATGTGTGTTGATCACCGACAGGCACCGCTCGACAGCCTCTTCCGCCAGCCCGGCGTACTGAAGGTACGAGGCTTCGTGCAGCACGACCATCGGGCTGATCGGGTCGATGAGGCGTGCACGCCGCACCAGCCGGAGCGCCTGACGCACATCGCCGAGCGCCCAGCGCGCAATGGCCTCAGTCAAGAAGTGTCCTGGCTGGATATCGCGATCCGGCGCGGATTCCGCGATTCGCCACGCGCGATCGGCACCGGTCCAGTTCCAGTCGGAGAAGAAGATCTTCGTTGCGCGGCCGAAGCTCAGATCCGGCAGCGACGGGTTAACCGCGGTTGCCTGGCCGAGGCACCGATCGACTTGCGGCCATCCGTCTGCGGGCGGCATGTAGTTCTCGAGCACGGAATTCCAATAGTTGGCGGCGAGTTCCACCCAAGCCTCGGCGAAATGTTCATCCTTCTCGACCGCTGCTTCGAGCAGCGGCCGCGCCGCGATGTAGTCGTCCTCCGTAATGCCGTACTGAAACCGGCGCGCCTGAAGGAAAAGATCGAAAGCCTCGACGCTGTCGGTCGGCCGACTGAGCAGCTCGCGCCGTTCATCGCGCGTCAGTCTGAGATGCAGCCCGTCGTCGACGATCGCCGTGGCAAGTTCGTCCCATAGCTTGAAGATGCTCGCGGTCAGGAAATCGTAGCGGTTCTTCCAAAGCGAGGCACCAGTTGCAACGTCAATGAGCTCGGCCGTCACAACCAGATGTCCGGCGTCGGCGACGACGCTGCCAGTTACGACGTTCTCCACCCCGAGTTGCCGGCCAATCGTGCGCGCGTCAGAGGGCGATTTGGCAAAGTTTGAGACGAGGCTGAAGGATTTCACCGCCAGCGGCAGATGATTCATGCGGCCGATGAGGCTTTGCGTCAAGCCAAGGCACAGGTACTCGACGCTTTCGTTCCTTGCCGTGTTGGCGAAGGGCAAGACGGCCAGCGTGTGCGGCGGCCAGAACATCCAGGTCGCCCCGCCGGCGATCGTCGCGGTCGCTGCAGTCGCGCCGATCCAGAGCACTTGCCGGCGTGTAAGCCAGTGAGATAACTCGTCGCGAACGCGCAGGAGCGCCGTGTAGAGATCTCGGGCGCTTGGATATCGGGCTTCCGGCTGCTTCGACAGGCACCGTGCCACGATCGGTCGCAGGGACGCGGGTACGCGCGGCCCGAGGGGACCAGGCTCGGCGTCGACGATTGCCATCAGCGTCTCGGTTCTGGACTCGCGCTGGAACGGGTGGCGGCCGGTCAGGATTTCGTACAGAATCGCGCCGAAGGCGAACTGATCGGACGCCGGACCGGCGGGCTGGCCCAGCACCTGTTCCGGCGACATGTAGCCGACCGTGCCGACGGTCGTGCCGCTCTCGTCTGGTGCGCCGTCGCGCCAGGCGATGCCGAAGTCGAGCACCTTCACGAGACCGCCTGGGGTCACCATGATGTTCTCGGGCTTCAGGTCGCGATGTACGACGCCGATTGCATGGGCGGCCGACAACGCGCTCGCCAGCTGCACGGATATATCGAGAACGGTTCGGAGCGGCATCGGCGCGGCTGTGAGCTGGCGCAGTGTCTCACCCTCCACCAACTCCATCGTGATGAACGTCACGTCGTCTTCTTCGCCGACGCTGTAGATCGTCACGATATTCGGATGGTTGAGCGCCGACGCCGACTGTGCCTCGTGCTCGAATCGCCGCCTGTACTCCGGATCGGCGGCCACGGATGGTTCGAGTGCCTTGAGAGCCACGTCGCGACCGAGCCGGCGGTCGCGTGCGCGGTACACCTCGCCCATTCCGCCGGCGCCGACGAGGGCGACGACGTCGTATTCCGAGATCCGGCGACCCGTCAGGGGTGGACGCGCGTTGCGGACGAGCGTCTGTGCCGCTTCGGCGAGCGCCGGCCGCTCCAGAAATTGATCGGCCGCGCGTTCGTAGTCGAGCAGCGACCGCACTTCCTGACGCAGCATCTCGTCGTCGCCGCAAGCGTCGGCGAGGAACGCCTCGCGCTCTGTGGCGTCGCGGTCGAGCGCCTCGTTGTACAGCCGCTCGATCTGCCGCCAACGATCTTGTTGGAGATCAGTCACGGCCAGAGATCTCGCGAAGCAGCCACACCTTGGCGAGCCGCCAGTCGCGCATGACCGTTTCGGGCGAGATCTTCAGCGCTTCGGCGGTCTCCTCGACGCTCAGGCCGCCGAAGAATCGCAGCTCGACCACCTGACACTTCCGTGCGTCCACGCGCGCCAGATCCGCAAGCGCGTCGTCGAGCGCCACGAGGTCGGCGCCCGGCTCCGGCGACGCAACGAGCGTGTCCTCGAGCGTCACAGCGATCGCGCCGGCGCCGCGCTTCTGGTAGCTGCGCGATCGCGCGTGGTCGACCAAGATTCGGCGCATGAGGCGCGCCGAGAGCGCGAGGAAGTGGGCGCGGTCTTGCCATCGGATGCGGCGAAGGTCCACCAGGCGGAGAAATGCCTCGTTGACGAGCGCCGTTGTCTGCAGCGTGTGGTTGTCGCGTTCGCCACGCATCTGGAGGCGGGCCAGGCGGCGGAGCTCCTGATGAACGACGGGCACCAGCTCGTCGAGCGCGGACCGATCACCTTTCCCCCAGGCGAGCAGCAACTCAGTCACGTGCGGACGCGATCGATCAGCCGAGGGCGCGCCGCTTGACATTGATCAGGAGTCTACACCGCTCCTTTCAGCCCGTGCGTGGCGGCACTTTCTTTTTTTAGCCTTGCAGCTGGCGCCGGCCGTTCACGCCTTTCAAGGATCGGGGGTGTGTCCGCACCTCGAGTTGTTCGCGCGACCCGGCGCGGCGCGCCGTTGTGGGCCCATCGAGTCCCACTGTCGGGAGACGAGACGTGCCGAGAACAGCTCTATGTAAGGTTTTCTCTCCCTCACAGCAAGACTGGCGGCTGGGCAGAATCGGCACGGTACAATCAGAGCAGAATGAACCGTGGCCATGTCCGAAGAAAAATCTCGGTCTCTCAGATAGAACGGCATTTGTGATTCCTCCTAGACGCCGACTGGCGCCTGTAGTTCAGTTCAGGCCCGCTGTCGGCCGCCGGATTCGTTAAGCGTCGGCGGCGGCGTCGACGGCCAAGGCAGTCCGCTCGCGATGCTCACCGAGCTCCGCCCGCACGACGTCCTCAACCTCGCATGCTGCCGACTGCCCCGTCGCAGGCTGCGTAAGCACGTGGCCGCATCGAACCCCTCGTGCCCGTCCGGATCGGTGATCGTCGCGACGTCGCTACTGGCGAACCGGTTGAGTGGCGCCCTGACGACTCGAGTCCCTGAAAAATCGGAATCTGCATGTGTCGTCGCCAGCGGCAAGCGTCGTCGGCCGCTCGAAGCGAACGCCGTATCGCGGATGCGCGAGCTCCTCGGCCCACACGTAATCCATCGCGCAGCACACGACTGTCAGCTCGTTCGCGTTATTGGCTCGGAAGAAATCGTTGAACAAGCACCTCGTGATGTTGGTGCAGCTCTGCTCACCGTTGTTGACGTTCGGTACGAAGGTGAACGCGCGCCCAAAGCGCTCCTCGCCCCGGCTCTGAAAGGTCTCGGCGATGCGATCGAATGCTTCCCCCGGCGCATCTTGCGAGATGCCGAACCGGTCGCGAATGAAGGCTTTGATCCCGGCTCTGAACGGTGCCGTCATCGCGGACTGCAGCACCGAGAGGGCGGTCGGACTGTCGCCGATCAGCGGCAGCAGCGTTCGGTAGGCCGCGAGTAGCACGGAACACAGCATTAACCATCGTCGACCGGCGGCGTCGACGGCCAAGGCGGCATTCTCGCTCGCGATGCTCGCCGCCTCCGCCCGCATTGCGTCCTCAATCTCTCGACGAGAACTGGCAGCGTAGGAAACCACAGCCTCAACGATCGCGTTGGCGAACACCTGAACGACAGGATCAAAAGCAGGGGCACCGTTCCGTTTGGGGGCTGTATCTTCCATGGGTTGTCCTCCGTCTACACGTTCAAGAAAAGGAGGTCAGTATGTGCGGACCACTGTTTTTGGGCTTCTGGTGGATCTTTGCGCTGGTCGGCTTCTTGATGTGTCTCGGCTTCATGGCGTTCCGCTTTCTAGGCACAGGACGGGGCTTCATGTGCATGGGCGGCCACCAATCCACGCCGACCGACCAGGTCACGCAGAGCCACAGTTAGGCCATGCGGTTACTCTCTGTCGCGATCTCTTGTCGGCGTCTCGGGCGCCGCGCGCAGCAATCGAGCGCCACGGCGCCCGCAACCACACCATCGCGCTAGCCCTTCATGTCAGACATGCACAGAGCCGGCTCGTTGGCTGCGCATCGAAATCCCGAGTAGCACGTAAGCCGGGCAGAACCCGACGAGGCTGGTCACGAGAAAGACGACCGCAACGACGGCAAGCCCGATCGCGACAACTCCGCTGATGCTGCTGGTGAGGTAAAGCGCCGCGATGGCAATCGCGGCCAGGATCCGAATCACGCTGTCGGCCGTTCCCATATTCTTCGTCATCAGCACAACTCCAATTCGCCCACTAACCCCGTCTTGATTTTGTCCGCCACTTGACGAGCGACTGCTTTCCGCTCCGATTCTGGTACATCGTCCATGAGGAAGATGTTCGTGAACTTGTTGTACAGCGGGAGCGCATCGATGTGGACGATCTTCTCCTCTCCAACCAACTTGTTCAGAATGCGCCCGTGGCACTTCAGGAAGCAGCCATCGATCATGACGATCTTGTCCGCACTCTTCACCCACGACGTCATCGTCGAATGCGGAACGAAGAAGGCCTCTGCATGACAGGCGCGCGCGAGGGTCGGCATTTCTTGCGCGATCAGATTCCCTGCAAGGCGCGCGATTTCCCCGCGGATGCACGGCCCTTCGCAGGTCAGAACAGGGATTGTCTTCGCTGCGACTTGCTGCTTCGCGTACGCCTCACCAGCCGGACACGAGCCCTTAATGCCTTGGACCTCCAGTGAGAAGTCGGGCGTGTGCGCTGCTTCCATGTTGAACCTCCAGTCGTGAAGTGTCTCTAAGCCGAATCCCGAACGTGCAGAATCGGCGGGTCTGTCTGGAGTGTTGGTTTGCGGCAGGCAGGCTCGTCGGCGGTGCACTATGCCGAACGACTGATTGTCTTATAGGCGCGGTCGAGAGCACTGTCAACGCAAATGGCGCAGTTCGCACTGGACATTCAGGTCCCCCAAGAAGCAATCGAGATAAACCGACGCTGGAAAGTAGAAACGACGATAGGCGCCACCTTCAGCCGCCGATAAACCGGCACTGCCGGCCTATCGGCGACATGGCGCCGACGCCCTATGGATCAGGACTTCGCCTCGCCGTGGTCACGGAACGGAAATCCTCCGGACCCGGCCGCCATCGCGCTGAACGGCGTGGCCAGCCTTTGCCAGGTGATACTCCACACACGACTGGCAGTTTGCAGCCATCGAGGCGCCGATTGCGATCAGCTCCGTTATCCGATTGTCGAACGTCACCGTCTGACCTCCTTTGCTCGAACGTGTAGACGGAGGTCAGTCCCGGTGGGATACACCCTTCGGCTTTGGCTCGCAGGCGAATTCGTTTCGATTGTCCCGATAGAAGTCGCAGCCGCCGCCCAGCTCATTCCGCAGGCGGGCGCGAGCGCGGTGGAGCCTGATTTTCACCGTATCAAGGCTGACGCCGAGCGCGTCGGCGATCTCCTTGTTCGTGAATCCCTCGTGCTCACTCAAGATCACCACCGAACGATAGCTCGCCGGCAGGCGCGCAATGTACCCGTCGATGCAGTCGTTCATTTCTCGTCGAACAAGTGTCTGGTCGATGCCTGGTCCTTTATCGGCGACGGCCGCCTGCTCGTCGATCGGCGCGTCGCCGACGCGATGAGATGAACGGCTCCGCAATCGGTCGTATGCCGCATTCGTCGCGATACGGTAGACCCACGTCGAGAGGCTGGAGTCTTCTCGAAACTGCGGGAGACCCTGGCCGACTTTCGCGAAGACCTCCTGCGTGACGTCCTCAGCGTCCGTCGGTCCGAGCAGACGGTCCAGATAGCGGCGGATTTTGGCGTGAAACTCCCCGTAGACGTGCTGAAAGTCGAGGCGATCGCGGTCACGCGTTTCACTTGCAGTCATGGTGACCTCCTTCTCTCGCGGCCCGGTATTTATGTTGGCGTGCTGGGCTCTAACCGTTTCCGCATCACGGTCGCGCTTGACGGGCACGCCGACGTGAATTCGACAGACGATTGCACCGTCGCAGGTACATCAGCTCGCGTGAAGCGCTCGAACCCAAATTTGGGAAAGTAATCCGCAGCCGTCGTCGTCAGCAGGTAGATCGCCGGCACACGGCACTCCTGCGCGAGGCGAATGGCGGCCTCCGTCAACTCGCGCCCAAGTCGCTGCCGTTGCAGCGTTGGCGCGACCGCGACCGATCGTAGCAGCGCGCCGTCCGGATAGATCTCCAGTGCCGCGCTGCCGATGATTCGTCCGTCATCCCGCGCGACGAGCATCGTCCCAACGTGTTCATGCAAGCCATCGGGCGGCAAATGATGCTCCGCCAACAGCCGGAGCACTTCGTCTACATCTTCAGGGCGTGCGCGTTCGATCTTGGTAGGCATCTTCAGCGCCTGAGCGTGACCGGGACGGGCTGCGACTGCGGTGCGCAGCACGACACGCCTGCCACATCGTCTGGACTCGGTATACAGCAACCGGTGCGCTTCTGGAGGCGCTCGGCGTCACGCTGCACGGTCTCGGTGTGGGTGAGTGCGTGATGGACTGCATCCACGATCGCGTTCAGCACCGGATCGTCCAGCTTCCCGAGTCGGTAGTGAATCCATAGCCCCTCGCGGCGCGTGTCGACGAGTCCTGCACGACGCAGGTACGCGAGGTGCCTGGAGGCCTTCGGCTGCGGGATCTTGAGACTCTCGTGGATGTCGCACACGCACACTTCACCGGTGAGCAACAGCCCCAGAATCCGCAGCCGCGTCGCATCGGCGAGCGCTTTGAACAGGCTCTCCATCACTAATATTTGCTTCGCCATATATTGGTGTTGACAAATATATCACGGCGGCGTATGGTTTGTATATTCGTTTTGACAGATACAGGAGGAGCGCATGTCGGACATTCAGCAGGCGGTTCGCGAGAAGTACGGCGCTATCGCTAGCGCCGTCACCCAGGCATCAACCAAGACCGGCTGCTGCGGCCCGACGGCCTGCGGCTGCGGCGACCCCATCACATCCAATTTGTATTCGGACGCAGAGACCAGTGGGCTTCCGCGCGAGGCGGTCGCGGCGTCGCTCGGGTGCGGCAATCCGACCGCGCTGCTCTCGTTGCAGGCTGGCGAGACGGTGCTCGACCTCGGGTCCGGTGGCGGTATCGACGTCCTGCTCTCGGCCAACCGCGTCGGTCCGGCGGGAAAGGTCTACGGCCTCGACATGACCGACGAGATGCTCGCGCTGGCACGCGAGAACCAGCGGAAAGCGGGCGCGACCAACGTCGAGTTCCTGAAAGGCACGATCGAAGCCATTCCGCTGCCCGACAACTCAGTGGACGTCATCATTTCCAATTGCGTGATCAACCTGTCGAGCGATAAGGACGCGGTGTTGCGCGAAGCGTTCCGGGTATTGAAGCCGGGGGGGCGCTTCGCCGTCTCCGATGTCGTCGTCCGCGGCGAGGTCCCGGCCGATATCCGCCGCAGCGTCGAGCTGTGGGTCGGCTGCGTCGCCGGCGCGCTGGAGGAACAGGAGTACGCGTCGAAACTGCGCGCGGCCGGATTCGCCGACGTCGAGGTCGAGCCGTGGCGCATCTACAAGGTCGACGAGGCGCGCGCGTTTCTCTCCGAGAATGGCATCGATGTCAATCGCATCGCGCCGCAGGTGGACGGCAAATTCGCGAGCGCGTTTGTGCGCGCTCGCAAGCCTGAGGCGAAAAGCTGCTGCGGTCCGAGCTGCTGCAATTGAGGGCAAGATGCGTCTCGCGGTGTTCAGCGATGTTCACGGGAATCTGGCCGCGCTCGAGGCGGTGCTTGGCGACATTGCGCAACGGCGCGTGGACGCCGTCTACTGCCTGGGCGATTTGGTCGGGTACGCACCCTTTCCGAATGAAGTCACGGAACGCATCCGCCGGCAGCAGATCCCGACCATCATGGGCAACTACGACGATGGCGTCGGGTTCGACCGGGACGAGTGCGGGTGCGCCTATCGCGAGGCTGACGAGCGGATGCGCGGTCAGCAATCGCTGGAGTGGACGAAGGCACGTACAACGCCAGATAACAAGGCGTTCCTGCGCAGCCTGTCTCCGGAGATCCGGATGGAGGTCGATTCCAAACGCGTGCTGCTCGTCCACGGCAGCCCGCGCAAGATGAACGAGTACCTCTTCGAGGACCGTCCCGACTCCAGTTTTCAGAGGCTCGCGGCGTCGTCGAATGCCGACGTCATCGTGTGTGGCCACACGCACAAGCCGTACACGAAACGGATCGGCGACGTGTGGTTCATCAACGTTGGTTCCGTCGGCAAGCCGAAGGACGGTAATTGGCACGCGTGCTACGCCATCCTCGACGTCGCTGCGGACCTGCCAGCGTCGTTCGTCCGTGTGCCGTACGACATTGCCACGGTAACCCGCGCAATCCGCGGGAGCGAGCTGCCCCACGAATTTGCGGATGATCTCGAACGGGGCGGCGCCCCTACGTAGGAATGTCAGGAGTGAAGCAATGACTCATCTCGACGTGTTCGATCCTCCCATGTGCTGCTCGAGCGGCGTGTGCGGTCCGAGCGTAGACCCACTGCTGGCCACCTTTGCCGCCGACGTGGACTGGCTGATCTCACAAGGCGTGAGCGTCACGCGGTACAACCTGGTGCAGAATCCCGAGGCGTTTGTGGCGCATCCGCTCGTTAAGGATCTGCTGCAACGCGAGGGCGACGCCTGCCTGCCGCTGGTCATCATCAACGGAGAGATCGTCGGGCACGGTGCATACCCGCGGCGCGAAGAACTCGCGAGCCTGGCGGGACTCACCGCCTCCGCTTCTCGTGCGAAGCCTCGGATTCGCCTGTCGGATGCGGGTGGCTGCGCTCGACGCCGCGGAGGCATATCACCGCGACGTGTCACGCACGCAGGGCACAGTGCCAGACGCCGTTCGCCAGCTGTTACCCCGGTTGCGCGATCCGCGCTTCACGAAGGTGCTGCTGGTGACCCTGCCCGAAGCGACACCCGTGCATGAAGCGGCAGCCCTGCAGACGGACCTGCGGCGCGCCGGGATCGAACCGTTCGGCTGGATTGTGAATCAGAGCTTTGCCGGCGACGCTGTCTGCGACCCGGTGCTCCGCGAGCGCGGCGCGCGCGAGGAGCGGTATCTGACGGAAGTGCGCGATCACTTGGCGACTCGTCTCGCATGGGTGCCGTGGTATCCCGATGCACCCGTGGGTCCCGAGCGGCTTCTTCAAATGGCACGACGGACGAATGAGATCCCGCGTGGCTCTCTGGTTCTGGCCGCAACCGCTGAATGAAGCTATTCGCCGATGCGCTGCCTCAACGAACCGCTGACGCGCCTCGCGCCATAATCGACGCATGGCTGGTCTACCCGTTGCCTGCACGTTGAGTCCCGCTGCCTACAGGCTCGTCGAGAAAACATGCTGCACGGGCTGTTGCGGCGTGCGCAGGCGTTGACGCGAAGACCGTTGCGATCGTTATCGTCGCAGCACTCAAAGGAGCACTGATGAAGAACACCTGGAGCGAAATGAGGACGCGCTCCGACGCGTTGAACGGCCGTCTGAATGAGTATCTTGACCTAGTGAGGATTTTGATGCCGCTATTGCGGCACTTGCCCTCGCTGTCGATGCGACGCTCGTCACGGCAAACCTCGGCCACATGGTCGGCGTCCCTGGGCTTCGCGTCGAGTTACTGGAGCCGCTGAACTCGATCGGACACCCCGATGCAGGCCCCGGCGGTGCGGCGATTCGAACGCGCCGTGGGCGTTGCGCCGAAGCCTGCTGAAGATCAGTGTGCGCGATGCCGCGCGGCTGCTGGGGCAGTCGCACCAGCGTGTGCATCAGCTCACACAAGACGAGGCGGCGAGGGCTTCTCACTGACGATGATCAAGGGCTGCGTGCCCGTGGACGCCGACACTTTCCGGCTTCGTCGCCGAGGCGCTCAAGCGATAGGCGGGGCGGTCATTCAGCCTGTGATGTCCGGGTTCGGGAGCATCAGCTCTCGAATCTGTCCGTCAAGGTCGTGGCACGCGGCAATGAACTGGCGCAGCGTCCGGCGGGTCGGGGGAAACATGTCGAACTCCGCGCGTGAGAGGCCCCCCTCCGTAAAGGCCCGGCGGAAGTCGGCGAACTTGTCCAGAGCGGAAAGAACGGCCGGCGCGATCGCGTTGTCGATACGCGGCTCGACGAGGACATCGCAGGCGTTGAAGCGCTTCTGCCATGCGTGGGGCGGCGAAATGACGACGTCTCCGCCAATCAGCTCGCTCCAGTGCATGTGGTTTCGAAACGCCGCAGAGAGGAGGCGGATGCGATAGCGCCGTTCGTGAAACAGCTTGTAGGTCTTCTTGAACACCGCGAGCCCGGCCCACTCGAGTACTCCAGGATCGACGCTGATGTTCTGCCTGTCGGCGGCCACCTTCAGCCAGTCGTCCAGCCGGCCGACCATGATCGTGCAGACCGGGCCCATGGTCGCGACATCCTTGCCGTCACGCTCCCGCCGCTGCAGCCCACGTTCGACCGCCTCCGCCACCTCGACGCATTGCGGCAGTGAAAAGCAGACGGTCGCATTGATGCTGATCCCGCGATACGTCGCTTCCTCGATCGCGGGAATCCCGGCCGCGGTGACCGGAATCTTGACGATGATGTTGGGCGCAAGCTGCGCGAAGTGCTCCGCCTGCCGGACGATGGCGCCGGTATCGCGATAGAACCGGGGATCGGTCTGCACCGACAGCCTCCCGTTCCTGCCATTGTGAGCATCGAAGATCGGTTTCAGGAGCTCCGCGCCCTTCGTGGTCACCTCGTCCACGACCTTCCACGCGATGTCGTGTTCGGTGGCGGCCGGCATCGAGCGAATGAGCTCCTGGATGCGATCTTTCCAGAGGTGCATTTCCTTCTTGAGTACGTCCACCACGATGACGGGATTGCACGTCGCCCCGACCGC
>WNGB01005905.1_pt1 | contig 18181 bp, 8 predicted proteins | sample 5400681 | NCBI WGS metagenome assembly WNGB01 (sample SAMN13153367, study PRJNA577476) | soil metagenome | isolation source: 115 cm soil or saprolite under grassland replicate 2 | place: USA:California | collected 2016-06-15 | reverse complement strand
CCAGCAGCAGTAGGTTTCACATGTGAGCAAATGGATGACCGCTTCCGACCGAGCCGGCGTCAACCACGCACCAGCCAACAGAACCAACGCAACGGCAAGCTTCAGAGCTTTTCTCGACATTCTTCCTCCCTCTCCGAGGAGGGGCCCGGTCGATCCTTGAGCGGACCGACGGCCTTCCCTCCCTTATCCTCAAGGGTGCATCTCTTGCGGTTCGAGGGACAACAGGCACGGCGGCGCCGGTCCGCCGGACCGCTCAGGTTCTCCCCAGGTCTTCCGGCTTCACTCCGCGCCGGCGCCAAAGCTCTTGGAAGCTCTCCCGGTTGGCGCCGACTTCATCCGCGCCTTCCCATCGGGGAGCTCATCCAGGGGGAGTGAACCCCGCCGGCACGATCCGGTCGATCTCGGCAAGCTCCTCCTTGCCGAGCCGCCACCCTCCCGCCTTGGCGTTGCTGGTCACCTGCTCGGCCGAGGTGGCGCCGGCGATGACCGAGGCGACCACCGGTCGCGCGAGGAGCCAGGCGAAGGCGAGCTCCAAAAGGGTGTGGCCGCGGGATTCTGCGAGGGCGATGAGCTTTTCGACCTTGTCGAGGTTCTCTTCCGAGAGGAGGCGCGCGAAGCGGCCTTCGGTGAGGCGGGCCTTCTCCGGCAGAGGCCGGCCCTTCCGGTATTTGCCGGTGAGGAGGCCGCTCGCGAGCGGGAAGAAGGGGATGAACGCGAGGCCCTGCCGCTCGCAGGCGGCGAGGACCTCGCGCTCGGGCTCGCGGTGGAAGAGGCTGTACTCGTTCTGTACGCTCACGAAGCGCGCGGCTCCGGGCTCGACGGCCGCCTCCGCCTCGCGGAGCTGCTCGGCGGAGAAGTTCGAGCAGCCGATCTCGCGGACCTTGCCGGCCTTCACCAGCTCGTCGAGCGCTCCCAGGGTGTCCGCGATCGGGACGCCGGGATCGGGTGTGTGGAGCTGGTAGAGATCGACGTAGTCGGTCCCCAGGCGCGACAGGCTGTCCTCCAGGGCCTGGCGCAGGTAGGCGGGCTTCGCGCCCTTCCGCTCTTCGTCCATCTTCATGCCGAACTTCGTGGCGAGCACGATGCCGGAGCGCCGGCTGCCGAGGGCGCGGCCCAGGTACTCTTCGCTCTGGCCCTTGCCGTAGATGTCGGCCGTGTCGAAGAAGTTGATGCCCGCGGCGAGCGCGGCGTCCACGACCTTCTTCGTGGCGGCGGCGTCCAGGCGCCAGCCGAAGTTGTTGCAGCCGAGGCCGGCCACGGAGACGTCCAGCGATCCGATCCGTCTGGTTTCCACTGTGCTTCCCCCCTTACACCTCGAAGAGCGCCTCCACCTCGGAGCGCGTGACCGTGAGGTCGCCGGCCGTGGCCTTTCCCTCCTCGATCAGCGACTTCAGGCGCACCATGTCCTCATCGAGCTCCCGCTTCGGGTCGCGGCCGAGCAGGGCGGCGGCGGTGTGGCCCACGGCTCCGGCGGGCGGGTTGTAAGACAGCTGGATGTCCACCTGGGTACCGCCCGCGTCGTTTGGGCTGAAGTGGACGATACCGGCGTTCTGGACGGCTGCGCCGGGCAGCGCTTTCCAGGCGAGGAGCCGGTCGGGCTCGAATGCGGTGATCTCGGCGTCCCATTCGAGGTGCGTTCCCGCGGGCCCGCGGACCACCCAGTGGGAGAGGCGGGCGCCGTCGCGGAGCCGCACGTCGAGCACGTTGGCCATGAAGAAGGGGAAGTTCTCGAAGTTCGCCCAGAACTCGAAAACCTCCTCGACCGGCGCCTGGATGTTGACCGTCTTGTGCAGGGTCACGGCCCTGCGGCCGGCGCCGATCCCGACGAGCTGACGGAGCTCGAGGTTGGTCAATCCGCGCGCGAGCAGGCCGAAGCCGGCGGTGCCCAGAGCCATGCCGAGAACGGGGCTGCGCCGCTGGAGCGCGGTCGCGCACAGCGTTCCTCCGGCGACTCCGAGCAGCAGGCGCGTGGCGGGCGGCAGGTTGCGGAGCGCCCGGCCCGGCCGTACCGCGCCGCCCTGGAGAGAGGAGACGTCTCCGGCCTTCTCATGCACCTGCAGCCGGCTCTCGACGTCGCGGACGCCGCGCACACCCTGGACGGTCCTCAGGAGGCGGGCGACTTCCGAGGCGAGCACATCGCCGGCGAGGGTGACATGTCCTTCCGTGACGGAGACCGCGATCGCGGAGGGATGGGAGACGCAGCGCCCCAGCTTCGAGCGCACCCGATCGTGAAGCACCCGGTCATCGGCCGCGTCCGGACGCAGGCGCGAGCCGGCCCGCACCGCCAGGCCCTTGCCGCGGTGGGCCAGATCCCGCGAGGCTTTCCCCAGGGCGGCGCCGCCGAGGTGGAGGGTGTGGACCGCTTTGTCCCGGACGATGGACCTGCGCCGCGCTCCTTGCTGGGAATCCAGCAGATACATCAATCCAGCCCCTACGCCGACCCCGCTCACCAAAGTCAGTGGCTGTTTATTCATGTCGGTAATCCTCCTTTGGTGTGACTTCCCGCGGCGGGACGGCAAGCGAACGACACTCCCCGCCACTGCCGGGGCTCGGCTCTGATCTTCAGCAAACCGTGTGCCGCAGCAGGATCAGGCTGTCCCCCTGGGAGAGGAATTCGAGGCGGCCGGCGAGCATCAGCTCGTCGACGGCCTGCTTGACGCCGTCGCAGTGCGGGAACTCGTAGTCGTGGAAGGCGACCAGGGCGCCGGGGACGAGAGCGCCGGCGAAGTGGGCGAAGTCGGCGCGGACGTTCTCGTAGTCGTGCAGGCCGTCGATGAAGAGGAAGCCGATCGGTTCTTCCCAGGCCACGTCGGTCGAGCGGGCGCGGATCACCTCGACCCACGGCTCGAGCCCGTGCCTTCGGAGGTTCTCCAGGAGCACCGGATAGGTGTCGATGCCGCCGCCGAAGTGGTAGCCACTGTGGGGATCGATGGCGTGCAGCCTGAGGTCCGGCCGGCCCAGATGGCGCAGCGCGAGGCCGATCGCCACCGTCGACTTGCCGCAGAAGCTGCCGACCTCGACGAGAGCCGGCGGCGGGCCGCCGTTGACCAGGGCCGCTGTCCGCAGCGTGGCCGCGATCAGGTGGTCGGCCTCGCGCGGGGAGAGCCAGCCCGGGATGCTGTCGAGGCAGTCGACGATGGCGAGGTGGCAGAGCAGGCCTTCGCCGGCGAGCCCGGCCGCGGTCAAGTCGGCGAGCAGGGCCGCGGCTTCGGTGTTGTTGCGGAAGAGGCGGAGCGCCCGTTCGAGCTGGAGCTTGGCGCGGTTGCGGTTGCCCAACGCGGTATGGAGCCGGCCGAGCTCGGTGTGCACCCAGGTGCGGTTGCCGTCCTGCGGATGGAGGAGACGCTCAGCTTCTTCTACGGACTGGAGGGCCTCGTCGAGCCGGCCGAGCCGCCGCAGGCAGGTGCCGCGGTCGTAGTGCGCCCACGGATTCTGCGGATCGGCCACCAGGGCCAGCTCGTAGTCCTCGACCGCCAGCGCCCAGTCCCCCTGGGCGGCGTAGTGGTCGCCGCGCTCTTTGTGCTGGACCGAGGAGGTGTGGAGCGCCCAGCCGAGGGTCCAGTTGCCGGGATCGGCCGCGAGGCCGCTTGCGAGTGCCTGTCGGGCCTCTCCATAGTGGGCGCGGGCGGCGCGGGCGAGCGCCAGGTCGAACCAGGCCCAGGGGTTGTCCGGCTGCAGCCGCAGGCAGGCCGCGAAGGCCTCGCAGGCGTCCTCGAAGCGGCCCAGCCGGGCGAGCGTCTTGCCGGCGCCGTGGTAGAGCCAGCCGTCGTCCGGCGCGTCCCGCAGAGCCGCGGCGAAGTGCTCGGCGGCTTCGGGAAAGCGGCCGAGGAAGTGGCAGGTCCGGCCGAGCTCTGCGGCCGAGGACGGCAGGTCTTGCGGCGCGGGCACCCAGGGTCCCGTCAAAGTCATCGTAGTGGGGGCCTCCGGCCGCCCACCCTCACCCCCCATCCCCCTCTCCCACCCGCACTCACGCCCGCCCGGGAGAGGGGGCGCCTCCACCCAAAACATTGAAGAAGGGAGGGTTGGGGGTTCCCCCTCTCCCGGGAGGGTGGGAGTGCGGGTGGGAGAGGGGGCCAGGGGGTGAGGGTCTTTGGGCGGGGGAAAACTCCGCCTCCGCACGACTTTGACGGGACCGTGCGCGGGCACCCCTTCCGGTGATACGGCGGCCGGCTTCGTGACGACCTCCAACGCGCGCGCCCGGAAGCGGTCGAGGGCGGCCCCGCCCGGCGGCGCGAACGGCTCGTCGAGGATCCTGTTGGCGGTGCGGATGTTGGCTTCGAACTGGCCGGTTTCGGCGGCTTCCCGGCGCGGATGGGCGATGTGGGCGCTCGCCGCGGAGTAGACCGGGATCACGAAGCAGCCGAGGCCGAGGGCGCGGGCGCCGATCAGCGAGTCCTCGCACCCCCAGCCGGTGAGCCGCTCCTCGCTGCCTCCCATGCGCAGGTAGTCCTCGCGCCGCAGGCTGAAGAAGGCCCCCACCACCATGGCCGGCAGGTCATAGGGCGCGCCGTTGGCCATCACCATGCGCTTGCCGCGCCCCAGGTCCTTCCAATGGCGGGTGTCGCGGCAGACGTTCTCCGGCCGTCCCGGATAGCTGGTGCGGAAGTCGCCGCGGAACTCGGGGAGGATCTCGCCGAGCCGCGGCAGGGCCGGATCGGCGAGCCGCGGATCGTCGCGCTCGATATCGCAGCGGAAGCCGCAGAGGACGACCTCTTCGAGCACCTGGTGGCGTTTCATCAGCTCTTCGAGCGCGTACGGGGTGTGCACCATGTCGGAGTCGGAGAAGATCACCACGTCGCCCGAGGCGAAGGCGAGGCCGGTGTTGTGCGCGCGGGTCAGGCCGTCGCGCTCCTGGCGGACGTAGGTGAGCGGCACGCCGAGCTCGAGCCTCTCGACCATCTCGCGGGTGCCGTCGGTCGAGCCGTCGTCGACCAGGACGACGTCGAGCTGCCCGGGGTGGCGCCGGGCGAAGCTGCTGCTGCCGATCGAGACGAGCGAGCGCTCCAGGCTCCAGCAGGAGTCGTGCGAGCCGATGAGGACGGTGGCGGAGAGGGTGATGGCGCTCGGGTTCTTGCCGAACGAGCCCCAGGGGTCGGTCACCAGCTCGCCCCCGGTCGCCTCGCGGTAGCGCTGTTCGAGGGCGGAGTAGTCGTTGTCGCGGCTGCGCAGCAGATCTCGCAAGGTCGTGCTCATGGCTCAGGCTCTCAGCCCGCGCAGCTCGCTGCGGGCGGTGGGGTTGCGCGGATCGAGGCGCAGCGCGGTCTCGATCTGCCGCCGGGCCTGCTCGCGGCTGCCCAGGCGGCGGTAGAGCTTGCCGAGCTGGGCGTGGACCCAGGGGCGGTTGCCGTCCTGGGGGTGGAGCAGGCGGTCGGCTTCGAGCACCGCCGCCAGGGCCTCGCTGTGGCGGCCGAGGGCTTCGAGGACCTGGCCCTTGTCGTACCAGGCCCAGGGGTCGAGCGGGTTCGCCGCCAGGGCGCGCTCGTAGCGCTCCAGGGCCTCCGGATAGCGCCGGCCGAGCCGCAGGGCGTCGCCGAGGCGCTTCTGCCGGCTGGCGTCGGTGTCCAGCGTGCGCAGGATGCCGGTGTAGAACTCCAGGTCCGGCGCGATGAAGGGCGGCGGCTCGACCTGCTGCCAGGAGGAGGGATCGATCAGCTGGCCGCAGATGAACGCCCAGGCGTTGTCGTCGTGGCGCACGTAGACGAAGACTCCGGGATTCAGGACTTTCCGGATGCGTGTGCGGCCGGCGACGCGGCGGAGGAACGCCGCGTCCTCGGCGAGGTTGATCTGGGGGAAGCGGGCCTGGTGCTGCCAGACCTCGCGCTTGTAGCCGATCGAGCCGCCGTGGACGTCGGCGTAGAACATGCGGGCGTGGAGGTTTCCGGCGCACGACCAGAACTGGCCGTCGAGGACGTTCAAGAGCCAGCCGGTATCGAGGCCGCAGACCTCGGCCTCGCCGTGCAGCAGGGGCTCGAGCTGGCAGGTCAGCCGGCCGGCGCCGTGCCAGTCGTCGTCGTCGAAGTGGACGACGATGGATCCGCGGCTCGCCTCGACCGCGCGGTTGCGCTTCTCGCCGATCGTGACCTTGCGCGGCAGCCGCAGGTAGCGGATCCGCTCGTCCGCGGGGATGAGGTCGCCGACCGGGTCGGCACCGTCGTCGACGACCACCAGCTCCTTGTTGGGATAGTCCTGGCGCTGGAAGTAGCGGATCGCCTGCGGCACGAAGAGGCGCCGGTTGTGGGTGGGCATGATGCACGAGACGAGCGGCACCGTGCGGTCGACCACGACCTGGATCTCCCTCTCCGGGATGATTGCAGGGGCGGGTGGCAGAGGCGGACGGGGGTCGAGGGTCTCGCGGTAGAAGCGGGCGTCGTCGGGTCCGGTCACCTGTTCGAGGGGCTGCGGGTAATTGCCGAGGCGGCGCAGCCGGGCCTCCACGTCGATGCCGTTCTCCTTGCGCCAGGTGTTGCCGCGGTGGCGGACGACCATGAAGAGCTCGGGCTTCTTGAGCGGCAGCTGCCGGGGCGCCGCGTCGGCGAGGAAGAAGTAGTCCTCGGCCGAGGCGACGTCGCGGAAGCGCGTTGCCTCCCACAGGCCGCGGAAATAGCAGAAGGTGGCTCCGGCCACGCCGCGCGTGCGGCAGAGCTTGAGGCGGCTGGAGCCCGGCAGGAGCACCAGGTAGTCGCCGAGGCCGGCGAGCGCCCGCGGGTCGTTGCCGGCGCGGAGCGCCTCCACCACGGCCGAGAGGTAGTCGCGCCGGTACCAGTCGTCGTCGTCCCAGTGGGCGATGATTGCGCCGCGGCTCGCCGCGATCGCCCGGTTGCGCTTCTCGCCCAGGGAGAGGGGGCCGTCGCAGCGCAGGTAGCGTACCCGCGGATCGCCGGGCAGGAGGTGCTCGACCGGCTCGGCGCCGTCGTCGGCCACCAGCAGCTCGCGGTCGGGATAGTCCTGGCGCAGGAAGTACTCGATCGACCGGCGGACGAACCCGGGGCGGTCGCGGGTCGGCATGATGCACGACACCAGGGGGGGCGCACTGCTGGTCCGCGTCTCCAGGGGTATCGCCGCAGCGATGCCGTAGAAGGCGAGGTCGGGGCCGAGAATGCCGTGGAGCAGCTCGGCCGGCCGCGGCTGCCAGCGCGCGTCGGAGGTGTGCTTGGTGCTGGTGTTGCCGCCGTGCATCAGGCCGGCGTAGAAGCGGTTGTCCGGGAGGGCGAGGACGCGGGGTCCGTTGCCGGCCCAGAGGAAGCGGGTGTCCTCGCCCACGTCGATGGCCGGGAAGCGGCTGCGCCGCCAGGCCTCGCGGCGGTAGCAGAAGGTCCCCCCCGCCACCCAGGACCGGCCGCGGGCGGGGTAGACGTACTCCCAGGCCTTGCCGGAGGAGGGCTCGAAATAGAGCAACCGGTCGAGGCCGCAGAGGTCCGCCTGGCCGGCGAGCAGGGCCTCGACCTGGAGGCTCAGGCGGCGCTCGGACATCCAGTCGTCGTCGTCCCAGTGCACGAGGACGTCGCCCTGCGCGGCCTCGCAGCCGCGGTTGCGCTTGGCGCCCAGAGGCGTCCGCTCCTCCAGGCGCACGTAGCGGATCGACGGGTGGTCCGGCAGCAGGCCGCGCACCGGCTCGGCGCCGTCGTCGATCACCACCAGCTCGCGGGCCGGCCAGTCCTGGCGCAGGAAGTAGCGCACGGCCTGGGGGATGTAGGCGCGGCGGGCGGCGCTGGTGGGCATCAGGCAGGAGACGAGCGGGTGCTCGGTGGTGGTGAGAGTCCTCACCCCCTGGCCCCCTCTCCCATCTCCCTCCCTCCCCCCGCCGGGAGAGGGGGAACCCCCTCCCGTTTGCACTTCCACAGGGGGGTGAGGACCTCGGAGCTGCACCAGGTCGCGGGGGGCGAAATTTTCGCAGGCGTCTCCGCGGCAGTGGTCGCGGAAGGGGCCTCCGCCCTGGAGCTGGCGGCCGCAGAGACGTTGCTGATAGAGCCGGCGGCTCACGGGATGGAGGAGATCCTCCTCCCGGATGCGCCAGGAGGGGACGGGGCGGCGGTGGACGTAGGCGCCGCGCGCCCAGACCGCCGGGAAGCCGGCGCGGGAGGCGCGGGCGGCGAGGTCCATCTCCCAGCAGGGGCCGGCTCCGTAGGCCTCGTCGGCGCCGCCCGTGGCCTCGGCCGCGGCACGGATGACGGCGAGGCAGAAGTCGCACGGATCGTGGAGCGGCTCCAGGCGCTCCCAGCCGCCGGCCGCCTCGCGGGCGAGCCGCCCGGCGAAGTCGACGATCTCCTGGCGGGTTGCGCGGGGGGAGGGCGCACCCGCGGCGCGCTGGCGGTTCCAGGCCAGGTTGGCCGACGGACCGGCGAGGCCGTGGGGCTGGGCGGGGTCGGCCTCCAGCGCGGCAAGGAGCGCCTCCAGCCAGCCGGGGGCGGGCAGCGACCCGCTCTCCAGGAAGACCGCAGCCGGCGCTCCGCGCTGGGTGAGGAGACCGAGGAGCCGGTTGAACGCCGCCGCCGGACCGGCCGCGGGTCCGTTGAGGACCTGGATGCCGTGGCCGGCGCGGGACGGTGGATCGTCCGCCAGCAGCACCAGGGCGGCGGGCGTGCCGGCGAGCCACTCCAGGGTCTCGGCGAGACCTTTCTCGTCGCGCTCGCCGCGGGGGCCGCGGCGCAGGTAGACGCCGACCAGGACCTCGCCGGGGACGGCCTGCGGGCTCACGCCTGGGGCTCCTCCGCAGCGCGGGCGCGCAGGTATTGCAGAGCGCGCACGGCGTACTTGCCCTCGCCCGACGCCAGCTCCTGCAGCTGCGGGACGGCCTCCTCGCCGCGGCCGGTCTGGTCGAGGGCGAGCGCCCGGTAGAAGCTGGCGCGCGGGTGGTCGTCGCCGGCCTCGGCGAGAGCGGTGAGCCGGGCCAGGGCCTCGGTGGCGCGCCCCTGGGAGAGCGCGATCACCGCGAGGTCGGTGTGGGCCTCGGCATTCTCGGGGTCGATCACCAGCATCCGCTCCAGCTCCTGGACCGCCTCGCCGGTGAGCCCGCGGGCCAGGAGCGTCGTGGCCAGGTGATGGCGGGCGTCCAGGTCCTCGGGGGCGAGGGCGAGGGCGCGGCGCAGGGCGTCGGTGGCCGAGCCCAGGTCGTGGCGGGCGAAGAGCACGATGCCGAGCTGCGCCCAGCCGCGCGCCGAGGCGGGATCGAGCTCCACGGCGCGGCGGAGAATCGCGGCGGCCTCCTCCGTCCGGTTCTGCACGGCGATCGCGGTGCCGAGCGAGACGTAGAGATCGGCGTCGGCCGGCGACAGCTCGAGAGCGCCGCGCCAAGCGGCCTCGGCGGCGGCCGGCTCTCCGGCGGCGAGCTGCAGGCGTCCGAGGTTGCTCCAGGCCAGGAGGTTGCCCGGATCGCTCTCGACCGCGCGCGCCAGGGCTTCGAGGGCCGCCTGCAGGTCCCCCTGGGCGAAGCGGGCGGCGCCCAGGTTGGCCAGGGCCATGCTGCGGTCGGGATCGAGCTCCAGCGCCCGCTCGTAGTGGCGGACGGCTTCGTCGAGCCGCCCCTCCTGGGCGAAGGTGAACCCCAGGTTGTTCCAGGCCGTGGCATTGCCGGGATCGAGTGAGAGGGCGGCCTGGTACTCGCGGCGGGCGCCGTCGACGTCGCCCTCCACGTGGAGGAGCGCGCCGCGGCTCAGACAGGCGCGCACCGCATTGTTGCCGTCCCCGTTCGCGCCGCCGCCGTTATGGGTGGGAATCGGGAAGTGCTTGGGATCGTCCATGGCGGGTCTTCCTTAAGATTAGCCGATGATCCGGTCGATCAGCCCCGACAGCGTGGAGAGGGGGTCGATATCGGGGACCTGGAACTGCACGTCGGACAGGGAGACGTCGAACGGCTGGCCCTCCCGGTAGTGGAGCGGGAAGGTGATGCCGAAGCGCAGGCCGGAGCCGTATTCGAACGAGGCGAGCTTCCAGCGGTCGCTGTACAGGTCGATCGTGGTGAACAGGAGGTCCGCGGTGACCTCGACGTAGGCGGTGAGGTCGAACTTGAGCTTGGGCTCGGCCCAGATCTTCCCCTCGGCGTCGAGCGACAGCCCCTTGGACGGGCTCCATTCGACGGTCACGTCAGCCTGGGCGGCGCCCTCGACGCCGAGCTCGGCGCCCACCTCCAGCCCGGCTTCGGCGCTGACGATGGGGATGCCGACGCCCACGCCGCCCTTCACGAAGAGGCGCAGGCCGGCGTGGGCCGGGATGTAGAACTGGGCATGGCCGGTGACGGTCGTCTGCTCCTCGTGCGACGGGTTGTAGGCGATCTCCAGGCTCAGGTCGCGGAGCTGCCCCGGCCCGATGCCCGCGCTGGCCGTGAGGCCGCCGCCGATGGTGGCGAAGATGCCGACGCGCTGGCCGGCCACCGACACGCCGACGAGCGGGATGTCGATGTTGATGCCGAAGATCTTCTTCTCCAGCTTCTTCTCCGCGAAGATGTCGAGGGCCGAGGGGAGGCCGATCTTGCCCGAGACCTCGATCTCGCCGTTGGGGAGGAGCTTGATGCCGGCGGTCCCCTGCAGCCAGGGAGCGATCTTGACCGTGGCAAGGCCGGCGCCGAACGGCGTCATCGTCTCCGTCGGCGGGCCGGAGGGCTTGCCGTCGTCGCCCACCGCGCGGTTGGTGACGCCGAGCGTGATGCTCCCCTTGAGCATCCCCTTTTCGAAGGGGACCGTGCCCTGCGCGGTGAAGGCGCCGTCGTCGTAGTCGACGTCGATCGTGGCGGTCAGGCCGTGGAAGCCGACGGTCGCGTTGCCATGGGCCTTGACCACGTAGTCGGTGCCCCCCGGCCGGGGCTTCATCGAGGCTTCGACCGATCCGCCCTTGACCAGCGGGTTGTCGGTCGCGAGCTGGAGGGTGCCGCTGGCCTCGATCCCGATGGCCGGGTCGTACTTGACCATCAGCGAGGCCTTCTCGATTCCCCGCATGTCGGGCTCGACCGTGCCCTTGGCCTCCCAGACGTCGCCGTCGACGGCGACCTCGACGGTGGCCGACTTGACGCCCTTGAGCTTGCCGGACTTGACGCCCAGCTTCCCCTTGCCGCCGAACTTCTCGTCGCGGTACCAGACCTCGATCTCGGCCGGCGTGAAGAGGTCCGTCTCGAATTCGAACTTGCCCTTCAGGCCGAAGCCTTTGGAGGTGGAGCCGAGGCCGGTGAGCTGGCCGTGGCCCAGCTTCTCGACGTCGAAGAAGACGTCGCCGATGACCTCCAGACCCTGGGTGCCGATGTTGACGGTCAGGCTCGAATCCGTCACCTTGATCGGGCCGGGGAAGGAGAACTCGCCGAGGTCGAACGTCTTGCTCAGGTAGACGTTCTCGCCGTCGATGACGATGTCGACCTCGACGTTCTTGGAGAACAGGGGGATGCTGGGCTTGAGCTTGCCGCGGCCGACGATCCCCTTGTCCGCGTCGAGCTCGACCTCGTCCATGGTGATGGGGCTCAGGCCCGCGGCCTTGAACGCCTCCTTGGCGGCTTTCCGGAGGCTCGCGTTGGTGATCACTCCGCCGTATTCGACGGCGTCGATCTCGCGCAGGTCCAGACCGGGGAGCGGGGCCTCCTGGAGGACCTTGGACTTGGTGTGGCGGAAGACTGTGCCGCCGACCTTGCCGCCCTGTCCTTTGGTGTAGGAGAGGCTTTCGATGGTGAGGTTGCCGAGCTTGACGGTGCCTTTGAGCTTTCCGCTCTTGTCCAGGTTCGCGATGCGCAGACCGCCGCCGGTCTCGCTGGTGTAGATGGCGAGCTTGTCCGGCTCTCCCTCCAGCCCGGCGGCCTCGATCTGCTTCTTGGTCAGGGCGGAGAGAGGCTCGATCTGCTCGCCCGCCTGGATCTGGCTCAAGCTCCAGGTGGGAGGAGTGCCCGTGGGCTGCAGCCCTCCGACGACTTTTTCGACGGTGACCGTGTAGGAGCGGCGGACCGCATCGACCGTGGGGGGGCGCTTGGTCCATACCGGGCCGGTCGCGGCGTCGATGAGCTTCTGGATGCGGGCGTTCTTCTCGTCCTTGATGTTGCGGCCGGAGGCCTGGTTGGCCTTGGACTCCAGCATCCACAGGTTGCCGGTGTCGTTCGGGCCGCCGAGCTGCAGCTCGAGCTGGTGGTCGACGTCGTGGAACAGCCGGTTGCCGTCCTTGTCCCAGAACGGCCGCAGGGTGCGCTGGCGGATGGCCTCCTTGTCGCCGATGACGTAGTTCTTGTCGCCCTTGAGCTTCAGATAGTTGATGGGTTTGCCGTCCTTGGTCAGGCGGGGGGACTTGCCCTTGGCGAGCTTGGAGTCGAGCTTGGAGTCGAGCCCGGCGCCCGCCTTGGCCTCCTTCTCCCAGATCTGGCGCTGCGTGTCTTCCCGCGGCTCGTCGGTCTTCTTGGGCAGCTCGAAGGGCGCCTTGACGAACTTCTTCTTGAAGGTGGGGACCTTCATCTCGGGCAGGGACGCCTTCTGGGTGCGGCGGTTGATCGTCCCTTCGGGACCCTTGTATTCGTCGGGGTCGGTCGACTCGTTCTTGCTCTTCCCTTTCCCCTTGCCCTTCTCGTCCCGCTGCACCACCTGGCGCTGCACGGCGCCGCTCTGCTGCACGACGTGGGTGGCCTCGTGGGACATCAAGCCGAGGTCGTTCTGCGATTCGCCGCGGGCCAGCCAGATGTCGTTGCCGTGGGTGAAGGCGCGCGCGTTCAGGTCGGCGGCGGACTGCTGGGCGGCGCTGTCGGAGTGGACCCGCACACCGCTCAGGTCGGTGTCCAGGCGGTTCTCCAGCACGGAGCGGGTGCCGGCGTTGAGCGGCTCGCCAGCGCCCGGGCTCGAGATGGCCTGCTCGGCCGCGGTCGCCATGGACGGGGCGGATGCCGCCGCGGCCCCGCCGCCGCCCGCCGCGTCGGCCTGGACCGGCTCCTCGTCCTTCTCGCCGCCGGCCTTCTGGACGGGCTTGTCCTTGTCGCCTTCCTTCCCGGCCTTCTGCACGGGCTTGGCCTCGGGCTGCTTCTTTTCGGGCTCGGCGGCTTTCTGGACCGGCTTGTCTTTCTCGCTGTCCTTGCCGGCTTTCTGAACGGGTTTTTCCTCGGGCTTCTTCTCGGGAGCGGCGGCCTTCTGGATGGGCTTCTTCTCCTCCTTCGGGGCTTCCGCCTTCTGGACCGGCTTGTCCTCCGGCTTCTTCTGATCCGCCTTCTGAACGGGCTTTTCCTCGGGCTTCCTGGCAGGCTCCGCCGCCTTCTGCACGGGTTTTTCCTGGGGCTTCTTCTCCTGCGCCGGCGCTTCGGCCATCTGGACGGCTGCCTTCTGGCGGTCCTTGTCCGGTCCCGTGGTGCGGAGCCTCTCGGAGGGCTTGCCGCCCAGCATCTCCTCGGCGGGGGCGGCCGCTTTCTGGACCGGCTTCTCCTCCGGCTTCTTCTCTGGTGCCGCGGCGGCGGCCTGGACGGCTTCCGGCTCGGGCTCGCGGTCGTCTTCCGCTTTCTGGACGGGTTTCTCTTCGGGTTTCTTGGCGGGCTCGGCCGCGGCGGCCTGGACGGGCTCTTCCTCGGTCCGCTCCTCCTCCGCCTTCTGGACGGGCTTCTCGTCGGGCTTCTTCTCCGCGGGAGCTGCGGCGCGCTGGGCTCCACCGCCGCCCAGGCTGCCGGGCGCGATGCTGGAGATGGCGGGCGCGTCGAGTCCCGAGGTGACGCGCTGGGAGACGGCCTCGGCCTCCTGCTCGTAGCGGTCGCCGGGCTGGCCGAGGACGGGCTTGCGCTGCACGCCGGCTCCACCGAGGCCGATCATCGGACCCGCTGCGAAATGGGGCCCACGGGCTGCCGAGGACTGGCGGGCCGCGGCGGCAGGGGCCGGCCCGGCGCGCTCGCCTGCGGAGGCGCCCGATTTCGCTCGCGGCTTGCTGCGGCTGTGGCTCATGACAGGGCGTCCAGGAAGGCCTCCATGCCGCCGCGGCGGTCGAGGCGCGGGCGGTCGGCCAGCGGGCAGGCGGCGCCCGCCTTGCGGTATTCGGAGCGCACCGCCTGCTCCACGTGCCGGCTGTCGACCGGCGCGCCTTCGTCCAGGGCGAGGAGAGCGGCGTGCAGCGCGGCGTTGCGGATCTGGCCGCCGGTCAGGGCGCAGCGCAGGGCCACGTCCTCCAGAGAGCCGGGGTCGCACGAGCGCTCCGGCGGCAGGTGGATCTGCCAGATCTGCCAGCGCTCCTCGGCCTCGGGAGGGAGGAACTCGACCACCGCGTCCATGCGGCGCTGGAAGGCGTGGTCGATGCGCTCGCCGGCGTTGGTGGCGATGACGACGATCCCCTGGAAGGTCTCCAGGCGCTGCAGCAGGTAGTTGGTCTCCAGGTTGGCGTAGCGGTCGTTGGCGCTCCGCACGTCGGTGCGGCTGCCGAGCAGGGCGTCGCCCTCGTCGAGGAGGAGCACCACGTCGAGCTCCTCGGCGCGGGCGAGCACGCGATGGAGGTTCTTCTCGGTCTCGCCGACGTATTTGTCCACCACGGCCGCGAGGTCCACCCGGTAGAGGTCCCGCTCCAATTCGGTGGCCAGGATGCGGACGGCCAGGGTCTTGCCGGTGCCGCTGGGGCCGGTGAAGAGGGCGCGGACGCCGCGGTTGGGGCCGGCGCCGAAGGCCGGTCCCAGGCCGTCGGCCAGGGCCTCGCGGTGGCGGCAGCGCCGGGCCAGGTCGTGCAGGCGGGCGAGCGTGGGGCCGGAGGCCACCAGCGTGCCCCAGGAGCTGCCGGTCTCCAGGCGGGTGGCGAGGGTGTCCAGCTCCTGGCGGTTGAGGGCGCGGCACGCCTCGCGTACGTCGGACGGCCGCACCTCGCCGCGGCCGTCCAGAGCCGCCTGGGCGCGGGCGATGCGGGCGGCGCGCCGGATGTGCCCCTCGGGGAGATGGAAGCCGGCGGCGATCTCGTCCAAGCCCTGAACCGGATGGCCGGCCAGCGACTCCTCCCAGCAGCGCCGGCGCTCGCCCTGGCGCGGCGCCGGCAGGATGAGGGTGACGGCGCGCTCCAGGGCCGTGCCGGAGAGGCCGCCTTCGAATCCCACTGCCACACCTACCGGACCGGAGTAGCCGGGGAGGTCCGGCACCGCGGCGGTCTGGCCCGGAGGCAGATCGAAGGTGAAGACCGGCAGTGACCGGGTGGCGACAGAGAGCGGGCCGATCAGACGCCGGGCCGCTTCGGGAACCTTGCCCTCACCGGCTTCCACCTCCAGGATGCCGCGCCCGAGGGCGGCGGCCACGGCTCCCAGCACGCGCACGCGGTCGCTGCCGCGCATGCCGCGGACCACGGCGGCGCCCGCCTCTCCGGAGGCGAGGAGGGAGGGGAGGTGGCGCAAGCGAACCAGCAGGGGAGGAGGCAGGACCAGACTCTCCACTCCGGGGAAGCTCGCGGCGGAGTGGAGACGACAGCCGGCCGGCACCTCGGGCGTGGCGTCTCCGCGCACCGCATCCCAGAGCGGAGGAGGCACCCGCAGCACCCACTCCGAGCGCGGCGCCCGCTCGTCCAGGGGCTGGAGCAGGCCGGCACCGAGGAGCGGCCGGCAGAGTGCCCAGGGGTCGGACTCGCGGCCGGGCCGGGGACCGCCGAGCACGAGGCGGCCCACCAGCTCGACGCACGGCCGCCGCTCGGCGAGAGGCGCCTGGAGCTCGGCGAAGAGGGCGCCGAAGCGCGGGTCTTCCTCCACCAGGCCCACCATGAGGAGAGCCAGCCGGCCGGCGAACCCGACCCCTGCGGCCTCGGACAGGACAGCGAGCGGCAGGTGGACGCCCGCTTCCTCCTCCCACGCCAGGACCGCGGTCTCCCACCAGGCGAGGGTGCCGTCCCAGCCCAGGCCCTCGGGGAGGAGAGGGCGCATCTCCTCGTAGTAGCCGCCCAGGAACGGATAGCGGCGCAGCACCGCCTCCAGCCCCGCCGGTCCCGAGCTTGCCGCGTGCAGCGAGTGGAAGAGCCGGTAGAGAGCGGCATACAGCCCCAGCCGGAAATGGGACGCCGCGGTCCGGGGCAGGTCGGCGAAGGCGGAGTCGGGGTCGCTCACAACGGGCTCCTAGCGAAAATGGAACTGGATGACACGGCCGAACGCCGGGAGCCATCCCGGATCGCGGTCGAGCCCGGAGATGCGGACCGGCAGGGAGATGCTCGCGAGGTCCATCACCACGTCCACGTGGGTCGAGGTGACATGGACCCGGCCCGGGCGGAGCAGCAGGAGAGGCGGCAGGTCCTCCGGTCGCGCCGGGTCGAGCCCCAGGCCCTGGGCCAGGCGGAGGCGGAGGAGCCCCTCACCCCCTGGCCCCCTCTCCCACCCCCTCCCTTCCTCCGGGAGAGGGGGAATTTGATCCCATGCCCCTCTCCCCGACCCTCTCCCCACGGGGAGAGGGGGAAACTCTCGTCCGTCGAGGAGGGCGAGGACTCTCCAGACCGGGTCGGTGGCGAGATCGTCGGGCAGGGGACCCAGGAGGGCTCGGGCGATCGCTTCCAGGATGCCCCAGGCTCCCACCTCCTCGAAGGCGTCGGGGATGTTCAGGGCCGTCATGAGGTTGATGAGGTAGAAGAGACCGGCGATCTCGGTGGCGACGCCTTCCTCGAAGACGAGGCCCGCCGCGTCCTCCGCCGCCTGGACCTCCTCCTCGGTGACGGGCTCTTCCGTCTCGATCTCCAGCGGCTCCGTTCCCTGCCAGACCTCGGCGGAGGAGGGCTCCGCTGCCGCCTCCGCGCTGCTCGGAGGTGCCGCCTTATCGGTCAACGTCGGCATCGCCTCCAAACCCTCACCGATCTCGCCCCGGTCCGCGGCCCGTGCGTCCCTCCCCCCGAGGAGGGGTCGGGCCTGGTCTGAGTGGAGATCAGGAGGGGGGCTTTCCGTCCGCCGCGAACGCTCCCGCCAGCGCGCCTCTTCGGGCGGTGGCGCCCCCTCTCCCGGGGGAAGGGAGTGCGGATGGGAGAGGGGGACGGGGGGTGAGGGTCCACGGTGGCCGCCTCCACCACCTCCCTTGCCTTCCGTCTCTGTGTTCTCCCCTTCCCGTCCTTCCGCCCGCTCCACCGCCGCCCCCTCCTCCCACCACGTCCGCACCTCGGAGGCGAAGGCGGCGCTTCGTGCCCTCCCCGGCTCCTCGAAGAGGGCGAGGGCGGCGGCCAGGAGGACCCGCTGTGCCGGGGCGAGCCGGGTGACGTCGGGGATCGCGCGGAGGCGCCGTTGCCACGCAGGTTGGGGCGACCAGGCGGGCCGCTCCCGATGCTTGTCTACAGCGGCGGCTGGCTCCGGAGCCGTCTTTCCCCCCTTGCCCCCGGCCGGCAGGATGCCGGCGCTCCCAGCGGGTGCGCTCAGGGCTTTTGCCAGATCCGGGGTTCCGTGGGCTCCGGCCATGGATTGCAGGATCGCTTTCGCTTCGGCCTCGGAGAGGCTCTCGCAGATTTCGGCGGCACGGTGCCATTGCTCCAGGTGATGGAAGAGGGCTGGCACGCGGGTGGGCTCGGCGGCGAAGAGACTCGGAAGATCTCGCGTCCCCCGGCGGCGCAGGACCAGGCTCCACCACCAGCGGCCGGGAGCGTTGCCGCGGGCGAGGTCGAGGGCGAGACAGGCGAGCATCTCGGCCTCGTCTGCGAAAAGGACCGCTTCGGCTCCCGGTGGCACCGGGCCGCGGGCCGGCCGGGCGGCGCGCCGGCAGAAGTCGCCGAGGGAGGCGCGGGCCGCCCTTTCCCAGGCGGGATCGGGCGGCGTTGGACCGCCGGCCGGGAGCTTGCCGGGCAGCGGATCGGTCATTCGGCGGACGATGAGCACGGCGGACGGCGGCAGCTCCCGGGGGTGGAGCTCCGCTCCTCCCAGCCAGGCGCTCGCGGCGAGGCGGACCGCCGGCGTGTCGCCGGCGGCCGACCGCACCCGGAGCGTCCCCACCTCGGCCGTGCCCGCCGCCATGCGCTCAGGGCCTCCAGCGCAGCCCCAGGAGGATCGTCGAAAAGTCGATGTCGTCCGGGGTGGTGAAGACGCGGTGGTAGTTGTATCCGGCCTCCACGCCGAAGCCGGAGGGGAACATGTGGAGAATGCCGACTCCGACATTGGCTCCGAAGTCGGTGTCGCCGGGGTCGACGCTGTAGAAGCCGCCGCCCCCGTTGATGAAGAGCTGCCAGAAGCCGCCGGTCAGGAACTGCTTGAGATTGACCGACAGGTGGTCGACGTCGGTGTCGGGGAAGCGCTCCTCCCTGACGATCTCCACCCCGTCGAACTCGTGATGGCCGT
>WNGB01009612.1_pt1 | contig 18190 bp, 25 predicted proteins | sample 5400681 | NCBI WGS metagenome assembly WNGB01 (sample SAMN13153367, study PRJNA577476) | soil metagenome | isolation source: 115 cm soil or saprolite under grassland replicate 2 | place: USA:California | collected 2016-06-15 | reverse complement strand
CCTCTCTGCCGCGCGTGAGTACCACTGCTGGTTCACGTTTGTCAAACCCTGTGTCGCCAAATCTGGCATCCTTGGGCCCCGGGAGGAGCAATCATGCGCGTAACAAGCGACGCGGACAGCACCAAGCCGCGCCGGCCGAGCTCATCGGAGGAGGCCGCCCACCTGCAGGTGGCCACGCCCGGCCGCCCACGCTTCCGCTGGCGAGCAGTCATCCACGCTGGCCAGAAGCTCGACCCTTCGCGCGGGATCCAGCCCGTTGCATGGCACCTGGCCGAGTGCGACGATCCGTGGCGCAACGAAGCTCATTGCGAGATCGGACGCCATCTGCTCGCCACTGACGGAAACCCTGATGGCCACTGCTACGTCGGCGGCACTTGCCAACGCTGTCCTGAGGCTTCCTAGCGCCGTCAGCGGCGGATGGGACAGCATCCGCACGCGGCTGGTGGCTCGCGGTGGTGGCGACGCTGCCGCTCCTGATACTGGTCGCGATTCTGGCCGGTCAGGATCTCGCGTCCGCGCGACAGGACGCGCAGACCGAAGCGCTGCGCGTGGCGCAACTGCAGGCGAACCTGGTCGACGAACACCTCGAAGGAGTCGACACCATGTTGCGCGGGCTCACCGCAGCCATCGCCGCGCGGCCGATAGGCTGCCGCGTCTCGAACGGCGGGATCTGCCGACCGGCTCGACGATGATGGTCCTCGACGACAGCGGCCGCGTCCTCGCACATTCGCCAGACTACGAGCTGTGGCTCGGCCGAGACTTGAGCGACCAGTCGTTCGTGCGTGATGCGCTGCGCCGCCACCAGGGCAGCGAGGAGCTGATCAGCGCCGACGGCGTCAGTCGGCTGTCGGCCTACACGACCGCGACCCGCGCGCCCTGGCTGGTCAGGTCGCGGCCAGCGCGCACCAGCACCTGCAGACGTTCGCCGACTACCACGCGCCCGCCTCGCCAGCCGGGCGTGAGTCCCTCCAGCGCACGGTGGAGCTGGTGTAACGCACCGTGCGCGAAGCCCGGCGCTTGATCGCGGGGCTGCGGCCGACGGCTCTGGACGACTTCGGCCTGGGCACGGCGATTCGTCTCGAAGTCGAGGTGCTGCGTGGCGAGGGCTGGCAGATCTCGTACGACGAGGACCTGGGTGAGCAGCGGCTACCGTCTACCCTGGAAACCGCGTTGTTCCGCGTGACTCAGGAGGCATTGACGAACATCCGCAAACATGCTGGCCGCACACCCGTCGCGGTCAGGCTCGAACAGCACGACAACACGGTGCGCGCGAGTAATCATTGCTGACGATCACGAGCTGGCGCGGCTCGGGCTGCGCACCATGCTCATCCCGGAGCCAGATCTGGAGGTCGTGGGCGAGGCGACGACTGGCCGCGAGGCCGCGGAGTTGTCGCAGGAGCTCCGACCGGACCTGGTGTTGATGGACATTCGGATGCCGGACCTGGACGGGCTCGTGGCTACGCGCGCTATTAAACAGGTACATCCACGCACTTCGATCTTGATCGTCACGCTGTCTGAGGACCCGGACTACTTGCTGGAGGCGCTACGGGTGGGGGCCGCTGGCTACGTCTTGAAGGACGCCAGTCGGCGCGAGGTGGTGACGGCGGTGCGGCAGGTGCTGAGCGGTGAATCGCCGCTCGACCCGAAGCTGAGCGCGCAGCTGATCCGGCGGTTGGCCAACCAGTCTGCGCGGGAGCCTGCTTCACACAGTGATGAGCTGACGCATCGCGAGCTCGATGTTTTGCGGCTGGTCGCGGAAGGCAAGACGAACGCCGAGATCGCGGGCTTGCTGTTCATCAGTGTGGGCACCGTGAAGGTGCACGTGGAGCGGATCATCGACAAGCTCGGCGTTTCGGACCGCACGCAAGCGGCCGTGCGGTCGGTTGAGCTGGGCTATATCAACTCGCCGTCTGCGCCCCGACGCGGCGGTAGACGAGCTGGCGCTCCGCCTCGACGGTTTCATACCAGCGCACGACCAGGCCCGCTGATCGGAGCTCGTCCAGGATTCTTGTGATGGTTTCCAGGTCCATGTCTGCGCTGGTAAGTCGGTGGCGCAGCTGCTTGGTGGAGAGCAGTTCGGTCTCTGACAGCGCCGCGAGCACCTCTGATTGGAGCTCCTGCGTGCTGCGCTGCCGCGACAACCAGGCCACCACGAGGATGCCCGCGAACACGAACAACAGCGGCGCATAGCGCATGAATGCCAGCAGCAGGTCATTGGTGCCCGGGTTCAAGCCCACGCGCCGGCGATATTAACCTCTGCGTCGCTTTCAGTTCACATGCGCCTTGGAACGGCGCTCCGCGCCGAGGGCGGTAGTCTTCTCACGTTCTTTGGCACGCCCTTCGGGCGAGGGAGGGCTCCGCCCCCCCTTCACCCCCCCGCGGGTAGACCGCCCACGTCTCAAACCGGGTCTGTGGCGCTGCCGCGCCATCTGCCGATGCCGAACACGCTTGAGAAAAACTGCGTGGTTGAAACACGGGCATTGGGCGCGGCAGCGCCAGCCCACGGTTAACCTTGTTGCGGTCTACCGGCGGGGGGTAAAGGGGGGCGGAGCCCGCCCTCGCCCGCAGGGCGCAGAAGCGTCCTCTCGCCACGCGGCGCATGCGCCGTCCTTAAGCACCAACGCTACTTGGCGCGCTAGCGGATGGCGCGGCAGCGCCACCGTCACGCTTTACCCCCGTTGCCTCCCGAACGCGGGGGTGAAGGGGGGCGGAGCCCACCCTCGCCGCGGAGCGGCGTTCCAAAGAACGCAACGCGCGAGGGCGGCGGCATAGGCCAGATGGCCGAATGACCTAGGCAGCCATCTGGCTATTACAAGTTTGGCCAGGTAGCAGACGCAGCACAGTTCAGCGGCGGCTTTACATGTGGCTAGACGCCTGAGGAGAGGGAGGGACCGCTATGTATCGCACCCCGGATGGACAGCAGGTCTTCGTCGTCGACAGCCACGTGCACTTCTGGGACGGCAGTCCAGCCAACCAGAAGAACCGCTATGCCGAGGGCTGGGTCGAGTGTTTCTACAACTACCACAAGAACCTCAGCCCGGCTGACTACGTGTGGCCGCTCGAGCAGTATCAGCGCTACTCCGAGCAACAGATGATGAAAGACCTGTTCGAAGAAGGCTATGTCGACGTCGCCATCTTCCCAGCCGACGTATCTGAAGGACTTCTTCATGAACGGCTGGAACACCACCGAACAGGACGCCGTCCTCAAGAACAAATACCCCGACAAGTTCATCCTCAACGGCGCCTGGGACCCGCGCGACAGAGACAAGGGACTCAAGCAGCTCGGAGGAAGACGCCAAGCGCTTCAACCTGAAGGGCGTCAAGCTCTACACCGCCGAGTGGAAGGGCGATTCCCGCGGGTACAAGCTGGGCGACAAAGAAACGCTCAAGTATCTCGACAAGTACGTCGAGCTCGGCATCGTCAACATTCACATTCACAAGGGCCCGACCATCTGGCCCTTCAACCGCGATGCCTTTGACGTCGCCGACGTCGACGAAGTCGCCACGCTGTACCGCGACGCCGGGCTGCGCTTCATCGTCGAGCACTGCGGCATCCCGCGCATCGAGGACTTCTGCTGGATCGCGGCGCAGGAGCCGAATGTCTAGGGCGGCCTCGCAGTGGTCATGCCGTTCATCCACGCCAGCCCGCGCTACTTCGCCGAGGTCATGGCCGAGCTGACGTGGTGGCTCGGACCCGACCGGCTGCTGTTCTCATCGGATTACGCGCTGTGGAGTCCGAAGTGGATCGTCGACAAGTTCATGGCTTTCGACTTTCCCCGAGGACATCAAGCAGTCGCGCGGGCTCAGCCTCAGCCTCGAGGATAAGAGGAAGATCTTGGGCCTCAACGCGGCCAAGCTGTACGACCTGCCGGTGCCGTCCGAGGCGGGCTTCCAGGTCGCCGTCACCGCATGATCGACGGCGTCCTCACGGCCCTGCGCCGCGTGTACGACCCGGAGCTGGACCAATCCCTGGTGGATCTCGGGTTCATCGACCAGCTGGACGTGCGCGGCGATGCTGTTGAGCTGGTGCTGCGCCTGCCAACGTTCTGGTGCGCGCCGAACTTCGCGTATCTCATGGCATCCGATGCCCGCAAAGCGGTGCTGCAGGTGCCGGGCGTCCACGAGGTGCGCGTAACGCTGCGCGATCACATGTACTCCGACGAGATCAGCAGCGGCAAGCCATTCGCGGAAGCGTTCGGCGATCAGGCGGAGAGCGACGACATGGCGGAGCTGCGGCAGCTATTCAACCGCAAGGCGTTCGGCATGCGGCAGGAGCAGCTGGTGCGGTTCCTCCAGGAGGTCGGCCCTCCGCGCAGGAGATCGTCGCGCCGGAGGTTGACAGCGTGCTCCCACGAGGCGCCAAGCCGCTGGCGGAGCAGTACCAGCAGCGGCGCGCAAGGCTGGGCATCTCGGGCACCACGCTCGTGACGGATGCCGACGGCCGTGCTATCGCCGCCGAGCACCTCGACGAGTATCTGCGCGAAACGCGGCGCCAGCGCATCAGCATGACCTTCAACGCGCTGATGTGTAAGGGGCTACTGGAAACGCGCTACGAGCTAGCGACAATAAAGGAGGCACGGCAGTGAAAGCCGTTCGGCTCTTCGAGTTCGATCAGCCGCCCAGGCTCGTCGACGTTGCCGAGCCAAAAATCACTGGTCCGCTCGACGTTATCGTGCGCGTGGCCGGCGCAGGCGTGTGTCGGACCGACTTGCACCTGGTGGAGGGTGTCTTCAAGGCCGGTATGGCCAGCAAGATGCCGTTCACACTCTCGGTGAATACAACATCGTCGGCAATATCGTCGGCACCTACAGCGACCTGGCCGAGCTCATGGAGCTGAATCGACAGGCTCTGGTGAAGATCACCGCAGCAGGTCGACCGTGCCGATGGTCAACGTGCCGCCGTAGCCAATCTGGGAGTAGGTGCCACCGCGGCGCAGCATCTTGATCGAGCAGGTGCAGTACATCTCCCGCGTCTTCGAGCGGCGACAGCGCGGCAGCAGTTGTGCGGGCGATAGCGCCTTGAGGATCTGGACGCCGAAGTGCCCCAGACCGCCGACGCCGAGCACCACGACGTTCGTGCCTGGGATGATCCTCGATAGCTGCTTCTTGACCGCGTGGTACGCGGTGATGCCCGCGTCGGCAAACGGCGCCAGCGACGCCGGGTCGGTACCGGGCGCGAGCTTGATCACCGCGCGCACATTGGTCTTCAGCCGCTTCATCCTGAGCGGAATACGCTTCATCCTGAGCGGAGCGAAGGATCTACGCTAGATCCTTCGGCTCGCAGGCTCGCCTCAGGATGAAGCAATGCCCTCCCCGCAATGCCCTCCCCGCACCTTGACTCGGCGTTCTGCCCTCATGGCGCTCGGCGGTGCTCTCGCCTGCGCTGGCCTGCCAACGTACGCGCGAGCCGACGAGCCGGCGGCAGAAAACGTGTGGGCGGCCATCAGCGGCCCCATCAACGAAGCCGTCGCGGACCTGCCGCCACGCGTCTACGTGCCGCACGAATCCGGCGGCGACATCGCGGTCATCGACCCCGAAACGCGGACGATCGTGGATCGGTTTCCGATCGGACGGGTGCCGCACCACGTGACGCCGTCGTGGGACATGAGCAGCCTGTACGTGAACGTGATGGGCGCCAGCCGCATGGTGCGCATCGATCCGCGCATCGGCCGACCCGTGCAGTCCATCGCGGTGGCGGCGCCATACAACCTGTACTTCACGCTCGATGGCAGTCTGGCCATCGTCGCCGCCGAGCCATTCAACCGGCTCGACTTCTACGATGCCTGGACCTGGCAGCCGGTGGCGCGATTGGCGATCCCAGCGTCGGGCGTCGACCATCTCGATCTGTCTGCCGACGGCTCGTATCTACTGGTGAGTGGCGAGTTTGGCGGACAGCTGGTCAAAGTCGACCTGCAGCGCCTGGCGGTGGCGGGCGTGCTGCGGCTGGGCGGGCTGCCGATCGACGTCAAGCTGGCACCCTACGGTGACCTGTTCTATGTCGCCAACCAGGGCCGCCACGGCGTCTCCATCGTGGAGCCAACCTCACTCCGCGAGGTGGGGTTCCTGGCCACGGGCCGTGGCGCCCACGGTCTGGCCATCAGCCGTGACACAAAGCTGCTGTACGTGAGCAATCGCCTGGCTGGCACGATCTCGGTGATCGAGTTCGCCAGCGCCGGCATCCTCGACACCTGGTTTGTCGGCGGTAGCCCGGACATGCTGCAGGTCTCACCCGACGGTACCGAGCTGTGGGCGTCGGGTCGCTCGCATGGCGTGGTGTACGTGGTCGATACGAGAAGCGGCGAACCGTTGGATCGCATTCGCACCGGCGCGGCGCCGCACGGGCTGACGTATTTTCCCCAGCCGGGGCGCTTTAGCCTGGGCCACAACGGCGTATACCGCTAAGGCTCACGCAAAGCTACAAACGGGAGCGCGGCACAAGTACCGTTGATCCCGGTGTCTCTGGAAGTCGCGGACGCGGCCGCCCTGCCCTGGCCGGACGGCGGCGTCGACCTGATCGTCACCTCCCCGCCGTACGGGATCGGCGTCCCGTACCTCGACGGTGGCGATGTTCCACCCGCGGACTACTGGTCGCACGCGGCGCGGTGGGCGCAGGAGATGCGTCGAGTGGTGCGGCCAGATGGCGGACGGCTGGCGCTGAACATCGCGCTCGACACGACCTGGAGCACCACCTTTTACGTGGAGTGGATCAAGCTGCTGATCGAGGCCGGCTGGACGATCAGGCACAACATCACGTGGAACGAGTCGAACATTAGCCGCCGCACCGCGTGGGGCTCGTGGCTGCTGCCCTCCGCGCCGCATGTGCTCAACCCGACCGAGATGATCGTGCTGTGCCACACCGGCGACTACCGCCGCCCAGCGTGCGGCCGAAGCGGCGACATCCTACCGGCTGAGCAGCGCGATTGGAGCCTGGCGATGTGGTCGTTCGCGGGCGCCAACGCGCGGCTGATCGGCCATCCGGCGCCGTTCCCCGAGGAGCTGCCGCGCCGTCTGATCAAGCTGTACAGCTACCCCGGCGACGTGGTCGCCGATCCCTTCGTCGGCTCCGGCACCACGTGCGTCGTCGCCACGCGCCTCAACCGCCAATCGCTCGGGGTCGATCGCTCACCCACCTACATCGCGCTGGCGCGCCAGCGCCTGGCGACCGCGCTCGAAGACGTCCCGCTTGCGCAGCCCACGCGGATTCCAGCGGGTGTCGCGGGATGCACCGCGTAGCATTAGCTCGAATGCCGACCGAGCATGCGATTGCCTTCGCCGTAAACGGACACGCTCAACACCGCACGGTACCCAGCCACCGTCGCTTGATCGACTTGCTGCGCGACGACCTGCAACTGACGGGCACAAAGGAGGGCTGCAGCGTCGGTGTGTGCGGCGCGTGCAGCGTGCTCGTCGACGGCCACCTCATGTCAGCGTGTCTGGTGCCGGCGGTCGCAGTCGACGGCTCGAGCGTGATCACCATCGAGGGCCTGGCGCCCGACGACGATCACCTGTCGTCGGTGCAAGACGCCTTCATCCGACACGGCGGCTTCCAGTGCGGCATTTGCACGCCCGGGCAGATCATCGCCGCTACCGCGCTGCTAAACGAGAACCCGCGACCGAGCTCCGAACAGGTGCGCGAGTGGATGATGGGCAACCTGTGCCGCTGCACGGGCTACTACAAGATCGTCGAAAGCGTCCTGGCCGCTGCCGAGCACGGCGCCGCGCCCGTGCCGCGCGAAGCTATCGGCATCACACTGGTCGAATGAGGGCGTTCGAGCTACACCACGCGGAGAACCTCGAGCACACGCTCTCCCTTCTCACCCAGTACGAAGACGCGCATCTGATGGCCGGCGGCACCTCGCTCGTGCTGCTGATGAACCTGGGACTCGTGGAGCCCACCAACGTCATCCTGCTGCAACGTGTCGCCGAATTGCGCGGCATCTCCCGCACGCCTGACGGCGGCCTCGAGCTCAAGGCGCTGACGACACACCGGCAGGCGGAGCTGTCGCCCGAAGTGCATGCCTACTGCCCAGCATTGAGCGAAACGTTCAGACACGTGGCGACCGTGCGCATCCGCAACCAGGCGACCGTCGGTGGCAATCTGGCGCACGCCGACCCGGCGCAGGATCCGCCGCCGATGCTGATCGCCCTGGGTGCAGAAGTCGTCCTCACGTCTCGCACGGGCGCACGAAGAATGCCTCTCGAAGACCTCTTCCAGGGCTACCTCACCACGGCCCTTCAGCCGGACGAGGTGCTCACGGGCGTGCAGCTGCCGCCGCTACCAGCGGGTACGCGAGCCACCTACGAGAAGTTTTTGCCGCGCACGCGGGATGACTATGCCACGGTGTCGGTCGCGGCGGCGCTGCACATGCAGGATGGACGGTGTGCGGACGTCCGCATCGCGCTGGGTGGCGCCGCCGGCGTCCCGCTGCGGCTGCGCACCGTGGAGGACGCGTTGCGCGGCGAGGAGCTTACCGAAGCGCGGATCAAAGAGGCGGCGGCGATGGTGCCGGATCTGGTCGATCCGCCCGACGATGCGCGCGGTAGCGCCGAGTACAAGCGCAGAATGGCGCGCGTGTGGACCGAGCGCGCCCTACGGAGATGTCAGGGAGCCGCATGATCTTTACCGAGCCTGAGTATCGCGTCGAGGGACCACTGAAAGTCACGGGCGCCGCCCAGTACACGGCCGATGTGGCGATGCCGGGCATGCTGTGGTTGGCCTACACACGCAGTACGCACGCGCACGCGCTGCTAAAGGGGGTGGAGACGCGGGCTGCGCAGGCGGTTCCGGGCGTCCACGCGGTGCTGACGGGCGCGGACACCGGCAACGTGCGCCTCGGGCGGCGGCTGCTCGACTGGCCGATCCTGGCCACGGATCGCGTGCGGATGGTGGGCGACCGCGTAGCGGCGGTGGCGGCGGAAACCCGAGAGGCCGCGGAGGCCGCGGCGCGGCTGGTCGAGATCGAATACGAGGCTCTGCCCGGCGTCTTCGACATCGAATCGGCGCTTGCCGACGGCGCGCCGATTCTCCACCCGGACATCAATTCGTACCAGTTCCTCGGCGCGAAGCGCCCGAACACGCCGCATCCCAACGTCCACGGCTACGCCCTGATCGAGAAGAGCGAGACCGGCGAGCGGATCGAGGACGTCTTCGCCCGAGCCGAGCACGTTTTCGAGCACACCTTCCGCACCGCGCGCGAGTTTCAGGGCTTCCTCGAGCCGCGCGCATGCGTGGTGTGGATCGACGATCGCGAGCGACTGCGCATCGTCTGCACCAACAAGTCGCCGGCCGCGCTGCGGCAGCAGCTGGCGGCCGCGCTCGGGTTACCGGAGTCGCAGATCGTGATCGACGTCACGTTCATCGGCGGCGACTTCGGCGGTAAGGGGCTCTCGATCGACGAGTACGTGTGCTACTTCCTGGCCCGCGCGACCGGTCGTCCCATCAAAGCGGTCATGCAATACGTCGACGAGCTGCAGGCAAGCAATTCGCGCCATGCGACGGTGCTGCGCTTGAAGACGGCGGTCGACGGCGCTGGAAAATTCCTGGCGCACGAGTCCGACGTGCTGATCGACGGCGGCGCCTACGCCGCGGGCAAGGTCGGCCCGACCCTGGTGGTGCCCGCGCACAACACGCTTTCGGGCTACCACGTGCCGGTGACGCGGCTCGCCGCGCGAGCGGTCTACACCAACACCATCCCGGGCGGCTCCATGCGAGCGCCGGGCGATCCGCAGTCGATGTTCGCCAGCGAAAGCCACGTCGACATGATCGCCCGCGAGCTGGGCATCGACGCGATCGAGCTGCGGCGGCGCAACGCCCTGCACGATGACGATCCGAGTGTCACGGGCGAGCGCGTGCATCGGTCACGCGCGGTCGAGGTGCTGGATGCGCTGGAGCGCGAATCGGACTGGCATTCGCCCCTGCCGGCGGGGCGCGGGCGGGGGGTCGCGCTGGGCGTGCGCCACATCGGCGCGGGCAACGCCTCGGTGATCTTCCGCCTCGCAACCGGCGGCGAGGTCAACGTGCTCACGGGCGTGGCCGACCAGGGTGGCGGAGCGTATACGGTGCTGCGACGAGTCGCGGCTGAGGTGCTGTCAGTGGATCCGCGGCGTGTCACGATCACGCACTGCGACACGTCAGGCGCGGCGCCCGACCCGGGCGTGGGCGGGCAGCGGGTCACGCATGTGCTCGGCCGCGCCGCCCAGGCGGGCGCGACCGAGATGAAGCAGCGGCTGGAAGACCTGGCGGCCGAGGCGATGGGCTGGCCTGCCGGGCGGGTCCGCCTGGAGAGCGATCGTTTCGTCCACGCCGACGGCAGCGCCTCGTTCGAGGAAGTCGCCGCCCAGATCGAGCGCGGCGCGCCAGTGGAGGTGCTTGGTGAGTACGAAGGCACGCACAAGCCGGGCGAACCTGGCGAGTACGAGTTCGCCGGCTATGTGGTGGACGCCTCGGTGGATCGCGAGACTGGCGCGGTCACCGTGCATGACGTGCTGTTGGTGGCTGATGTCGGCACGATCATCAATCCGCTCGCCCACCAGGGCCAGCTGGAGGGTGGGCTGATGTTCGGCATCGGCGCCGCGCTCATGGAGGAGCTGACCATACAGGATGGCCAGGTCACCACCGTCACGCTCGGCGACTACAAGCTGCCGTGCGCCATGGATACCCCGCCGTTCCGCACCGTCCTATTGCACGATCCGAACGGACCGGGCCCGCTCGGCGCTAAAGCGGCTGGTGAGCTCACGAACACCAGCGTGGCGCCGGCGGTGGCCAACGCCGTCTCTGCCGCCAGCGGCGCGCGCGTGCTGCACATGCCGCTGACGGCCGAACGGGTGCTGAACGCCCTCCCCTCGCCCTCTGAGAGAGGGTTTTATCCAGGGGGTGAGGGCTAGCGTTCCTGCTGAGAGCCCGCCCTCACCCTGCCCGCTGCCAAAGGGAGAGGGTGGCCCTCACGCAATTCCCATTTACGCAGTCGCCAGCTGGCGCTTGATCTCGGCCTCGAGCTGGTCGAGGAGGATGCCCGAGCCGTGCTCGCGTGAGCCCAGATCGTCGTAGCCGTCCAGGAACGCGTCCTGCTCGGTCATGACCAGGCGCGTCTTGTTGCCTTCGGCCTTGAACTCAAAAGTTGCCAGCGACACGGAGATCATCGCCTCGTCCATCCACATGTCATAGGTGATGACGATACGCTCGTTGTCGACGATGTCCTGGTGGACCGCTTCGTACTTGTGCACGGGCCCGCCGGCCGGTCCACCGACGCTCGTCTCGCGTCCGCCGACGCGGAAATCCAGCTCGTGCTTGTCGGGTCCCCACTCTTCGGGGCCGCCGAACCAGCGCTTCTTGATCGTCGGATCGCTGAATGCCTTGAACACGCGTGGTGGCGCGGCATCGAAGCGGCGCTCCAGCGTGAAACTGCCGTGGGTGACGGATCGCGGCTTGACGGTCTGCTGGGTCATGTCGGGCTCCCTTCGTCTTGCTCGTCTTGTTCGGCGAGGATTTGCTCGAGGCGGTCGAATTTGCGTTCCCAGGTCGTGCGCCGTTCCGCGAGCCAGCGCTCGGCAGTGCGCAGCGCGGCGGGCTCGATGGTGCAGGTGCGCACACGACCAATCTTTTTGGAGCGGATGAGGCCACTGGCCTCAAGCACCTGCAGGTGCTGGACGACCGCGGGCAAGGTGAGCGTAAGCGGCCTGGCCAGTTCGCTGACTGACGCTGGTCCGCGGGTGAGCCGCTCTACCATGTGCCGCCGCGCAGGGTCGGCCAACGCGTGGAAGACGCGATCGAGCGGCGGCGCCGCCGAGACCACCATTAGTTAAGCGACTTGTAAAGTATCAGGCGATTCGTGCGCCTGTCAAGGTGGCGCGCTTGAGTACGCTTGCATCCGTATGGACTTCGTGAGCAATGAGGAGATCATTCGCGAGTCGCGGCGGCGGTTGAACCAGGGCGCCTGGGACTACCTCTGCGGCGGCTCCGAATCGGAAACCACGCTGCGCCGCAATCGCCGCGCCTTCGATCGCATCGCCTTCCGACCACGCATCCTGGTCGACGTCTCCAGCGTCGATCCGTCGACCACCTTCCTCGGCCAGAAGCTGCGCATCCCGGCCATCCTGGCGCCCATCGGCTCACTCCAGGTCTTCGATCCCGAGGGCGCGCTGGCCGTGACGCGTGCCGCGACCGAGTACGGGATCATGCACTGCGTCAGCTCGGTGACCTTGCCGTCGCTGGAGGAAACCGCCGCCGCGACGCCCACGCCCAAGATCTTCCAGCTGTACGTGACGGGCGATGAGAAGTGGACCGCCGACATCATCAAGCGCGTCCGCGACGCGGACTACGCGGGTTTTGCGCTGACCGTCGACGTGGCGCACTACAGCCGCCGCGAGCGGCCGATGATGACCCGTCAATTGCCTCCCACGCAGCGCAGCCGCACGCTCGAGTCGCGTCGCTACCAGGCGGCGTTGACGTGGGACACGATGGACGCGATCAAGGAGCTGGCTGGTCTGCCGTTCATGCTCAAGGGCGTGCAGACGGCGGAGGATGCGGAGCTGGCAGTGCAGCACGGCGTGGACGTGATCTGGGTCTCGAATCACGGCGGGCGACAGATCGACCATGGCCTCGGATCGATGGACACGCTGCCGGAGATCGTCGCCGCGGTGAATGGCCGCGCGCGCATCGTGCTGGACGGCGGTGTGCAACGCGGCACGGACATTCTGAAGGCCGTCGCGATGGGCGCCGACGTCGTGGCGCTAGGCCGATTGCAGGCATGGGGCCTGTCGGCGGGGTCCACGGCGGGCCTGGTGCGGATGCTGGAGATCCTCGAGGACGAGCTGCGCTCGGCGATGGGGTTGTGCGGGCTCACCAGTATGTCGCAGGTCGGTGGCAAGTATGTGCGCGAAGCCGAGCCGGTCACGGACGCGCACGAAATGAGCAGTTGGGTCAACATGCCCGTGGCGCGCATCATCTAGTGGCTGGGGCTGGCGGGTCCGTGGCTCGGCCGGCTGGACCCCCGGAGTCGCCGCGCCAGGAGACGCGGGTCCAGGTGGGCTTGGGGCCCGATTGCTGGGCCTCATAGAACCAGATCGCCTTTTGCAGCGCCTCGGCGTAATTGAAGGCCGGCGCCGCCTGGGCGTGGACCCCGCTCGAGGGGATGCCGAGCAACGCGAGCGTGGTGATCAGAGAGAGCGCACTCAGCAACGTCGCGGTCACCGACGCCCGCCGCGAATTAGCTGCGCACCACCCATCCGCACCCAATTCGATGGGAGCGCTCCCATAGTAGTTCGACGGTAGATTAGACCGCCGATGCTGTCAATGAAAACCAGGTTAAATTTCGCCGGCTTTTAGCCGTACATTTGTAACTAACTTTGTCTCTAACTTTTTAAGGGCGGTGCTAACTCCGCGCGAGTGCGAGTTCGTGCCTCGTGCCCCTCGATCGACTCCTGGGGCGCGGTCGGCGGCGTACCGCGGCGCGGCAGTTACTTCTGGCTAGCGAGTGCGTCCTGGAGCTCTTTGCGCATCGTCTCGCCGCCGTTGGTCTGCCAGTCCTTGACCAGCTGGTCGTACTCGGCAAAGGGTCGGCGACCGACGATGATGTCCCGCACGCCGTCGAAGAAGGTCTGGCGCAGCACCACCCCCTGGCGCACCGCGGTCGGCGAGACCAGTCCCACGGTCGGGTCCGACACGCCGATTGGCACCAGGAGTTTCTCGGCTTCCACCAGCGTCTGGGTGTAGTTGGGGATGTCTGGCAGATACAGCACCGAGTGGCGCTGCGCGATGTACTTGAACGGCAGGTAGTTGGCGTCCGGATTGCCGCGCTCGGTGAGCACGGGGTTGCCCTTATCGTCGAGTGTGTAGTCGGGCCCCGCCACGCCGTACGACAGCAACAGGTCTTCGGCCGAACCGAACGGGGCGGCCAGCCAGTTCAGAACCCGCAGCATTTCCTTCACGCGATCGGGACTACCTTTCTTGATGGCAGTAGCTCCGAGATGCGCGGCGTTGAAGAAGTGCTGCGGCTTACCACCGTCGCGCGCCGCGAACGGCGGCACCATGTACACCTCGAAGGGCGTGGGCGCCTGGCGCGCCCGCCGCCACGGATCGCTCCACGCCGTGGCGAAGCCGTCCAGCCACAGCGTCCAGCGGCCGCCCGCGAAGTCGGTTCGCGCGTTGGGCCCGCTGGTGTACTGCATCGTGTTGGGGTGGTACACGCCAGCCGCGAACAAGTCCTTGATAAAGGACACCGTTTCCTTGAGCTCGGGTGTCTCGAAGTCGCGCACCAGCTTGCCCGACGACTCGAGCCGCCACATGTTGGGCGCGCCGAACAGTGCCGAGAACCACAGCACGTTGAAGCCATCGCCCGAGGCAGACGCCCCGGCGCTGGCGATGGCGTAGCGGCCTGCCTGCGGCTTGGTCAGCGTGACCATCATTCGTTTGAGGTCGTCGGCGTTCTTGGGGTGGGTGTCCGGGCCGATGTCCGTATTCCAGTGCGTCAGGTTCTTGAGCAGGACGAAGCCCTCGGAATAGAGCGGCTTCGGCACCATCTGAATGTGGCCGTTGTAAACGCTGCCCGAGTTCTTCCACGCTCGCGTGGGCAGCGCTGCCAGGTTGGGGTAGTCCTTCACTGCGTCGCCGGCCAGGTACGGCGTGAGATCGGCAGCTTGCGCCTCGAGGAACTGCGGTACGCCGGCGACCGTGGTAATCGCCGTTTGCAAGTTGTAATAGAAGAACAGCAGGTCGGGCAGATCGTTGCCCGCCATGACCGTCGCCAGTTTGGCCGGGTAATCGCCGGGCGCCACGATGTTCATTTTGAAGTCGACGTTGAGCTGTTTGTTGATCTCCTGCCAGGCCGGGTTGTTCTCGAACGGGGTCGGCGGCGGGAAGAGGCCAATCGTCATCGAGGTAACGGTGCCGCCCGTACCGGGCGCTTCGGCGGGCAACGCCTTCGCCGGGTTCTTCGGGAAGTTGACGTAGCCGTCGAGGTAGGGATCGCCCGGCGATGGGAAGTCCGGTTTGGGCTTGTTGGGGAACGGAATGAACGTCGGCATCAAGCTGCCGCTGGCTGCGGCTCTTGGCGAGGCTGTTCCGCCGCTGGGCGGCGCGGCCGGCACGCTGGGCGCGGGTGCGCACGCTTCGAGGAGCAGCGGCAGACCGATCGCCCCGACAGCGACGCCGCGGCCGGTGCGCTCGATGAACTGGCGGCGACTCAATGCCCTGGCAGTGCGCTCCGCCGGCATGCCAACCCCCTCCCGCGTAAATCGCGGCTAAACATATCATGGGCTGGCTATGCGACAGGTCACCTGCGCGTGCGGGCAGTCTTTCACCGCCGCTGATGATGAGGAGTTGTTCCGGTTGGCGCGCGCGCATGCCGACCAGGTGCATCCAGAAATGCGCATGACCGACGAGCAGATCCGCCAGCTCGTCGCTGCCGCGGGGCGTGAATCAGCCTAGCTGGACCGTCGAGCTCCTCCCGATCTTCATCGATCCCGCGGGTGGTATCCGCTGGCTCGCGCCCAGCGGCGGCGGCTCGTGGCGAGCCGACAGCCGAGCGGGTATCTCGCCCCACGATCTGGTGCTCGACTCCCTACGCGTGTTCGGCATCGGCCCCTTCGTCGCGCATTCAACTTCGTGGCGCTTCGAGTCCACGCTGATCCTCACCTATCTGATCCTGCTGCCCACGTTGCACGCCGCGCCGCCAGCTGGCTTCGAGGTCCAGCATGCGGCTCGGGAGTTGCTGGCTCGGGGTGACCTCGCGGCGCCACCACCGGAGATCGGGATCGCCCAGGTGCTCGAGCACGCACTGCGTCACCTGGCCTGGCTGGCTGGCGATGACCCGGCCATTCGCGGGCTGCTGGGCCCAAGCTGGCTTGCGGCACTCTCGGTGTACCGACCCGAGCCCTTCCGCTCCATCCAGGAGACATTCGCCATAACCTGAGCACAGTGGAGTGGCAGGTCGCGAAGGTCGGCGTCACGGTCGGCGGCACACGCTTCGAGGAGCACCTGCCCGTGCCCGAAGGACCCGCCCGACCGAAGGACCTGGTCCGCACCGCGCAGGTCCTCGCGGAATCCGTCGTGGCACAAGCCGTGGCGAACAGCACGGAGCCGATCTCCTGCCGCAAGGGCTGCGGCGCGTGCTGTCGCCAGGTCGTGCCGATCTCGCAGCCCGAAGCTCGGCATATCGCCGAGGTGCTCGAACACCTCCCCGAGCCGCGACGGTCGGAGGTGCGCGCACGCTTCGCGGCCGCGCGAGCAACGCTGAATGAGTCGGACCTGCCCGAGCGGATGCGCCTCGCCGACACTCTCGACAATGACCAGCGCCAGCAGCTTGCGCTCGACTACTTCCGCCTCGGCATCGCATGCCCGTTCCTGGAAGATGAAGCATGCTCGATCTACGAGCAGCGGCCGCTGGCCTGCCGCGAGTACCTCGTCACGACCCCCGCCGTGAACTGTTCGCGCCCGACTGCCGAACCAGTGGTGCGGATCGGGCTGGCGGGCCGTGTATCGGTCGCGCTTGGCCAGCTCGAACCGACATCCAGTGAACGGCGCGTGTGGTGGCTGCCGGTGATCCTGGCTCCAGAGTGGGCGCGCGCGCACTCCGAGCAGCCGCCACCGCGCGCGCCGTTCGACGTGCTGCGCGACTTGCTCAACTGGCTGGCGCGGACCGGGTAGAGCGTGGACCTCGGGGCGTTCTTCAACCCGCGGTCGATTGCGCTCATCGGCGCTTCGGCAGACCCGTTATCGATCAGCGCTCGCCCATTGCGGATGCTCGTGCAGCACGGCTTCGGTGGCGCGCTGTACCCGGTGAATCCACGCCACACCGAGCTCCAGGGTCTGCGCGTGTACCCCACCATTGGCGCGGTGCCGGAGGCGGTTGACCTGGCGCTGGTAGCCGTGCCCGCCACGCTTGTGCCCGGTGTCGTTGGCGAGTGCGCTGCGTCGGATGTGCGCTACGCGATCGTGCTCAGCTCAGGCTTCGCCGAAGTCGGGGCCGATGGGGAGCGCCTGCAAGCCGCGCTCGCTGATGCGATCGCCGGAACGCAGCTGCGTGTCTCGGGCCCCAACGCCGAGGGCTTCTTCTACCCACGCTCGCGCGTGTGCGCCACGTTCAGCCCGGCGGTCGATCCCGAGCACGGCTACGTGATGCCGACCGCGGGCAGCATCGCCGTCGTCTCGCAGAGCGGGGGGCTGGGGTTCGCGCTCCTGAATCGCGGTCGCGACATGGGGCTCACGTGCGGCGCTGTGGTTAGCACCGGCAACGAGGTCGACCTGGGCTGGCTGGACTATGTCGATTACCTGCTCGACGACCCGGACATCCGCGTCATCCTCGGCTTTGTCGAGGGGCTGCGTGACGTCGATCGCCTCGCTCGGGTCGCCTCGAAGGCAGCGCGCGGGAAAAAACCGATCATCGTGGCCAAGATGGGTCGGTCCGAGGCGGGTCGCCGCGCCGCGAGCGCGCACACCGGCAGCGACACAGGCGATGAGGCAGCGTACGCCGCGCTGTTCCACGAGCTGGGCATTCCGCGGGTGGACGACGTCGACGACATGCTCGACCTGGCCACGATGCTCAGCATCGGCCGGCTACCGGCGGGTCGGCGGTTGGCGCTGCTGACCACCTCGGGCGGCGCCGGCGCCTGGTTAGCCGAGGCTTGTTCCGCCCGCGACTTTCTCATGCCGCTGCCCAACGCCGAGGTGCAAGCGGAGATCGCATCGTTCATCCCCAGCTACGGCAGCGTCGGCAACCCCATCGACATCACCGCGCAGGCCGTCTTCACCGGCGGTTTTCACAGGGCGCTTGGTCTGTTGGCGCACTCCGCGGACTACGACGCCGTGGCATGCGTCGGCAGCATGGTGCGCGAGGACCACTTCTTCAGCACGCTGCCCGAATTGCGCGAGGCGATCGCTGCTAGCACGTCGAGCATCGTGTTCTACGCGTACACGCAGCCGAGTCGCGCGATCATCGGTGCGCTGGCCGAGCTTGGCATACCGTGTTATCCAACGCCGGTGCGCGCCGCGCGGGCGCTGGCCGGCGCGGCCTGGTATCGCGAGTTTCTGGATCGCGTCCATGGGGAGGTGGTGGCGGCATGAGTAGCCCTAAGTCAACCCCCTGGCGCGATGACGCGCTGCAGGGCGCGGTGGCGAGCCGGGTCGTAGGGCTGACGGTCCTGCCAACAGCGCCAGAGGACGCTGATCCAGGCGCGGGTGAGGATGCGTGCGGCGT
>WNGB01027698.1_pt1 | contig 18192 bp, 23 predicted proteins | sample 5400681 | NCBI WGS metagenome assembly WNGB01 (sample SAMN13153367, study PRJNA577476) | soil metagenome | isolation source: 115 cm soil or saprolite under grassland replicate 2 | place: USA:California | collected 2016-06-15 | reverse complement strand
GCGGAAACCCAAGCCCTATTGCCAGTGACAGTTCTGCCAATCCTTTTTTATGTTCTCATCCGGTCGATATTTTATCCGAATGACCAAGACCACCCAACGCTTCCCGCAACAACCTAGTTTTTCCACAGCCTGTTTACTCTTGATATCGGCTGTTCCTCTCCTAAACCCAATCGACCATTAAGGATTGGATACGACAAGTGTCAACGAAGAGCAAAGGTAAAGCCTGGTACTACTGCTCCTGACAAGAAAATGGCAGCGTGTACAGACTTACAGAAAAGTGGAAATGCAAAAACTCCGATGAGATCGCGCCGTAGAGACCACTGAAATCTTCGTCTGTCTTTCGCGTCTTTATCTTTTCTCAGCCCCGCGAATGTGGATTGTCTCAAATGACCGTCGGGAGTCCATTCGGTAAACTCGATCTGCGCCACCAATTTCGGTTCAAGCCATACGCACTTTTTCATTTCTTCCTTGGTTAACGCCCACTGTGTGCGCTTTTTTTCCGGCAGGTCGGCAAAGGGACAACTGTTGATCTCTAGGGGTTTCAACCGGCTCGCTAACTCCCGCCGAACATGCGGCACAAAACCATTGCGTACCTTCCCGGCGTAGAGGAGTCTCCCGTCTTGATAGTACCCGACGACGACGGCGTCGAACGGATTGCCTCGCGTGTATCCGCCAATAACGAACTCCTGGCCTTTGTTCGCCTTGTACTTGATCCATGCTCCACTGCGCTTCCCCGGCTCATAAAGAGATCGCTTGCGTTTGGCGATGATTCCCTCGAGGCCTAGTTTTTTGGCCACCGCGACTAACTCCGCCGGCTCTACCTCAAAGCTCTCCGATAACTGAATGCCCTCATCGAGCTGACCAAGGATTTGGGCAAGCAGCCGCCGCCGCTCCAAGAGTTCCAGCCCGACCGTGCTGTGCCCCTGGTAAATGAGAATGTCAAAGGCGTATAGGCGGATGGCGCTCGCCCGTGCCCGACGATGCTGGAGCAGGTTGAACGAAACTCGTCCTTGTTCGTCGAGTGCGACGACTTCACCATCGATGAGCGTATCGCTAGGGAGGCTCGCGCATGCTTGGGCGATGCTCGGAAAGTCCCGGGTAAAGAGATTCCCCCGTCGGGACCATAGCTTGGCGCCGCGCGCGTCTCGTCCGGCGAGGCATCGGTAGCCGTCCAGCTTTATCTCGTAGATCCACTCATGGCTGGCTTTAGGAAGCTCTGAGGCTGTCTCTGCCAGCATGGGTTGAATGAATTTTACTCGCGCCTCCGGTAACCGTTCGAGATTCACGTCCGCGGCGCGATTTATTCCGGAAGTTTTTTGAGAACTACTTCTGTTGCTATGCCAGACGGCGTCCCCCGCGGCAGCAATTTTTTCTAGCGTACGGCCGCTCAAGGCGGATGAATTTTCCTTTTTCTCTGAGGGTCTTTCCATTTGCGTTCCGGCTTTTATCAAGAACCAAGTGTTGCCTTTACCATTACGATCGTCGCCCTTGACGAGAATCCATTCTCCTTTGAGTTTTTTTCCATCGAGAAATACGTGAAGTTTCCCCTTCCAGTAATTCCCGTCCATCAGCTCGTAGGTTCCAATATCCCAGACCATCACGGTGCCGCCGCCGTATTCTCCTTTTGGAATCGTGCCTTCGAATCTGGCGTATTCCATCGGGTGATCTTCAGTCGCCATTGCCAACCGTCTTTCATTGAGTTCGTATGGCGGGCCTTTCGGTACGGCCCAAGACTTCAGAGTGCCCCCCATTTCGAGACGTAGATCATAGTGAAGACGACTGGCCGCATGTTTCTGGATCACAAAGAGCCCGCGGCCTTCTTGACGGCTCGATCTGGTTATCGACGGAGGCGGCTCAGGCGTCTTCGTCAAGTCGCGTTTTTGGCGATAGGTCTCGAGCGCGTTGGCCCGGTCAGAAACCTTCGGCCCCGTCTGGTTGGACATGAGTTCCATAAATGGCTGTGGGAGTCTCTGCTTGAGTTTTAACGACGGAGCGAATAGATCGCCGATCTTCTTCACTCTCTTCAGAGCGGCATCCGGTTCGAAAAAGAGTGCGGAAGCATCCTCCCTCTTAAGAGCCCTGTTCAATTCGTCCCACCCAACCGGCATGGCTACAAACGGCCGGTCAGCTTTAGCCCTCAAGGAATAGACCGCGACAGTCGATTTGTGTTCTGAGTTTTGACTCCAATCAACCAGGACTTTTCCTTTGCGTTTGGCTGTCGGCATTTGAGACACGATGAGATCGGGGTGTTCGCCTTCCAGCAACTGGGCAATACTCTTGGCGAACGGCTGGGTTGATTCGTAGCTCACTGTGGTGTTCAGCGGCACGTGCAAGTGGATGCCTTTGGAGCCGGACACCTTTACGAACGACTTGAGATTGAGTCGATCCAATAAATCTTTGACGAGAAAGGCTACCTCACAGGAATTTAAGATGTCTGCTCCCGCACCGGGGTCGAGATCAAAAACAACCATCGTGGGCCCTTCAATATAGGGAGCCTGCGCTAGAAATGGATGCAACTCCAGGTTCGCCATGTTAGCGGACCAGATGAGCGTCGGCAGATCGTTGATCAGGATATAGTTGATCACCGATTCCTCGCTCGAGCGGGAGATCGGAAACGTCTCTATCCAGGGAGGCGTAAACGAAGGGGCGTTCTTTTCATAAAAGTGCTGACGGTCGATTCCGTCCGGAAACCGCTTCTGGGTGATGGGACGATTTTTAAGATGGGGCAGAATGTAGCGCGCTATACCAGTGTAATAGTCGATGACCTGGCCCTTAGTGAAGCCGGTCTGAGGGTACATGATCTTGTCAAGATTGGAGAGTGCGAGCTGCTTGCCTCCGATCTTAACCGAAGCTGATGTCACCGTAATTTTATATAATTTCGGCGAACGCTACGCCAGGCCGAAACGGAGCCGAAACTGTGTTCACCCAATGCTCGAAATCAGCTCGACCGCATATTTGCGAAAACGCGTGGCATCTACAATATTTTTGAATACCTCGTTTCTTTTCTCTTCCGCGGCTTTACCAATGCCTGTAAAACGGCTGCCTCTGTATCGATAAGACTGTGAATCGAATCCGTAGGATAAAGTCGCGTCATGACCGAAAAAATTCAGCTAACCATTCGTACCAGTGTTTAACTGAAATCGTTCAGGGGCGGCTGGACCGTCGGAATCTCGTATGCAACCCAAGCTGCTGCAGTTTTTCCGGAGTAAACGTTCTTGAGTCACTCTCACCGTCTGCTCTCTGGTAATCGACAAAAATGGAATCAGGCGACCAAGAAATATGAAAGGCGCTTGCGGCGGTTCTGTCGAGATGATCGCCCAGAGTACGTAAAAGCTGAGACAGCTTACTTGACTCCATCCGTGAAGAAGTCTGATTTCGTCTTCTCTTTTGTCCCTCTGCGTCAAGCCGTGAAATATCGGGTGGACTGAAACGCAACGACCGCTTGATTGTTGGTGGGCGAGTGCGTCGCTCGGAAAATTCGTTTTCGCTAAGGGCGTTTTGCAAAATCCATTCGCCCGTTTGAGTCAGGGAATCGCTGCGTAGGACATAGGATTGACCGTCATTCTCCAACTCGAAAGCCGCAGCCCTGGCGACCTCCAGCGATTGTCCGATCACTCTTAACGATTTAGCGTGAGCCATCTTACATAATCATTAGAGCAATCGCGAGTCGTTGCGCTGGGAAATGTTCCCTACGAGCCAGCGCTATTGTTGCGCTGCTCGTCGTTTCTTAGTCCCCCAAACCCGGCTTACGATCCTAGAGATTGAAAGTTGCGGTGGCTATCGTCTGGGGGCCTTAAGTAGGTCGGTCACCTTCGTTGCCGTAAATAAATACAATAGGAGTTAGGGCATCGAGTCAATACCGGGCGGGGCCGGCGCAAACCAGTCTATATTCAAGTGATATGTAAATGAACACTTACATGTAAAGGAAATTGACATTGAAAAGTTTCTCGACCCCGAGCGCTGCCTTACTTTGAAGTACGACGGTTAGGTGACTGAAATATATATGTTTTGTTGCGATGACGTTGATTCCTGATTCACAGCTCACACACGGTGCGGCGGTCTAACTCCAAGTGTGTCAAGAAATTTTACAGTTTCTCTAGCCTTCGATCCATCTAAGTCATTAAACTCATTACAGATCATTTTTGGCATGGCGTGTGCGTCGATGACGGCCTAAGGGTTAAATTATTCCACTATTATTCTTGATTTTACTTTTATCGAAGCTGGAAAACACTTTCCTGTTTACCTTTTGATATTGCGCTGGAAATCAACAGCGCGGAGAGAGGAATGACAATGAAAGATTTGATCCGGTGTTCTCGATATGGTGGGACTGCACTCCTTGCGTTTCTTTTGTGGTTCCCAGCGACGGTGGGTGCCGTGGCAATCGAGTTCTCCGTTGGAGGGAACAGTACCACCGCGTCAATCCAGTCGACGGTGGATACCTTCCGTGCTGCTTTGGGAGACCCTAACAACGCTAACAACCCGGGCCCACTTGACAGTGGCCGGCGTGAGATCAATTGGGACGGCGGTGGCGTGGCCATAACCATCTCCGCCTCGCCGTTTGCGGGATTCCAGAACATCCGTGGCGCGTTGCTCATCACTCCAGGAACAGGCTTTATTCAGGCTCCTCTCGGCGGTTTCGCAAGCGAGTTTAATCCGACGTACCCCGCAACTTTCAATTTCTTCAGTCCCGCGCGACTGTTCAGCCCAATCAGTAGCAACATTACAGATGTGTTATTTTTCATTCCCGGCACGAACGGCGCCATCCCCGCCACAGTCAGCGGCTTTGGAGTTGTCTTTACCGACGTCGATCTCGGTAGTTCCCATCTTGACTTCTTCGATGTCCAGGGTAGTTCCCTGGGCAGCTTCAACGTCCCTACCGGCACGGTAGCAGACGGAAGCCTCTCGTTTCTGGGGATCGTCTTCAACGCCGGAGAACGCGTCGGTCGAGTGCGTATCACTAGCGGCAACACCGCGCTGGGACCGAATGACAACCCGCTTGGTGGCGTGGACGTCGTTGTAATGGACGACTTCCTCTATGCGGAGCCTCGGGCTATCGCGGAGCCCTCCACGCTGGTGCTCCTGGGTTTTGGGATGATAGTTTTGGCCGCATTGGCGAGAAAGAGACTGTTCAGGAAGAAGATGTAAGAAACTCTAACGCCTCAGAGGCGCGTTACTAAAGATCGCGGACCCAGCGAGTTGAAACGGAAAGGCTTTCGACTCTATTAAATAATCTTTTTCTAAACGTAATGTCTCTCCTCTTCGAATTGCTATTCTCTGAAGCGGCGATTTCATCTTAGATCCAAATAGCAAGTATCACGCCTGACCGGAGTTACTGACCCTTTTGGAGTTAGCGATTTTTCAGTATTCCGATTTCGGGCGGCGTCGGCGATGTCTTCAAAGTGATCCCGCAACTGATCGAAGAGCTAAAAAAGCAAAAGGGCCCTTGAGCGTATCGCGGCGCCCCACTTACAACGGAGTTATCCGCGCAGTAGAACCGCGACGCTGACGGTTAGCCGCCTACGCTCGTCTGCGGCGCCTCCGAATGATTCCCGCCAACGCAATCAGGCCGAACCCCATCAAGTACAAGGTCGCAGGCTCCGGTACCTGACTCAGGAAGCCTCGGATTTCACCGCCTGGGTTGCTGACGGTATGGATGTTAAAATAGGTCTCTCCATTCAGGATTCCCGCCAGCAGCGCTGCCTCGGCCTGTGGGATACCGCCCTGGAGGGTGACGAAGGCCGGGTTGTAGATCAACGCCTGCGTGAGATCAAAGACCTGGGAGGTGTAGCTCCCGGAGGTCACCCCCAAAGGGAACCCAACAAACGCAGGAACCGTAGTCGCGACCCCGACGTTAACGCCGGTCAAAAATGGAGAAGTCAAGCAGCAATGGATGTGCGCCGCCACGTCGGGCGTCGTCAAGCCGCTAAACGTCGCGTTGATCTGTATCGTCTGGGCCGTCGGATCGAGCACCACAATTGCCAGGCCCGTCGCTGGCGAAATGACGGGAGGAACCTCGTTCGCACCAGTGAGGATGGCTTGGAACGTGATCGGTGTCGCATGGGCGGTATGAATGCCAAGGGAAACCGTTAGAAGCAGGGTCAGGAAATGGATAAAACTTTTCATAAAATAACCTCCGGCTTGTTCACGGAATTTTGACTATCAGTTAGAACGCGGACAAATCCAACCGAGCAAACTACGCAAACGTCGCGAGGCCTTTGTTTCAGAATCAAGTTTTTTATCCAGTGGAAGAATTCGGCCTGAGACAGAACTCTAAGGCAATTGTTGGGCCAATGATTAACTACTTGTTTTTTCTACGGCTGTTTTTAGAGGTTTCTCTAAGTGACTTCAAGCCCATCCTTGTCTAATCATCGGATTTTCTGGGGCTTTTTAGTTGCTTCAATTTGTCAGCTCAGTTTACACTTTACTTGGTCCTTTGAGCCTCGTAGGTGCGATCTTATAAAGCCGCGGCGTCGGGCTCCTCGCGCCTTCGTATGGCTGCGTCGCGGCGGCAGAAGCGAATGCTCTGACATTCGCTTCGCTCCGACTGCGTCCCTCACCGCTCTCGATTCTTGCGAAATGCAGAGACGCGAATTGCTGTCAATTCGCGTCTTTTTTTTATGCTTCAGCCAGCCGGTGATTTCCCGGAATTGTTCGAGTTCAGCTTCCATGTCTTCGACGATTTCCTGAGCGAGGACATCGGAATCGGGTTGGAATTGCTATTCTTTGAGGCGGCGATTTTATCTTGGATCCAAATAGAAGTATCACGCCTGACCCTCTTGCATTGGCTCGATTCCGCCGAACGTGCTGGCGCGAGCGGATAAGGTGATTAAGTAATCGAAGATTACCAAATGGCGATGCTAGGATTGAATTGAATTCTCCTACAACTAAATCCTGTAGAATTTGACTGAAGCGTCGTTCAGTTCAATCTCAAGGGTCCGCGAGAACTTCTTATTTGACAAATCCGTTCATTCGGCGGGATAAATAACGCTCGAATCGAGGTGCGGAATGAAGAAAGCTGCGGAGCCGTCAATCCTGTGTGCGGTGCTGCTTGCATTTGCGGTCATAGCCGAGGCGCAGCAGCCGGCGAGAATTCCCCGGATAGGAATACTGGTCGCGGCCTCCGCGTCCTTCAATTTGCCCCGGGTCGAAGCATTTCGCCAACGGCTGCGCGAGCTTGGCTATGTCGAAGGGAAAAACATTGTCATTGAGTACCGATATGCAGAAGGGAAACTCGACCGGCTGCCTGACCTTGTAGCCGAGTTGGTCCAGCTCAAAGTTGACGTCATCGTCACCGCCGGAGGCACGGCTACTTTAGCTGCCAAAAAGGCGGGCGTGACAATGCCCATCGTATTCGGCAATGTTGGCGATCCAGTAGGAACTGGGATTGTCTCCAGCCTGGCGCGACCAGGAGGGAATATCACCGGACTTAGCATGATGGCGCCAGATCTAGATGGCAAACGGTTGGAACTGCTCAAGGAAGCCTTCCCTAAGATTGCCCGGGTGGCCTTCCTCTGGGTGCCCGTTGATTCGAGGGGAAACCTGGCCCTCACAGAGATGGAGGCTGCGGCCAAGGCGTTGGGACTCAAACTTCAATCGCTTGAGGTGCGAGTCCTTGAAGATTTTGACGGCGCATTCGCGCGAGCGAAAAGAGACGGTGCCCAGGCGCTCATTACGTTCCCAAGTGCACTTGTCAATACTGCGCAACGCCAACTGTTGGACTTCGCGGCAAAGAACCGGTTGCCGGCGATGTACCCATACAGTGAGTTTGTTGAGGCCGGCGGCTTGATGAGCTACGCGCCGAACATTGCGGACTTATTCCGGCGCGCCGCCACTTTTGTGGACAAGATCCTGAAAGGTGCCAAGCCCGCCGATCTTGCAGTGGAGCAGCCGACGAAGTTTGAGTTTGTGATCAACCTGAAAGCCGCCAAACAGATCGGCCTGACGATTCCGCCGAAGGTGCTGGCGCAGGCGGATAAGGTGATCAAATGAGAAGAGGCACGAGGCACAAGGCAGCGGGCGACGGTAGGAGAAAAACTCAATGAACAAGAAAGTCGTTTGCCTTGCTCTTAGCGCTATGCTCTTAGCGCTTTGCCCGTCCGCGGACGCGCAACAGCCGAAGAAAGTTCCGCGGATAGGATGGCTAATTGGCACTAATCAGGCCCGCATCGAGGCATTCCGCCAAGGTCTCCGCGATCTCGGTTACATCGAAGGACAGAATCTCATCATCGAGTACCGATATGCGGAAGGAAAACTCGATAGGCTGCCTGAGCTTGCTGCCGAATTGGTCCGCCTCAAGGTCGATGCGATCTTTGTACAGAGCACCTCAGCAGTCCAAGCTGCCAAGAAGGCGACGACAACCGTACCCATTGTCAGCGTCAGCGGTGATCCTGTTGGGTTAGGGCTCGTTGCCAGCTTGGCGCGCCCGGGCGGTAACGTCACGGGGCTAGCCAACTTGACATCCGAGCTAGCTGGAAAGAGGCTGGAACTGCTCAAGGAAGTAGTTCCGCGCATCTCTCGTGTGGCCGTTCTCTGGAATCCGGACGCTTCATCCTCCGCGCTCAGGATGCGGGAGACGGACGCTGCGGCTCCCTCGTTAGGCATCAAGCTTCAACCTGTCGAGGTGAGAGCGGCGAATGATTTCGAGCGTGCGTTCTCGGCTTTGAAAAGAGAGCGTGCCGACGCACTTTTCCCACTTAGGAGCCCATTCATCTCTAACCACGTAAAAAGGATTGTGGAGCTGGCAGCGAAGAACCGTGTGCCCGGGATGTACGATGCCAGCGAGTTCGCGGAGGCCGGCGGTCTCATGAGCTATGGAACAATGCTGGCCGACCTGGATCGCCGAGCCGCCACCTACGTGGACAAGATACTGAAGGGGGCCAAGCCGGCCGAGTTACCGGTGGAGCAGCCGAAGAAGTTCGAGTTCATCATCAATCTGAAAGCGGCGAAGCAGATCGGCCTGACGATCCCGCCGAACGTACTGGCGAGGGCGGATAAGGTGATCAAGTAACGATGCGGCGACGCTAGGATTGAATTGAATTCTCCATCAACGCAATCTCGCGTCACATCACATTTACGCGTCGATCAGTTCAATCTCAGGCTAAATCTGGTCCTCCCAGTCGACGAATATCTGTTGCCTTCGGTCGTAAATCTGAGTTTCGTAGCGATCGCATTCAGTCGGATCTTCGAGGCTGATCGCCCCAGGATAAAACAAAGACTGTGCCGGGAAATCTCCCCTCGGGCTAAAACGTGGGATCAATACAAAGTCATCATGCCGGATTATAATTATAATTTACTCGGTGCGTGCGTTGGGTGTAGAGTTCGTATAATTGGTTGGATCTCTCTTTTAAGGGGAAAATTTATGGATAAAAATGCGCCTGGCCTAAGAATGACTTTGGTTGCTGTATTTGCATGGGCGAGACGCAGTTGTGTACAGTCGTGCGAAAAGAGAAGACTCTCGGAAGATCCCGTTGGGGAGAAGGACGAAAGTGTCAACACACCTGGAAGCAGAAAAAAATTAAGGTTTAAGGAACCGGCGTTGGATCGACGGCCTCGGCTAGAATAGTGCGAATCAACCGGATCTTTTCCACCGACAGTTTTTGAGATCGTAAGTTACGGTCTCGTGGCGCGGGCGGATAAAGTGATCAAGTGACGCCAGGATTGAACTATATTCTCCTACGAACGAATCTTCCGCTCATCCAACTAAAGCGTCGATCAGTTCGACCGCACTCGTATTTGGCTTTCTCTCAAATCTCTGATGGATCGGTCATGCGGTTGCTCAAAAACCCGCGGGTGCGTTTGGCGAAAAATCCAATACGCGCCGGAAGCTATGAATGCAATAATGCCGAAACAAATCCAGAATCCCCAAAGCCAAATTGGATGCCAGCGTAGCTGTGATTCTGCGCTAACCATTTTTTTCTCCAAATCACCGCTTTTTCTTTCAAGCTCTCCAATCCGATTATCTTTTTTTCCCAGTTCTTCTTCCAAGGTCTTACTCTCCAGATATGAGCGAAGCGGCAGTTTCAGTTTTTGGTTGATTTGGAGATTGCTCTCCAAAACCCCGGGATTGTGTTTTTTGATTTCTTCTCTAGGAATTTCGAGAGTCGTCGCGATGATGTCAAGATTGTCGCCGGGTCGTACCTTCCATGTTTGACTCTCGGCGGCCGCTGGCAGAGGGGAAGCAACAAAAAGAGAATAGAGAATGAAAAAATGAAAAAGAGTTCTCTTCAGAACTAATTTAGAGTGAGATCCTGGAGGAATGAATCGTTTGAGACAATGAAAGCTTTCATCATCAAAGAAAATCTTCAAAGTCACTAGATGATCTTTTGTCAAACTCTCGGCCTCCCGCAGAGTCGGATATAAAAAAAGGCGGCAGGAGTAGGAAATTCCGAAGATGTTGATCGAAGGTGCCGCTTCCCGGTATTCCAGCCTGCGACTACTTCAGCACGGATTATGCCCGTGGGTTCGATGGAAGTTTTGAGAGATTACGATGCCGTGTTGGAAGTAAGTCTTGAAATCGTGGGGCGGCAATTGTGCCTGAAACATGTCCCAGATAGAGAATCGGGCTAGGTTTTAGCGCGCGCCGCGTTGAAGTCGTTCGCTCGCCCACGACGGCACCAAACCCCAGCGCATTGGCCGAAGGGCGTTTCGGTCTTGTTGTCGCACGATCACCGGCACTTCTTGTGAAGGGGCAATATTGTAGCGAGGACCAAACTGAGGGAGATCGCCACGAAGGTTCCAAAGAGCCTTTAGCTCGCGGTACTGGAATGTAACGCCAAAGCGACCGCACATAAATTACTTACTTTGTCACTAGATTTTTGTCCAAACATTTTTAATCATGAAATTAACGCGACGCCATATCATGGGGAGTTTCGAGTAAGAGAGGATAACACCATGCCAAAAGATAAGGAAAAGAAACCCAAGAAGACGCGGGGAGCCAAAAAGGTTCGTAAGGCAACGAGAAAACAGCGCCGTCAAAAAATCAGTAAGTCGGGTAAACCAAAGGGCGAAGAAAACAAACCAACCCCATTTCGATTCCTTAGGAGCTGATCCTTTCAGGACTCTTCAGTGAAGGCGCTTCAGCACGGCGAGATAGTTCCCCCTCTCAGCGCAACTTGGCTTTGAACTCTTCGTCGGTAAACACACCTTTTTTAATCAAGAGCTTCACCGTGGCCTCTGCGACATCCAGATTGCTCACCATAAATTCTTTAAATGTGACGGTTTGGTTTTCGGATTCCTGGCCATCGGTTCTCCAGTCGTTCCGGTTTTGGGGACTAGCATATTTGCGACGTGATTCCTGCGAGACCTGGCCCTTTCCTTTGTCCTACTAAGAACGCCTCAGCCACGATGTTAGGATATTGGTCAGTGAGAATAATTCTTGCATCGGTGCTTGAGTCAAGAAACAATCGGAATCAGGAGGCAAGTATGAGACAGTCTTTTATCTTATCCATCATTCTGGTGGCTTCTGTTCTAGGATTCGCGGGCTGTGAGCTGGCCGGCGACATTTTCAAGGCTGGAGTTTGGGTGGGAGTAATTCTCGTCATTGGCATCATTGGACTCATTATCTGGATGGTATCTAAAGCTGGAAGCTGAGGGCAAAACTTCCGAGTCCGGCCCACGAAAATATCTATCGTTCCTTGCGACAGCAATTCCTGTCCGGTAGTTTTATTTGTTTCCTATGCTCACAATCCGCTCGTATGCGGTCGGTGTTTATCTTTGGGCTCCCTGCAGGTCTTAGCCAAAGGGTCAAAACGCAGCGCGCTACGAGAACCGGCCAAATAGGACGTACACGAACGTGAAGATCCACACTATTAACCAGTCCGTGCATTAGATTCCTTGACGCGAAACTTCAACGTTGCTTTTGTTCCAGAACCTTACAATACACGGAATAAGAGCAGCAGAATAATGATTACTAAAACCAAGCCCACGCCGCCGGCTGGGCGGTAGCCCCAACCGCGATTATAGGGATAGGCGGGGAAAGCGCCTACTAGCATGAGAATCACAATGATCAACAGTATCGTGCCGAGTGTCATTGGAGCACCTTCTTAGCCTGTGGTCGCATCGTTCAATTATGAGTGGCATACGATGCGCACCTATAACGCTGGTCATGGCGGTGAGTCAACCTTGAAGTACGAAGAGCTAACTAGATCGAACTGACGCGTCGTTCAATTCAATCCTGGCATCGCCGCTTGGTTTTTCTTCGCTCACTTGATCACCCTGTCCGCTCTTGCCAGCACGTTGGGCGGAATCGTCAGGCCGATCTGCTTGGCCGCTTTGAGATTGATCACCAATTCGAACTTCGTCCGGCTGCTCGACAGGCAAGTCGGCTGGTTTGGCACCTTTTAGGATTTTGTCGACCATCGCCGCGACGCGCCTGTAGTGTTCGGTCTTCTCGTGGGCCCCGTAGGACATCAAGCCGCCATCGGCGACAAACTTTGCCTGCTGGTAGATCGCCGGCAGCCGATTCTTTGCCGCCAGCGGTGTATTCTTGCTATGCTTCTTGCTGTTTGTTGAGGTGAACCGGCTTTTGAGATGACTCCCCGAACTTCCCGCCGTGTGGGCGTGGAGCGTCACGGTCGAACTCACACCGCCCTCTCCTGATGGACTCCAGGCACAATGATTCCTTTGCTTGTGGCGCGTTGTTAAAGGGATAAGTCTTAGCTAACAGCAGCTTCGAGCGTGTAGCCATCCGCCGCGACTTTGAAAAGCGAATCCCCAGGGACAGTCACGTAGCCGTCAATCCGTTTCCAATAGTACAGCTTAATGATTGTTTCACCCGGGATGAATTCGCCCTCGGGGTCGACGATTTGCCGTTTTCCAGTCGACGGATTCATCGCAGTCCAAAGTTCATCGCCTTGATAACCTTTTATCATATCCAAAAGGCTACGGCAGAAACGAGCCGGTTGTCAACGAGTGGAGCGTGACTGTGGGTGCTGCCCATCAATCTCGTCAAGTTCGCTCTGATGCGTCGTTCAGTTCAATCTCAGAAGAAATCCGGCCTTCCTACTCGACGAATCCCTGTCGCCTTTCGCCGTGTAAATCACACTTTCCTTTATCTCTATCTGCGTGATAGATAACGCTCGAAACGACGGCGCAATGAAGAAAGCTGCGGTGCTGCGCAATGAAGAAAGCTGCGGTGCTATCAATCCTTGTTGTAGTGATACTGCTCGCTGTTGCGGTCATAGCCGAGGCGCAGCAGCCAAACAAAGTTCCGCGCGTCGGATTCTTAGCTGGTGTTTCTCCTTCCACTATCGCGGCTCACACTCAGGCATTCCGCGAGGGCCTTCGCGAGCTTGAGTATGTAGAGGGGAAAACATTGTGATTGAGTGGCGATACGCTGCCCACGCGATAGCCGTTGCAGCGTGGACAGGAGCGGCAAAATATTTTCTTCGATCATAAATCTCACTTTTCTCTTCTCACCCGGCCGCGTGATACATAAAACCATTTAGCTCAACACTTTGTCTAGGCGGAAAAATCTCTAGTGTGAATAAAGATTAGCGGGCAAATTGCCGCCACGCGTTTGTGATCGATGCTTGACGGCTCGCTACACGTTCAACTACCATTGCCGTATGGACACGACGAGTCGGCTATTCATCACAAGCCTGACATTTGCAATTGCGGCGTGTACGACGATAGGCAATAAATTCGACCCCGACAGAGTTGACGACCTCAAGCCTGGAATCTCTACAATCGCCGATGCGACGGCAATTCTTGGACCTCCTGCTTTTCAAAGCGCCGACAGCAACGGCTCCCGACTCTTGCAATGGCACTATACCCAAATATCAGCGTTCAGCGGCCTTTCCGGTGCTGATATCGGGATACTGTTTGACGATACCGGTCGTATGATTCGCGTGAGTCACAGCTTCGTTCAGACTAAGTAGCAATTTTTCTGAATCGGGTAGCCTGGCACTGGCATTGCCGGGGGAGGACCAGACATGCTTGTGGCTGCGTACCTGCTCGCCGTTTTCATCACAATCTTTGCTGCATTCGCTCTAGTCACCTTTTCACCCATAAGACAAGTTCGCCAGCCAGCAAGATCCCTAATACTAGGATTTGGAAGTAGCGGGATGGCGGGTCTATGGTCGATTCCTCTGGCTTTATTCGGAGACCGCGCAGTGTGGCTGGCCCTGTTCTTTATCGGGGTGCTAATCACGGGAATCGGCGGAGTTTTAATCGGTTTGCTAGGTTCGACGGAAGGAATCAGCACAAAAACAAAAGACGACTTCTCTCCCAAACGAGGTAACGACCAGTGGTGGAGCTGGGGAAGTTAAGTTTCTATCGAACCGCTCGACATTTTGCCAACGTTTGCAAATCTATCCGAGAAACGGCGCACGCAGTGGGCGCTGACGGCGGAGGAGATGAAGGAATGTCGTTGACTGAAAGCCGTGCGGGTAGCACAAGCAGATCGGTTTGACGATTCCGCCGAACGTGCTGGCGCGGGCGGACAAAGTGTTCAAGTGAGTAACTGCGCTGCTGAGGCCCAGAACGTGTAGTCGCACAGAAACTGGAATCACGACCTCCGCGAATCGCAACCCTGACTGACAAGTTGTCCGCTTAGCTGTCATTATTGGCGCTGCCCCGCTAGTTTCCGCCGCATGTGTCAGGTTCTCTGACGAACTTTTTTCCTTCTTAGGGAACTTTTCGGACCGAGAACAGTTGGTCTGATGGTTGCTCAGTTGGCATCACAGAGATCCTAAACGAGACTGCTTGTGGATAATAGCTTAATCGCAATCGTGGTGCTGGCAATGATTGTCTGGGAGTTTATCCAGCGCACTACCCCGGAGAAAACCCATAGAGACCGCGCATCCCACGAGACAGACGTCGCGGTAAGAGAAGCGTCTTTCGAGGAAACAAAAAATACACTGCTCAGTTCGGATGATAATGTGAAACCGCAGGGAGAGGACGTGCTGCGTAATTTGTCTTAGTCCAACGACTTCCCCAATGCTTTAAGCGCCGCTCTACCTTCGCTGTTCGCCATCGCCCAGGCTTGTCTTGCTTCTTGGCGATGAGTTCGCCCTCGTGCTGGTGGACGTTCTTTCAGCCGAAGGCTTTCTCATCGGTTACTGTCAACTCTAGTCCACGAAATTTATCGGGTGATTTTTTCACGATGTGATGCCAGTGCGCGACGAGTCGTGACACTCGACGATGACTGTCCGTCTCGAATTACTACCAAGTGAGTCGGGTAGCCTGATCCCAGTGAAAAGACCGGGGCGGGTTTTCGCAGTCAGCCATGTCAAAATTTAAAGCGCGACTGCTCACCGCCCATGTAAATGTTTACTTGGAAGGTTTATGGCTTTTCGCGCTCGACTCAGGTTTTTTGCCACCCTTCTCAAGGCCCTTCGTCAATTGGCCGTCTTCATCCTTCTTTTTTTGCAGCCCGGTGGGAAGCTGGCCTTTTTTCTCGGTGTATTTCTGCAGACCGGAAGGCAGTTCGCCAGCTTGACGACCCGAGTTTTCCTTTGTCGTAGTCTTTTCGCTGCTCTTAACTTTGGTCTTGCCTTCTTGCTTGGCCAAAGCAGGAGACGCTGTCAGTCCCAACGCGCAGGTGACGATGAGTACCGGCAGGATCTTTTGTAGCTTCGAAATCTTCATACTCTCTCCTTTTTGTTTTTTCGCCACCTTGGTGGCTTTTCTGCGGGACTAACGCAGCAACCATGCCATAACTTAACCGCCAACATTACGAGCATTTAGTGCGACGGACATTCGGGAATAAGCGCTAAAAATTATCGAGCCTGCGAAATTTTGTCCTGTTATGTTTGGAGAACCCGCGGAAGCGCCTGATAAAATCGAGCAGGGTTGGCAGGTTTTGGCTATTCTATCACGAGGCTTTACATACGAGGCAGCAGTGCATGGCGGGCAGAGTCACGTTTCCCTCGAATCACAATCCAGGCGATACACCCCAAGCAATGGCCGTTCACGGATTGGAGCGGCGTGTTGCGTCCCAGCTCTCGCAGGACGATGCCCACGTAGCCGTTACAGCGAGGGCAATTGCGGGAAAGGTATTTCGCCATTCGCTTCACTCACTGGCCAGGCACTTGTCCATGACAGGTAGAGGGTTGTTGAAAAGTTCGAGCTAGGTCGATTTGGGAAGCAGGCGTTGAACAGTCATGATTAAAGCGGTTGGCGTGAAGGACTTCTGAAGATAGGCCGACATTCCGTCAATAATAGCTTTTCCTAAATCCTGCGAGAGATAACCGGACGTGAGAATTATCGGCATGTGGGGCCATTTGAGACGAATAGTATTGATTAAATTCTGTCCACTTAAATTCGGCATTAATAGATCTGTGATAACAAGTTCGAACTGGTATATAGAAAGTAGCTCTAGCGCTTCAGTTCCGTCACCGGCGTTCATCACTTCGTGGCCTGCAGTTTTTAGGGCCAGAGCTATTGCACGACCGCTCGGGCCATCGTCTTCAACGACTAGGATCATGTCTTTAGTACGTGCGCTAAGAGTTTTTGACGGCTAAACCGCTATTTCTTAGCGACTCGCCTACCGGGAATGCTGCCTTTTCTCGCCAACCTCTCGACCGTCTTTGGATTGAGCTGGAAGAGTCGAGCAATGTCGTCGGTTGTAAGGTTTTTCATGCGAGTGATGGACTTTTCGGGCGGGATTGGTTCATAGCGCTGAGACAACAAACCCATCTTTGACGACAAGGTTAGTGCAGGTAATCGACGACTTGACAAGTATACTACCGTGGAATGGTCGCCGACAACTTAATTGATTTGAGGAGCATGGTTAACCTGCAGTTTAAGAATGCCGCGAAGTTGCCGAATAATATCCTTGTAAGGCGATTGCACGGCGATGACCCAAAAAAGCTCGGCGGACCCCCGGTTGGCACATAATAAGAAACGGGTCGCTGAGTTGGCGCGCACGGGCGATCAACTGCGCGCCAACAAAGTAAAAAAGATCAAAGAACAGATCGCGGCGGATCTATTCCAGGTCGATTCGAAAGAAGTTGCCAAGAGCATCGCCCGCAGCGAGGTCAGCCGGCTGCTCGAAAATAAATAGGTAAGCTTCGTGATTATTCAACTCAATTACCTCGCTCGCACAAGTCTTCGAAGAGAAAATTACCGTGGGCGAGGAACCTTACCGTAACCTGACGGCGCAAAGCAGGCGCTCACAGGCTGCTATAGAGAATCATCATCGATCATCATGGGTGAGCCTGGTGTCGGGACGAGCCGGAGGTAGTCCTTACCTTGACGCTGCCGAGCAGGTGCCACGCTTTCTCGTAACGGGTCCAATCTTTGCCGGGGTTTGTGACTATTGCCCACGGCGTATTTACCTTCAACGGGAAGATATACGGAAGCGACCGGAGTTAGCGGAATGACGTATATCCTCATTACCCGACCGCTTCGCATTGCCCAGAGCGCCACTTTGGCTCTCTTCACCTCGCGGTTAACATCAAAACGAGCGTATTCACGACCGTTCGGTGCCTTTGTTCCGCCCTTGCGCAGTTGAATGGCGCAAAGCACGCAAGTATCTGCCGAGCATTCGGGCTGTCATAAACAAGATTAGGCGTTCAGGTAATCAGGTGAGTCCGTATATCTTTCCTGTTCAACCAAGCGCGCCATACCGCACGTGGAGCTGAAAGAGGTTCTCCGAGTCGCGGCGGTCGTGTTGAGGTTGACCGTTCGGTCTTGGGGGGTACGAGCTGCGGACGATTTCGAGAAGGTATTCGCTGCGATAAACAAGGAGCGCCCGGATGGACTCTACGAGGCCGGCGGGGGCCCGCTAATGCGCGCTAACTGGAAACGGATCGCGGGCTTTGCCTTAAAGAGCCGGTTACCGTCGGTAGGGAACAGAGAATATGTAGATGCCGGCGGGCTCATGTACTACGGGGCGGACCTCGCGGACAGCTACCGGCGCATAGCTACGTACGTGGACAGAATCCTAAAGGGAACCAAGCCTGCCAACCTCCCCGTGCAGCAACCGACGAAGTTCGAGCTGGTGATTAATCTGAAGACAGCGAAACAAATCGGTCTGACGATCCCGCAGAAGGTGCTGGGACGGGCGGACAAGGTGATCAAGTAAGAGATGCCGTGACGTGTCAGTTCGCCTGCCTTATCGGAATCGTAGCTCGCGCAAACTACGATGCAGATACCACCATTCTGTCGGGGAATCGAAAAGGATTAGTATCCGGTGAGTCGAGCATGTGGTCCGATGATAAATACCGGCGCGCCACCTCTTCAAAAACC
>WNGB01005899.1_pt1 | contig 18198 bp, 20 predicted proteins | sample 5400681 | NCBI WGS metagenome assembly WNGB01 (sample SAMN13153367, study PRJNA577476) | soil metagenome | isolation source: 115 cm soil or saprolite under grassland replicate 2 | place: USA:California | collected 2016-06-15 | reverse complement strand
GCCGTAGCCGACCGGGACGCCATTGCGAAAAAAGAACGGCGCGTACCCGGCTCGAACCGGAAGGCGCTTCTCCGGAAGCACGCCCAACAGAACGATCTCCAACCCGCGCGCCGCGTCGGCGGAGATGACCGCCGACGGATCGCCGAACGTGGGGACGTAAAGCTCTCGATAACGCGTGGCCAGTGCGCCGCGCGCCATGTCCAGCGCCGCCTCTCCTTCATTGAGCAAAAGTTTTCGGATCGGCAGCGGCGGAGCGGCGAGCTCGCGCGCGATGGACACATCGCGACGCGGGATGATTGTCTTATCGAAAAAAAGTTCGAGCGGCGCGCGCCGCATCCGGGTTGGCGAGAATTCATCCGGACACTTCCAAAGGACCCATAAGCCGAGGAGGTCGTATGTTACGGGCGAGAGATTCTCGACGTACCACTCGAGGCTCTGCGCTTTTGCGTAGTCGAGATAGGGAACGTTCGCGTCGACGATCCGCTCGCGCAACTCGGGAAGCAGCGGCGTGAGAACCGCTGCCAGGCGATCGTCATCGGGCCGCGGATCGTCCCAGTCGATGGATGCAGTTCCGGGAAAACGGCGCACCAGCCAGCGCGCCATGTCCCAGGAGAAGATCATGTCGATCGGTTCATCCCGAACTTTGATTTTCTTCAGCGCCGTTTCGGCGCTCCGGAGCTCCCCCGGCGAACGCGGATACGCGCAGCGAAAGAGGAGTGCGTCGTGGCGCACTACGGCGCCGCCGCCACCCTCGGCCCCGCATTCTTCACGTACTTGTCGAACCAGTTGATGCGCTCGGCCAAAACATCGAGCAGCGTCTCGCGCGCGGCGTAGCCGTGCGCCTCGTCCGGCAAAGTCACGTAGCGCACGGTCGCGCCATGTCCCTTGAGCGCCATGTAGAAGCGCTCGGACTGAATCGGAAAGGTCCCCGAGTTGTCGTCCGCCTCGCCGTGCATCAAGAGAATCGGATCTTTGATCTTGTCCGCATACCAGAACGGCGACATTTTCGAATAGACATCGGGCACTTCCCAGAACGTGCGCCGCTCGCTTTGAAAACCAAACGGCGTCAGCGTGCGGTTGTACGCGCCGCTCTCCGCGAATCCCGCGCGGAACAGACGCGCATGCGCCAGCAGGTTCGCGGTCATGAACGCGCCGTAACTGTGCCCGCCGATGCCGATGCGATCGCGATCGCCCACACCCATCTCCACCACCTTGTCGATCGCCGCCTCGGCGCTGGACACGAGCTGCTCCACGTAATGATCATTCGCCGTCTCGCCGGCGCCGATGATCGGCATGGTCGGATTGTCGAAGATCGCGTACCCCGACAGCAGCAGGAACATGTGCGAGTATCCGCTCACGATCGTGAATCGATTCGGCGATCCCGACACCTGACTCGCCGAATCGGCATCGCCGAATTCGCGCGGGTAGGCCCACATGATCACCGGCAGCTTCTCCCCCTGCTTGTAGCCGGACGGCAGATAGAGCGTCGCCGACATCGTCACGCCGTCTTTGCGCTTGTATGTGACGTATTGATGCGTGACGCCGCGAAGCTGCGGCTGGGGATCCTTGAACGATGTGATCGCGTGCTTTGTAGCGCCGCCGCCCTCGGCGGCGGTGGCCGGCGAGGGCGCCGGCCCCACATAGTAATTCGGCGGATCGGTCGGCGTTTCTCGTCGCGTGAGGAGCGTCTTCGCGTCGTCGCTCAGCGGCGCGATCACAGTCTCGTACGCGTCGGCCGCGCTGCGGAACAGCCTCTCGCTCTCGAGCGTCTTCAGGTTCAATCGATCGAGGAACGGACGATCGCCCTCCTTCGATGCGCCCTGACCGATGAGATAAATATAGTCATTCATTTGTACGATTGGACCCTCTTCGCGCGCAAAGAACCCGCGCTGGCCGCTCTCGCGCCGCGTCACCGGAGTTCCCGGATTGTCGTACGAGGCGTCCTGCTTGCGGTCCCACACTTTTCGCGGCGCCGCTCCAGGTTCGAGAATCCACGTACGCACCCGCCGCGACGGCCGATCGAATTCGCTCAGAAATGCGATGCCCTTCTCGGTGTACGCGATGTTCGTGAATCGCCACTCGGTCTTCGCGATTTCGACGGGCTGAAGCCCGTCGCTCCACGACAGGACTTTGTCGCGAAAGGGAACCTTGTTCTTCAGATCGCCGCCATCGAGGGCCTCGGCCCAGACCACGGTCGCCGGCTGATCGAGCCGCCAGCGGAATGCGCGCGGCCCGGTCTCGACGCCGGTGAGCGGAACGCCTTCGCGGCTCGGCCGGTCGGCGATTTTTCTGACGACGTTTCCCTTCCGATCCCAGATCTCGACGTCCTCCGCGAATCCATTCATCGGCAGGAGATGCGAGAACGGACGCTTGATCCTGGTAACAAGGATGTATTTCCCGTCCGGTGAGGGCGTGACGCCGCTGTAGATCGCCGGCTTCCCGATCGGAGTCTTCGTTGTGTTCACCAACGCGAGCTGGCTGGTGAAGTAGTAGGCGAAGAGATCTTCATCGTGCGCGGTCTTGATCATGTCCTCATACGTGGCGACCTGCGCACTCTTGCCTTCGTTCTCCTGCACGTTGGGGCCATTTGGCACTGCCGGCGCAGCAGGCGCGGGGCCGCGGCCTAACGGCACGAACTTACAGACCAGCGTGGCGTTGTCGTGCAGCCAGTCGCAAGGATCACCGGTGGTGGCGTTGATGTGATCGGCGACGGCGTTCGCTTTCCCGGTCGACACGTTTGCAACCCACAACTCGATGTCATTGCTCTTGGTGTTCAGAAACGCGAGCTTCGAGCCATCCTCGGAGAACTCGACGTTGGAGATGTTCGCGTTCGGCGGGACGGTGACGGCGATGGCCGCCGAGGGCGACGGCCCTACATTGATCAGCGCGATGGAGTCGATCAGCGGATTGCGATGCGGCCCGAAGGTTTTCGGATCAATGCGCACCCCAGCCAGACGCAGCATTGGTCTGGACACCTCGGCGATCGTCGGCTGCGCTCGTCGCTGCGTCAGCGCCAGCACATTGCGCGAGGGGCTGAGGATCGCTTCGGGCAGCGGCTTGGCGTCGAACGCTTCGATGATTTCTTTGGGCGGAAGTTGATAGGTGGAGAGAGCAGTCGCAAGAAGAAGGGCTAGCATGCGGAGATTGTAATTCACAATCTCAACGTGTGAACCCCCGGTCGCCCACCAACGCGGCGACAGTTTCCAGCAGGTCGATCGCCTCCACGGGTTTGGCGAGGTATTGATCAAATCCTGCTGAGAGAATGCGTCGGCGATCGTCGCCGAAACCGAGCGCGGTCACCGCGACCGCGGGAGTGCGGCGGCCGATCAGCGCATCGCGCTTGCGAAGCTTCGTGATCAGCGACAGACCGTCTTCGCCGGGCATGGCGATGTCGCTGACGATCACCGATGGCTCACCTTCGGTTCCTAACGCCTCCGCCACGGATGCTGCACTCTGCACTGTCGCACCCGACGATGCGAGAACCGCCTCCATGTACTTCCGCGAATTCGGCTCGTCTTCGACCAGGAGCACGCGTACGCCATCGAGCCGCGGTGCGGACTTCGCCGGCGCTGTGGATTCGTGCGGCGGGCGAATTGCCGCTGGAATGCGGGGCAAGGTCACGGTGAACAGAGAACCGCGGCGGGCGCCCACGCTCTCCGCCTGCACCGAGCCGCCGTGCAGCTCGACGAGCTGCCGCACGATGGCCAGCCCGAGTCCGAGACCGCCGTGAAAGCGGTTCTCTCCCATCTCCTGCTGCGAGAAGCGATCGAAAACGTGCGGCAGAAACTTCGGTTCGATCCCCACGCCGGTATCGCGGACGCTGACAATCGCGCTGGCGTCATCCTGCGCGAGCGTGACCTCCACTCGCCCGCCGGTCGGAGTGAACTTCAATGCATTAGAGACCAAATTCGTGACGATCTGCCGCATCCGCTTTTCGTCGCCGAGAATCAGGACGTCCGATGTGCCGATGGAGGCGCGGAGATCGATCGATTGTGCCGCCGCTGCAACGCGGAACGATTCCACGGATGATGCGACGACCGACCCGAGATTGAGCGGCCCTCTCTCGATCGAGATCTTGCCGTTCGCGATGCGCGAGAGATCGAGGAGATCTTCAATGAGCTGTGCCTGTGACCGTGCGCTGTCGTGCAGCGAGCGAACCGCCAGGGCCATCGTTTGCGGCTCCACCATTCCACTGGCCAGCATCGATGTCCAGCCGAGGATTGAGGTCATCGGAGTGCGCAGCTCGTGCGAGAGCGTGGCGAGGAAATCGTCCTTCGCCCGGTTTGCCTGCTCCGCTTCGGCGCGCGCCTCCTGCTCGCGGCGATGGGCTGCCTTGAGCTCTTCTTCCACAAGGCGACGCGCAGTCACATCGACGGTGCTGCCGACCGCGCGAACGGCGCGGCCGGATTCGTCGCGGACGATGAAGCCGCGATCCCATACCCACCGCCATGTGCCTTCGCGATGCCGTACGCGGTACTCGTTTTCATAGCGATCTTCCCCTTTCTCAATCGCCTCTCGCACGCGAGCCTCGGCACGCTCGCGATCGTCAGGATGGATATCGGAAATCCACCACTCCGACCGCTCCGTCTCCTCGGGCGAGAAGCCGGTCAGCTCGCGGACCGCATCGGAACGAAAGGTCACGTTGGTGACCATGTTCCAGTCGTAGATCATCGCCAGCGACGCCCGCGCGGCGAGCCGCAGGCGTTCTTCGCTCTCCCGCCACTTCGCTTCCGATTCTTTGATTCGTGTGACATCGCGGATGACGCGAAGAATGCTGGCCAGCCGGCCGCTCTCGTCGCGCTCGGGGATGAACAGAATGTCGAGCGTATGGCCGGGGAAGTTTGGCGGATTCGTGATTTCAAAATGTTGCGATTCGCCTGTCTCGATGAGCCGCTGCTCCGCATCGCGAATCATGCGAGCAGTGTCGGGATTCACTATCTCCACTCCGCCGCGGTTGACGTACAAATAACGGCCGTCGAGATCGACGCGAGCGATGGAGTACGGAATGTCGTCGACGAGCTCCTCGTACGCGCTGTGGCGATTCTTCTCGGCGGTGATATCGACCATTGTTGCAGCGAGGAGCTCGCCATCGAACGCGGCTGCGATGCGCGCCCACCGCCCGTCGGTGCGGTACTCATGCTCGAGCGGCGCATGGGTGTCGATCGCCTCCTGCAGCTCGCGTTCGAACGCCGCGCGATCTCGAGGGTCCACCGAATTCAGAAGGTGCGTACGCGCGTGGTCGATGGTTTCAGCCGGTTCGCCTCCGCGCATCGTCGTGATCGTGTCTGCCGCAACGTCCCAGACGAACACTTCGATGCCGGTGCGGGCGAGTGCCCTGCGAAAAAGCACCTCGAGCGGGATGGACATGCGACATGGTAACGCCTACGGCCGCTCCCCCAAGGCGGGCTCAACGGCGGATACAGATGAGTTTTTGGTCCGACAATCGCAATTGAAGAGGTATGAAACCAATCAGCGTTGTGACGCTCGTGCTCGCTCTTTCGGCGGTCTCTGCCGCGCAGGCAGAATTCTCCGGCGCGCAGGCAAAGGCGATCTGTTGGGACATCCCGAACATGAATCACGAGCGCGTCGATTATTGGGTCGAGCGCTTCAGCCACGGTGACAAGCGGCCCAAAATCGCGCTCTTCCTTTCGCGAAAACCAAAGTACGAAAAAATGATCTCGCGCAAGCTGCGCGAGCGCGGAATGCCGCAGGACCTCATCTATCTCGCCATGGTCGAGTCGGGCTTCAATCCGAAAGCGAATTCGGCAGCGGATGCGAGCGGCATCTGGCAGCTCAGCAAAGCGACGGCACGTCTCTACGGGCTGCGCGTCAACTGCAAACTCGACGACCGGCTGGATCCGGAGAAGTCGACCGATGCGGCGCTCGACTTTTTGAGCGACCTTCACGATCGTTTCGGCTCGTGGTATCTCGCCGCCGCCGCGTACAACGGCGGGCAGAATCGCGTTGGCCGCATCATGGTCAAAGCGAAGGGATGCGAGCGGGGAAAGGACGCGGATTACTACCGCTACTGGCATCGCCTGCCGGGCGAGACACGCGATTACGTGCCGGCGATGATCGCCGCCGCGCGCATCGGCAAGGAGCCGGCGCGTTACGGGTTCAAGTGACGGGGTAATCACCACAGAGGCACAGAGATCACCGAGAGACGATGTCTCTGTGTCCTCTGTGCCTCTGTGGTGAACCTTCAAAAGGCGATACGATTCGGACATGCAACGCCAAATTCAATTCCGACTCAACGGACGTCCCGTCTCGCTCAACACCGACGACCAGCGCACGCTGCTCTGGGTCCTGCGCACGGACCTCGACCTCACCGGCACCAAGTATGGTTGCGGCGAGGGGTTCTGCGGCGCGTGCACCGTCGCCATCAACGGAGAAGCGGTGCGGTCGTGCCAGACCTCGCTCGCCAGCGTGCAGGGGAAGAACATCGTCACCATCGAAGGGCTCGAGCGGGGCGGCAAACTCGATCCGCTCCAGCAGGCCTTCGCCGATCACGGCGCCTTCCAGTGCGGCTACTGCACGTCGGGCATGATCATGAACGCGTGGACCTTTCTCAAAAAAAATCCGCACGCCACGCGCGAGCAGATCGTGCAGGAGATGGACGGCAACCTCTGTCGATGCGGTGCGCATCCGCGGATCGTCGCGGCGATCCAGGAGGTGGCGCGATGAGAGCCGCCGTCAACCGACGTCAATTCTGCAAGCTCCTAGGCGGCGGCATCGTCGTGCTGATCGTGCAGCCATCGGGATTGTTAGGCCAGCGACGAAATTACCCCGACGATCCGAACGCATACCTGCGCATCGACGAGAACGGCCACGTCACGCTGTTCTCGGGGAAGATCGAAATGGGACAGGGCGTGCACACCTCGCTCGCGCAGATGGCGGCCGAGGAGTTGGGAGTGCCGCTGGAGTCGATCACCATGGTCATGGGCGATACCGACCTCGTTCCCTACGACGCCGGAACATGGGGCTCGCTGACCACGCGTTTCTTCGGCCCGGCGGTTCGCGCGGCCGCCGCCGAAGCGCGCACGGTGATGCTGAAGCTCGGCGCGGAGAAGCTCGGCACGTCGCGCGACAAGCTGACGATCGAGAACGGGGTCATCACTGACGGCAAACGCAAGGTCACGTACGGCGAGCTGGCGAAAGGAAAACAGATCGCCCGCCTCGTCGACGAGAAGGCGGTCCTTCGCTCGGCGAAGGAATTCAAGATCATCGGTAAGCCGACGAAGCGTCTCGACGCGAAAGAAAAAGTCACCGGTCGCGCGAAGTATGCCGGCGACATCCGCCATCCCGGCATGCTCTACGCGCGCATCGTGCGATCTCCAATGCACGGCGCGAAGCTGAAATCGATCGACACGTCGAAAGCGAAAGCGATGAGCGGCGTCACGGTCGTCGAGAACGGCGACCTCGCCGCAGTGCTGCATGCAGATCCTGATGTGGCTAACTTCGCGCTGCAGTCGGTCAAAGCCGATTGGGACCGGCCTGAGGCCGCATTCGATACCGAGTCGGTAGGCGACTACTTCGTGAAGAACGTGACCGGTCCTGTAGGGCCGCGGCCCTCCGCGGCCAACGCCGCCGAGGGCGGCGGCGCTACACAATTCCAGTCGACGTTCCGCACCGGCTACCTCGCGCACGCGCCGATGGAGCCGCACACCGCGAGCGCGGAGTGGAAAGAGGGCAGGCTGACCGCGTGGGTCGGCACGCAGAGTCCCTTCGGCGCCCGTGCCGCGATTGCCAAGGCGCTCAATCTCGATGAGTCGAAAGTGCGCGTGATCACGCCGTTCGTTGGCGGTGGGTTCGGCGGTAAGAGTCCCGCGCCGCAAGCGGTCGAAGCCGCGCGCCTCGCCCAGATCACTGGGAAGCCAGTCATGGTCATGTTCACCCGACCGGAGGAGTTCTACTTCGACACGTTCGGCCCGGCGGCGGTGGTGAAGATCGCATCATCAATGGATGTGGACGGAAAAATCACGCAGTGGGATTACACGACTTGGGCAAGCGGCAGCCGCTCGACCGAGGTGTTGTATGACGTGCCGGGGGCGCAGGTGCGCGCGCTCATGGGGCGTGGCTCGGGCACGAACCTCCATCCGTTCGGCACCGGACCGTGGCGCGCGCCCGGCGCGGGGACGAATGTCTTCGGTCGCGAGTCGCAGATCGACATCATGGCCGCCGCGGCGAAAATCGATCCGCTCGAATTTCGTCTGCGCAATCTGACCGACAAGCGTGCGCGGCGCGTGCTGCAGGCGGCCGCCGACGCGTTCGGATGGAAAGCCGCGCCGGGACCGTCGGGGCAGGGACGGGCAATCGCATTCGCCGAGGACGCGGGAACGTTCTGCGCGCTGGCGGCGGAAGTCGCGGTGGACAAAACGACGGGCGAGATCAAAGTGAAGCGCGTCGTCGCCGCGCAGGACATGGGCCTGGTCATCAATCCTGACGGGGCGAAGATGCAGATGGAAGGCTGCATCGCCATGGGTCTCGGCTACGTGCTCACCGAGGAGCTGAATTTCCGCGGCGGAGAGATTCTGGACAAGAATTTCGACACGTACGCGCTGCCGCGATTCTCGATGGTGCCGAAAATCGAGACGGTGCTGATCTCCAATGACGAGCTCGCGCCGCAGGGCGGCGGCGAGCCGGCGATCGTGCCGATGGGTGCGGTGATCGCGAACGCCGTCTTCGACGCGGCGGGCATCCGGATGTACCGTCTGCCGATGACGCCGGCTCGCGTCAAGGCGGCGATGAAGGTGTAGCGCGCATACTCATCTTGAGGTCACAAATTGTGACCTCAAGTTTGAGGCGGCTTCCACACAGAGTAGAAGTTCTTTGCTGCTGGAACCTGCCGAGGTAGTCTCGGCTCGATGCAGAAAAAATCAGCCGCCGCAATTCGCGAACAGGTCCTTCATACCATCGTCGTGATTCGTGCTCAGAAGGTGATTCTCGATCATGACCTGGCAGCGCTGTACGAAGTTCCTACGAAAGTGCTCATTCAGGCAGTCAAACGCAATGCGAGCAGGTTTCCCGCAGATTTCATGTTTCAGCTCTCGTTGCGGGAGTTCAGACACTTGAGGTCACAAATTGTGACCTCAAGTTTGTGGGGAGGGCGGCGGACGGCGCCGTACGCATTCACGGAGCAGGGCGTAGCCATGCTCTCGACTGTGCTGCGCAGCCGTCGGGCGATCGCAGTGAACGTTGAAATCATGCGCGCGTTTGTTCGCTTGCGCCGGTGGGCGGTTCAGTACAAAGAACTCGGCCGCAGGATCGATACGCTCGAGGAACGGACCGACGGACAATTCCAAGTTGTTTTCGACGCGATTCGCGCTCTGATCAATCCGGAGGTCAAGCCAAAAAGAAAAATCGGGTATTTGTCGGCGGGAGCGGGCGCGACGGCGATAATGGCTTTACCGTCGCGGTCGCCGTCGCCGTAAGGCCGCCGAGCTAAGCAGGGAGGCAACTTCTTTGCACCACTGCTCGGCATGCGCCGAGCACTCATCCCAGCATTCTTCCTCCTCGCCGCCTGTGCAACCAATCCGGTCACGCACAAGCGGATGTTCAACATCGTCTCCGAGGGCCAGGAGATTCAGATTGGGCAGCAGTCGCACGAGGAGGTCCTCCGGCAGTACGGCGTTTACAACGAGAAGCCGGAGCTGAATCGGCTGGTCGACTCGATCGGCCATCGCATCGCTGCGATCTCCGATCGGCCGAATCTGCCGTGGCACTTCACGGTGATCGACACGCCGATGGTGAATGCGATGGCCCTGCCGGGCGGCTACATCTACGTCACGCGCGGCATGCTCGAGCGGATCAATTCGGAAGATGAACTCGCCGGCGTTCTGGGACACGAAATCACGCACGTCACCGCGCGGCATGCTGCACAGCAGATCTCGCGCGCCCAGCTCGCCCAGCTCGGCATGGCCCTCGGCTCTGTTCTCGCGGGACCGCAGGCGGCGCAGACCTACGGGCAGCTTGCCGAGCTCGGGCTCAATCTCCTCTTCCAACGCTACTCGCGCGGCCAGGAGAGTCAGGCGGACATCGTTGGAACCTCATACGCGACGCGCGCGAGTTTCAATCCCGTCGGCATGGAGCGCATGCTGGTCTCGTTGCAGCGGCTCGACAAACATCCCGCCAGCGGCATCGAGCGCTATTTCCAATCCCATCCCGATCCGGCGAAACGCGTGCGCGATGTTCGTGGGGAAATCCAGAAAATCGCGGCGAAGAATCCCGCCGCGGTTGCAGTCGAGCCGAAGCGCGAGCCGTACGTCCGCCTAACAGACGCGATGATGACCGGCAACAGCACCGAGCGAGTGGTCATTCGCCAGGGAACGATCTATGACCGCGACCACGGCATGATCCTTCGCGCTCCGGCCGGCTGGACCCCGACGGTATCCGAGGGGGCGTTGTTTTCCATGGTGCCGCGGGGGCGAAACCAGAACCTGGCCTTCATCGCGCAGGAGATCGAGAACCGCCAGTTGCAGGGGAACAACGCGCAGTCGGCGATGCGCAATCAGTTCCAGCAGATGGGATTGCAATTCGCCGGATCGCGACAAACCACGACCGAAACCGGCCAGCAGTTCGTCATCGACGCGTGGAGCGGGCAGACGGAGTCAGGGCCGGTGGGCGTCGAGACGACGCAGTTCCCGCATGGCGACCACGTTGCCGTTTTCATGTTTCTCACGCCTTCGCTATCGCGATATCAAAGCCCGCTCAGCGACATCCTTCACAGTGCGGCGATCGACCTTGCTCGCGCAAGGTCCGCCGATCCAGCGCGCATTCGCGTGAGCAGCGTGCCAGGCGGCGAGTCATGGAGCGATCTGGCCCGGCGCGCGACGCGAAATCCCGCCGACGCCGAAGCGATCGCGAACATGAACGGATTCGACGTGAAGGAGCCGCCGCGCGCGGGAATGTCGGTGAAGCTGCCGGAGGAGATCATCCCCGAGATGTAGGGCCGCCGCCCCCGGCGGCCGGCCGGCGAGGGCGCCGGCCCTACACCGTTTTTTCCAAGCTCAGGCGGGCGAGGAGCACGATCAGCTTGCGTTGCTCTTCATCGCCCCTGAGATAGTTCTCGCAGAGTTGATCGACATGTTCCACCGGTTCCGACGCCGAGACGGTGAAGCCTTCCGCCGGCGCCTCGGACGTGCGGCTCCATTTTTTCTCGAAGCGCACACCGCCGACGACGGTGCAATGCAGGTATCCGCGATCCAATCCGTTCGCGGCGACGACGCCGTCGCGAAAGACCGGCATGTCACGCTCGATCACCGGGCCCAGACCGCGCGCGTTGGCCACCTGTTCGGCGAGCGAACGTGCCACAACCGTGCTGACGATTTCGCGCAGCGCGGCCGCGGAGTCGCCGGCGTGATCGGCAAAGAAGAGGCCCGACTGGTACACCGTCGTTCCACTGTCGCCGGCGGCGAAACGATGCACGCGGCACGACACCACCCGCGCGGTTGTCTCGACACGATTCCCTTGCCACTCGAGGTGGAAGGTTGCAGTCTTGGCTACATCGAGGCGATGAAAGTGTTCGATCCGCGCGCCGCAATCTGTCAGATCGAGGACCACCACGCCCATGGTGCCGAAGCGAGCGATGAGAGCGCGCGTGAGCTGAATGCGGTTCTTCTTGCGCCGTTCCGGACGCATTCCCTAGAACTTCACTTCCTGGCTCGCTGCCGGTTCGTTGCACGTTTCGCAGCGCCAGCCGCGGTGCAGCCTCTTGAACGGCGCACCATCCTCGTCGCGAAAGAGCATCTTGGTCTCATGACACCAGTCGCATCGGACGATGTGAGGATTCCCGAATTCGAGATTCGCTTGCACCAGTGCGGTGGCGATCTCTTTCTCGTTCGCAGCGAGGTCGTCGCTGCGCAGCATTTTACCGGCGGTGATGCGAATGGTTTCTCGATCCACTGGCTAACTCATCGGGACCCACTTGGTGATCAGGTCGAGTTTCGTCGTGTTCTCCGGCCACGCATTTGCGGCGAGATAGAACGTGCCGTCGCCTTCGCGCCGCACCTTTCGCGCCAGCTCGGTCACGCTTTGGCAGACCGACTTGCTCCCGCGCACGTCCTTCCGATCGACAGTGTTCCCGGTCCGCTCTGCGACTCCCTCGAACACGTTGATCTCTTCGAGCATCGTCATTACGGCCGCCGCACCTTCACTGCGAGGCCCATGGCCTCGAGGAGCACGATCGCATACCAGCCGAAATCGATCTGCCACAGTTTCCAGCCGAGCCGCGCGGACCACGGTTTCGCATGGTGATTGCCATGCCAGTTCTCGCCCTGAAACATGTGCAGGAATCCGAGCCAGGCGATGTTCTGCGAGGAGTCTTCTCCCGGCTCACGGTGCGGACGCATGTGGGCGATGCTGTTGACGAAGCACTGCACGTGCAGCGACGCTGCGAGACGCATCGGGCCGAGCCAGAAAAATGCGACCGGTCCGAAGAACAATCCGCCGAACACCGACACCGCGAGAATCGGGACCTGCATCCGATTCCAGAAGCGATACTCCCGCTTATCGAGGTCGGGGCACCACCGGCTCAGAGGCACATTGCCGGCCTGCCAGAGCCATCGCAGGTGCGACCACCAGAATCCGCCGATGGAGGGGCTGGAGATGTCCTCCGGCGTCTCGACTTTGGCGTGATGCTGCCGGTGATTCGCCGTCCACGAATCGGGCGCGCCCGACCCGTTGAACATCGCGAAGAAGATCAGTGCATGCCGCACCACGGGATGCAGTCGCACGGAGACGTGAGCCAGCGAGCGGTGGTAACAAATCGTGACTCCCATGCCGCCGAGCCACGCGAGGGCGAATGTCGACGCGGCAATCTTCCAGCCCGGAACGGGAAAGAAGATCACGCCGGCAAGCGCGAACAGGTGAAGCGCGACGAGATAGAAAAAAGTGCTCCGGTCTCCCTTCGCAGCCTTCCACCATGGAGCTTTCCACGGCTCGGGCCCGAGGCTGGAGACGATCGGCGCGTGTATATCCTGTCGAACAATGGGAAGTGCGAATGCGGATTCGGTAATGATTCCTCCAACTTTGCCACTGGCAAAAAGTCAATTTTCCTTCACTTATTGACAAACAGTCAATAGGCGACCATTATGCCTCCGTGTACGGCCAGATCCTTCGGAAACTCAGGGAAGCGAAAGGACGGTCGCAGGCTGAGGTGGCGAGACGGGCTGGGATCTCTCCGGCGCAACTGGCGCGACTGGAAATGGATCAACGTGGGCTTTACGTCGAAGATTTCGTCAGGATTGTCGAAGTGCTCGGCGACAAGCCGGGAAACCTCCTTCCTAACGACCTTGGCCAAATCGGACACTTGAAGCCGCTGATTGACTGTCTCGCGGAACTGAGTCCCGAATTGCTGCCTCGATTGGAAAGTATCCTTCAGGACATCGTTCTGCTGACGCAGGATGTGACCACTACGATGCGCCTGGAGGCAAAGCTGCCCCGACAGAGCCACCGATAAACGAACTCTTCTGAAAGCGAGACAACTCATGACGATGTGGCTTCTGCTTCTCATTCCTGTGGTCGCTCTTCTGCTGTGGATGCTTTTGAAGCGTTTTGCATCGGATCGCCTCCAGCTCTTCAGCGAGCAGCGTCGCGCCTCTTCGCGACTGGTGAGCCGAGGGGAGTTTGTGGATGGAAACCGGCGGTTGCCGGTGGCTTTGGCCCTGACCGACAGCGCCTTCCATTACGAGAACTCCGATATGCAGGCCTCGGTCGAGCGGCAGTGGATCGAGGAAGTGGAGTACGACGACGAGCTCTCCACAGGGCAGTCCATTGGTGAGGGCACCGCGTTGCGGCTTCGCTGCTCCAGTCAGACTTTCGAGTTCGTTCTGCCAGCCGACAGCATCGGGCAGTGGAAGACATTTCTTCCTGCGCATCGCATGTCGGCATGAGCCGGCGCGGCGTGACGGATCACGTGAAAGCGAGTATGGTAATTAGGTCGAGGAACGTTCCTCGCCCTTCAGGCTCCTGAGCTAAGGCACGAACCTGTTATTCTTTCTCTTAGCACAACCCAACCAAGGAGCAGTTTCATGAAGGTGTATGTCGGAAATCTTTCCAAAGAAATGAGCGAAGCGCAGTTCACCGAGCTCGTGGCGCCCTTCGGCGCAACGAACAGCGTGAATCTGGCGAAGGATCGCGACACGGGAGCCTCGCGCGGGTTCGGCTTTGTCGAATATCCGAACGATGAACACGCGCGCGCGGCGATCCAGGCGCTCAACGGCAAGGAAGTCGGCGGCCGCGTGTTGCGCGTGAACGAGTCGCAACCGAAGGGCGGCAGGCCGTAGGAGACCCCATGCCCGCGAAAGCCATCCGAGAGCCTCATGTTGCCGTTTCGGAGTTGAATCTGAAAAAGACCGCGCTGCGCATTCTCGGTCAGCGTCTCGTTTCTCCGGAGGTCGCCTACATCCAGCGCACCCTTGGCGCAACCGCAACGCAGAAAGAGCTCGACGCGTCGGTCACGGCGGTTCGCAAGATGCCGTGGGCGAAGATCGTGCAGCCGGAGTAGGCCTGGTTCGTTCGAGAGCGGCGGCACATTCCTGCAGTGGCAGGCGAATCTGCCGGCGGTACTGGTCACGGGCGGATAGGTTCGTGGGGCGGTGATGCCACATCGCTCCACGCCTGCTGCACGATGAGCCAGTGGCCGTCGGGCTGACGCTTCAGGATCAGCAGATAGTCGCCTCGAATCTCGCGCGTCGTGCCGGCCGTGGTGATGGTCTCCTCGTACGTTCCGCTGTCGTACGCGAGGTTGTCCGATCCTTCGATCGTGATGCCGTGAAAGACGATGTGCGGCGTGTTCGTCCCCAGCACTCTCGCGAAAAGCGATCGGATTGCGTCGACGCCTGTCGTCCTTTCTGAATTCGGCCGCAGGAAGACCGCATCGGGCGCGTACAACTTCATGATGTCGTCGACCCGCTTGGCGTTCCAGTCGTCAGCCCAGATCTCGCGGACCCGCGCGATGATGCCGATGTCCTTGACCGTTTTTTCCGCTGTATCGAGGGCGAGCGTGCAACTCATTGCCAGAAGAGCGCAAAGCGCCAGGATCTTCGACATCGCGTCAATATACGGGAAATGCGAAATGGCCGTTCTCGGTTAAAATCGGTCAGAAGTTCGTCCAATTTCGATGTTCAAACGATTGCTTTCCATCGCTGGCATTTTGTGCGCCGTCAGCAGTGCGCAAGCCGCCGGGCCGTCTCAGCCGCTCGTCTCGAAGCTGCTGCGTCAAGCTCCCGGCCTGCACGCTGAGGCGTTGCAGATGGCGCTCGAATCCGCGCATCGTGCCGCGGAGCGGGGTTTCGTGCGCCGAAGCAATCTCCTGACGGTCATCGACTATTCGATCCGCTCCTCGGAGCCGCGGCTCTTCGTGTTCGATGTCGCGAACAAAAAGCTGCTGTTCCGCGAGTTGTGCGCGCACGGCAAGAATTCCGGCGATGACATCGCGAAATTCTTCTCCAACGAACCTGGCAGTCTCGCCAGCAGCCTCGGCCTTTTCATCACCGAAGACACCTACGTCGGCCACAACGGCTACTCGTTGAAACTTCGTGGCCTCGATCCCGGGATGAACGATATGGCTGAGGCGCGCGCGATCGTGCTTCACGGAGCGTACTACGTGAGCCATGAAGCCGTTCGCGCGCTCGGCCGTCTCGGGCGAAGCTGGGGATGCCCCGCAGTTCGCGAAGGGATCGCGCACAAACTGATCGATACGATTCGCGGCGGCTCCGCGATTTTCGCCTACTACCCCCACAGGGGACGTACCTAGCCTTTCGTCTGATGCGCTCTCCGTTCCCGCCCCGCAAAATCGCGGCATGAACGAACTGCAGACACTTTCCAATCAAATGGCTGATGTCGTCGCGTCGATTGCTCCCGCGGTCGTACAGGTGCAGCGCGCGAGCGGAGTGGTTTATGCGGATGATGTCGTGCTCACGAACGCCCGCGCCTTAGGCCGCGAAGACGACCTGCACGTGCGCATGCATGATGGCCGCACGCTCGACGCGGAGCTGCACGGCTGGGACCCCGCGACCGGTCTCGCGCTCGTGCGCGCGTCCGGCATCAACACCGCTCCCGCGAGACAGGCGGCGGAGCCGGCGCGCGTGGGAAACCTGGCGATCGCCGTCGCGCGATCGTGGAGTAACGCGATTACGGGGAGCGTCGGCATTGTTTCCATTATTGGTGGTCCGCTTCGCACTGGCCGCGGGCGTTCGATCGACGAGGTCATTCGCACGACTGCTCCGATGCACGAAGGCTTTGCCGGCGGTGCTTTCGTCGACATGTCGGGAAGCGTGATTGGAATCGCCACCGCTGCATCGATTCGCGGCCTCGGCGTGATCATTCCCGCTCCGATCGCGTGGAAGACCGCCGCTGCGCTCCTCGAGCATGGCAAGATCCGCCGCGGATACCTCGGCATCTCCGGACAGCCGGTGCGGCTGAATGATGAGCAGAACGCGCTGCTGATCGTCGACGTGAAATCGGACAGCCCGGCCGCGGCCGCAGGCCTTCGGGTGGGAGACAGCATCATCAAATTCGATGGACATCCGGTCGAGGAGCCGGAAGATCTGCTCGATCTGCTTACAGGTGATCGCGTCGGAAAGAGCGTCGATATCAACATTGTTCGCGGTGACGGAACCAAAGATGTGAAGGTGACGATTGGCGAGCGTTGATCCTGACTCCCCGATCTACGAGGCGCTCACTCCACGCGAGCTCGAAGTGCTGGAGGTGCTCGCGGAGGGGCTGTCGAATCGCGCGATCGCCTTGCGGCTTGGCATCAGCGAGCACACGGTGAAATTTCACATCTCATCGGTTTTCGCCAAGCTCGGTGCGGAAAATCGGACGGATGCGGTGCGACGCGGCGTACGCCGAGGACTGATCACGCTCTGACACATTACAATGGTTGTGTCCGTCTCGGTCCACGATGCTGCTCTTCATTGCCTTGATGCTGGCCGGCGCGCCTCGCGAACGGGCGGTGCTGATCTATCCGCGCGAACGCGCGTGGTTTCGGCGCGTCTTCTACACCGCGCATCAACGCAATCTGCAGCGCGAGCTCAGAAAACAATTCGACCTCGACGTTCACGAGAACGTCGGCACAGCTGACGAGCTGTTCCGCACCGAGATTCGCGGCGCGAATCTGCTCGTGCTCTCTGGCCACGGCTGTCCGTTCGCGCTCTCGCTGGGAGGCCGCGAGGAACGGACGCTCGATGCGTCGCAGTTTGCGCGCCTGCAGATGTTTCTGTCGCAGCTCGCGCCCGACGCGACGATCATCCTGCAAAGCTGCGACACCGGTCTCGGATTCGCGTGGGTCGTCAAACGAGCTGCCGGCCCGAACCGCCGCGTCATCGCTGCAAACGGCGACATTCCCCGCGACGGACTGAAAATCACATCGCTCCAGCCGCTCAATGTAACCATCATGTGCGAAGGGGAGTGGGACTGCACGCTGCGGCTGTGAGAAAATGCCGGCCGTCCAAAGGAGGCCACATGAAATCCGTACTCATCGGCGCGTTGGCCGTTGTCGTCACTGGCGGCATCGCTCTCGCGCAAGAACATCCCGAGCACCCGACCGACAAGCCGGCAGCGAAGCAGTCGAAGGCGTACAGCATGGACGAGCTGGAGAAGGCAATCACCGCCGAGATCCAGAACGCGCAGAAGGCCGATGGCTTCTACCATCTGAAAGACGGCGACAAGACATGGAACCTGAAACTCGATCACGTGCACAAAGAGCGGCTGGCGCGCGTCGATCCAGAGACGTACTTCGCATGCACCGATTTCAAATCGGATGACAACCACACCGTCGACGTCGACTTCTTCATGAAAGATGACGGCGAGAAGCTCGTCCTCAGCGACGCCACGCTGCACAAAGTGGACGGCAAGGCGCGCTACAACTGGAAAGAGAAGGACGGCTACTGGGTCAGAGTGCCGGTGCAGTAACGCCGGCCACTGGCCGGCCGGTGTGCACGCTTCAAGCGTGCCGGCAGGTTGCCGGCGCACCGGCCGCCATGGATGGCGGCGTTACACCCGCGATCGCGTTCGAGTGGGTGGCTTCTGCCGCTCGACCCACGCCTCCACGCCTGGCACTGTGCAGCGGGGGATCGGATGGCCGAGAGCGTCTTCGATCTGGCGGACGATCATGAGGTCCTGCCAGGTGACGATCGACGAGACGATTCCCTCGCGCTCGACTCGCGCGGTGCGGCCGGCGCGGTGGATGTAGTCCTC
>WNGB01005898.1_pt1 | contig 18198 bp, 20 predicted proteins | sample 5400681 | NCBI WGS metagenome assembly WNGB01 (sample SAMN13153367, study PRJNA577476) | soil metagenome | isolation source: 115 cm soil or saprolite under grassland replicate 2 | place: USA:California | collected 2016-06-15 | reverse complement strand
GCGATCCCGCGGGCGGAGAGCCCCAAGCCGATGCGAGTCGCAGTGCCGGTCGGCAGCCGCCAGATGCCGAGCCGGCGCGAGATCAGCCTCGCCCCCGGGATGCGTGTTCCGCGCGCCGCCTCGATCAGTGCGTAGCGGTGGCCTCGCAGTGCCATCAGCTCGCGCACGCCGGGGCGCGCGTCGACGCGCACGGCGTGCGCGGCCTTCGCGCGCATCGGGTTTGCGCCAGCAGCCGCCGGCCACAGGACAACCAACATCAAGAGTGCCGCAGTGACCCCTACGCGCCGCATCGCCGCACCGTAGCCGGGAACCCGGCCGTCGACTACCCCTTTCTGCGTAGCCAGCGGAGGAGCTCGGCTCCGGCGCCCACGAGGGCCGCGATGCCAAACGCCACCAGCAGTGCATAGATGGGTTGATCGCGGAAAACGCGTCCGCCGAGATAGCCGAGCAGTCCGCCGTACAGCGCCCAGAGCACGGCTGCGACCAGGATGTACGGGGCGAAGCGGGTCATCCAGGGAAGTCGGACGACACCGGAGGTGAACGTCGTCGCGGTGCGTCCCCCCGGGACGAAGCGCGCCACGATCAGGACGTAACTGCCGCGCTCCTTCAGGAACCGCTTCGCCCAGTCGAGCCGCTTTTGAGCACGCTCGCCGCTGAAGAAGCGCTCGATCACCGGCTGCCCGACCCAGCGTCCCAGCGCGTACGACGTGTTGTCGCCGGCGAACGCGCCGGCCGCACCGATTGCGATCACCCAACCGAGCGAGAGCTCGCCTCGCGCCGCCTGGATACCGCAGACGATCATCGCCGTCTCGCTGGGCAGCAGCGGCAGGACGGCGTCGCCCAGACAGATCCCGAACAGCAGCGGATACGTCCACAGCGATCCGGTCAGCAGGTCGATCAGGGAGCTGAGGAACGCTGCGGTCATGAACGCTGCTTGCGAAATTCGATCGCACGGGTGTGCCGCCGGAAGCCGATGCTCTCGTACAGCGCGCGGGCGCCCTCGTCCTTGTCGCGACCGCCGGCGTACACGACCGCCTGCGTCGCTCCCTCCTGCTGCAGGCGGTGCAGCGCGTAGCGGCAAACGGCGGCCCCGAGGCCTTGTCTGCGGTAGTCCGGATGCGTCCCCACCGGCTCGAGCTCGCCGACACGGTTGGCGTCGTCGTACCAGCACAGCACGTACGCAGCGAATGTCCCGTCGGGCGCCTCGAGCACGCAGTCGAGCTCCGCACGGTACGGCCAGGTCTGCGTCACTCTGCGATACACGTCCTCGGTCACGCGTGAGGGCTCCCAGACTGCACGGTGTATTTCCACACGTTTGCGGAAGTCGTCTTCACCGTCGACGGTGCGCAGCGTGAACCCGCCGGGAACAGTCGGCGCCGGCAGCTCGCCGTCGAGCTCCTGGACGTGGTACGCGTACCAGGTGTACGGCTCCGGCCGCTCGTAACCGCACGCGGCGAGCACCTCCAGCCACTCGTCGTCCCCCTCCATCGCGTACGTCGTCAGCGCGTCGCCCTCGGCCTCCGCCTCGAACCACTCGAGCACGTCGCGATGCAGCCGGTCGCCGCGCTGCTCCCGATGCACCTCGTAGTCGAGTGTCGCCGGTCTGTGCAACAGGGCCCAGGCCACGCAGCGGTCGCCGTCCAACCAGAGGCGGCGCTGCCACGGCTCCCGGTGCAACCCCCACGCGAGGTCGCCGACGTGCCACTGCACGCGCGGGCCGTCGAGTGCCCAGAGCTCCTGCTGGAGTGACTGCATGCGCCGCAGGTCCTCGCCGGTCTCGTATGGTCGCGCGCGTATGCCCAAGGAATTCCTGCCGCTCGAAGGTATGCGGGTCGTCGACGTGACGAGCTCGCTCGCCGGGCCCTACTGTACGGAGATCCTTGGGGCGCTCGGCGCGGACGTCGTCAAGGTCGAGCATCCCGAACGCGGTGACGAAGCACGCGCGTGGGGACCGTCCTTCTGGGAGAACGCGAGCGTCATGTTCTACGCGGCGAACCTCAACAAGCGCTCACTCGCGCTCGATGTCAAGCGCGGCCGTGACGTGCTGCTGCGGCTGGTCGAGCAGGCGGACGTCTTCCTCCAGAGTCTCCGGCCCGGAAGGGCCGCACGTCTTGGGTTCGGAGTTGAGGAGCTGCGCGCCCTGAACCCGCGGCTCGTGTATTGCGACATCGGCGCATTCGGGCGCGCGGGGCCGTTGCGCGACCGTCCCGGCTACGACCCGCTCCTGCAGGCGTTCAGCGGGATCGTCAGCGTGACCGGTGAACCTGACCGTCCCGGTGTGCGTGTCGGCGCGTCGATCATCGACCAGGGCACCGGCACCTGGGCTGCGCTCGGGATCCTCGCTGCGCTGTACGCAGGCGGAGGACGCACGGTTGACGTGTCGCTCTTCGAGACCGCCCTGGCCCTGCTGCCCTACCAGGTGACGGCGTACCTCGCGAACGGTGCAGTGCCGGGGCGGCACGGCACCGCGTTCCCGCTGATCGCCCCGTACCAGGTGTTCCAGGTACGCGACGGCGAGCTGATGATCGCCGCTGGGAACGACGGGCTCTTCGCGCGGCTCTGCGAGACCCTCGGGGTGCCGGAGCTCGCGTCCGACCCGCGCTTCGCGACGAACCCTGACCGGCTCGCTCGGCGGGAGGAGCTCGCAGGCCTGATCCAGTCCCGCCTTGCAGACGAGCCTCTGCCGGAGGTGCTCGCACGCCTCGAGCAGGCGGGCGTGCCGGCAGCTCAGGTCAACGACGTCGGGCAGGTTGCGGACCACGAGCAGACGGCCGCGCTCGGCTTGATCCAGTCCACCCCCCAGCAGACCGTTGCGTTTCCGCTGTCGTTCGACGGCGAGCGCGTGCAGCACCGCTCCGCGCCTCCCCGCCTGGGCGAGCACACCGTCGAGGTCCTGCGCGAGGCCGGCTACGGCGACGACGAGATCGAACGGCTCGTGGCGGAGCGCATCGTGCGGTACGTAGAGTCGTCGGCATGACCGACGTGCGCGCGCTGCTGCAGCGCACCGCCGACCTGGCGGCCGACTTCCTCGACTCGCTCGAGGAGCGCCCGGTGTTCCCGCAGGTATCGGTGGACGAATTGCACGCCGCCTTGAACGTCCCGCTGCAGGACGCACCGATGGATCCGGCGCACGTCGTGGAGGAGCTCGCCGCCGCAGCCGAGCCCGGTCTCGTCGCCATGCCGAGCGGCCGCTACTTCGGCTTCGTGATCGGCGGCGGCCTGCCGGCCGCGCTCGCCGCCGACTGGCTCACGTCGACATGGGACCAGAATGCCGGCCTCTACGTCGGCGGCCCGTCCGCCTCGGTCGTCGAGCAGGTCGTCCGGGAATGGCTCTGCGACCTGCTCGGCCTGCCGGCTGACGCCTCCATCGGCTTCGTGACCGGCACGCAGATGGGGAGCGTGACGGCGCTGGCGGCCGCACGGTTCCGCGTGCTCGAACGCGCGGGGTGGGATGTCGGGCGCGACGGCCTCGCCGGCGGCCCGCGCGTGCGCGTGCTCGTCGGTGAGCAGCGTCACGTGACGGTGGATCGCGCCCTGCGCCTGCTCGGGCTCGGCGCGCCGGAGACGGTCGCGGCCGACGCTCAGGGACGGCTGGACGCCGGCGCTCTCCGCGACGCGCTTGCGGCGGGCAATGGCCCGACGATCGTCTGCGCGCAGGCGGGCGAGGTGAACACAGGCGCATTCGATCCGTTCGAGGAGATCGCGGCCGCCGCGGCCGAACACGGCGCCTGGCTGCACGTCGACGGCGCGTTCGGCCTCTGGGCCGCCGCGAGCCCGAAGCTCCGCGGGCTCGTACGCGGAGTCGAGCTCGCCGACTCGTGGATCACCGACGCGCACAAGTGGCTGAACGTCCCGTACGACTCGGCGATCGTGCTCTGCAAGGACACCGAGGCGCATCGCGCGGCGATGACCGTCAGCGCGTCGTACCTGATCCAGGACGACGCCCGCCTCGTGCGCGACCAGGTCGACTGGGTGCCGGAGTTCTCGCGGCGCGCACGCGGCTTCGCCGTCTACGCGGCGCTGCGGTCGCTCGGACGCAGCGGACTGGCGGAGCTCGTCGAGCGCACGTGCGACTGCGCCCGCCGCTTCGCCGGCGGGATCGTTGCGCTGCCGGGCGTCGAGCTGCTCAACGACGTCGTGCTGAACCAGGTGCTCTTCCGCTTCGAGAGTGACGAGCAGACGGACAATGCCTTGCGCGCGGTACAGGACGCGGGCGACGTCTGGATGAGCGGCACCACCTGGGCGGGCCGCCGGGCGATTCGTGTCTCGGTCTCCAACTGGCAGACGAGAGACGAGGAGATCGACCTGGCGCTCGACTCGTTCCGCGCCGCGGTTCAGGCTCCGGCCCAGGCACCCGCGCGGTAGACCTGGCCCTCGAGGCGGCGGCCCAGCAGACCCTCGAGCCACTCGGAGGTCGCGATCAGCGCATCGAGATCGATGCCGGTGTCGATGCCGTCACCTTCGAATAGGTACACGAGATCCTCCGTCGCGATGTTCCCGGTTGCGCGGGGCGCGAACGGACAGCCGCCGAGCCCGCCGCACGACGCGTCGAAGACCGTCGCCCCCGCCTCGAATGCGGCGGCGGCGTTGGCATAGCCGGTGTTGCGCGTGTTGTGCAGGTGCACGCCGGGCGTACGCGCACGTTCGACCAGCTGCCGCACCTGACGGGGAGTTGCGACGCCGATGGTGTCGGCCAGCACGATCTCCGCTCCAGAGAACCCCCCGGCAAGCTCGGCGACGACGCCGGGGTCGACGCGGCCCTCGAACGGGCAACCGAATGCGACGCTGATCGTGAGCGTGACGGGCACCTGCGAGCGCTCGATCACCTCTGCTGCGGCGGCTCTTGCCTCGGCGAGTGACTGGTTCGCATTGCGCCGGCTGAACGTCTCCGTCGCCGCGAGCGTGAAGTTGACACGGTCGAGGCCGGCCGCGCTCAGCCGCTCGTAGCCTTTGACGTTGAGCGCCAGGCCCGAGTACTCGGTGCCCTGGTGCCGCTCGATCGCCTGCACGACCTCTTCGGCCCCCGCCATCTGTGGGACGGCGTCGGCGCGCACGAAGCTGGCAGCCTCGATCCGCGGGAGCCGTGCCGCGGCGAGCCGGTTCACGAGCTCGGCGCGGATCGACGCGGGCAGCGTCTCCGGCTCGTTCTGCAGGCCGTCGCGTGGCCCGACGTCGCAGATCGTCACGTGCATCGGCTACTGCGCCGGCCGCGAGAGGCGCTCGAGCATCTCGCCCGTCTCGCCGGCGATCGCCTGTGCCACCGCGACGTCGGTGGCGTCGAAGCGCCGGTCGTTCCCGTACACCTCGATCAGTCCCCACGCACCGTTCTCGGCCTCGATCGCGAGCATCAGCAGCGAGTCGAAGCCCAGCTCCACGAGCAGGCTGACCTCCGCCTCGTCGGCGTCCTCGTCTCCCGCGTAGACGGTCTCGGGCCCACGTGACTCGATCACCGCACGCGTAAGGGGATAGTCGGAGATCAGATAGCCGTGGCCGAGCCGGGTCGGCTTGCCCTCTCGCTCGTGCTGAACAAGATCGACGAGCAGGTCGCCGATCACCCGCGAGATCGTGCAGGCCGGCACGTCGAGCACGTTCGCGAGGGACTCGGCCGTCAGGCCAAGCAGCTGGGCCACGCTCGTCGCACCCCGCAGCTGCTCGGCGGCCGCGGCCAGACTCGAAGGTCGTTCGGCGCCCACGCGCCGAGTTTACGGTCCGCCTACTCGTCGAATCCGCTGGCGTCGACCTTCTCGGGCTCGATCAGCACCTTGACGCGAGTCTCCTCCGGCCTCCGCCACGGGTACTCGTCCTTGCCGATGTACTTCTTCGCGAGCTTGTCGATCTGAGCGTCGGCGCCCTGTTCCGTCAGCTCCGTGTGACCGCTGACGGCGACCCACTTGTACGGATCGTTCGGATCGACGACGAGGAGGGACGCACGCGGGTCCTGCGCGAGATATCTCGGCTTCGCACGACCGCGCGCCGTGTTGAACGACACCTTCCCGTCCTCGACGTCGACCCACACGATGGTCGAATGCGGCGATCCGTCCGGTCGGAGGGTCGTCACCGTCCCGACGAAGGGATTCTCGTCGAGGAACCGCCGCTCTGCTTCCTTCAGTGCTCCCACTCCCCACCTTCTGTTCTCTTCATCCGAAACGACGCAACGCGGTACCGTCTTCCCGATGGGCGTCCTCCTACCCGTCGGCACGCGCAAGGGCCTCTTCCTGCTGCGCAGCGACGATCGGCAATCGTGGGACGTCGAGGGCCCGCTGCTGCCGGGCTGGGCGATCTACCACGCGATCGTGGACCAGCGCGACGGCACGTTGCACGCGGCGACGAACAACGCGTTCTACGGCGCAACCGTCCACCGCTCGAACGACCTGGGCCGCACGTGGGAGCGAGCCGAGGAGCTCGGGCTGCCCGAGGACGGAGAGTTGAAGCTCAACGCGACGTGGCACATCGAGCCGGGGCGGGATTCGGAGCTCTGGCTCGGGGGCGACCCGGGCGTCCTCTTCCGTTCCGACGACGGAGGCAAGACCTGGCAGCTGAACCGCGCGCTCTTCGAACATCCGACCCGCGGGAGCTGGAACCCGGGCGCGGGCGGGCTCTGCACTCACTCGATCCAGCTCGTCAACGGCACGATGTACATCGCCATCTCGGCGGCAGGAACGTTCCGCAGCGAGGACGGCGGCGAGACCTGGACGCCGATCAACAAGGACGTCGCGGCCGAGTTCATGCCCGATCCGTATCCGGAGGTCGGACAGTGCGTGCACAAGCTGCTCGTTCATCCGCAGCACCCGGAGGTGCTCTGGCAGCAGAACCACTGCGGGGTGTATCGCTCCGACGACGGCGGCGACACCTGGCAGAGACTCGACGGGAACGGGCTGCCGACGAGTTTCGGCTTCCCGCTCGCCCTCGATCCGGAGGATCCGGACGTCGCCTACGTCATTCCGGAACAGTCGCAGGAGCACCACTTCACCGCGGACGGGCGCCTCGGCGTCTTTCGTACGAGAGACGGCGGCGCGTCGTGGGAACTGATGTCCGACGGACTGCCGTCTCAGGCCTGGGTCGCCGTCCTGCGCGAGGGGCTCGCGTACGACGACGACGGCATCTACTTCGGCACGCAGAGCGGCTCGGTCTGGGTCGCGCCGCGCGGCGGCGAGCACTGGACGGAGGCCGCGCGCGACCTGCCGCCGATCCTCTCCGTCGAGGCCGCGCCGGCCTAGTGGCGGTCGTCCTGCTGCCCGCGGTGCTGGCCGCGGAGGCCGGCGGGAAGAAGCGCTTCGAACTGAACGCCGGGACGGTCGGCGAGGCCCTGCGGGCGCTGCCGGTGCAGAACCTGCTCTTCGACGAGGCCGGCGAGCTTCGCCGGCTGATCAACGTGTACGTCGACGGAGTCGACGCCCGCGGCGGACGTTTGCTCGAGGAGCCGCTGCAAGCCGACTCCGAGGTCCGCATCGTCGGGGCTGTAGCCGGCGGCTGCGCTTGCGCTGCCGCGTAGAGGAGCCGCGGGCTCAGCCCGCGGCTCCGTCCAACACGCCAGATCAAGGACGTCCGAGCCTCTGCCGATCCTTGATCGGTGCGGCTCCTCGCAGCATTCCTCCTCATCGTCGGCGCCCTGGCGGCGGTCGGCTTCGCACGCCACGAGGACCGCATCCGCCAGCAGAACCGCCTGGCAGTCGTCGCGAGCGAACTGGCCGGACGTCAGGTGGGTGTGCACTGCCCGGGCTTTCTCGCCGGTCTGGTCGACGTCCGTAGCGAAGGCGGCCGGGTGCAGTTCGACGGCTCCGGGCATCCCGCCGGCCACACCGACCTCTCGCCCGAGACGTGCAAGGCGCTGCGCCACCTCGCCCGCGTCGACTTCACGTGCATCGGTCGCGGCGACTGTGGCTATTCGCAATTCAAGGCCGCCTGGGCCGCGCACACACTCGTGCACGAGTCCTTTCACCTACGCGGCTTCGAGAGCGAGGCGATCACGGAGTGCTACGCGTTGCAGAACACCGCGCTCGTGGCCGAGCGGCTCGGAGTGCGGACCGAGCAGGCCGAGCAGCTGCAGCGGTGGGTGTACCTCCGGGGCTATCGGAACGAGCCCGACGAATACCGTACGTCGGAGTGCCGGGACGGCGGCCCGCTCGACCTCAGGCCGCAGTCGAAGGATTTCCCCTAGGGCACCTCCGTCGGGATGTTCTTGATCTTCCCGCTGATGATGTCCGCGCGGATCTGATTGACCTTCGCGACCTCGGACTTCGGGACCTTCGGTGAGATCTTCCCGATGCCGACGCCGTTCTGCTTGAGGCCGAAGATCATGTTGCCGCCCTTGAAGTTGCCGTCCACGACCGACTTGATCGCGAGGAACACGGCGGTGTCGACGCGCTTGACCGCGCTGGTGAGGATGTGCGGACCGAGGAACGACTGGTCGGCGTCCACGCCGATTCCCCAGACGCCCTGCTCCTTCGCTGCGTCGAGCGCGCCGAGGCCGCATCCACCGGCGACCTGGAAGATCACGCCCGCGCCCTGCTCGATCTGGTTGAGCGCGATCTGCTTGCACTTCGCCTGGTCGGCGAAGTCCTCGGAGTAGTTGTTCAGCACCGTGATCCCGGGATCGGCCGCCTTTGCACCAGCCTGGTAGCCGGCGATGAAGCGGTCGACCGGCGGCTGCTTCTGGCCGCCGACCGAGCCGATCACGTCCTTGCCGGGGCGCCGCTTCTCCTCGAGCCCGGCCAGGTAGCCGACGAGGTAACCGGTCTCCTGCTCGCGGAAGAGCAGGCCGAGGAGGTTGGCCGGCTTGTGCTTTTCCTCCGTCTGGTCGACGTCGACGATCGCGAACTTCGAGTTCGGGAAGTTGGTCGCCGCGGTGTCGATCGCGTCCGCCTCGGTGAAGCCGACGCCGATCGTCAGGTCGTAGCCCTGGCGGGCGAACGTCGACAGGTTCGGGACGTACTCCTGCGTCGACTTAGCCTGGTACACGCGCTGCTGGACACCGAGCTGGCTCTGTGCGCGTTGGAGGCCGAGGTAGGAAAGGTGGTTGAAGCCGCGGTCGTTGAGGCCGCCGATGTCGGTGACGAGCCCGATCTTGATCTCCGTACCGCCCTGCGAGCTCGTGCTGGACGAGCTCTTGCCGCCGCCTCCTCCGCAGCCGGCGACGAGGACGAGAACACCGAGGAGCGCGAGCGATCTCTTCATTGGCGAACCTTTCCGCTAAGGTTTGCGACTATGGGGCGAAAACTGTGAGCGAGACTAGCAGGGCGCACCCTACTCCCGCTCATGTGACGCTCGCCGCGGTTTTGCAGGTCAGGCGCGGCGTGCTGCACGTGCTGCTCTGGCAGCGGGCTCGGGCGCCTTTCAAGGGAGCCTGGGCGCTGCCCGGCGGCTATCTCGTTCCCGGCGAGACGCTCGAGGAATCGATCCGCCGCCACCTCGCCGACAAGGTCGACGTGCGCGAGGTCGCACACCTCGAGCAGCTCGAGACGCTCAGCGATCCCGGCCGTTCTCCGCAGGAGTGGCAGCTCGCGACTGCATACCTCGGGCTCGTCCCGAGCGACCTCGACCCGCGCGTGCCGGGCGACACGCAGTGGCACCCGGTCGAGCAGGTGCCCGAGCTCGCCTTCGACCACGAGTCGATCGTGCTCGCCGGCCGCGAACGGCTCCGCGCGAAGCTCTCGTACACGAATCTCGGCTTCGCGCTCGCCCCGGCGGAGTTCACGATCTCCGAGCTGCGCGATCTCTACGCCGCTGCGCTCGGACACGACGTCTCCGCCACGAACCTGCAGCGCGTGCTGCTGCGGCGCGGGGTGCTCGAGGGCACGGGCCGGCTGCGGGCGCCTGGCCCCACGGGCGGGCGTCCCGGTGCGCTCTTCCGGTTCCGCACGCGGACGCTCGAGATCACGGACCAGTTCGCCGTGCTGCGGCCGCCGGGACCTGCGCGCGTTCCCGTCGCGTAATCCTTCGCATGGACCTGAAGCGGGTCACGGCTCGTAGAGTCCGTGCGCGATGCCGGGCTCTCAACGCGACGACCGCGCCTGGGTGCGGGGCGCGCAGCGAGGCTCGGTCTCCGACCTCGAATCGCTGTTCCGGCACCACTGGCCGCGCGCGTACCGGGCGGCGTACCTCGTCGTGCACGACTCGGCCGCTGCGGAGGACATTGCGCAGGAGGCCTTTCTCGCAGCGGTGCGTTCGCTCGACCGCTTCGACCGCCGCCGGCCGTTCGGGCCGTGGCTCCATCGCATCGTCGTCAACCGTGCGATCGACTGGTCGCGCGCCCGGGCGCTCCGGCGCGAGGCCGGCGAGGTCGGGCTCGAGAGCGCCGCGGCCGCTCCGGCGCCGGACAATCCGCACGCGCGCACGCTCGCAGCCGCGTTGTCCGAGCTCTCGCCCGAGCATCGCGCCGTGGTCGTGCTGCGCCATCTGCTCGAGTACACGCCGGGCGAGATCGCCGAGCTCACCGGTCTGCCGCGCGGAACCGTGAACTCGCGGCTGAGGCGCGGCCTGGACCACCTCGCAGCGCGACTCGGTGAGGACGTGCGATGACGCGCTGGCGAGAGCCCGTCCCGGGCGAGCAGGAGGCCGGCGAGCGAAGCTGGGAGGTCGTGCGCCGCGCGTACGACGAGCGCGTTCGCGTCCCGTACAAGCGCGACTGGCGTCCCCTGGTCGCCGTCGCCGTCGCCGCCGCGGTGCTCGCCGCCGCTTTCAGTCCGCCCGGCCTCGCCGTCTTGGGATCGCTCCGCGACGCCGTGCGCGGCGAACGGAACGCAAAGCCGGCGCTCGCCTCGCTACCTGCGCGCGGCCGCCTGCTCACCGAGTCGACGGCCGGAGTCTGGGTCGTGCAGCGCGACGGGTCGAAACGCCTGCTGCGCGGCTACCGCGACGCGGCGTGGTCGCCGCACGGCAAGTACGTCGCGGCCGTGCACGGCAATGAGCTCCGCGCGTTCGAGCCCAACGGGGCGGTGCACTGGTCGCTCGGACGCACGTCCCGGATCCGGAGCCCCAGCTGGTCGTTCGACGGTTACCGCGTTGCGTACTTCGCGGGCCGCATGCTCCGCGTGGTGAACGGAGACGGCACCGGCGATCACCTGCTCACACGTGACGTTCAGCCGGGAGCGGCGGCCTGGCAGCCGGGCCGGCACACGCTCGCCTACGTCAACCGCGCCGGCGACATCCAGATCGTCAACGTCGACAGGAGCAATCGCAGCGCGACCGTGCAAACGCGCAGCGCACCGCGACAGCTCAGTTGGACGCGCGACGGGCTCAGGCTCGTCGCCGCCGAGGACCACGCGGTCGAGGTGTTCTGGCAGCGCGGTCCGCGCATCGGCGGCCTCGACAGGGCTGCAGCCCGCGTGGTGGCCGCTTCGGTCTCTCCGAACGGCAAGCGTTACGCCTTCATCGAAGAAGGAGGCGGCCGTAGCTCGCTGCAGCTCACGGGCGTGCTCGGCGGGCCCACACGCCCGATCTTCACCGGCTCCGGGAGGTTCACGAACGTCGTCTGGTCGCCCGACGGACGCTGGCTCCTGCTCGACTGGGAGAGCGCCGACCAGTGGCTCTTCATTCGCACTCCGGTGAAGAAGCTCCGCGCCGTCTCGAACATCCGCGCCAACTTCGGCGCGGAGTCCTCGCTCGTGGGCTGGTGCTGTCCGTAGCAAGCTGCTACGGTCAGATCGTTCCCGGCGAAAAGGAGGTCGACCAGATGACGATTGCGCTTGCCTCCTTCCGAAGAGCTTGAGGCTCTTCGTCTAGCCGGACCAATTCCGAACTAGCACCGAGTCTCGAGCTTCTCCACTTTCTCTGCTCTGAAAGGAGACTCGTTTTGCCTGCTCTCGAAGAGCTCGGCTGGGACGTCGACTGGGCGTCCTCGTTCGAGCAACTGGAAGACGACAACTTAGTTCCAGCGCGGATCGCCGCACAGCATCGCGGGGCTTACCTCGTCTGGTCCGCGGACGGTGAGCTCCGAGCCCGCGCCGCGGGAAGGTTGTTTTACGCGCATGAGGTCGGCGCACCGATTCCGGCCGTGGGCGACTGGGTCGGCGTCCAGCAAAGCGGCGATGCCGCGACGATCACGTCGATCCTGCCGCGCCGAAGCGCTTTCGTGCGCAAACGTGCAGGGCTCGCCTCGGACGAGCAGGTGCTGGCGGCAAACGTGGACGCCGCCTTCCTGCTCGCCGGGCTCGACGACGACTTCAGCCTCCGCAGGCTGGAGCGCTACATCACGACCGCGTGGGACAGCGGCGCCGAGCCGGTCGTCGTGCTGACGAAGTCCGACCTGTGCCTGGACGTCGGCGACGCGCTCCTGCAGGTGGAGAGCGTCGCGATCGGCGTGCCGGTGTATCCGCTCTCGAACGTGACCGGTGTCGGCGTGGATGAGCTCACGCCCCAGCTCCGGCCGGGACGCACGGTCGTCCTGCTCGGATCGTCCGGCGTGGGCAAGTCGACACTGCTCAATCGCCTGGCCGGCAGCGAGCTGATGCGCACCGCCGCGATTGCCGCGGACGGCACGGGCCGGCACACGACGACGCATCGCGAGCTCGTGCAGCTACCCGGCGGCGCGCTCGTGATCGACACCCCCGGGCTGCGCGAGCTTCAGTTCTGGGAGGGAGACGTCAACGCAGCGTTCGAGGACATCGATGTATTCGCGGCCGAGTGCCGCTTCCGCGACTGCGCACACGCGCGCGAGCCCGGCTGCGCGGTCTTGGCCGCCGTCGACGAAGGCCGGCTCGAGCTCGACCGGCTGCGTTCGTGGCGCAAGTTCCAACGGGAGCTGGAAGCCGTCGCGGCCCGCACCGACCACCGTCTGCGCATCGCACGCAAGAAGCGATGGAAGGAAATCGCTGCGCACGCGAGGCAACGGCCGAGGATTTAAGAACCTACGAGCCGCACGCAACACAAAAGCCGCAGGCTAAGCCAGGCGAAGCCGGCTTAGCCGGAGGCGAACTGATGCGCCGCGGCGACGCGAAGCCTCGCCGCGCCGCACGGTTGACGACAAACGCCGACTAGGCAATGAAGCGCGCGGGCTCAGCCCGCGCGCGTTTCCCCGCGAAGCGGCGTACCCAAAACGTTTTAGGCCGCGTTGCGGCCTAAAACGTCGACCGATACGACCTGGCGGCCGTCGATCGTCGCGTCACCCACAGCAACCGTGCCGCCGGCTTCGGCCTCGTCGATCACGCGCATGCCGATCGCCTTGGCCTGCTCGAAGTCGGACGCCTCGGCAACCAGCAGCGTTGCGCCGCTCTCGAGCGTGACCTCGACTCTGTAGGTCGGACCCGTCTGCTGCGTCGGCAGCGTCTCGCCACGCGCTTCAGCCAGCGCCATCTGCGTGATCACTCCCTGCGGCTGGTGGATGCGCTGGATCGCGTCCTTGATGTCCGAGCGCGCCGCAGTCACGAGCCGGATGGGCCCGTGCAGCGCCTCGCGGAGCCGCGTCAGGTGCGACGAGTTGTCCGCATCCGGGACGGCGACGATCGTGCACTCGCCGTCGCGCTTGAGCGGCAGCGCGCAATACATCTCCGCGGTCGGCCGCGGAAGCAGAAACGCAACCTCGTGATCGATCGGAAACGCATCGAGGTCGACGAACTCCTGTCCCTGCTGAGCGGCGAGCAAGCGGGTCAACTCGCGCTCGGGCAACCCGTATTCGAGCAGGACCTCACCCAACCGCCGGCCGCTGTCGGCCGCCTCCGCGAGCGCGCGGTTCACTGTTTCGAGCGGCATCAAGCCAGACCGCACCACGAGCGTGCCGAGCGGATAGCTCCGCATCTCGGCCGTGCTGTACGGGGGGATCGCCGGCGCAGCCGGCGCCGCCGAGGTCGTTTCGAACATCGTCATCGCCGCAGGTTTCTCCACTCCAGAGAGTCGTCATGAGGGGGGTCGCCGTCTACCCCCTAATGGGCTACCGCATTCGAGTGAATCGCGCAGGCGGAAAGCCGGTTTCTGCAGCTCAGGCCAGCGCCGAGGCGAGCGTCTCCCCTGAAAGCGCGTCCTTCCTCACGAACGCGCGTGCCGCGCTGCCGGCGACGAGCGACGCGTAGTCGTCGCGGCTGGAGGTGAGGACGACCTCCGGGGCGGGGTCGAGCTGCCGCAACCGCCTGGCGACCTCGAAACCGTCGATGTCGGGCAGGTTCACGTCGAGCAGCACGACGTCAGGGTGGACGTCACGCGCAAGCCGAAGTGCGCTGAGGCCGTTGGCGGCTTCACCGACGACCTTGAACCCTTCGCTCTCGAGCAGTCCGCGCGCGCTCTCGCGGAACGGCGCGTAGTCGTCGACGATGAGGACGGTCCTCACTAGCGGGCGACGTTATCCCTTCTTGACCCCCAGACGCTCGCCGGTCTCGGGATCGAAGAGATGCGCCTCCTCGGCGCGGGGCCGCAGCGAAACGCGCTCGCCCTGCGCCGGTGCATTCCGGACCTCCGTCCGCGCGACGAGCCTGGTTTGCTCGCCGCCGAGCTCGGCGCTACAGAAGACGAACGCATCCGCGCCGACGTCCTCGACTACCTCGACTCGAGCGGGAATCCCTTCGCCGGCCACCTCGAGCGCCTCCGGCCGGACGCCGACGACGAGCCTGCCCCGTCCGTTCGTCGGAACGGGGACCTCGACGCCTCCGAACGAGGCTTTCCCGTTCGCGACCTCGATGGTGCACAGGTTCATCGCGGGTGACCCGATGAAGCCGGCCACGAAGAGGTTCGTCGGGTGCTCGTAGAGGACGCGCGGCGGCCCGCACTGCTGCAGGCGGCCGTCGTGGAGGACGGCGACGCGGTGACCGAGCGTCATCGCCTCGGCCTGATCGTGCGTGACGTAGACGGTCGTGACCCCGAAGTCCGCCTGCAGCGCCGCGATGTCGGCGCGCATCTGCACGCGCAGCTTGGCATCGAGGTTCGAGAGCGGCTCGTCCATCAGGAAGACGCTCGGCACCCGGACGATCGCGCGGCCCATCGCCACGCGCTGCCGCTGACCGCCGGAGAGTTGCGCCGGCTTGCGGTCGAGGAAGTCGGTGAGGCCGAGGAGTTTCGCAACCTCCCGCACGCGGGCCTCGCGGTCGCGCTTGCGAACCTTCGCGATCCGGAGCGGGAAGCCGATGTTCGCGGCGACCGTGAGATAGGGATAGAGGGCGTAGTTCTGGAACACCATCGCGACGTCGCGTTCCTTCGGCGGTACGTCGCTGACGTCTCGGTTGCCGATGAAGACGGCGCCGGCGTCGATCTCCTCGAGGCCGGCCAGCATGCGCAGAGCCGTCGTCTTGCCCGACCCGGACGGGCCGACCAGGACCATGAACTCGCCGTCGTTGATGTCAAGGTCGAGCGCGGCGACCGCGGGCACGTCGTTGCCCGGATAGATACGCGTCGCCTCGATGAAGCGGACCTCAGCCAACGTTCACCCCCTCCAATCCCGAGAACGCGTCAGCCAGTTCGCGGCGGAGGCGCTCCTGCGCAGCTTGCCCCGCCTCGACCTCGTCGAGGCCGAGCAGAGCAGCACCGACGACCGCTGCGGATGCGGTCGGACGCACGGTCACGGCGGGAGCATGCTCCCGCAGGCCGGCGTCGATCGCGGCCAGCAGGTCGCCGTCCACGTCCTGCAGCACACCGCCGCCGAGCAACACCTCGACCCGTTCGTTCGTGAGGTCGAGGCGCTTGAGCGCGACCCGCGCGAGCGTGACGACCTCGGCTGCAAGCCGCCTGACGATCTCGGCGGCGGCCGCGTCGTCGGCAGCCTCGGCGAGCACCAGGGGCGCGAGCTCGATCAGGCGGCGTTCCGCGATCCGCCCGAAGTGGATCGCCTCGGCCAGCTCGCTCGGCGCCTCGAGGCCGAAGTGCGCCGGCACGGCGTGCTCGAGGCTCGTGCGCGGTCCGCGTCCGTCCTCGCTGCGCGCGGCGGCGAAGACCGCGGCCTTGCCGAGGTCGTAGCCCCCGCCCCAGTCCCCGGTGATCTCGCCGAGCGCGGGGAAGCGTGCGTGTCTTCCGTCCGGAGCGACGCCGACACAGTTGATCCCAGCACCGCAGGTGATCGCGACACCCCAGCCTCGCTCGGTGCCTGCGCGGAGAACGGCAAACGTGTCGTTCCCGACGTGCACGCGCCGCGCCCAGCCCCGCCGCTCGGCCGCGTCGCGCACGGCTTCCTCCTCGGCGGGGAAGTCCACACCCGCGAGCAGCAGCGACGCAACCTCCGCGATCTTGCCGCCGTGGTCGCCGACGCGCGCGTCGCTGACCGCGCCGGCCAGCAGGTGGTCGAGCACGGCGAGACAGCCGTCGACGCCCAGGTGCTGCGGCGAGCTCAACGGCCCGCGCACAAGGGCGAGCAGCGAGCCGTCCGCGCCGACGAGCGCGAGGTCCGTCTTCGAGTTGCCGCCGTCGACGGCGAGCACCGCGGCGCGCGTCATACCCGGCTCCCGGCTTCGAACTGGGGCAGGTGTGCCGCACCGGCCTCGAGCAAGCGGTCGACGAGCTCCACGGATACCGCGTCTTGCGCGACGAGCGGATGCGTGAGCAGAGCCTTGTGCACCAGCGCGCGGTCGCCGGTCACGGCGGCCCGCGCGGCCAGCCGCTCGTAGGCGGCAACGTGCTGCATGAGGCCGAGCAGCTCGGGCGCCACCGGCGGCTGCGGCAGCGGTGCCGCGCCGTTGCCGTCAATGCGTGCAGGCACCTCGACGACGTCGTCGGCCGCCAGGCCGCCGATCGTCCCGTTGTTCCGGACGTCGACGACATGCACGTCACCGTCACCGGTCGCGAGCGAGCCCACCAGGCCGATCGCGGCTTCGCTGTAGAAGGCGCCCCCGCGTTGCTCGAGCAGTGCCGGCTTCTCGACGAGGTTCGGATCGCGGTACAGCTCGAGCAGCCCGCGTTCGATCTCCGCGACGGTCACCGCCCGCGGGACGCCGTCGAGCTGTTCCGCCAGCACCGCGTCGTGCGCATAGAAGTAGTGCAGGTAGTAGGAGGGGAGCGCGCCGAGCTCTTCGAGCAGACCGCGGCGGAGACCGACCTCCTGCGCCAGCTCGTCGCCGTGCGTCGCGAGCAGGTCCGGGAGGACGTCTTCGCCGTCGACGCGCACGAAGCGAACCCACGAGAGGTGGTTGAGGCCGACCTGGTCGACCAGCACGCGTTCCGGCTCGACGCCGAGCAGCCGTGCGAGCTTGCGTTGGGTGGTGATCGCGACGTTGCACAGGCCGACCGCCCGGTGGCCCGCGTCGAGGAGCGACCGCGTGACGATCCCGACCGGGTTGGTGAAGTCGACGATCCAGGCACCGTCGGCGGCTCGCTCGCGCACCCGCTCCGCGATCGCGAGCATGACGGGAACCGTGCGCAGCGCCTTGCCGAGACCGCCGGCTCCGGTCGTCTCCTGCCCGATGCAGCCGCAGGCGAGCGGCACGGTCTCGTCGGACAGGCGCGCCTCCTGCCCGCCGACGCGGATCTGGATCAGCACGAAGTCGGCGCCGTCGACCGCGCGGTCGAGATCCTCCGTGACGCTCAGCGTGCCGTCGTAGCCCTGGCGCTCGAGCATGCGCGCGGCCAACCCACCGACCACCTCGCGCCGCTCCTCGTCGATGTCGTGGAGCACGAGCTCGCGCACGTCGATCCGCTCCCGCTCGCGCGACAGCCCCGACACGAGCTCCGGCGTGTAGGTGGAGCCTCCGCCGACGACAGCGATCTTCATCCCTTCACCCCCGTCAGCGTCACGCCCTCGACGAAGGCGCGCTGGGCGAGGAAGAAGATCACGATCACGGGCGCCATGACCAGCACTGTCGCAGCCATGGTCAGGTTCCATTGCACCTGATGTAAGGAGCGGAACTCCGAGAGGCCGATCGACAGCACCCAGTTGTGCGGCGCCTCTCCGACGTACAGCAAGGGCAGGAAGAAGTCACTCAACGTGTAGATGACGGAGAAGATCGCGACGGCTGCAATCGCCGGCTTGGCGAGCCGGAGCACGACGGTCGTGAGGATCCGGATCTCGCCGCAGCCGTCGACGCGTGCAGCGTCGAGATACTCCTCCGGGATCGTCAGGAAGAACTGACGCAGCAGGAAGATCGAGAAGGCATCGCCGAAGAAGTTGGGGATGACCAGCGGGCTGAGGTTCCCGATGAAGTGCACCCCCGTCCATGCCCCGAGCTTCGACCACATCACGTACACGGGCACGACCGAGACCTGCGGCGGCAGCATCAGCGCCACCATCACGACCAGAAATGCGGCCTCCCGCCCGCGCCAACGCAGGCGTGACAGCGCGTAGGCCACGGGAAT
>WNGB01012641.1_pt1 | contig 18216 bp, 23 predicted proteins | sample 5400681 | NCBI WGS metagenome assembly WNGB01 (sample SAMN13153367, study PRJNA577476) | soil metagenome | isolation source: 115 cm soil or saprolite under grassland replicate 2 | place: USA:California | collected 2016-06-15 | reverse complement strand
CGTCTAGCGCTCGAGCAGCAAACGAAACGCGGGGCTATCCGCGCCCCGCGTTTTGAAATGGTGGACGATACTGGACTTGAACCAGTGACCCCCGGCATGTGAGGCCGGTGCTCTGCCAACTGAGCTAATCGTCCGTGCCAAGGATCCTAACTACTTGCGGCCCTCCTGTCCAGCGAAAGTGCCCACTGTGCCCCTTCACTGTGCCCCCTGACGCTCCTGTGCCCCTGCGATGAGCTTTGCGGAGGCCTCTTTCAAGTCCTGGTCGCTGACGATGGCGTAGCGGCGATACACGGCCTCCGTCTTGTGGCCGGTGAGCTTCATTGCGATCGAGCGTGACACCCCGCTCCGCTCCAAATTTCTGACTGCGGTCCGTCGGAAGTCGTGGCGGTAGCGGTCGGCGATGCCGGCCTTCGTGCAGGCGGTCCGCCAGGCGCCCCGGAAGTCCTTCCGCCGCTCGCCGAGCACCGCCACATGCCGCAGCCCGACGCTCTGCTGCTTGGCGCCGTGGAGATGCGGGAAGCAGTAGGGCACGATGCGGCCGAGCCGCTTCTCAAAGTCGTGGACCCGGGCGCGCTGCTCGGTGAACGCCATGAGGAGGGCGGGCGTGAGATACACGACGCGGCCCTCGCGATTTTTCGTCTCGCCCGCGTCAAGCCGCAGGATCCCCGCCTTCAAGTCCACGTGTCGCCATTCGCGCGTGAGCACTTCGCTCTGCGTCCGCCATCCGTAGGTGTAGTCAATGTCGGTCGCCAGCTGGAGATCCGGTTCGAGATGACGACGAATGGCGGTGTACTGCTCGGGCCCGAAAAATCCCGCCCGCGGGTCCGCTTCCTTCAACTTGTGCAGCACGGGCAGCCTCTGAAGTTTGCCGTTGATAACGTGCCCGCCGATCAGCCCCCGCCGCGCCACCGGCGTGACACCCGCGCCCGCGCGGAGCCGAAGGACCGGGACCAGGCCGACAAGAAGCAGCCCCCCGCGCGGGACCGACCCTAGTGCGTGGCCCAGCACGCTAACCTGATTCGGTCCACCCCGCGCCGGCGCGCCGAGGGGTGAAATGCGTGCCTCGCGTGTGGCCGGCTCCTGCCCGCGCTGCGGCCATGAGGACCGCTGGCACCGCGGCCCGTGTCGAGAGGTGAGCGAGGCCGTCTTCGCCGAGGGTGTGCGGAATCTGCTGATCGGCTTCCTCCTGCGGAGCCTCAATGACCTCCGCTGGCCGTCGCGGCGCGAGCGGGCCTCGGCCTGGCTGCGCGAGTTGGGCCGGTGGATGCCGGGCCATGCCCGGCTGCTCGATGCGCTCATCGCCGAGCGGGTGGCGCATCCGCGCACGCCGCACGGCCATCGCCCTCGGCGCGCTCGGGCTCTCACGCCGGCGTGAGGCTGGTGGCTCTGCTCGGCGGTGCTTCCATTGACGTTATCCACCCGTGTCGAGTACGGTTCAAGTGGGGGATGACGCTGCTGCTCCGGCCATTTTTCAGCCGCCTGGCCGCTGCCCGAGGAGGAACGAAAGGGAGAGCCAGAGGATGCAACAGGAATCGCAGGGATTACCGCAGTGGGGGGATGACCCGCTTTCCGCGTTCATGTCGAGTGCAGACTTCAACATCCGCGCCTGCGCGCTGAACTACCCTGACGTGTACGAGGTCCAGCAGCGCGCGCACGGGCTGCTGGCACGGATCGGCGAGATCCTGGAGGTTGACCCCAGAGACGCCCACCTTGGTGTCCCGCGGTTCCTGTTCATCCGGAGCCACGCGGCGGTCCTCGCGGCGATGCGGCTCGCGATGAGCGGACAAGGGGTCGAGGCGCAGCCCGTCCTCCGGACGGCGATCGAGGACGCGTGGTACGCACTGCACGTCGCGAGGGACCCAGGGCCGCCCGCGCGGGCGCGGATGTGGTGGGACCGGGACATCAGCCTGCAGGCGACCCAGACGTGCCAGGCCGAATTCACAGCGGGGAACGTCCGGCGGACGCATGAGGGGCTGGACGCTGCGAGCGCAGCCGCCATGCACCGCCTCTACCAGGACACGATCACGCTTGGCGGGCACCCGAACGAGCGGGGCGTCGCCTCGTCGCTCAGGATCGACAGGGGGCTGGACGCGGTCAGGATCGGGGTGGGCATCCTGCACGCGGGAACAGTGGCGCAGGTGGCGGCGCTCAAGCGCGCCGTTGACGTGGCAATCGGGATCGCCAAGACGGTCGGCCTGATCTACCGGGAGCGGTTCCGGATCGCGGGCATCGGCGACGAGGTCGATCGCCTAGCGCAACACTCGGGCGACGTGTTCAAAAAGTACGCTCAGATGGTGGCGGTTCAGGAGCCCGGGAAATGACCAAGCCGAGCGCAGAGCGCTGCTGCTGCGGGCGCACGTATGCTGAGGGCGGCGGGGCCAGCAGCCACCGCTGTACGGTAGGCAAGCGCGCGCTGTGCCAGGAATGCGTCACCAACGGGAAAGACATCTGCCCCACGCACAAGGTCAGGTCTCAGTGGTAGGGCCCATGTGAAACTCTCCCGCTATGCCGCCCCACTGGCTCGACGAACAAGGCCGGCACCGCCCGACTCCACCGTGCCCTCGCTGCTGGCGTCCGGCTCCGATCTTCCGCTTCCGCCACGAGCATCTGAAACTCATGGGCTGGCGCCTCTTCGCCGTCGCCTCGTACACGAATTGGTGTGGACACGGGCAGGAGGTCATCCCCGTGCCGGATGATGACGGCTGGTGCTGGATGATTCCGGTGGTGGGGGAGGCAATCTAGCAATCACCGAGGACGCTATGGATATCGACATCTCGGCTGTTCCTGACTCCGTGGTGGAAGACGCTGCGAGCCTACAAAACTACCTCGTTCCACTGTACGTGGTAGGAAACGCACCGGTGCCTGATGTCAGGCCGATTGGTTCTGGCACCTTGGTAGAGATCGGGGGCGATCACTACATCCTCACCGCTGCGCACGTCTGGGATGCAAGCAGGGACGCGACCGACCTCGGATTGTCTCTCACGACAACGTGGTCTCGATTCTTGGTGCCGCGTAATCTCATAGTTCCGAAAGAATTGTGGCAACGGAATCCCGAGGAGTGGGGTCCCGACCTCACACTCCTACGCCTACCGCCCTCACATGTCCCTCGGATAGAGGCGCACAAGTCGTTTCTGAATCTTCCGAAGCAAAGGGCGGCGCTTGCCACACGTCCACCAAACACCCAAAAAGGATACTGGGCCGTCACCGGCATGGTCGGCCAGTTTACTACGGTTAAGCGTGATCATGAGGCCAGGGCGGTTCAGATCCAGATGGCTTCGCGTGCGTTCTTCACTTGCATCACTGACGGCCATGATCGCGATGGGTACGACTATCTCGACGTCGGGGCCAAGCTGGATCTTCCGGGCACACCATCAACTTTCGGTGGCGTCAGCGGCGGTGGATTATGGGAGATCGGCCTTGTCATGAAGTCGGGCACGATTTCTTGGGACGGAAAACGATACTTCCGAGGTGTGGCCTTTTGGGAGTCGCCTCTTACGGATGGTCGGCGCCGTGTAATTCGTTGCCACGGACCTCGTAGCATCTTCGAGGTCGCCTGGCAGTCGTGGCAGCTACCGCAGTAGGGGAGATAGCGCCCAGGTGCAATCGCCATGGTCTACCTTCCTTTCGGGCCACGCGGGTCCACGGTGTCGGGGAGACAGTGGACACGAGAGAGCATGAACCCCATGCGATCGCTCGTCCACGTGACAAACTCCGCCGCTGCGCCATTCGACGCTGATGTCACCTCTTGCTGAGGCGAGCCCCGCTGCTCCCAGACTTTGACCTTCTCGACAATCGCAGCGACGCATGCAGCACGATCGGGATAGGCAAGCGGTGTGACCCATGTCTTCTTGGACGGCGACCCAGGGAAGTTCTCTTGCTCCTCCCGCCACAGCAACCACGCGCACTCGGCAGAGGCCGACGTGGCGAAGGCGAGAAGGCAGCAGAGCGTGGTGAGCGCGATGCGCCCCGAGTATCTGGTCATAAGCATACCCCCCAGATGACGACGGCTGCATCCCAGAGGAGCAGTAGAGCGGGAACCAGAACTAGCAACGCGAGTGGTGGAGTACTACTGTTCTCGCGGAAGACTTGCACAACATGTTCCGGCCACTCGGCGGGCCCGAGTCGAGCGGGACGGCACTGCTTGGGGCTAGACAGATGGGGGCGTGAATTCTAGGCTCGCCCGGTACTCGGTGGGCGGCCGCATGCCCAGCGCCGAATGTGGCGCCCGGCGGTTGTAATCCTCGATCCACTCCCCGAGCTGGGCGAGGACCGTCTCGGCATCCCGCAGCTCCGCGCCGTTCACGTAATCGCGTTTGAAGGTGTGCACGAAGGCCTCGGCGAGGCCGTTGCTCTCGGGGCTATAGGCCGGCGTCGTGATCGGCACCAGGCCCAGCTCGTGGGCGTAGAGCACCGAGGCCGTCGCCGTGTACTGGGGCGCGTTGTCGGAGAGCCACTGGATCGCGTGCGGGGCGGTGGTCGTGACCTCGCCGAACCGAGCCCAGAGGGCCTTGTCCATGAGCGTCCGGATGTCCGCGCCGGTCAGCGGCCGAGGCGACGCGGTCCAGGCCACCACTTCGCGGTCGTGACAATCGATCGCGAAGGCGACGGAGAGGACCTCGCCGCTCCAGCACGGGATGAGGAACACGTCGGAGCACCACCGCTGATTCGACGCGGGGGATTGCACCTGGCCGAGATGCGGCCGCCCGTGGCGCCGGTGGACCCGCGGCGGCAACATCAGCCCGTGCAGGCGCATCAGCCGCCGAATGCGCTTGCGGTTGTAGCTTGCGCGGAAGGTCCGGTTGACCATCGCCCACACCCGGCGATAGCCGTACGTGGCGCGGCTGTTGGTCACCGCCCGGATTTGCTGGAGGACCCTCTCGTCCTGGGCCCGGTGATAGAAGCCGCTCAGCCGAGCTCGGGGGCGGTGATACGCCGTCTGCCGTGCCATCCCGAGCGTCCGGCAGATCGCGGCCACGGGATGCTGGGTCACCGTCCGGACCCTCTGCGCAACCAGGGACTTTTTTTTACGACCTCCTGGGCCGCCTGCAGGATCTCGATCTCCATCTGCTTCTTGCCCAAGAGGCGCTCGAGCTCCCGAATCCGCTGGTGCGCCTCCCGCAAGGCGCTGGCCGGGACGACCTCCTCGTTCGCGCTCACCGCCGTCTTCGCCCCCGCCTCCACTCGGCGCGTCCACTCCCGGATCACGCTGGGTTGGATGTCGAGCTCGCGGCTGACCTCGGCGAGCGTCTTCTCGCCTTTCGCCAGCTGCTGGACTACGCCCCGCTTGAACTCGGTGCTGAAGATCCGGCGCCCGTCGGCCTTCCGGGGAAAGTCGCCCATGAGGGGCCTCCTTCCTGCGTCAGCAGGATAGCCCCATCGGTGTCTAGTTCAAATGGGGAGCAGACCAGTTGGTGCAATCACCAGCCACCGCGATGCCACGGTAGTGCACGCAGCCATCATCCGAGCGGCGAACCAGCGGTTGTAGAGTTGAAAGGCAACGAGAACAACGGTCACGAAGGTCGCGACTGCGATCCCTACGAGCAGCAGCGGTTTCACCTGTTCCGGCCATTTCTTGCCGAGGAAGGCTGCTGTCGCACCGAGGTACAGGACCGCTACGATGTAGGCCTCCCGTTCTTTCTTCGCGTGATAATCACCGTAGAAGTCACGGAGAGATACCACGAAGTCGAAGGCTCGTTTCTGCTCCTCGGTCATGTCGCTCTCTGGCCGCGAGTCTAGCAGGATCGCCGCCCGAACACACCGGCGCAGATGTGCCTATTGCGTCTGCGGACCGACGCTCGTACTATCCTGCCGGCGCCGACCGTCTCGTCACGAAGATCGGCAAAGAGAGGCGGATGTGAAAGAGGAAGGCTCACCCAAGGAGCAGGGCCAGAAGGCCCGCCTCATCGTCGTCACGCCCACGCCCGAGGGCTTGGTTGCCCTCTACACGCGGCTCACGGGGCGTGACGACCTGACGCCGGAGGAAGCAGCGGCCTGGATCGCCGAGGCCGAGCCCCGCTGAGCGGACGAAGGAGGACCAGCGATGAGCCCCACCCCCGCCGCCCCCGCCGTCCTCACCGAGGAGATCGCGACGCGGCTCCGCCGCCCGGTCGGGCGCCCGGTGAGTTTCAAGTACCCGGGCGACGAGGGCGCGAGGGAAGGCATCCTCAAGGATCGGCTCATCCTGCCGGGAGGGTTCGGGCCCGCCAAGGCCGGGCGGCCGGGCGTGCCGTACTACCACGTCCTGGACCTGATCCGGTTCGACGGCGAGCCCGAGGACTTTCTCCGGTTGTCCTACTACCGGCACCTGCCCGATGGCCGTCTGATCTTCGGCGGGCAATTCGCGGCCTGCTCACCGCTCTCGCAGTGGGCCGGGCTGCTCGCGGCGCTGCACGATACCGGCTGGGTGCCGCCGAGCCCCCGCTGAGCGCCACGCCGGCGTGACGCGAGAGCACTAGATTCCGGCGCCTCTACTTTGCCCGCACTTTGCCCGTGAGGGTGCGGGACGGTGCCGTTTCGTGCCGGCTGGTGCAGAGACGCCGAAAAATCCCGCGAGCCCTGACTGTGCCCCTTCACTGTGCCCCTTGCCGGGTCCATTCAGGGGTATTCGAGACCACTCGGGTCCGCGAGGCAGAGAAAAACCCCTCGGCAAGTTGGCCGCTTACCGAGGGGCCTGAGCTTCTAGCGGGGCATGTGAGGCCGGTGCTCTGCCAACTGAGCTAATCGTCCGTGCCTCGCCAAAATACACACTTGCCGAGCGCGCGTCAACCCGGCGGCGCGCCGCTCAGACTCCGCCCGCCGCTGCCGCCCCCGCTATCGAAAAGGGCTCCAAGGTCCAGCTCGAGTTCACCCTTAGGGATGACGCGGGCAAGGTGCTCGAGAGCAACAAGGGCGCCACTCCGCTCAGCTACGTCCAGGGCGAGCGGCAGCTCATCCCCGGCCTGGAACGCGAGCTGGCCGGGATGCACACGGGCGAGGAAAAGAAGATCGTCGTGAAGCCCGAAGACGGCTATGGCCCGATCGAGCCGGCTGCCCAGACCGAAGTGCCGAAGGAGGTCCTGCCCGCCGATGCGCTGAAAGTCGGCACGCGGCTGATGGCCCGCAGCTCAACCGGCGAATCGCGGCCGGTCGTCATCAAGGAAATCAAAGACAAGACGGTGGTCCTCGATCTCAACCATCCCTTCGCCGGCAAGACCCTCCATTTCGACGTGAAGGTGCTGGGCATCGAGACCCCCAAGTCGTCGGAGACCAAGCCGGCCAAGTAGCCCTGATGGCGATCCGCGCCGAACCGCTGCCCTTCGACGAGGCGACCGCCGCGACCACCGATGCCTCGACCCTGCGCCGCGGCGCGCTCTGGATGCTCATCGCCGCGAAAATGCTGGCGGGCTGGGGCGTGCAGTGGGACATCCAGTGGCATGTCCTGATCGGGCGCGATTCCTTCTGGATCCCTCCGCACGTGATGACCTATGCAGGCGTTTCGATCCTGGTGCTCGTGAGCTTCGGTGTATTGGCCTGGGAGACGCTGCGCGGAGAGGGCCCGGTGCGGGTCTTGGGCCTCCGGGGCTCGCGCGGTTTCCATCTGGCGGCCTGGGGGATCGCGATCACCGTCCTGGCGGCGCCCATTGATGACCTGTGGCACCGGCTCTACGGCATCGATGTGACGCTCTGGAGCCCTCCGCATCTGCTGGGGCTGGTCGGCTCCGTCGTGAATACGCTCGGCTGCTTCGTCATCATTCGCGAGATCTATCCGCCGGCGAGCCGGATGCGCCTGGTTGCCACGCTCCTGGCCGGCACCTTCCTCTACGGCAACCTGCACTTGATGGTGGACCCGTCGATCCGGATCGCGTATCTCTATGGCGGCGTCCGGTTCTACACGCTGGCGATCCTTTCGGCGCTGCTCCTGCCGCTGGCTCTGGTGGGCACGGCGCGCCTTTCGGCTCGGCGGTGGGCGCCCGTCGCGCTGCTCGTCGTGGCCATCGTCGTGGGGATGATCGGCCAGCGGATCGCGCGGGAAGGCTTCGAGATCCTTCGGCCCGTTTCCGTGATCGACGCGGAGATCGCGAAGGATCCGACATCGCCCATTGCCGTGGCCACAACGATGGCCCGCAAGGAAGGCCGGATTCCGGGGCGAACCGGCGGCCTGCTCCATCTCTACGCGCTGGCTCCCGCTCTCGCCATGACGCTGGTCGACGCGCGGCGCCGCCCTGTGGCGGCCACGCTCGCCTATGCCCTCACGCTCTTCGCAGTGCTGGGCTGGCTGCTGACGGGCCGTCCGACCCTGGCGCCCATGGCGCCGGACCTCGGCGCGACCACCATCGCCCTGCTGCTCACCGTGGCCGCCGGGCTCGTGAGCGGTGCGGGAGCGCGGTGGCTGTCCGACTCGCTCGCCCGCTCCTCCGGCTGATCAACGCGCGATGATCCAGCCGGCGTCTGGCGACACCGCTCCCGTCAGGCCGGACGAGCGATTCGAGGTCGAGGCGCTCGATGCCTATGTGCGCCCGCGCCTGCCCGGCGCCGAGGAGGCGCTCGAGGTGGCGCAGTTCCCCGGTGGGCATTCAAATCTCACCTATCTGCTCCGCTATGGCTCGCAGGAATTCGTGATGCGGCGGCCGCCGCTCGGTCCAATCGCGCCCAAGGCCCACGACATGGGGCGCGAGTATCGGGTGCTCGACGCGCTCTGGCGGGTCTTCGCGCCGGCGCCGCAGCCGTATCTCTTCTGCGAAGACCTCTCGGTGATCGGGGCGCCCTTCTTCGTGATGGAGCGCCGCCGCGGCACCGTGATCCGCCGCGAGCTGCCGCCCCAGTGGGCCCAGGACATCGCGGTGCGCGGCGTTCTCAGTGAGAGCATCGTCGGCGTGATGGTCCAGCTCCACGCCGTGGACTGGAAGGCGGTGGGCCTTGGGAATCTCGGCCGGCCCGAGGGCTTCATGGCGCGGCAGGTGAAGGGTTGGGCCGAGCGCTGGGAGCGCGCGAAGGACAAGGAGGTACCCGCCATCGACGAGCTGGCGGCCTGGCTCGCTCGCCGAGTGCCCACTCCGACCGACGCCACCCTCGTCCACAGTGATCTCAAGCTCGACAACACGATGCTGGACCCGACGGACCCGTCGCGCGTGGTGGCCGTGCTCGACTGGGAGATGTGCACTACGGGCGATCCCCTGGCCGACCTGGGCACGCTGCTCTGCTACTGGGCCGAGGAGGGCGATCCCTACGCGCGGCAGGAGTCGGTGGTCCAGCTCACGGCGCTGCCCGGCTTCCACACCCGCGAGCAGCTCATCGAGCGCTATGCCGAGCGCTCGGGTCGGGACGTGTCGAAGATCGCCTTCTACGAAGTCTTTGCGCTCTATAAGACCGCGGTGGTGGTCCAGCAGATCTACATCCGCTGGAAGCGGGGGCAGACCAAGGACGAGCGCTTCGGCGCCATGGCTCCGCGCGTGGCGGCGCTGGCCCAGGCCGCGCTCGCTCTCGCCGGCAAGTCCGGCCTCTGATCATGGATTCTCCCAAGGGCGCCGTGGTGATCACCGGCGCCTCGACGGGCATCGGCGCAGCCTGCGCGGTGCATCTCGCCACGCTCGGTTTTCGCGTCTTCGCCGGAGTGCGGAAGACGGCCGACGGCCAGGCGCTGAAGGGGCGGGTCTCGGGAGCGCTCACACCGCTCCTGCTCGACGTCACGGACGAGGCCTCGATCTCCCGCGCCGCCAAGGAAGTTGACGAGGCCGTCGGCGCCACGGGGCTCTACGGGTTGGTCAACAATGCCGGCATCGTGGTGGCGGGTCCTCTGGAAATCCTGCCGCTGGACGAGCTGAGAAAGCAGCTCGAGGTGAACGTGGTGGGACAACTCGCGGTCACCCAGGCCTTCGTTCCGCTCCTGCGACGGGCGCGCGGGCGCCTCGTCAACGTCGGCTCCATCTCGGGACGCTCGGCCTCGCCGGTGCTCGGGCCCTATGCCGCCTCCAAGTCCGCCCTGGAGGCGCTCACCCACGCGCTCAGAGTCGAGTTGAAGCCGTGGGGCATCAACGTCTGCCTGATCGAGCCCGGCGCGGTCTCCACGCCAATCTGGGAGAAGAGCAAGGCGGCGGGCGAGGAGCTCGCGCGCCGCGCGCCGACGGAGGGCCACACCCTCTATGCGGGCCTCATCGCCGCGGTCCAGAAGGCCGCTGGCCATGCCGCCCGCCGCGCGATGCCGGTCCAGATCGTGGCCGAGGTTGTCGCCCAGGCCCTCACCACGCCCAAGCCCAAGACCCGCTATGTCGTCGGGCGAGATGCCAAGATCCAGGCAGCGGCCGCCTGGCTCCTGCCCGACCGCCTACGCGACCGTCTGCTCGCCAAGGTCCTCCGCCTGCCGGGAGGCTAGCGCTCGAGCGATGTCAGCGCGTCCATGAACTCGCGCGAGAGCGTGCCCGCATAGACCTCTTCCACCGGCCCCTGGAGGCGGATGGACCAGTCGGGGCGAACGTCCACGCTGAGGGCGCCGCCGGGCATCCGCACCGTGACGAGGCCGTGATCGCAGAAGCCGTTCTTCACGGCCGCGCAGGCCACGGCGCTCGACGACGAGCCCGAGGCGAGCGTGTAGCCCGCCCCGCGCTCCCAGATCAGGATGTCCACCTGGGAGCGGGAGGCCACGCGGGCGAACTGGACATTGGTGCGGTTCGGAAAAGCCGGGTGATGTTCGATCTTGGGACCGAGCCGTCGGGCCTGCTCCTCGTCCAGCTTGTCGGTGAAGACCACGCAGTGGGGATTGCCAACCGAGACCGCAGTGATCAGGAGGGCCTCGCCGTCGACCTGCAGCGGCACCTTGACCACCTCGCGCTCGGGGCCGTTCATCGGGATCTCCGGCGCGACGAACGTGCACCGGCCCATCTCCACGGTAACCATGCTGACCCGGCCGCCCTCGGCGTGCAGGCGGCATTCGACGCGCCCGCCCTTGGTGGATACCGTGAACGCATCACGCTTGGTGTGGCCGTGGTCCCAGAGATATTTGGCGAAAATCCGGAGGCCGTTGCCCGATTTCTCGGCCTCGCTGCCGTCGGGGTTGAGGATGCGCAGGCCGAAATCGGCGCCGCCCCACGCCGGCACCAGCAGCAGAATGCCGTCGGAGCCCACGCCCCAGTGACGATCGCAGATGCGGGCGATCTGGGGCGCTGTGAGCGGGGCCGGCAGATCGGCGCCGTCGATGACCAAGTAGTCATTGCCGAGCCCGTGACCCTTCACGAAGGGAATCATTCGCGAAAGCGTATCACGATCGTGCGCGCGCCGGCCTGAGCCAGTCGGCCAGGCGGTCGCCCATGCCCCTCACGTCGCTCGGCAGCCGGTGCCGCCATTTCCGCGCGAAGCGCGCCAGGGCGGCGCGCCGCTGCGCGAGATCCTCGGCGGGGTTGACGGGCGCGTCTTCCCCGGTTCGCGTGCCCCCGCCCCGATGGATGAACGGCGCGTTGATCACGGCGCAGCGCCAGCCGGCCTCGCGCACGGCGAACGAAAGCTCGCGGTCGTAGCCGTGGAAGAAGCCATAGCCCTCGTCGAATCCTCCCACCGCCTCGAGCAGGGCGCGACGCAGGAAGAGGCAGACGCCGTCCACCGCGGCCACCTCGACCCGTTCGCCTCGCACCGTCGGCCCCCCGGCCAGACTGTGCACGATGGTCCGCCCCACGTAGCGGCCGTCCCGGCGCAGCCGCCGGACACCGTAGAGGCCTGCCAGGCCGATGCGCCCGGGCGCCCGCAGGGCCCCTTCCAGTCGCGCGAGCCAGAGGGGCTCGAGCAGCTCGGTGTCGTTGTGGAGGAAACAGAGAAACTCGCCCCGCGCCAGCTTCGCCCCCTGATTGAGCGCGCGGATGAGGCCGGCGTTTTCTTCGTTGCGGTGATAGGTCAACGGATACGGGAACGGGAAGTCGCGGAAGAACCCGACGGTATCGTCGGAGGAGGCATTGTCCACGACGCAGAGATCGAAGGGCGAGCTGGTTTTGCGCAGGCTGTCCAGGCAGGCACGCGTCAATGCCAGACGGTTGTGCGCGACCAGAATCACGCTCGTCGCCATCGGAGCCCAGCGCCAGCCGTGCGCGTTCCGAAGCCGCGCCCGCGGAGCGTTCGGCTACCGGTCGGACAGCGGAATGTACTTGAGGTCCGTGGCTCCGGTGTAGTCCGAGCGCGGCCGGATCAGCCGGTTGTGCCCGTGCTGCTCGAGGACGTGGGCGGCCCAGCCCGAGACGCGGCTGATGGCGAAGATCGGTGTGAACTGATCGGTGGGAATACCCATGGAAGCGTAGCAGGCGCCCGAGTAGAGATCCACGTTGGGATGGATCTTCTTCTCGGCGGTGACGATGCGGGCAATAGTATTGAGGATCTCGACATCGGCGGTGCTGCCGGCCTGCTGCCCAAGCTCCATCGCCAGCCGTCGCAGGTGCTTGGCACGCGGGTCCTCGACCCGATAGACGCGGTGGCCGAATCCGCTGATGCGCGCCTTGTCGGCCAGCGCCTTGCGAATCCAAGCCTCCGCCCTGGCCGGATCCTTGATCTTCTCCACCACCAGCATTACCTGCTCGTTGGCGCCGCCGTGCAGCGGCCCCTTGAGCGCGCCGATGCCCGAGACCACCGCCGAATGCAGATCCGAGAGAGTCGCGGCGGTCACGCGGGCGGCGAACGTCGAGGCATTGAACTCGTGGTCCGCGTGGAGGATCAGGGCGACATCGAACGTCTTGGTCGCGAGCGGCGTGGGCTTCTTTCCGCTCATCATATACAGGAAATTGCCCGACAGGGTCAGCCGCGGGTTCGGCGCCACCGGCGCTTTGCCCCGCCGGATGCGCTCCCAGGCCGCCACCAGCGTCGGCGTCTGGGCCGTCAGCCGCAATGCCTTGCGCAGCGTGGCCTCGCGCGAGTTGTCGTCGATGTCCGGGTCGAAGGCTGAGAGCGCGGAGACGCCCGTTCGGAGCGCCTCCATCGGGGTCGTCTTCTTCGGCAGCAGCTTCAGCATCGAGATCAGCTTGGCGGGAAGCTTGCGGTTGGCCGTGGCCGACAGGGCCTTGACGTGGGTCTCCAGCTCCTTGCGACTGGGCAGCTGACCTTGCCAAAGAAGGTAGACGACCTCCTCGAAAGTGGAGTGCGCGACGAGATCGTCGATATCGTATCCCCGATAGATGAGGCGCCCCCTGTGGCCGTCGATGAAACAGATCTCGGAAGTGGAGACGACGACGTCTTCCAGGCCGGCCTTCAGTGGAGTTGTTGCGGCGTCCGTCATGGCGTGTCGTGCTCCCTTGCTCGCTGGAGGGTGGGTCGAACCGCCTTCTTCTACCATACCCCCGCGGGCACTTCAAGGCATCCGGCGTCCGGCAGATCGCCCCCGGTTAGCGGAGGAATGAGTGGCGGCTGAACGACAGGGCGCTCAGTGGCTCGATCGCGCGGCGAGCAGCTCTTCAGCCTTTTCGCGGAGAACGTCGAGGTCGAAGGGCTTGCCCAAGATCGGCACCTGAGCGCGGGCGATGAACTCGCGGGTCTCCGCAGTCAGCGCCTGCCCGGTGACGAAGATGATTCGCGACCGCATGCCCGGGCGGACCTCATCGAACGCCGCAAAGAAGCCCTCGCCGTCCAGATCGGGCATCCGCATGTCGCTCACGATGAGGTCATAGGGTGCGGCTCGCAGCTGCTCGAGCGCCAGGCGGCCGTTCAGCGCCGTGTCCACCTCGTGCCCTTCGCCGGTGAGGAAGTCTGAGAGGAGGGCCGCAACCGCCGGGTCGTCCTCGACGACGAGAATGCGGTGCCTGCGCGCGACGGTCTCGGAAGTCATGCCCGGCGAACTTTACGGATGACTCGGCCTGGCGTCAACGCCGCGATTCGCCGCCTGGAAAGCGGGCCCGCGCCCCTCGGGCCGCGCACAGCCGCCAAGAATGCGGGCCTCCGCACGCGCCGTCCGCGACGGCGCGGCAGCACGTCCTCTTTTGCCGATGCCGCCGGCGCCGCCGCGCCGGTCCGTGCGATTTTCCCGTTGTGGATCAGTGTGGATATGTGGATAAGCTTCTCAGCCATGGCCGTGTCCCTGCCCGCAGTGAGCGACTTCTACAGCCGGCACCCGATCAACGAAGCCCAGATCATGGAGGCCTTGCGCCGCGCGGGAAAGGACTTGCGCAGGCTGACGCCGGAGGATCTTTTTGAGTGGGATCAGGACCACTACGGCGGTCTCGCGGCAGTCGAGGCCGTCGCCCGTCGCGCCGACATCGATCCTGAAAGCCGCGTTCTCGACATTTGCGCGGGTCTGGGCGGGCCGGCGCGGTTCCTGGCACGGCGCTTCGGCTGCCGCGTCGTCGGCGTGGAGCTCAATTCGGAACGCTGCGCCGCTGGACGGCGGCTGAGCGCCCTGGTAGGCCTCGGCGACCGCGTCAGGCTGGTCCGCGGCGATGCCCAGGCCCTGCCCTTCGGCCGCGCCGCTTTCACGGCCGCCGTGAGTCAGGAGGGGTTACTGCACGTGCCGGGAAAGGCGGCCGTGCTCGGCGAATGCGCGCGGGTGCTCCTGCCGGGCGGGCGCTTCGCCTTCACCGATTGGATCGCGCACGCGCGGCTGGCCGACGGTGAGCGCCAGCGGCTGGCCGACTGGATGGCCGCGGTCAGCCTGCAGAGCCTCGTGGGCTATCGTGAGCTGCTGGCGCGGGCGGGGTTCGACGGGATCGAGGCGGAGGATCTCTCGACCGAGTGGATCGGGATCCTTCGGCGGCGCCTGGAGATGTATCGGGCGATGCGCGAGGACACCGTCACCCGCTTCGGACAGGGCCGTTACGACGAATACAATCAGCTCTACGCGTTCTTTGTGCGGCTCGTCGAGAGCGGCAAGCTGGGAGGCGCCCGCTTCAGCGCGCGGGCTCGTCCAGCGGGTGCTTAGCGCAAGAGCTGATCCAGCAGCTTCCTGAGGTTCTTGGTCTCCGGAATCTTGATGTCGGTGGGGACGACGCGCAGTGAGCCGGCCGCGCCCGTGACCCGGCCCTTGATCTGGTTCGAGCCCTCCGTGACCGTCACGTCCATCGCGACGCGGCCGTCCGCGAGCCCGTAGGTCCCGGCGGCGGCCACCTTCATCGAGCCGGCCTGGTAGAGCAGGTCATTGCTGCGCCACACGCCCTCGGTGATCGTGTAGGTCGCGGTGATCGAGTCGAAGTCCACACGGGACTCGGATCGGCCCGGAAGCCGCCCGGAGCGCAGCGCGGCGGTCACCTGGTCCGCCATCCCGATCACGGCGTCCACGAACTGGACCACGTCGGAGCCGACCAGCTTGCCGGGGCCGATGCGCAGCCGGCCCGCGCCATTGGCGGAGCGCCAGATGTCGGCGACGCGCACGCTGGCCTCGCCCGTGAGGTCCAGCGGCCCGGTCACCGCGAAGGATTGGCAAAAGTAGTCCACCAGCAAGGGCCCGAGCTGCATGCCCTTGATATTGATGTCCTTGAGCGTGGCGAGCTGCCCCGGCCCGAGCGTGAGCGCCAGCCGCGTCGAGACCGTGCCGCGCATGAGCTTGGCCTCGATCGGCGCGCTGTCGAGCTGGGTGGGCGTGAGGCCGACCGGCAGGCGCAGCTCGTCCACCGTGAGCTGGCGCCGCTTCGGCGCCCGGCAGCGCGGCTGGTCCGCGGAGAGTGCCAGCCGCTCGAAGCTGAGATTCCCCGTTCCGGCCAGCCGCGCCGGCGTTCCGGTGAGCTCGAGCTTACCCTTCACGGGGCCCGCCAGAGCCGGCGAGGTCAGGATGCTGGCGCTGAGCGGCGCCACGTCTTTCGCCTCGATCTCCAGCGTCGCTTTGAGCGGCGTCTCGGCGAACGTGGTGCGTACGCCTCCCGGCGTGAGCGTCGCATTGGAGATCTTGAGGCTCACGCCGCCCGGCTGGCCGAGGGCGGTGCCGCTGACCCGGAGCGTCTCGCCCAATCGCGCCTGGCTCACGGTCGCGTTGATCTTCTCCAGACGGAAGTCGGAGCCTTTGGCGCCCTGCTTGTGGTAATACACCGTGCCGTCCTTGATGCTCACGCTCGAGAGCAGCACCGCGCCCGCGCTCGCTCCGCTGCTCCGGCCCGCGCTGGCCTTGGGTGGGCCAGGCGCCGGCGTCAACGCCCCTCCGAGCGTCGCCAGGTTCCAGCGGCCCGCGGCATCCTCGACCAGCGTGATGCGCGGCTCCTCGAGTGTGAGATTCGCCATCTCGACCCGGCCAGAGAACAGCGGCCAGAGTCGGATGCCAATCCGTCCCTCGGCGACGGTGAGGAACGGCGCCGTCCCGAACGCCGGATCCTCCGCGATCTGAAGTCCGCGAAGCCTCACGGTCGGTAGGGGCAGCGCGGAGACCGACAGAGACGTGAATTTCACCGGACGGCTCAGCGCATGCGCCGCGGCCTGGGACACATACGCTTGGATGGCCGGCGTGTCGAGGAGATACGGCAGGGCGAGGGCCGCGCCCACCGCCAGCAGCGCGAGCACCCCGAGCGCGATCGCGATCCACTTGAGCATGGGAGAGTTCCTGTCGCGCTAGCCCGCCCTCCCCCTCACCCTGCCCTCTCCCCCTCCGGGGGCGAGGGTTACGAAAAGTGCTCCCTCTCCCTCTCTGAGGGAGAGGGCTGGGGTAAGGGTGGGCGCCTGTTCTGCGAGAATCATTGCCGCGGCTTGCGCAGCTCCTTCTTGAGGATCTTGCCCGTGGGGTTCTTCGGCAGGGCCGCGATGAACTCCACCGCCTCGGGCACCTTGTACGAGGCGATCTTGTCCCGGCAGAGCGCGCGCAGCGACTCGGCGTCGGCCGCGGCGCCTTCCTTCAGCACGACGAAGGCCTTGACGGCCTCGCCGCGCACGGGATCCGGCATGCCGATCACCGCCGCCTCCTTGACCGCGGGGTGCCCGAACAGCACTTCCTCGACCTCTCGCGGAAAGACCTTGAACCCCGCCACGTTGATCATGTCCTTGACGCGGTCAACGATGAAGAAGTAGCCGTCGGGATCGCGGTAGCCGATATCGCCCGAATGCAGCCAACCGTTGCGGATGGCCTCGGCCGTCGCTCCCGGATTGCGGAAGTAGCCCTTCATCACATTGGGGCCCTTGATCAGGATCTCGCCCAGCTCGCCGTCGGGCACCTCTTTCCCCGTGGCCGGATCGGCCACCTTCATCTGCACCTCTTTGATCGGCGTGCCGATCGAGCCCGGCCGGAAGGCTGTGTCGTGGTTGTAGGAAGCGAAGGGCGAACACTCGGTGAGCCCGTAGCCCTGATGGATGTCATGCCCGGTCTGCTCCTTCCACTGCCGCTCGGCTTCGGCCGGCAGGCTGGCCGCGGCAGAAAAGCAGAGCCTGAGCGAAGACAGATCCCGACCCTTGAGGCCGGACGCCAGCATCAGGATGTACATGGTGGGCACCGCATAGAAGAGCGTGATCTTGTGGGTGGGCACCGCGGCCAGGAATTCGTCGAGCACGAAGCGCTCCTGGAGCACCAGGGCCCCGCCGCACCTGACCAGGGCGTTCATGATGAAGTTCTGGCCGAAGCAGTGGAAGAGCGGCAGGGCGCAGAGCCCGCGATCCTCGGGCGTCATCCGCAGATGATGGTTGGTCGCCTCGATATTGGAGGTCACGTTCTCATGGGTGAGCATGACGCCCTTGGGGCGCCCGGTGGTGGCCGAGGTGTACAGGATCGCGCAGGTGTCTTGCCGGTCTTGGTCCAGCGCCCGAAGCCCCGGGTCGCCATCCATGGCCAGGGCGTCGCGGATGACATGCTTGACGGAGGGCATCCGGTCGGGCGATGGCAGCTGGGCGGCCACGGACTCGGCGGTCACGATGGCCGCGGCTTCGCCGTCGCCGGCGATATAGGCGATCTCGTCCGCGGCATACGTGACGTTCAGGGCGATGGGAATCACGCCGATCTTGTTAGCGGCGTAGTAGGCGGCGACGAAGGCCGGGCTATTGGGCAGGTGCAGGCCGATGCGGCTGCCGGCCTTGAGACCGAGCGCGCGGAGCCCCGAGGCGAGCCGTGAGGCGGCCTGATCCAGCTCCGCGAAGGTCCACTGCCGGTCTTTGAACACCAGAGCGGTCCGCCCCGGGTGCTGATGGGCGGACTGCTCGAGGATCCGGGCGACGTTCATATCTGCCTGGCCTTCGCCCCTCACCCTTCTCGCCCCTCACCCTGCCCTCTCCCCAGCGGGGAGAGGGTGTCGAAACGTCCCTCTCCCCCGGAGGGGGAGAGGGCAGGGTGAGGGGGGAACGATCGGCGTCAATTGGGGATGAGCAGAATCTTGCCGG
>WNGB01006324.1_pt1 | contig 18218 bp, 20 predicted proteins | sample 5400681 | NCBI WGS metagenome assembly WNGB01 (sample SAMN13153367, study PRJNA577476) | soil metagenome | isolation source: 115 cm soil or saprolite under grassland replicate 2 | place: USA:California | collected 2016-06-15 | reverse complement strand
CGCTACTGCCACAATGATCCAATTGATCACACCGACCCCATGGGTGAGATCATTGACACGATTGCTGATGTAGGCTTTATCGCCTACGACGCATACAAAGCGATCACAGACAGAGCCAACCGCTCCGAGCACCTCACCGCCTTGGGCCTTGACACCGCGGCCGCGTTCATCCCAGGTTTAACGGGAGCAGGTGCTGTTTACCGCGGCGGAAAAGCAATAGCGCGAACTAGAGAAGTAGCGAGACTGGCCGAAAAAACCGCTGCAGAAAAAGAAGGTGGGTTAGTCATCGGCAAATTGAAAGACCTTCGCGGCGCGGAGGGATGGAGAAATGGCGACCATACCCTTAATCTTCCGGATCGCGGCTCTCCAAAACAAAATTGGAAACAGAATTCGAGTCTGTATCGACGAGAAGAAAGAACAGGCAAACCAATCCGTGACATGTCAACCGACGCTAATGGAAATTTGCGAGACAACACCGGCTTTCTTAAAGCAGAACGCAACTTGTCAGAGAACCGCGGAAGGACATTCGATCCAAATAGTCGTTCGTGGACAAAGCCACCCGATAGTACCGCGGTGGAAGAAAGGGCGATTCTCCAGGGCGCGAAACAGGCAGGTGAAAAGGTCGGCAATGCTGAGCATAGCCAAAATCCAAGACTACCGTAAGTGTCGGGAAGAACTATACGGCAAGCTTGTTTCTGACGATTAAGGCTATATTAGATTATGTCTCCTTCGGATCTTCATTTTGAGCCGACCGTTCGAGAGGCTTTCGGCTTCCTGTCGTCCAAATATGCATTGACTTGCAGGGAATCTAGTCCGATGTCGGTTCTGTACGCCTCCGGCAGGGTGGAGGTAGAAGTAACTTTGGACCCAAGGTGCTATGAAATCGGCGTAGAGGTAAAGCGCATACCAGAGAAACGGTCTTTTCCGCTGCACCGCATTATCGAGCTGAGCTCACCGACAGAAGCGCAGCGATGGCGCCTTGTCCAGACTAGTACTCCCGCGCGTGTTGATGAGTTCGTCCCCAAGTTAGCGAGTTTGCTTCAAAAATACGGAGACCGTGCGCTGTCAGGTGACCGAAAAACATTCGCGAGATTGGCGGAGCTCGAGGAGTCCGATGCAATGCGAACAACGCGCGACTTTCAAATTAGGGAAGCTCGTAGGTTAGCAGATCATGAATGGCGGTGCCGAAATTACGCGAAGATGGTCTCGATCTTGACTCCCATCCAAGAAGAGTTGACCGATTCAGAGTTCGCGCGGTTCCTCTACGCTAAGAAACGCTTACAGTCTCGACAGCATGGAGGTGGTTGCTGAGTGCCGACTAATTCAAATCGGTACTTCACGCTAACGAGTCGCTAACTTACGATGGCGAGAAACCGATCCTGGAATACAGATCAACCGATCTGAGTCATCCGGCTAAGAATGTTTACGGCAAAGGGATCGATGAGATTTTGATGCGCTATGATCCGTCGTTTAACCCGGATGTGACTTACTATTATCAGCAGGACCACGAAGGCAGCGTGACCCACCTTCTTAACACCAGCGGGAATGTGATTGAGAGTTACAGCTATGATGTCTTTGGTGCGCCGACGATATACGACACTAGTAACCCGCCAAACGTGCGAAGCGCTTCCCTCGTGAGCAATCGTTTCATGTTCACCGGAAGGGAATACGCGAACCTCTTCGGCTTCTACGAGTATCGCGCCCGCGCCTATCATCCTGGTTTGGGTCGATTCATGAGCGAGGACCCGAAGCTGTTCGATGCCGGCGATTACAACCTCTTCCGCTACTGCCACAACGATCCGATCGATTTCACTGATCCAATGGGATTGGATACCATGGCAAATGCTATGGCAGTAGCAGAAGCAGTTGTTCCTGGGCAATACGAATACAACCAGATGGTAGCCAGTTTCCAATCTGGAAATTATGGCAATGCGGCTGGTTGGGGAGTCACCTGGGTTACTAGCACCGTTGTAGGGGTAGTAAGCGGCTCAACTTCTACACGGCTTCAGGCTGGGGTTAGAGCGGCTGAAACTGCGGCAGCACGAAGGACCGTAATAGCAGTCATCGGTAAATATTTGGACACTCCCAGCTATCTGGATGTAGGCAAGCATCTAAATAAAAGTGTGCTTAATGTTCCAACAAAACTCTGGGAAAAAATGAGTGCAGACCAAAAATGGGCTGCTACTCAGAAATTCTTGGACAGTGTGATCGCACAAAAAGGAGATCTATTGTTCAATAAGTCGATAAAAAGTATAGCTTCGCAATCCGGCGACTTCAGGAAGGAATTGGATTACGTAAGCCAAAAAGGTTACGTGCTGAGGCAGGATGGCTGGAGTATGACCAGAGTTGTAGAAGACGCATCTACTGCGTCCAAACACGTTCCATTACCAACTAAGCCATAAAAAACCAAAACCAATGGATGATATAGCTACAGAGATAGTAACAATACCACGGAAGTTTCATACAAGGGATATGTCCATATTCGACTTGTTAAAAGAAACAGGATACTTGGAACTACATAATGAGGTTTCGGTGAGTGATATCCGCAATGCACTCGCCCGCGACCCGGCATGTGTTCAAGAATGGATGCAGTATATTGATGACCAACGATGCTCCAGTAGTTGGTACTTCGTATTAAATGCTGAAGGTCTATACGAAGTTGGCTTCTATGACAGCAACACCGATCCTGCTCGCAGCAATCAGATAGTGTACGAGAATGCTATGGATGCGTGTGCAGCTTTCATCAAGCACCAGATAGAAAGTATCCGGACTTTATAATAAGTAAAAACGACGCGGGGCATCTATTATGGTGTCCCGCGTCCACTCTCACAATATGAACGAAACGGAAAAAGGGGTCAGCGAAAAGTAAAAAGGCAAAGGAAAAAGGGGTCAGAGTGGGCTTGCCTTGGTTTCTCGGACAGTTAGGTAAGGATAATTTGGTTTAGTTTCGATTCAAAGTTGGTAGGGCTTTGGTAGTCAAGGCTGGAGTGGAGTCTGGTGCGGTTGTAGAAGGTTTCGATGTAATCGAAGATGGCGGTGCGGGCCTGGGCACGAGTAGCGAAGCGATGATGGTAGACCAGTTCGTATTTGAGAGGGGAAAAAGGGGTCAGAGCTTACTATTGACACTACCGCAGCGCTGCGGTAACAATCGCTGGCATGCCAAGACCGCTGCATATCGAATACGCCGGAGCGCGTTATCACGTGATGAGCCGGGGCGACCGGCGCGAAGCGATTTTCCACGAGGACGCGGATCGGATGGAGTTTATGAGGACCTTGGGTCAGGCTTGTTTCAAGACTGGATGGCAAGTGCATGCCTATTGCTTGATGAGCAATCATTTTCATCTGGTCTTGGAGACACCACAGCCAAATCTGCGGCGCTGGATGCATTGGCTGCTGGTTTGCTAGACGGTTTATTTGATCGGCGGCATCGCTCGAGCGGTCATCTGTTTCAGGGGCGGTACAAGAGTTTTCTGGGTGCAAGAGGGCGATTATCTGCTGCGGTTGCAGCGGTAGCCCAGCGGATTCGCCGAACCAAGTCCAATTACAATCCAATTGCTGCACCGCGGCTGATCACCACAATGTTAAATGTTTAGATTTGACCTTTATCCTCGATCCTTCTTTCTCGGTATTGACACAGGCAATCAGTTTGTTGTTAAAAGTGCTATGACAATTCTACAAAAAACGGGTCGATACATTTTCTTGGTCTCCGTTTTCACGTTGGTCTTACAAGTGACTGCTGTAACGGCGCAAAACAGAAAGGGCGGTGTAACAGTTTCGTACGAGAGTTTGGGCAGCTCCCGAGTCGCGCGCTTCAAAAACGCAAATTCATTTCATGTCCGAGTGGAATTCTCATATAACGGCACAAGAGTGCACGGTTCAGCTGAGGCATCTGGTCAGGATGCGGTTCTTGTACCAGCCAATTATTCCGCCACGTATGGTGGCCATGGGATTTCTATCACGTCGGTCCGAATCACTGGTGTTATGCGGTCGGATTGAAACGCACGAGCACGCTGGCGATTTCGAAAAATGGCGGTCAGATGTCGGTGTCTGAAATGTTAGAAGATCACGCCGAAGAGGCCATGCTCCTCATCGGCAATACCGGCGGTAAAATAGAGTCCGCCGTCGATCAGCAACAGACCCCACAACCCCTCAAATCGTAGCGGGATGTTGAACCTGTCTTTAGGCCTGCCGATGAAGCTGCCGTTCCCTGCATCATAAACATTGATCCGGCCGTCGCCGAAATTACCAACCCAGAGTTGCCCATCCACAAGCTCCAGCCCCCACGGTGCATTGAGATTTCCGTGAGAGATCAATCGCCGAAGTAGCTGGCCGTGCGTGTTGAAGACGTCGACGAAACCACAGCCTGGGCAGGGGACGTCGTCCTCTCCGTCGGCGTCCTGCTTTGCGTAGGTGACCACAATGTTGCCGTTGAAGTTGCGAATTCCAAACGGCGCATAGTTTGCGGGAATATTTGGATCAGCGAACGGGAATCCGGTTGTCTGGAGAGCAAAATTTTCGTCAAACGTCTCGACGTGGCCGGAGTGAAAGTTTGCAACGTAAAGGTAATTGTGATTGTTGAACACCCCCATTGCGACACCTTTGTAAATCGCGCCTGCGGCGCCACGGTCCACGGCTGTGAAGGCATGCCTATTATTCAGGTTGGAATTCCAGCCAGAAATCGTGCCGTCTTCGCTGACGAAGATGAGCTTGGCGGGAAGCCTGTCTGTCCCATTAGTAATGCGAAAAAAAGACGTATTATTCCAGACAGTGTCCGTTGGATTCGCGCCTTCGTTATTACTCGCGCTCTGTGGAATCGTTATCACGAGCGGATTCGCGAAGCTCGGGGAAGGCGTGCCGTCCTGACAATACTGAGTCGCAACTCCGGTCCCGTTATCGACGACGAATATTGTGCCCCAATTCGAGCGTGCCATGCCCCACGGGTTCACCAAGTGCGGATCAGTTAGTTCGGCTACGCCGTGGATATCTGATTGGAGGTTTATCCAATTAAAGCCGCTCGCCTCAGAGCGGCCCGCGGTAATGAACAATGTCGCCGCAACGAATAAAATGTTCCTTAGTGGGATGAGTATGGGTTTCATGAAGAAGCTTCCTTTCGTGTTGAGGTTTTGCGGTGAGCGCCCGCTCGCCGCACTGCGTGGGCGAAGCCCAGTGAGACAGGCCCCGAAATCGCCCTGGTCATCGCAGATAAAACTCCGTGAATTCAGAGAAGTTGCGTGCGGCCGCTTGGATTAGTAAGCGACTGATAGTGGTCGGCAGCTTTACTGATTGCTAACAGCCATCGCGCTCGATTCCACGGGAAACATCTGGTTTTGGAATTTCCTTGGCGGTGGGCGAGCAATCAATCCGAGGCGCAAGGCTCCACACGAGAATGCGTCTAGCGCAATTGCCCGGGACAAATCGTCGATTCATGAACGTAATAAGGACGATTCGAATTCTGGTCGCGTTGTCCGGAGGCACCGATTTGTCAGTCCGTTTTTAACGGCGAGCTCGGTAATAGCCGTGATGCCAGCGTGCGTGCTGATGGTGCCAAATCCAGGTTCCCGAAACGAGCGGCCCGCGCACTGCGACGAAGGAACTCATAACGTATGGCCATTCAAATTTGTGGCGCACCTTGAAATCGTTTTCGCGATTGCGGCCCACATTCCGCGCAAACAGAACAAAGCGGTTAAACAGCATTATTAATTTCCCTTTCACAACGTTCCCCCAATTTCATTTCGTGGCACGACCAAATGTTGGCCGTATTTACGGAGCTCTATGATTGACTTCGCTGTTCTCATAACACCTCCTCGTTTTTTAGAATGTGCGGTCGACTATGGAAGTGCTGACCGTTTTTTGTGTTTGTTGAGGCAGATCTTTTTGCCTGCTCTGTAAGCATCCGCAGCTCTTTCGGTTCAGCCCGAAGGGTTCAAGCCGCGCGGATAACACCACTCTTGGCGTTTCCAATGTATCTTTATGAAGTGAGAATGCGCCGGATCATCGCCCGTCGATCTGATCAGCGCTGCGCTGCTATTCGGTCGGCTCTGGCTCAGCGAGCCAAACGCAGTCAGCAATCCCATCGACTATGCGAAGTTCTACAGCCGCTCACACGACGCTTTGATTCCTGTTTACGATTCAGCTTTCTAAATCCCGAATAATTCGGCACATTTCGCGTCGTGCAGCCTTTTACCCACTTTCCTCCTCGCGGGCGGACTGAACCCCCGGAAACGAATCGGCCAGACCCAAGTGTCGTTCCAAGCGCCGCTCTTCTTTCCCGAGGAGTTTCGATAAAAGGCTCGGTCAAATTCCTGAACGAGCTGCTCCTCGATGGCGAGGTGGACGGCACAATCTCTTCCCCCGGAACGCTTACCATCGGGGAGCAAGCGCGCGTACGCGGTGATATCAGAACGAAATCGGTGAACGTGCGAGGGACGGTGGAGGGCAATATTTTCGTGACTGAACGCTGCGAACTCCAGGCGAATTGCACGGTGCGTGGTGACATCGAAGCGCCCCGGGTGGTTGTTAATGAGAACGCGACATTCCTTGGCAGCGCAAAGATCGGGGCCGGGAAGTCACTCCCGGCCTGACGTTCGCCTGCCGAGCCGGACGCCGGTCAGCAATCCTTTTGGCTACGCAAAGTTTGTCAGCCGCTCACGCGACGCTATGATCCGCGTTTACGATTCAGCTGGCAACGCGATCGAAACGCACGAGCACGCGGGCGAATTTAAGAACCGTGAGCGAAACAAACAAAAAGACGCCACACGGTGAAGTGTGACGGCTGATTGTGGGAATGCTGCGGCTTAGGGATTGTTGACCACTTGCGGTGCAGGTTTGCTCGCTTCAAGCTGGGCGATCACTTTTTGCAGGCCCGCAGTAAGTGCTTCAATTTGCTGCTGCTGTCGTGCAAGCTTGGACTCGAAGTCCTTGCGCTGCTCCGTCATCATCGCCTCCTGTTTTGCTAGAGTGGACTTCATTCCTGCCCTGTGCTGTGCTCTTTGAGAAACTCGTTGAGCAACATCGCGTTCACTGCTTCGTAGCGGACCGTGGAGATGCCACCATTGGCGTCATGGGTCACCAAGTCGGGATTCGCATTTGCGACTTAGATTTGCCCCCCAATTCGCCCCGCGCTCTAAAGGGCCAAGAAGAGCTTTTGGTGCGCTGACCGGATCAAAAGGCACGCAGGTTGTGAAATTCCGCTCGCTTCACTTCGTACCTCCCGCTAAAATGAATTTGCATGATTCCGCTTTTATCGGGCGGTCACGAGCGAAGCCAGGCGAATTAGACCCCCAGGCAACTCTTAATGCGACAGCTCACTGTTTTACTGACGGCACTAATAGTTGCCACATTCCAAACGCATGCTGGAAGTCTCGACTGGCTTTTTGATGTTGCTAACAACAATAATATCGCACGCGAACAAGCCCAATTCTTGGTGTGGGATGGTGTGTCGCATCCCTTCTCAGCACGCTTCGAAAAGGTAAACATTGTAGACAAAGATTGGCCATTTTATCTTTTTCACGTTGTAATCACCAGTGCAGGCGCCGGAGAAGAGCGCGATCGCAGCTCATATCTAGTCTGTTTCAGGCTGACTGAACGTACAACCGAATTCCATATAGTTACCGTGATTCAATACGCTTCAGACCCGCCGACAGAACAGGAGATTACGATAGATAAGCGTCTTAATAGATGGCCAATGTCGCCGCCTTGGAATGCAGGAGTCGGTCTACCATACAATATCAGGCCTCCTGGCTTGAGCATCGTGTTAGACATGTGTCGCGCAGGGTCAGACCAGTCCGCACTAACAGATGACATCCTTAACAGGCCGGTTCACGTTAAAAAAGATGCGACACATTGATGCTGTAGACAATGTTTGCGATTGCGGTTGCGTTTCTTTGCAGTACGGCAGCCGTTAAACAGCCGCGTGGATTGCCTGCTGCTTTCATCGCAACAGGGCGCCGCGGCGAAAGGTTGCACGATTACGGTTGGCTCAAAACCGCTTGTCGAGCCTGTGCCATCTGAATCTGATCACTCACACCTTGAATTTTTGAATCGTGGGCGTCGAGCCGTGCAAGCACCGTATCGATTGTTTTTTCAGCCGGGCAATTGTAGCTGCCTGCTGCTCGACCTTGCGGTGCTCTTTGAGAAACCCATTAAGCAACATCGCGTTCACGGCTTCGTAACGAACCGTGTGAATTTCTCCCTTCTCATGCGCTGCCCTTCGGGTCGGCTCTGGTGCGGCGAGCCCAATGCCAGCGCGAATGGAATCGGATGCAGGGGGACAACCATCCACTCCCGATGCACATCTTTAAGGTTGTGTGCTAGGGTGTGGTGAATGTTCTATCGCCGCCGTATCTGGTGCCGGCTGTGTTGGTGCCAACGATCCGAAAATGATACGTGGTGCCAGCACTCAAGCCAGAGATGTTTGCAATGACGTTCTGATAATTATTGCCAGTCTTGATCTGGTTGGGCGTTCTGGATCCGTAGCTGATGGTTCTTCCATACTGAAAGTACACCGTGGTGCTCAATCCGTGGGGATCTACAGTCCCGTTCAGCCTGGCTGAATGGCTCGTAATCAAGGTTGCCGGATTCGTTATGACGACCGGACGACCAGTTGGGGCAAGTGTAGTCACACTTACAACATTGGAGTTGCCACTCGTGCCGGTCCCGTTATAGGCGCGCATCCGATAATAATAAGTGGTGCTTGCGCTTAAGCCGGTAACGCTGCGGCTAAGTATGTTACCGACGTTCAGATTTTGATAACCTGTCACGTAATTGGTAAACGAATTGTTGGTAGCCACATCCAGCCTATAACCGGTTGCGCCGCTCACGCTCCTCCAATTGGCTCTGAAACTGTGACTGGCCACAAACGTCGCCGGGTTAGCTATTGGCGCCGACGGCGTTGCTGAATATAGGTACTGTCGTATTTGGGGATAGAAGTTGGCGAACTTGCTGTACCCGGGTGAACTATTGCACGCGGGCGGAATAGGCCCGCAACTTAGGACGCCTACAAGCTGGTGGCCGTTCGAGGTGAAAAGCCCTGACCCGCTCGCCCCCGGCTCGGCGGTCCCAGACGTCCAGGCAATTTCATAACCGTTTACCAAGTCGAGGCAATTCTCATTCGTATTGATAATACTGCCAGTCGCCCGTCGTAAGTATGAAGGGATAGATGGGGGGATGTATCCATCGGGGTGGTGAAGCCCGAAAACGCTGGTGCCTGTTGGTTGGGCCACGGAAGTCCATCCGGAAAACCATGCTCCCGCAGGAGCATTATTTAGTAGCCGTAGCAGGGCAAAATCATTCGAGGCTTGCGTCGCAAGGAGATTAGCGCCCGGTGGAGAATGGACCCAACTTCGCAAAACGCCACTGTTACAACTGGTTGTCTGATAAAACCAATACACTTCAACAGTTTGAGCGATTGCCTGGCTGTTAACGCAATGATTGGCGGTCAGAAAATAGGGAGTCTGATCTTGGGCAAGATTGTTCAGCAGAGTGCCCGTGCAGACGTGCGGGCCATTATTGTTGAATACAATTCTTGCAACGGCATTTTTCTCGGGGTCGCCGTAGCATGACGCGTCAACTTCGCAATTCAGAACGTCGGGTTCATTGGACCGGAGTCGCCAATCTACTTCGGCCAAAATGTGCGATATCTCAAAAATCTCGAATCCTTGTCCGCTTTCCTCAGCTTTCTTATAGAACTCGATGACGACCGTGTCCCCATCGACAGTGCCAGACCAAAATTCTCCGGTGCCCCATGGTCCTTTGTCCGTGAACGGGCCAAAAACGATGCTATCGGTCGCGGCGCCATACACGTACACCTCCTCGCCGTCAGTAAGCGCAAAGTTGCGGAAATGTACCCCTATGCCAGAAGCGCCGGAGCTCTTGATGATGAGCACAATTATCTGAGAACCATCTGGGTTAAGGAATTTCTGTGCGCGCGTGTTCGGCGAGACTTCGACACTTCTGTTAACGCCGATTTGGTTCGGCTTCAGCGTAAGCGAACGCGCATCCAACTGTTCCAAAGTCACGCCAGGTTGGCTCAGATCTATGTGCGATCCGTATCGTACACTGGGTAGATCCATGTCGGCGCGAGTACGCATGCCTCCGCTGTCGCTGCCGTGTGAGACTTTCCCGGGCACTGATACGTCAGGCTCAACCTGAGGGTTACCGCTCGGTTGTGTGCTGGGTGACCCCAACAGCATCGTCAGCGATGTTGCCGAGAGCAGAACGAAGGTGACCACATTCCTAATTTTCGTTTTCATGGACACTACGACTTTTCATAGATTTTCTCCGCGGATTCCGAGGTACGCACCGAGCGCACCAGTGCGGCGGAGAGGGAATTTTTACATTCTTAGTTTAATTATGCAAACGAGCCTTTGGCTCGCGATATTCGCGCGGAAAGAGGTGAGATGGAGCTCTGGATGAGAGGCCATAGATGACGCCGCCGGCTTCGAGCGGAATTTCCGGCGCAAAAATTTCGCCTCGGTGCGAAATATGGCTTGTAGAGTATTTCGTGCGATTAAGGACGAGCTTATATGAAATCTATTTCGACGATCCTGAGTACAATGGACAATTCCTGCGCACGCTCGATTACGCGCCACTCGGTGCACAGATCGGCGAAGCGTGGGCGGCGATTGCGATGCGGCGGGCAACACGATCAAGACGCACGCGCACAAAAGGCGAGTTGCGCACTTCAATGATTGTAAGGAGATCGCGTCCACTCGCGGGATCAGATACGAATTGAGTACAGCGGCCAGCGGCGCGTTTCTGGCTTGCTCAAGCTGAGCGGGAACAGACGAGTCTATTGTCGCCGCAACTAAATTACGGAGGAAGAAATCATGAAAAAGATGCTCTTGACCATAGCCTTGACAGTAGTGGCGTCGTTTGCGTGGGGACAGACTACACGGCAGCCGCTTATGAAGACGCAAGACGTGCCGCAGCAGCGGCAGCAAACCACAAGCACGACCACCACCACTAGTGAAGAAACGGGAACAATCACGGAGTTCACTCCAGGCAGTGCAATCGTTCTTAGGGAGACCAGCGGGCCTGTGCGCTATCGCTTCGGCAAAACGGTCACTTACGTGACCCGGAGCGGCAAGGTTCTCGACCAGAACACCGTGAGAACCAGAGTCAGAGTGGGTGTTCCCGTTCGCGTCCACTATGTCGGGACAGGCCAGAACAGGGTCGTTGATCGTGTAATCCTCGAGCAGGATTAACATCTAATCCCCTCTCTCTATCGTGCCTTTCTGTTCCGCCTCCCGCGATGAACAGCAAAGAGGCGTGTTGTTTCGGGGCGCAAACGTCGACAACGAAGATGTCTCGCCGCTCTGAATCCATTCTTACGATGTAAGCCCCAACTCCAGCCGGCTTTACTGAGATTGTCAGCGATGATTTCCCAGTATTTCATTCAGACTTTGCTCGAGTAATTGCTTGTTATTATAAACGACTACGAACGACAGCAAACAGCACGACAACTAGGACAACGATCCCGGCAATGATGAGTTTCCAACTAATAGCGCTCTGCCCAACCACCACTACCCTGCCGCTCCGATCAGCCTGCTGACGCCCGTCCTGTTTCGCCTCTGACTTGATCGCCTCACGCTCACGCTGGGCTGCGCTGGGCGTCGCTGGACCGTAATGAAACTTTTGCTGAACGTCTTGAGGGAGTTCAACGAAATAGACCTTAGAAATTCCCGTTTTGCTTCTAAGCACAATTCCGTCGCCTTCTATACGGATGACCGTGGCGTCTTTGTATTCCTTGCCGTTAATGGTTTTGAAATCCTCAGCCAGCGCGAGTGAGGCTGACAGAACTGCCAAGACTGCGAGTATAGACGCCCAGTCCTTCACGCAGGGCGTATTTTGCCGCTTTTGTCCCCACACGGCAACGAGAAAATGCTATGAGGGCGATGACCTTTGCGATTTGGGCAACTGCCATGCTTGTTCTTTTCCTTTGTTTCTCCGCGTAATCGCTCGCGAAAATCGCGAAATCCTGTAGAAGTACTCTGGAGGGCAAAATGCGACGGAATTTTTCCGCATCGGTATTCGGCCTCTTGTTTCTAATATTTGTTAGCACCGACCGAACTCAAGGTGGTGGTACATGGCAATTGGGCGATCCGATGACTGTCGCCCGGCAGGAACTCGCGACCGCGGCGTTAGACGGGAAGGTGTACGTCATCGGCGGTTACGATGGAGATGGTAATTCCACGGCCACAGTGCAGGTTTATGATCCAATTGCAGACATGTGGACGTCGGCGCAGTCGCTTCCCTATGCTGTGAATCACAACAGCGCTGCTGTAGCAGGAGGAGAACTTTACAGTTTCGGCGCCGGAGGAGGCGAAGTGTTCGTTTACGACTCGAATAGCGATTCATGGTCTGCGGTCGCTTCCACGCATTATGTACACAGCGGAACTGCCGCGGTCGGAGTGATCGACAACAAGATTTACGTTGCTGGCGGCACGGGTACGCCGAGCCAGCGCGAACTGGAGGTGTACGATCCAGTCGCAAACACGTGGACCATTAAAACGCCCATGAGCGTTCCGCGCAATCACACAGCCGGCGGCATGATCGAGGGGAGGTTTTATGTTGTGGGCGGCCGATTCGGGCTAAGCTCAACAAACGTGCTCGAGGTTTACGATCCGGTGAGTAACACCTGGTCTACTCGTGCACCGATGCCGACTGCCCGCTCCGGCATCGCGGCGGCAGTGGTTAACAATGAGCTTTGGGTTTTCGGCGGCGAAGACGCTGATACCTTCACTTTGCACGCAGAGGTAGAAGTCTATGATCCTGTCAGTAACAGCTGGCGTCAGTTGCCCGACATGCCTTTTCCGCGGCATGGCATCTGGGCTTCGGTTATCGGGAACCAAGTCTATATCCCAGGTGGCGGCGACGCCGCGGGATTGGCCGCTACAAATACGAACCAGGTCTTTGCTGTTAGCGAAGAACCCACGCCTACACCGACGGCAACGGCAACTGCCACGGCTACATTTGCTCCGACTCCGACGCCGACAGCAACTTTAACTGCTACTCCCACGCCTACGGCTTCACCGACAGCGACACCCACACCTACCCCTGCGTTACCGAGACCTACACCGACTCCGCGGTCTCGTCCTACCCCGGCACCGCGCTCGTAGCTTTCATTCTATTACTAAGGCGGGAAGACCGCGCTAAATCACCGCTTCGAATTCCGCAAACGCGATCAGCTTTTCATCGGCGTGCACAACCGTTGACCGTCGCCGCGATGAGAGTCAGCAATCCAGATTGTTCGTTTGGACTAGCGCTACCCGGCTGGGAGCTGTACCCGTTATTCAAGATGGTTTGCGGCTCGGATTTGCTCAATTCAAGCTCCGCGTTCACCTTTTGAATTTGCGCGACTTGTTCTTTCAACTGTGCCGTTTGCTCGTCAAGCACATTCACGGGAAGCTCGAATCGCCGCTTTAGTTCAATGATCGGCGATTTTGCGCAGGCCTAATTTTTCTTTGACTCGGCGAAAGGCTCCTGTTAGACGAAGAGGGTGATTTTTCGCTTTCTCTCCTACATCGTGTTCATGGCTTTTCTTGTCGCGGGCTGTGCCGAAGTAAGCCATGCTTTGGTCCCTCCGGGCGAACTCGTCGTGTATGTGGGCGACCGATCCTATCCGAGCGACTTCGACCCGTACTACAACCAGCCTAAAATCTACCGCCAACCACGCTATTACACATCAACAAGCAAGAAGACCAAAGGGAAGAGAGTGTTCAAGACTACAAAAGTGAAGAACCAATACGGTCACGCGGTTTACAAAAAGACCACCTCTTACAAGAAGAAAAAGAAGAAATAGCCCCCACTCATGAAATCTCGTTTCTTCCTCTTCATCCTTCTCCTAAGTGTCGCAAACGCATTCGCGGCCGATCTCGACTTCACGCTCGTGAACCAGACAGCCCGAAGCTTTGAAGGCATCTACATCACCGACTCTAACAACAAGGATTGGGACGCAAATATCCTTCTCGACGGAAAAGTGCTGGCCGCTGGGGGAAACGTCCGCGTGCGCTTTAACAGTGACGCAACATCAGAAACCTGGGATTTCAATCTGGTGGACGACGAGGGACTATCAATAACCTTCGATAAGGTAAAGCTGGCAGGAGTTGACATGGTCATGTTGAAGGACGTCAACGGTAAGATCACGGCGGAGATTGAGTAGGTCGCCAACTTACTCTTGGTTGTGCCCGGAAAGGGGTTCAGGACCGGGAAACGAGAAGGAGTCAAATCTAAACATCATGTCAGTACCGGCTGCATGGGCATTCGCGTGTGCCAGTACCCTGGACGCAATAGGTTCAGTCGCCGCGACGGGCAATCGAGAATTTTCACTGTTAGTACGCGTTTGCGCAGTCGTCCGTTCCCGTTGTTCTGGCTTTGCTGTCATATCGGAAGCCACTTCATTATTTCTCTAATCTGCGATGCCAGGTCCACATTTTCCGATAGGGCAAAGAGCCGCTCACCCATAGCGCCGCCGATGTGTAACTGTAATCGTTGTGCTTCTTTGGCAGACACATTTCGCCGTCCTCCACTGCTGTTGTATACCGCGTCGCCCACTTTGTTTTGCGAGTAATCGTTACCTACGCTTATGATGCTTGTCAGTCCGCCTACCTGCTCGCTGTAGCCGTAGGACTGTGTTGCGCTGGCATCCGGGTAACGTGCGTCGTATGACCTGTTGCCAATGAACACAGAACCTGAAGCACCGGATTCAGCCATGATACGGGCGGTGATTCCCGCTCCGTTGGCTCGCCCGCGACTGTTGTTATAGGCGACATTACCGGTAACAATGCTGGCACGGCCACCTACCGCGATGCCTCCGCCGTCGTTGTCGTGCGCGATATTGTTGTAGATCAGAGCGCGAGGTGCCCATATCTCGAACCCGTTTACAGACCACCATCTGCCGCCCTGGGAATCATCGTAGCCAGAGAGTCCGTCGCTACAGATGTTGCCGTAGATTGTCGGAGCGTACGAACTGGGAGAGCTTTGTATATAGATTCCACTGCCGTAGCCAGACCGCTTGATTCGGTTGCGCGCAATCCAGCCGTTGCTGCCGGTGAAAGTAATGCCTCCGCCTTCGCAGCGATTGTTTTCAAGCCTCCCGTTTTGCGACCAAGCGGCACCCTCGCGGGTGACAAGGACAGCGCCGACGGGCGGCTGGGCGCCCGGAACGGTTCTTTGAATGTAGCAATCTGATATACTCCAATCTCTCCCGCCTTGTACTTGGAGGCCCCACCTGCCACTCCGTATCACAGCGCAATCCCGCACCGACCAATCCGTCCCTTTGCACAGCACAGCCGCAGATCCGACCGTGGGCGTGAAATCACCCATGTCGAACGTGAGTCCATCGACAATCCAGTTGTCTCCGCCGCACTGGAGAAGGTGATTAGTGGGCATTGCTGCGATCTTAAGGACGCACGTGTCACGGTTTTCGCCGTGAAACCGAAGTCCTGTCGTTACCGCCGGACGATGTGGCGCTGTAATCCCGCCGGGATTACCGATGAGATAGATGCCGGGCGGCACAAAGCATTCTTCACCGAGTCTCGCTGCTTCTTCGAGAGCGGTTCTGAATGCCAGTGTATCGTCCGTTACACCATCACCTACTGCTCCGACATCCCTAACGTTCATGCTGCCTTTCCCTGTTGTTTGCCAGTTTTGCCTCCAATGCCTCCGTCTGATTCGGATCCGTTTTTAATTGATGTAGGATCACGCGATTCACGAAGCCATCACGTACCAGATGGCAGAGGAGTTATTAACGTGGCTCATAATTGCTGACCAAGAGCCGAGTTTTTGTTGTTGGTCTCGTTCCTGTTCTAAGAAACACAAGACTTGGACGTAGCGCGTTGAACGCAGCGTCAGCCAAAACTTTGTGCCCTTCAATCGACGGATGCCATCCATCCACGGAATTAATTAATTCCAAGCGACTGAAATCGACTTTTGTTAACGCATCGGAATACGCAAGATGCACATGACCGGAGTTATTGAGTTGGCGTTTTAGACCGGCGACCATTGTGCGCAATTCGGCATTCATCATGAAGGCGAGTCGGGCCATATTTTTTTGATAGGGCGGTTTCAAAGACTCAAAACTCCGGAGCCCACTGTTAAGATGAGGATAAAGCTTTGGGTTCTGTGCGTGCAGCATTTCCTCCTTCCGCCTTGCCTGTAAATATGCATCAATGTTCACTAGCCCAAAGATGAGGATGGCCACCTTGTGGTTCTCCATTGTTGCGCGATCGATAAGGTACTGAAGCGATTCGGTGTAATTCAGTCGAAATTGCGCAGCTAGTGTTTGCAGGTGGTTTTCTGGCCGCGCACGTTCTTCCAAGAAAAGGCCGTGAGCCCAGTCGAGGTTATTGTGTCCAATCCAAATCAGAATTAAATCTGGAAATCTCGTCGCACGTAAAACTCGATTTACTTGACCGGAAAAATTACGAGCGCGAACGAGTCTTTTACGAAGGTTTTCCTGTGTTCCTCGAGCCGCGACTAATGCCCCAGCTCCGTTGTATTCTGTCGCTACAAGTGGCGTGAGATGTTCGAGTCGTTCGTAGACGCTGAAAATGCTTCCTGGATTCGGATCGGAATCCAGGAACCAATTCTCGCGCCATTGCGTCCGTGCACGCCAGAAGGAGCTCGCCAGCGAAGAGAAATGAAAATTTTGCGTTAGGCTATCGCGCAGCATCGCGACATGCGGTACTCGTTTTTCAAGCTCGCAACGGTCAATCTTGCCCTGCTGATATTCAAGGTAATCTGGGTAGAGTGGCGAAGAAGGTTCTGAGGCGCGTGCAAGATAATTCTTGGTGGTTGCCCTTGGGGGATTGCTCGCCAGTCGATCGAACAAGAAGATGATATTGACAAGATTGGCTGTGATTTCAGTGCCAATGACCGCTGGCGGCGATGGAGGTGTTCCCGTAAGCTCATCGCCCCGGAGCAACGGACTGCTGGAACATAGAAAGATAGCTGCGAACAAAACGCGACGGGTTATTGAAGGCAAGTTGTGGCGATTCATCACACATTGTATCGTATGGCGATTCAAAGCTGCGCCTTTGTGATTGCGACAGCTGCACGAAAAATGTTGTGCTCCGAAAGGCGACTCCGCCCAGCATGCGGCTTAGCGATAGGCAATGACGCCCCCGTAGCTTAGGTCAGCGTCATTTATCAAAGCTGACTCTTAGTCCTCAAGCGTGAACGGCCGATTCAAGCTCCACAATACCGCCCCCATCTCCAGTCTCCTTCGCTGAGATTGTCAGCGATTATTTTCCGGTACTTCACCGGCTCGGCCCGTTAGTGACTGTTCAGAACCGTTCGCGGTGCAGGATTATTCAATTCGAGCTGTGCGCTCACTCTCTGGAGCCCTGCAGTGAGCGCTTCAATTTGCTTTTCTTGACGCGCAATTTTCGCTTCCTGCTCCTCGATCTTCGATTCTTGCTGTTCGTTTTTGCGGTGCTCTTTGAGGAACTCGTTGAGCAACATCGCGTTAATCTGCTCGTAGCGCACTGTGTACGGTTTTCCTTCTTTGTCGCGCACCACGAGGTCAGGATTCACCTTTTCCACCTCCTCCGCCACGAGCCCAAACTGCGGGATGCCATCGGAATCCACCTCTTTCTTGTAACGGAATGTCACTGGCTTAAGCGCCAGGACCGCTTCGCTGGACTTGTCCATTGGCTTGATCTCCTCTTTAAACCGTCGGGAAGATGTAGCGGTCCCAAGTTTTCCACTTGAATTAATGAACACAGCAGTTCCTCCGGAAGAGGTAACACCGAAAATCTCCCCGATGTAGCAACTGTTGCTCACGTTGGCACCACTAACGTTAGCGCCGATACAAATAACGTGATCGGCCGTAGTGACGCTGGTGCCTGCTGAACGGCCTACGGCTGTGTTGTTGCTGCCGGTCGTGAGGCCACCCAAGGCAAACAGGCCATCGGCCGTGTTGTAGTCGCCGGTGTCGTTGTGTAAGAGCGCTTGATAACCACTGGCCGTGTTGCCGCCGCCGCCGGTGGTGTCGCGAAGTGCGTCAACCCCGGTGGCGGTGTTGCTCGTGCCATCCGTATTGCTTGCGAGCGCTTGAGAACCCGTAGCGGTATTGACGATGCCATTAGTGTTGCTAGAGAGCGCTTGCACACCGGTGGCCGTGTTTTCGTCGCCGGTCGTGTTGTTCCGGAGCGCACCAAACCCATTGGCCGTGTTGTCGTTGCCGTCGGTATTGTTGAGGAGCGCAGTATTCCCGA
>WNGB01005888.1_pt1 | contig 18218 bp, 8 predicted proteins | sample 5400681 | NCBI WGS metagenome assembly WNGB01 (sample SAMN13153367, study PRJNA577476) | soil metagenome | isolation source: 115 cm soil or saprolite under grassland replicate 2 | place: USA:California | collected 2016-06-15 | reverse complement strand
TGGGAGGCTCCCTCCTCGCCCGCGGCTACCTCGACCGGCCGGACCTGACGGCCGAGTGTTTCCGGCCTGATCGATTCGGCGCCCGCCTCTACCGGACGGGCGACTTGGCGCGCTGGCGGCCGGACGGCGCCCTGGAATTCCTCGGCCGCCGGGATGGCCAGGTCAAGATCCGCGGCTATCGCGTTGAGCCCGGCGAGATCGAGGCCGCGCTCGCCAGCCGGCCCGAGGTCTCCGCGGCCGCCGTGGTGGCGCGCGACGAAGGCCCGGGCGACCGCCGACTGGTGGCCTGGGTCGTTCCGGCCGTGGGAGCGGAGATCGATGGCCGGGCTCTCCGCGGTGTCCTGGCCGCTCGGCTGCCTGACTTCCTGGTCCCGTCCGCGATCGTCCCGATCGACTCCTTGCCGCTCACCCCGAGCGGCAAGGTCGACCGCCGCGCTCTGGCCCGCCGCGCGCCGGCGCTCCCGGAGGACCGCTCCGGGTTCGTGGCGCCGCGGACTCCCACCGAGGAGACCCTGGCCCGGATCTGGGCCGAGGTCCTGGGCGTTCCGCGGGTCGGGGCCACCGGCCATTTCTTCGACCTGGGCGGGCATTCGATCCTCGGCACGCGGGTGGTGGCGCGGGTCGAGGACGCCTTCGGGATCGAGCTGCCGCTGCGCGCCCTCTTCGAGGCGCCGGTGCTCGGCGACCTCGCGGCCCGCATCGAGCGGCAGGAGGGGAGCCGCGCCACCCCGTGGACGGACCGGCTGGCCGCGGCGCCCGCCGGCGGCCGTGTGGCTCCGGTCTCCTTCGGCCAGGCCCGGCTGTGGTTCATCGACCGGCTGGAGCCCGGGTCCGCGGCCTACAACCTCCCGATCGCCTTGCTCCTCTCCGGCCGTCTCGATGCCGGAGCCCTGGCCCGCACCTTCGCCGAGATCGTGCGGCGCCACGAGGCGCTGCGCACCACCTTCGCCCAGGATCTGGGGGAGCCGTTCCAGGTGATCCACCTCGCGGAGGAGCACGCGAGCTTTCCGCTGCCTCTGGTGGACGTCGCAGCCCTGCCGGCGGAGCGCGCCCGGGACGAGGCGGGACGCCGCGGGCGCGATCTCGCCGGACAGCCGTTCGACCTCCGCCGCGGACCGCTCTTGCGGGCCGGGCTGTTCCGTCTCGCCGCGGACGAGCATCTCGTCGTCACCGCCATGCATCACATCGTGAGCGACGGCTGGTCCATGGGCGTCCTCGTGAGGGAGGTGGGTCTCCTGTACCGCTCGTCCCCCCTGCCGCAGCTGCCGGTCCAGTACGCCGACTACGCGGTCTGGCAGCGCGAAGCTCTTCAGGGGGGAAAGCTCGAGGAGCAGATCCGCTGGTGGCGCAAGGCCCTGGACGGCGCGCCCCAGACCCTGGAGATCCCCGCCGACCGTCCGCGCCCGCCCGTCTGGAGCTCCCGGGGCGCCGAGGTCCGCATATCCCTGCCCGCCGCGCTCGCCGACGCGGCCCGCGCCCTCGGGCTGCGCGAGAACGCCACCCTGTTCATGACCCTCCTCGCCGGCTACGCCACCGTGCTGGGGCGCTGGACCGGCCAGGACGACCTGCTGATCGCCTCGCCCGTGGCCGGGAGGATGCGGCCGGAGCTGGAGGGGCTCATCGGGTTCTTCGTCAACGACCTCACCCTGCGGTGCGACCTGACCGGAGATCCCCCCTTCCGCGAGCTGGTCCGCCGCATCCGGACCATGACGCTCGGCGCGTTCATGCACCAGGACCTGCCGTTCGAGCGGCTGGTGGAGGAGGTCCTGGAGGAGCGCTCGCTCGGCCGCCATCCGCTCACCCAGGTCGCCTTCGCCTTCCAGAACGTCCCGATGGGGACCCTGGAGCTGCCCGGGCTGGCGCTCGCGCCGTTCCACCTCGACCTCGGCATCGCCAAGCTCGACCTGAACCTCTCCCTGGGAGACGACGCGAGCGCCGGACCGGTCCACGGCCTCTGGGAGCTGGCGACCGACCTGTTCGACCTGCGGACCATCGAGCGCCTCTCCGGGCACCTCCTGACGCTCCTCGCCGGGGCCGTGGAAGACCCGGGGCGCCCCCTCTCCGAGCTGCCGCTCCTGACCGCCGCCGAGCACGCCCAGCTCGCCGCCTGGAACGACACCGGACCGGGAGAGACGGGAGACCTCCTGCTGCAGGACCTTTTCCTCGCCTGGGAGGAGCGCCAGCCGGACGCCCCGGCGCTGATCCAGGGAGGCCGCGTCCTCTCCTATGGCGACCTCCGCCGTGACGCCGAAAACCTGGCCCGCCGCCTGCGCGCCCTGGGAGTCGGAGCCGAGGCCCGCGTCGCCCTCTGCCTCGACGAAACCGTCGAAAGGATCGTCGCGGTCCTCGCGACGCTCCTCGCCGGAGGAGCCTGGCTCCCCCTCGATCCCACCTACCCGAAAGAGCGCCTCGCCTGGATGCTGGAGGACTCCGCCGCCCCCGTGGTCCTCACCCGCGAGGCTCTGCTCCCCGCGCTGCCCCCGACCGCCGCCACGGTGCTCTGCCTGGATGAGCTCGGGGTTCCCCCTCTCCCGGGAGGGCGTGAGTGCGTGTGGGAGAGGGGGGCAGGGGGTGAGGGTCTGGCCTACCTCATCTACACCTCCGGCTCCACCGGAACGCCCAACGGCGTGATGATCCGCCACCGCTCGGCGGTCAACCTCGTCCGGCAGATGATCGGCGCGTTCGGTCTCGGCCCGGGGGATCGCGTGCTGCAGACGATCTCCTTCAGCTTCGACGGCTCGGTGATGGAGATCTGGGCGGCCCTGGGGAGCGGCGCGGCGCTCTGTGTGGCCCGGCGCGAGGCGCGCCTCTCCGGCGAGGCTCTGGCGGAGGAGCTCCGGCGCTACCGCATCGACGTCGCCTGCCTGGTCCCCTCCTTCCTGGCGCAGCTCCCGGACGAGGACCTGCCGGATCTGCGCGTGGTCACGACCGGCGGAGAAAGCTGCCCGGCCGAGCTGGCCAACCGCTGGGCGCCGCGGGTCCGGCTGCTCAACTGCTACGGCCCGACCGAGACCACGATCACCGCCGCGGTCCACCCCTGCACGGGGCGCGACCGCCGCGAGCCCCCCATCGGCCGGCCGCTCGCGGGCGTGCGCCTGTGGGTCCTCGCCCGCGGGCTCCGGCCCGTCCCCGTGGGCCTGCCGGGAGCGCTCTGGATCGCCGGGACGGGGCTCGCCCGCGGCTATCAGAACCGCCCCGGCCTTACCGCCGAGCGCTTCCTCCCCGATCCGTTCGCGCCGGAGCCCGGAGCCCGCCTGTACCGGAGCGGCGATCTCGCCCGCCTCCTCCCCGACGGCAACCTCGAATTCCTCGGCCGCCTCGACCATCAGGTGAAGATCCGCGGCGTCCGCATCGAGTTGGGTGAGATCGAGGCAACGCTCCAGGCGCACCCGAAGGTGGGGGAGGCGGCCGTGCTGGTCCACGGACGTCTCGTGGCGTTCGCCGTGCCGCGCCCCGGAGCGGAGCTGGCCGTCTCCGACCTCCGCGCCTTTCTGCGCGACCGCCTGCCCGCGGCGATGATGCCCGCGCTCCTCGTCCCGCTGCCGGCCCTGCCGCGCACGCCCGTGGGCAAGATCGACCGCCAGGCCCTGGACCGGCTCGCCGCCCGCGCCCAGCGGAGCGAAGCCCCCGGCGGCGCCCCCCTGCGCACGCCCACCGAACGGACCCTGGCCAGCATCTGGGCGGACCTCCTGGGCTTCCACTCCGCGGCCATCTTTCCCCGCGACGACTTCTTCGACCTCGGCGGCCATTCGCTGCTCGCCACGCGCCTCGCCTCCCAGATCCGCGCGCAGTGGGGGATCGATCTGTCGCTCCTCGCTGTCTTCGAGACGCCGGTGTTCGAGGAGCTGGCCACCCGAATCGACCGCGCGCTGCGCGCCGGAGCCCCCGAAGCGCCGCCGCTCGTGCCAAGGGGATCCGAGGGGCCGGTCCGCTCCGCCCCCCTCTCCTTCGCCCAGAGCCGGCTCTGGTTCCTCGACCAGCTCGAGCCCGGCTCCACGGTGTACAACCTGCCTCTGGCGGTCCGCCTGGCCGGGAGCCTCGACGTCGCTGCCCTGGCCGGCAGCCTCGACGCCATCGCGCGCCGCCACGAGACCCTACGGACCACCTTCGAAGCGGAGCAGGGGGAGCCCCGGCAGGTGATCGCTGGCGACGGTGGCCTGCCGCTGCCCGTCGTCGACCTGTCTGCCCTTCCGGCCGGGCGGCGGGAGGCGGAGGGCGGCCGGGTGGCCCGGGCCGAGGCTCTACGCCCGTTCGACCTGGCGCGCGGGCCTCTGGCGCGCTGCCTCCTGATGCGCCAGGCGCCGGAGGAGCACGTCCTCGTGGCGGTGATGCACCACATCGTCAGCGATGGCTGGTCCCTGGGCGTGCTGGTCCGCGAGCTGGGTGAGCTGTACAGCGCTCTCCTGGAGCGGCGCCCCGCGGCTCTCCCGCCTCTGCCGGTCCAGTATGCGGACTTCGCGATCTGGCAGCGCCGCTGGCTGGGGCAGGGGGCGCCGGAGCTCCTGGGCTGGTGGCGCCAGGAGCTGGAAGGGGCTCCGCAGGTCCTCGACCTGCCCACCGACCGCCCTCGCCCGCCCGTCCAGACGTTCCGCGGCGCCGGGGAGCCGCTCGCCCTGCCCGCCGGGCTCGCCGGCGCCTTGCGCGAGATCGGACGGCGCGAGGGGGCGACGCTGTTCATGGTCCTCCTCGCCGGATTCCACGTCCTGCTCGGCCGCTGGAGCGGCCGGCGCGATCTTCTGGTGGGGTCGCCGGTCGCCAACCGCAACCGCGCCGAGACCGAGCCGCTGATCGGATTCTTCGTCAACACCCTGGTCCACCGCGGGCGGCTCGGCAGCGCACCCTCGTTCCGGGAGCTCCTCGCGCGGGTCCGCGCATCGTCCCTGGGCGCCTTCGCCCGCCAGGACCTCCCCTTCGAGCGCCTGATCGAGGGGCTCGGCGTCGAGCGGAGCCGCGGCTGGACTCCCCTCTACCAGGTCCTCTTCGCGCTCCAGAACGCCCCCTCCGGTCCCCTGCGCCTGCCCGGCCTGACGCTCCAGGAGATCGTGCTCGCCACGGAGACGGCCAGGACCGATCTCGTCCTGTCCCTGGCCGAGAGACCCGGTGATGGAGATCTCCGGGGGAGTTGGGAGCACAACACCGACCTGTTCGACGCCACCACCATCCAGCGCCTGGGCCGGAGCTTCGCGCTCCTCCTCGGCGGAATCGCCGCCGGCCCCGACGCGCCCATCGCCGCGCTGCCTCTGGTGTCCGACGAGGAGCGCGCGCAGCTGATCCACTGGGGTACCACGGCCGCCGAATACCCGAGTCACGCCTCCCTCGGCGCGCTGTTCGTGGAACAGGCGTCCCGGGCTCCGGCCGCGGTGGCGCTGGTCTCCGACGAGGGGGAGACCACCTGGGGCGAGTTGGAGCGGCGCTCGCTCCTCGTCGCGCGTCGCCTGAGGGCACTCGGAGTGGGATTGGAGGAGCGCGTCGCCGTGGCGGCCGACCGGTCGCCGGACCTGATCGCCGCCCTGCTCGGCATCCTACGCGCGGGCGGCGCCTATCTGCCTCTCGATCCCACCTCTCCGCCCGAGCGGCTCGCCTGGATGCTGGAGGACGCCGGCGCCCGTTGGTTGCTGGCAGATCGCCGGCTGCCCGAGGCGCTGCCACCCGAGGCGCTGCGCCCCGGCCTCCGCGTGCTCTTCCTGGACGAAGCGATCCGCGAAGGCGCCCCGGACAGCCCTCTGCCCGAGGTGCCGCCGGAGGCCCTTGCCTACGTCATGTACACCTCCGGCTCCACCGGCACGCCCAAAGGAGTGGCGGTCACCCATCGCAACGTCGTCCGTCTCGTCCGCGGGGCCGACTACGCCGACCTCGGCCCCGGGCAGGTCTGGCTGCAGGCCGCGCCGGTCTCCTTCGACGCCTCGACCCTGGAGATCTGGGCGCCGCTCCTGAACGGCGGCCGGCTCGCTCTGCTTCCCGCCGGGCGCGCCTCGCTGGACGATCTCGCCCGGGCGATCGCCAGCCATGGCGTGACCTCCCTCTGGCTGACCGCGGGCCTCTTCCATCAGATGGTCGACGAGCGCCTGGAGGGGCTCCGCCCCCTGCGCCAGCTCCTGGCCGGCGGCGACGTCGTCTCACCCGATCCTGCGCGCCGGGTGGTGGAAGCCCTGCCGGACCTCGCCTTGATCGACGGCTATGGTCCCACCGAGGGGACCACCTTCACCTGCTGCTACCGGGTGACCGGAGCGGAGCCGGCCGGCTCTCCGCTGCCCGTCGGCCGGCCGATCGCCAACACGCGGGCCTTCGTCCTCGACGACGACCTCCGGATGGTGCCGGCCGGCGTCGCGGGCGAGCTGTTCGCGGGGGGCGACGGCTTGGCCCGCGGCTATCTGGGGAGACCCGACCTCACGGCCGAGCGCTTCGTGCCCGATCCCTTCTCCGGGCAACCCGGCGAGCGGCTCTACCAGACCGGCGACCGTGCGCGCTGGCGTTCCGACGGGACCGTCGAGCTCCTCGGGCGCCTCGACGGCCAGGTGAAGATCCGCGGCTTCCGGGTCGAGACGGGAGAGGTGGAATCCGTGCTGGCCCGCCACCCGGCCGTGCGCCAGGCCGCGGTGGTGGCCCGGGATGGAGCCGGCGGGAAGGCCCTGACGGCCTACGTCACCTTGTCCGAGCCGCTGCCCCCTGCGGCTCTCCAGAGCTTCCTGCGCGAGCGTCTGCCCGAGCCGATGATCCCGGCCGCCTGGGCCGTCCTCGACGAGCTCCCGCTCACCCCCAACGGCAAGGTCGACCGCCGGGCGCTCCCCGCTCCCGAGGCCTCCCGACCGGACCGGGAGAGGCGCGAGCCGCGCACACCGCTCGAACGGGACGTCGTGGAGGTCTGCACCGAGGTCCTCGGCCGCGAAGAGATCAGTCTCGACGACAACTTCTTCGCCCTCGGCGGGCACTCGCTCCTCGCCACCCAGCTCATGGCCCGCCTCGGCGACCGGCTGCGCATGGAGCTCCCCCTGAGCCTCGTCTTCGACGCGAAAGACCTGGGAGACCTGGCGGAGCGGATCACCGCAAAGGAGCTGGGTCAGATCGACAAGGACGAAATGGATTCCCTGCTCGACGAGATCCAGGACCTCTCCCCCGAGGAGATGAGGGAGCTGCTCTCCAGGTCGTCGGAATGAGCTCGACTTTCGAAGACAACCGAGATATATTCTGGGAATAAAGTACGCGTCGAAGCGGACTCGGAGGTCTCGAGAGCCATCTGAGGTAGAGGGCATAGCCTGCTCAGGGGGTGGAGGATTCGCGCGGTATTACGAGCCCAGCGGCTGGAGGAATTCTTGAGGCGCCTTGCCAGGCGTCTGCCCGTAGCTTCCGCGGACGAGGCGCTCGAGGAGCTGGCGGACCTTCTGCGTGCCTCTATCCCGGATCTGGAGCTGAGATTGGACTTACCCTCCAAGCCCGGGGGACCGGCATGGCTTGATGCGGAGCGCAACGGCCGCATGGTTTCGATTGAATGGCGCCCGCGTCGCGGGTTTGGCATCTCTCTCTTGGATCTCTCCCGGCCTCCTCAAGAGGGGCTCTTCGAGGGACCGGACAAAATCCTGGCAGACCCCGGCGCCGTCCGTGACCATGTTCTTGTCCTCTTGGGCGGCGAAGCCGAACATCAGGCGTGGCTCGATCCCGTGACTGGAGCGCTCAAACGCTGACCGGGCTCCCTCGCCGGGCGACGACCGGTTCTGGAAGGACGAAGACCATCCGTCTCGGGGCGAAGGCCGTCACCGTTTGGGCGGAAGCGATCCCTCCCGGGGCGAAGGCCGCCGGAGGGCCATCCGCTCGACGACGTCCTCAGGCCTTGAGGAGCGTCGACGAGGATCACTTGGTCGTGCGCGCTTTTTCGATCTGCGGCAACAGGATGTCCTTCACGTAAGACCAGTCCGGCTGCAGACGAAGCGCCTCGCGGGCCTCCTTGTCGGCGGATTCGAGGTCGGGCGCAGGCTGATTCAGGTGCGCATACGCCAGAGACATGAGCCCTTCCGGCTTCCCCCAGTCGGGCAGCGGAGAGCTCGCCACGGGGCTCCCGGAGACCTCGACCATGCGCCGGTAGAGCTTGAGGGCACGCGCCCGATCTCCACCGCGGTCGACAGGCAGGTAGAGGTAGGGAACGGCCTCCACCCAGAGCATGCGGGGGTTGTCGGGTTCCAGCTCCTTCGCCCGCGCCAGGAGCCGCTGGTAGCGTTCGATACCCTCCCGGCGTCCCGCGGGATCGAGGAACTGGGCCAGCCAGCCGTTCACCCCAGCCGCGGCCGCATAGCTGTCGGCGAAGTCGTCGCGCAGCCGGATCGAAGCCTCGAAGTCTGCCGCTGCACTTTCCAGATTCGCCCGCAGGTCCTCCCGGCTCATCCCGTGGCTCGCGCCGTTGATCGCCAGGCGCCAGCTCGCGAAACCGGCCCAGTAGTGCGCGAGGTAGCCCCAGGCAGGATCGGCGGTGAGCGGCACGACCGTCCCGCGCAGACGTTTGAGCCCGGCGAGGTCCGCCCGGTAGTCGGCGGTCATGATCTGCCCTTTCGCGGTGGTCAGCTGCCGTTCGGCAGTCTTCGGAGGCACGGATCGGCATCCGGCCAACAGCACCAGCATGAAGGCGGCGATGATGAGGCACGTTCCAATTCGAGGTCGCATTGTGGTCCTCCGTCGTCAAGTCCAGCCAACGAAGGACATCTTTTCGTCTCGATGGATCGACCGCACGCGCGAATCGCTGAGCTGCCAGGCCCCGTCGCCGAACGGGCCAACCGAGGGGTCGACCTGGCAGCGAGGTCAGCGGACCAGGCGCCGCAGCTGCTCTGAAGCGGCTCGGCTCGCAACGATCTTCGTGCCGCCGCGCAGCTGCACCAGGAACCGCCGCGCATCGTAGGGACGCAGGAGCTCGACCGCCTCCAGATTGACCAGATGGGAGCGGTGCACCTGGCAGAAGATCTCCGGATCGAGGCGCTCCGCCAGCTCGGCGAGGCTGGTCTGGAGCAGATAGCGGCCCGACTCGCAGAACACCTCGACGTAGTCGCCGCTCGCCTGGAGATGGTGGATCGACCGCACGTCGATGGGGACGATGCCGTCGCGGGTGCGCGCAAACAGCCGGCGCAGAGGCGTTCCAAAGGCGGTCTGCGCCCTCTCGGCCGCCGGCACGGCGCTCCTGCTCATGCGCTGGCGCACGCGATCGAGCATCGTCCGGAAGCGCTGGCGGCCGAACGGCTTGAGCAGGTAGTCGAGAGCGCCGACCTCGAAGGCGGCCAGCGCGAAGCGATCGTGCGCCGTGGTGAACACGATCTCGGGCTGGTGATGGAGGCGCTGGACCACCTCCAGCCCGGAGAGCTCCGGCAGACAGACGTCGAGGAACACCAGGTCCGGCCGCAGCTCGTCGATCAGGCGTACGGCCGCGGCGCCGTCGCCCGCTTCTCCCACCAGGACCAGCCATTCGACGCCTGCGGAATACTCCCGCAGGTTCTTGCGCGCGTGCGGCTCGTCCTCCACGATCACGGCGCGCACCGGCATCGCTTGCGTGCTCATTCGTCCTCCTGAAGATGGCGGGCGGGGAGATCGAGGACCGCTGCAACTCCGTCCGGAGCGGTCTCGAGGTCGAGCCTCGCACGCATCCCATAGAGGGCCGCCAGACGTTCCCGGAGCAAGCGCAGGCCTACTCCGTGGTTCCCGTCCGGCGGCGCCGCGCCCCCGGGACCGTCGTCCTCGACGCGGACGATCAGCCGGTCCTCCACCTGCCGTGCGCTCACCGCGAGACGGCCTCCGGCGGCGCGCGGAGCGATGGCGTGATGGATCGAGTTCTCGACCAGCGTCTGGAGCGCGAAGCTCGGCACGACGCAGTCGAGCGTCTCGCTGGCGGCGTCGAAGGTCACGCGCAGCCGGTCCTCGAGACGGAGACGTTCCAGGTCGATGTAGCTCTGGACGAACGCCCACTCGTCCTGAAGGGTCACCTCGTCCCGCCCTTCGCGCTGGATGCGAAGGCTATAGCGAAGCAAGTCGCCCAATCGCTCCAACGCCTCCTCGGCGACTGCGGGGTCGCGCCGCACCAGCCCGACCAGGGCGTGGAACGTGTTGAGGATGAAGTGGGGATTGAGCTGGCTCCGCAGGGCCTCGAGCTCCGCCCGCGCCCGCAGGGCTTCGGCACGGGCCGCCCGGGCGGCGTTGTGCCAGGCGTACCCGAGACCGAGGAGGCTGCAGTAGACCAGCAGGTCGATCAGCACACGCCACGGCAGGAGGCGAAGAAACTCGAACCGGACATTCGAAGAGCCATGGAACAGCGCCCCCTCGAGCAGCGCGAGCGCCATCCAACCGGCGCTCGAGGCGAGGAGGAAACCGACCAGCACGGCCACATGTGTCGTCAGGAAGCGGGCCCTTCGCCCTTCCGGCAACGGCAGCCTGCGCGGCACCCGCAGCACCGCCACCCCGAGCAGAGCATTGGGCAGCACGTTGATGACAGCAGCGCGCACCGCCAACCCCAACGGCATGCCATTGACGACGAACAGAGTGAGATAGATCGTCGCGATGGGCAGCCAGGCGAGGGCATAGAGCCACCCTCGTGCTCGCCAGGGAGAAGGAGCCACTGTCATCTCGGTTCGATGATACGGCTATTCCACCCCCATCTCCTTCAGCACGCCCTCCGCCGCCTCGCCGTGCAGCGTCTCCAGCAACCACAGGAGATACCGGACGTCCGCGTTGACGTTCCTGGAGACCTCGGGGTTGTAGCCGAAGTCGCCCGCGACGTTTTCCCAGACGCGGTCGAAATTGACTCCGACCAGCTCGCCGCGGGCGTTCAGGACCGGGCTCCCCGAGCTGCCGCTCGTGGTGTCGGCGTCCGCCAGGAAGGCGACCGGCACGTTCTTGAGCTTCGCGTCGGCCCAGCGGCTCGACGGCGCCTTCGGCGCGGCGGCGAGCACGGTCTTCGGCGAGGCGAAGGGTTCCTCGCCGGTCTCCTTCTCGACGATCCCGCCCACGGTGGTCTGCGGCTCCAGCTGCACGGCGTCGCGCGGGCTGTAGCCCTCGACGTGCGCCAGGCTCACCCGCAGCGTGCCGTTGCCATCGGGAGCGACCGGCCGGCCGGCGTGGGCGAGGACCGCCCGCTGCCACTGCGGCCGCAGCCGCGAGATGGTCCCCTTGATCCGGTCCTCCCGCACCTTGCGCTCCTTGAGCTCGCGGTCGAGCGCGAGCGCCAGGTCGAGCAGCGGATCGCGGCGCGCCGCGAGCTCGTCCAGGCTCTCGTCGAACATCCGGTCGCGCTCCGCGCCATCGGTCACCTTGGTACGGGCGATCAGGTCCGCGGCCTTGGCCCGGACCGCGTCCGGCGTGCGGACGCCGCCGAGGAGCGCGTCGACGGCCGCCACGCGGCTCCCCTCCGGCAGGGCGGCGTAGCGCTGGAGGAGGTCGGCGAGGATGGCTTCCTCGGTAGGCAGGTGCATGCGTTTCTGGTCGCGCTTCAGCCGGTCGCGGAGCCTCTCGCGCTCCCGCTCCATGTAGTCCGGCTCGCGCTCCAGGTCCGGCTTGACCTTCTCTCCCGTCCAGCGCACCAGCGTCAGGGCGAGCTCCAGCGGCTTGGGGCCGCTCTTCGTCTGGTCGAGCAGGAAGTCGTGGTCCCAGGTGCGGAGCTCGCCGTCGACCATCTGCGCCAGCTCCTTCTGCGCCGCCACGGCCTCGGCCTGCTCGGGCCGGCGGGCGGCCCAGGCGAGGATCTCCTTCTCCGCCGCCTCCTTCTTCTCCAGGATCCGTCCGCGGTGGATGCCCTCCACCTGGCCGCGCGAGTTCTTCTCGCGGTTGGCGAGCGACTTCAGGCGGTCGGCGAGCGCGATGCGCGCCTCTTCGGAGGTCTGCGACGCGGCTTCCATGAGGTCCATCCAGGACCGGTAGAGCTGGGCGCGGCGGGGGAAGTAGAGCTCGGCGCGCTCGCGCATCTCGGCGAGCGTGAGCGACCGGTAGGTCACGCCGGGGTACCCGGCCACCAGCACGAAGCTGCCCGGCCCGACGCCGCGGGACGCGACCGGGAAGAAGTGGGGGGGCTTGAAGGCCTGCGTCCCCTTGCCTTCCGCGACCGGCTCGCCCTGTGCGCCGGCCCAGACGCGGAGGAGCGCGAAATCGCCCGTGTGGCGCGGCCAGCTCCAGTTGTCGACCTCGCCGCCGTACTCGCCGACGCTGCGCGGCGGAGCGAAGACCAGGCGCACGTCGGGATACTCGATCCCTTCGAGCAGGAGGTAGCTCACCCCGCCGTCGAACGCCTCCACCTGGCAGCGCCGGTTCGGCTGCTCCTCGCAGGCGGCGACCAGCTCCTTTTTCTTGCGCTCGATCGCCTGGTACCGCGCCAGGTCGTCGGCCCCGGCCGGCACCGCGGCCTCGACCGCGGCGGTGACGTCGGTGCTCTTGTGGGGGATCGTGACGCGCGTCCCCTTGCCGGACAGCTCCTCGTCGCGCGTCGAGGCGAGGAAGCCGTTCTCGATCAGGTTGCGCTCGGGCGTCGAGTGCTGCTGCAGGATGTCGAAGGCGCAGTGGTGGTTGGTGACGACCAGACCGTCCGCGGAGATGAAGCCGCCGGAGCAGCCGGTCCCCACCTTGACGGCGGCGGCGAGGAGCCCGGCCCCGTCGCGGCTCCACAGCGTGCCGGGAGGGATCTCCAGCCCGAGCTTGCGCAGCTCCTGCGGATCGAGCTGGAGGACCTGCTGCGGTGTCCATTTCCCTTCCACGGCCAAGGCCTCCCCGGCGGCGAGCCCACAGAGCAGTAGAGCGATGAGCGGTCGGATGATTCTCATGGCGGGGGTAGTGTAGACGACGCGGCCCGCCCGCGGTCCTCCTCTCCGGATTGGCCAGGTCTTCTCTTTCTGCGCAACGCGATCCCCCTCTTGTTGTAGAATTCCAGGTCTATGGAACCTGAAACCGCACACATGATCCATGTCCTGAGAACTGTCATGCGGGTCCTCGGATTCCGCAATGCCGATCTCGAACGCAAGCTGGACCTGAGCACGAGCTACCTGAGCCGCCTCTTCTCGGGGGGGATCGAGCTCCGCTTCGAGCACATCGTGCTGCTCGCCAGGGCGATGGGGCTGCGCCCGGACGAGATCTTCCGCTTCGCCTATCCGGAGTCGGGGGAGCCCCCCAGCGAGGCGGCGCAACGCCTGCGGCTGTCGACCGGAGGCTTCCAGCTCCCGGTGCACCCGCCGGCGGCCCAGCAACCGCCGTCTGCGGCATCGCCGAGCGAAGCGGACCTGGAGCGCCTGATGGCCAGGACGCTCCGGCGGTTCTTCGGCGAGATGGCGAAGCTGGACGAAGGTTAGTGGGGGCTCGTGGGCTGGCCCAGATAGAGCGGCAGCGAGGGTTTGTTCAGCCGGTACGTCCCCTCGCGGGCAGCGGCCTGGCAGATCTCTGCCGCGTGGCCGGTGAGGGAGCCGCAGCTCGCCGCAGCCTTCTCGGGCTCGAAGGCGGCGAAGCTCTCGACCAGCCCCTCGAGGCACAGCGTCTGGTCCTCGACCGGCTGGTCCGGGCAGGCGTTGGCGATCAGCTCGGGCTTCTGGGCGACAGCCGGTAGAGCCGCGAAGCCGGCGCCGTGGAAGCAGCCGCGGCGCTGGTCCGTGGGGAGCGAGCGGCAGAGGTCGGCCAGCCTGGCGCGGTCCCCGCCGAGAGCGCCGAGCATCCTGGCCGCCTGATACCGGTAGCAGGCGGCGGGGAAGCGGGTGTAGGTGTCGCACGGATAGAAAGGACCCTTGCCGGTCCATTTCGCGGCCCCCTGGTCGAACAGCTCCATGTACACGCCCGTGACGCAGTAGTAGTCCATGGCCGGGGTCGCGAACCCGGCGCAGCCGTCGATGGATTTCTCGACGTCGCCGCCGGTGACCAGCATCAGCGCATGCCCCATGCCGTGCGCGCAGTTGCCCGGCCGCCGGATGTCGGCCATGGCGCCCTGGGTGCAGATCGCGGCGAGCTGCGGGCGCATCTGGTCGAGGGTGCTGCCGCCGAACGCCTCCTTGAGCACGCCGTGGAGGCAGGCCGAGCTGCAGCGCGAGCCGCATTCGTGGAGCGCCCGCCCGAGGTCCTTGAAGTGGCTGTAGACGGCCCGCCCCAGCTCGTGCGCCTCGCTGTGGCAGAGGGGGTTCCGCGCCTCCAGGACGTCGAGGATGCCCTGCGTCCCGAGGGTGTCCAGGTAGCTCGCGAAGACCTGGCGCCGCTGGCTCGCCTTGAGCATGTAGTCGACGGTGAACCTGGCCTTGAGCTCGGCCGTCTCGCGGGTGTCGTGGGTTTCGGGCCGCGGCTCGCTCCGGCCTTCCATGTCCACGCGCGGTGGCTCCTGCGCCCGGGCAGGGCAGCCGCAGAGGACGGCGAGGGAGAGCGCCAGAACGGGGAATCGCATGGCGGTCTTTGTAACACAGCCCTCGGGTCCGGTTCTTGCTGATACCGGCTTTCAGCCTCTTCACCACTTGAGGAGCCGGAGGTCCCATGGCCGGAAGTACGTCTGAACACAGCGCTTCATCCCGACGCGAGAGCATTCTCGTCGTCGATGACGAGCCGGGTGTCCGCCGGCTGTTACAGATCTTCCTGACCGGCGCGCGGCACGAGTGCAGGACGGCGAAGGACGGCGCCGAAGCTCTCTCCATCGTGGCCGAGGAGCCGCGGCCCGTCGTCGTCCTGTCCGACGTCGAGATGCCCGGAATGTCGGGGCTCGAGCTCTTGGAGCGCCTGAAGGTCCTCGATCCGCACATGCAGGTCATCATGGTCTCCGGTGTCCAGAGTCTGGACATCGTCCGGAAATGTCTGGTGGCCGGAGCCTACGACTACATCATCAAGCCGTTCGAGCAGGAGGATCTGCTCAACACCGTAGAGCGGGCGATCGAGCGGGGCCGCCTCATCCGCCAGAACGAGGAGTACCGCCGCCATCTGGAGCGGATGGTGGAGGAGCAGACGGTGGAGATCCGCCAGACCCGCGACATGGCCCTCCTCACCCTGGCCAAGCTCGCGGAATCGCGCGACGCCGTCACCGGCCAGCACCTGGAGCGCATGGCGGCCTACAGCCGCCGCCTCGCCGCGGAGCTCGCCCAGGGCGGCCCCTACCAGAGCCAGATCAGCGACGAGTTCGTCGAGGACCTGTTCAAGTCGAGCCCCCTCCACGACATCGGCAAGGTGGGGATCCCCGACGCCATCCTGTGCAAGCCCGGGCCGCTCGACGACGCCGAGCTCGCCATCATGCGCACCCATCCGCTGATCGGCGGCGACACGCTGCGCCAGGTCATCGACCTCTACAGCGCGCGGACGTTCCTGACCATGGGCATGGAGATCGCCTATTACCACCATGAGCGCTGGGACGGCCGCGGCTATCCCTGGAGGGTCGCGGGCGAGCTCATCCCGTTGCCGGCCCGGATCGTCGCCCTGGCCGACGCCTACGATGCAATCACCAGCGAACGTCCCTACAAGCCCGCGTACGACCATCAGGAAGCCGTGCGCCGGATCATCGCGGGGCGGGGCAACCATTTCGACCCGGTGATCGTCGACGCGTTTCTCGCCTGTCATCTGGAGTTCGCGGCGATCCATGCGGAGCTCGTTGACCAGATGCATAGAGAGGAGGCGATGGCTTCATGATCGCCGAGGATCTGCTGCGGACCCTGAACCCGGAGATCCCGGACCTTGCGGGCCGTCGCGAGGTGGGGAGTCTCCTGCCTTCGGGCGAGGACGCGGGAATCGAGGTGCTCCTGCGCAGCGCGATCGAGCGGGGGCTCTCCATGGCCGCCGCCCTGCCGGGCCGGAGCCGGCCGGTCCCCTGCCGGGCCGTGGCCCTGGAACGGGCGGCCGGCACGGCCGGAGAGGTCCTGGTCCTGGCCGGATTGCACGTCCCGGACGACGTGCGCTCTCTCCTTCTGACCGTCGTGGATCCTCCTCTGCGCTACAGCCTGAAAGCGATCGTCCTGCGCCGGGGCAAACGGCCGGTGGTGCTCGTCCCCGAGCGGATGCATCAGTCCAGGGGCCGGGTCGCCGACCTCGTCCGCCGCTCCGAATGGCGCCGCAACGACGGGGTGGAGGTCGTCCGCTATCGCAACCGCAAGGGCTCCACCGTGGCGGCGATCCTCGACGCGAACTTCGACACCTCCAATCCCGCGATCCGGCCGGACGTCGCGGTGGTCATCGCGCCGGCCATCCTCAAGCGCAAGGAGGTCTTCGGCCTGCTCGCCCGCACGATCCTGGACGATCTGGGCCGCGACGGCCGCAAGGTGGTGGTCCTGCGCTTCGACGCCAGCTACATCGTGGGGGAGAGCACCATGGACGCCCGCCTGGTGTGTGAAGGGCGCCCCTACTACTACTGGACGTTCGATCATCTCGCCGCCGACATCGAGGCCTCCCTGGCCTGGCTGGAGCGCCGCTTCCGGCCGCTCCGCCGCTCCCTGGTCTCCCTGTCGCTCTCGGCGATCCCGGCGCGCCGCGTGGTCGCCGATGGGGCGGGCGCGCCCGTCGATCTCTGGATCTCCCCCTTCGGCTGTCCGGACGCGCAGGACGTGCTGTGCAACTACCTGGCCGGGCTCGATCTGTTCGAGGCCTACAGCCGCGGCGAGGGGCCCGAGACCCTCCTCATCCATGGCCGGCCGATGCACGGCCCCACCCTCTACGGCCAGGCCCTCGAGGGGAAGCTGGCCTACCTGGACGACGCGCGGCGCGACCTGTCGCGCATCCGCATGCCGGTCGTCTGGATCCTCGGCACCTACGACGGCTGGGTGAGCTCCACCCGGGTGCGCGAGATGCTCGACGCGCCCGAGGGCGGCGTGCGCGAGGTCCTGGAGTGCGCCACCGGCCACCTGCTCAAGAGCGGCGCCGAGACCATCGAGCTGTTCAAGCTGGTCGCCGGGTCGCTCTCCAAGCACCTGTTCGGCGCCGACCGGCCGGCCCGGAACCCGGATCTGGCGGTCTATGCGCGCCAGAACGAGGCCGAATGGGCGCGCGTCCGCCGGCTGGACCTCGGCGACGCCGCCGGCTTCTGGCGCGAGCACCTGCTGGGGCCCACAGGCGACGAGGTCGGCTACGACGTCCTGCTCAACCACCCCGAATATCCGCGTTTCCTCGCCTGCCAGGCCGAGCAGCTCGACCCGCAGCCGGGCGACGACGTGGCCGATCTCGGCTGTGGCACGGGCAACTTCCTCCTCTCCCTCCTCGACCGCTATCCGGCCGGGACGACCCCGGGATCGATCACCTGGCTCGACCTGGTGCCCGAGGCGGTGGAGCGCACCGGCGAGAAGGTCCGCGACTGGTTCTCCGTCCGCGGGATGACTCCGCCGCCGTGCCACGGCGTGGTGGCGGACCTGGAAATCTCGCGCCTGATCCCGGTGGCCGACTTCCTGAGCGGCACCCTTCCCGGTGTGGAGGGGCTGGTCGACCGCATCGAGGGGCTCTCGGCGGCGACGGCGCGCAAGCTGACGGCGCGCCAGGGCGGGGATCTCGATGCCGTCCTGCGCGGCACGCCGGCCGATGCCGCGCGGGTGGAGCGGCTCTGCCCCGAGCTGCGGGGCGGGGAAGTGGAGGTCGTCCTGGAGCTCGGCCGGGCCGCGCGCCGCGTCCTCGGCAAATCCCTTCCCGGAGATGCCGCACGGCCGTTCCGCCATCTCCGCTTCGGCGCCGCGTCGGCGAAGCTGCGGCTCGACCTCCCGGACGCCTGCTACGACCGCATCGGCGCCTCGCTGGTCGTACCCTACCTCTGGGATCCTCTGGCGACCTTGCGCGAGATGCACCGCCTCCTGCGGCCTGGTGGTACTCTTGTAGTCTCTTCATTACGGCCCGACTTCGATCCCTCCAAGCTCTACAGCGAAGGGGTCGAGATCCTCAAGCGGCGGGCCGAGGAGGGAGACGTGGCAGCCAGCCGGCATCTGGAGGCCCTGCGGCATTTCGCCAACATGGTCAGCCGGCTCATCGAGTTGGAGGAGGACGGCCGCTTCCGCTTCCATGACGTCGCGGCCCTGAAGGCGGTGGTGACCGAGGCCGGTTTTTCGCGCGTCCAAGCCCTCCGGGCGTTCGGCGCCCCCCCGGTCGCCATCGTCGTACGGGCGGAGAGGTAGGTTGGTTACCGGACATCCGAACGGTTTCGAGAAGGCGTTTCAGGAGGAGACCACCAGCCTCTTCGTCGAGCGTTCCCGCTTTCTGCTCTGGGCGGCCCTCGTCCTCTATCCCGCCTTCTGGCTCCTCGACCTGCTGATCGCGCCGGAGCTGGCTCTGCTCTTCCTGGCGATCCG
>WNGB01005887.1_pt1 | contig 18219 bp, 6 predicted proteins | sample 5400681 | NCBI WGS metagenome assembly WNGB01 (sample SAMN13153367, study PRJNA577476) | soil metagenome | isolation source: 115 cm soil or saprolite under grassland replicate 2 | place: USA:California | collected 2016-06-15 | reverse complement strand
CCGCGACGACCCCCGAGCAGATCCACCGGATGTTCGAGACGGCCTTCAACGACAACGACCTCGACGGCCTGATGGCGCTGTACGAGCCCGACGCGGTGCTGGTCCCCCAGCCGGGCAGCGTCGCGCGCGGCACTGAGGAGGTTCGTGAGGCGCTGCAGCGCTACCTGGCGTTGGAGGGCCGCATCACCCTGGACACCAAGCTCGTGGTGACGGTCGGCGACCTGGCCTACCTGTCCAACACGTGGTCGCTGGACGGCACCGGCCCCGACGGGCAGTCCGTCACCCTCGGCGCCACCACCGCCGAGGTGGCGCGGCGCCAGACGGACGGCACCTGGCGCTACGTGGTCGACAACGCCTGGGGCGACCGCGGCGCCGTCTGACGCCACTCCGTGGTCGCTGACGCTGCTCCGGCGGGTTCAGGTCGCGATCTGCGTTGCGAGGCGATCGACCTGCGCCCGTAGCGCCGAGATGGAAGTGGCCAGGTCGATCGTGTGCACGTGCACCTCGACGCCCGAGTTGCGGATGACATGCGTTCGAGGCAGCTCGTCGCCCGCGGCGTAGACGAGATGGCCCCGGGGCAGCGCCATGACCGTGCAGTAGGCGAGCATCTGGTACAGGTCGGCGTTGGGGGCGTCGGCCAGTCGCAGAGCCTTGTACTTGGCGTCGACGACCGCGGTGCAGTGGCCCTGGCTCCACCAGGTGAGATCGGGCCGGACCGGGATGCGACCGGCCTCGTCGAGCCAGGTACGGAACTGGGGGCGCACGACGCCGCCGTGAGCGGAGAGCGCCGCCGTGAGCGCGGCCGTGAGCCAGTCCTCGAAGACGCGGTTCATGTCGAACAGGAACCCGCTCGCGCGGACGCCGCCGGCGAGTAGCTCGACGCTGCGGCCGCGCAGGACCAGCTCCGCGAGGCGGAGCGCGGGCCGGTAGCGGGCGTTGAGGCGCGTGGCGCGGACCTCGGGGAGCGGCTCGCCGGCCACCGGTGCCCGGACGTCGCCGAGCTGCGCGGTGAGGTGCACCAGGGACCCTCGGGCCGCGGCGGGGACGCCAGGCAGCCCCAGCAGCCGTCGGGTGGCTCCCAACAGGAGGCGGTTCTCGGCGATGTCGACGGTGAACTCGTCGTAGCGGACCTCCAGCGGCAGGGCGAGCCCCATCCGCCGCCGCACCTGCTCCCCTTCGCGCAGCCGCCCGCGAAGCAGGAGCAGGCTCTCCTCGCGCTCCTCGTAGCCCTGGAGGACACCCTGCTGGAGCGCACGATGGGCGAGCGCCGCGAACGACACCGCCATCGCCGGCACCAGCTCGTCCACGCCGGAAAGCCGTACCTCGTCGTCGCGCCAGCCACGCGGGTCGCGGGCGTGCCCGAGCAGGTACAGCAGCCGCGCGACCGGCACCTTGGGGCGGATCTGGACTTCGGTCTCCCCCACCCGGACCGCGCCGACGTGCTTCCCGGCCCGCAGTGTCCAGCGGCCCGGGCTGGCGGTCCGCAGGACCTCGACGGCGCCGGTCGCCGCGAGCGCGACCGCCTCGTCGAGGGGAAGCTCCGCCTCGTCGAGCGTCTCGTACTCACCGAGGACCAGGCGGTTCACGGCGGGCTGGCCTGCTCCCCGGTGGCCGCGTCGACCGCCTTGGAGAGCGCGGCCAGCCCGAACTCCTTGTCCAGGTCCCGGCCCTGGCCGAAGTAATGCTCTTCCAGCAGCGGCAGGATCGAGGTCCGCCAGATCCGCTCGAGCCCAGCTTCGCCGTCCACCCGGCTCGTCATCAGGTAGGAGGGGCCGATCGCGAAGTCCTCGTCGGCGATTCGCGCGTTCAGCTCGTCCAGGAGGTCGGCCGGGCGGGTGGGCAGCCCCTCGCGCCGTAGCCAGGCGCGCAGCAGGTCCCGGATGGGATACCGCCCGGGGAAGAACGCCTGGAAGGCGAAGCGCCGCCGCATCGCCGCGTCGACCAGCGCGATGGACCGGTCGGCGGTGTTCATGGTGCCGATCAGGAAGACGTTCTCCGGCAGCCGGAAGTCGCTGTCCTCCGGGGAGTAGAGCAGCTCGATCGGCTCGTCGCGGTATTCGAGCAGGAAGTACAGCTCGCCGAACACCTTGGCGAGGTTGCCGCGGTTGAGCTCGTCGATGACGAGCACGTGCGGGTGGGCGGGGTCGTCCCTGGCGGCGTCGACCATGCGGCGGAACGGCCCCGGCACCAGCTCGAAGCCGAGCTGGCCCTCGGCCGAGAGCCGTGGCCGGAACCCCTCGAAGAAGTCCTCGTAGGAGTACGAGGGGTGGAACTGCACCAGCCGCACGTCGTCGACGCCGGCGAGATGCTCGGCAAGCCGCTTGGCAACGAACGTCTTGCCGGTGCCCGGTGGGCCGTAGAAGACGACCTGCCGCTTGTCGGCGAGCAGCTCGATGGTCTCCTGGAGCCACTCCCTGGGGAGCAGCAGCGATGCCGCCAGCTCGTCGGTCGCGTCGGGCAGCCGCAGCGGCTGCGGTGGGGTCGGCGGGACCTCCGGTCCACCGACCCTACCGCCGATACCGGCGAGCTGGACCAGCTCGCCGATCTCGGAGGTCAGGTCGCTGACGGTCCGCTGGCCCTTCAGCTTGGACTGCGCGGACGCGGAGAGGGCGCCCCGGGCGAGCGGCCGGTCCGGGTTGGCCCAGCGGACGGCGCGGCGTCGGCTGCTGAGCCGGCCGGGACTCTCGACCCAGGTCGGCTCGCCGGTCACCGTGCCGACGTACACGGCCTGGTCGTCGACGGTGACCACGACGTCGCCGACCTGGATCAGGTTGAGGAAGGTGTGGAGCATGCCGGTGATCGAGCCCCTGGACCCGAAGCTCAGGTGGCCGTAGTCCTCGGCCACCCGCTCCCCGATCTCGGCGCGGGACAGGCCGGGCGGCACCTCGTCCAGCTCCGGCGCGGCCACCGAGCAGTAGCCGCCCTCGAGCCATTCGGCGACGAGGTTCTGCCCATGCACGTTGGCGCCGCGGACCAGCCAGGCGTGCTGCGCAGGCGGTCTCGGTGGCTGCCTGGTGCGCTCGACCCACCGGTCGGAGCTGGCGCGGATGAACGTGACCCGGCGGTTCTGGAGATCGACCTTGCGGACCCGCCAGCCAACCGACATCCACCCGGGCGCGTGCGCGTTGGTCGGCCCCGAGTCGTTCGCCCACCAGGGTCGCTCGTTGTAGGCGGACGGTGGCAGGCCGCCGACGATCTCCGAGACCCGGTCGAAGCCGAGCTCGATCTCCTCGACCTCCTTCTCGCGGAGGAAGTCGGCAAGCGCCTGGTATTTGCTCATGACACCGGCCGCGGGTCGCGGGCCGCCAGCGTGAACCACTCGAGAGCGTCGAACACCCGCTCCCGGGCCGTCGCGCCGGTGAGCGCCGAGAGCGGGTAGGACGGCCGCAGTTGGAGCTTGGCGCGGGGCAGGTTGACCCCGGGCGCCTGGTTGCAGAGCTGGCGGAACTCCTCGCGCAGGCGCTCGTCGTCGAACGGCGGGCGCAGGAGCAGGTGCTGGAACACCACCTCGCAGGCGCCGCTCGGGTAGAGCGTGAACGGCCACCACCGGTACCCGCCCGCACCCGTTGGGCCCTGGAGAAGGAGGAAGCAGCTCGTCTCGCGGGCGGAGCCGAAGCCGAGGCTCCCGCCGAGCCGGACCCAGAAGTCCAGCAGCCGCTCGACCGCCTCCACGGTTGCCGCCGCCTGGCGTTCTCGGAGCTGCTCCAGAAAGGACTTACGGAGGTCGGGTCGCAACACCACGGCGTCATCTCCCGTGGAGGCGTCAGGCTCCGGCTCGGTCACCCCGAGGAGGTCGGCGAGGTCCTGCGCGGACATCCGCTGGGCGGGATCGGCGGCGAGCGCCTCGTCGAACTGCACTCCCTCGCTGCGCAGGACCTCGTGTGGGTCGCGGGTGTCGTCCCCGTCGGGCCACCGGAACGAGGGTGAGACCTTCCCGCTGCGAGCCAGCACGCGGCGGCCGTTGGCCACCGGCACGGTCGCCAGGTGATGGCCGACAGGCCGCGGATGCGAGCCGATCACCTCGGCGAGGTCGCCGTAGGTGGTCCACGAGCCGGCGGGCAGAACGGCGAGCGCCTGGTGGAGCAGGCTCCAGTCCCGGTCGGCGAGCCGCTCGGCGTCACCGCCGACAACCGGCCCCGGCCAGATCCGGACCGCGCGCGTGGCGAGCTCGTCCGCCCGCTGCAGGATCTCGGCCTGCCCCCAACGAGGCGCCTCGGCGACCGGTCGGTTCATCTCCAGATGGCTCTTGGCGAACAGCTCCTGCTTGCGCTGGAATGGATGGTTGCTCAGCTCGACGTTGTAGGCCGTCAGGGTGAGGTTGCCAAGCGTGTGAACGAGCTGCTGGTGCAGCTCCTCCGGCTGCAGGTCCGGTCCGGCCTCCTCGGCGAGCATGTCGAGCCACTCCTTGGTCGGGCTCTGCGGCAGGATGTGCTCGATCGACAAGCGCGACCCGGCGAAGTCCACCCGCTCCTTCGACTCGTAGCTCTCCTCCAGCCGCCGCAGGACCAGCGCCTTCTGGTCGGCGCGCCCGGACCAGTAGAAGGGCTTGCTGCGGATTGCCTCCCGCATAGTCGCGTCGCTCGGCCAGAAGCGACGTTCACCGGAGAGGGCGTGCCGGACGGCGTCGCCCACTGGCAGATCGCCGCGGAGCTGCTGGACGAGGGTGCTGAAGATCCGGTTCAGGTTGTTGGTGGGCACGGCGCAGAGCATCCGCCGTACCAGGAAGCTCTCGATGTAGGCGAGCGTCTGCAGTACATCGTCATCGGTCGCGCTCCCCTTCTCACGGAGATCCATCAGGTGCATGAGAAGCGGGTAAGTGGTCTGCGCCCCCCAGGTGTTGAGTCGCTCCAGCGCAGCCCGGATGCCGGAATGCGGCTCGCCCGCCGGCGCGACGATTCGCTCCAGATGCCGCGAGCGGCGGGCCAGCTCGGCGACCTCGGCTTCCAGTGTTGCCTCCTCGTTGCTGGCCTTCTCCTCCTTAAGGCGCTCCACTTGGCCGCGGTAGACCTCAGTGCGCCTTGCCCGCTCGACGCCACGCAGGATTAGGTCCAGGTAGAACAGCAGCTCTAGATCCTCGCCGAGCCGCTTCTGCATCGGGCGCCAGTACGCCGAGTAGACGTGCTCGGCGCGGGTCGGCAGGAGCATGAAGACGTGGTTGCGCAGCAGGTCGCCCTGGCTGAGCTTGAGACCAGTGTTGTTCAGGGACTCGAAGATGCGGTGGACGTTGTCGTCGGGGTGGGCGACGATCTCCACCAGTGCTAGCCGTTCCCGCAACACCGTCTCGATGCGTTCCAGGTCGTGCGGGTCCTCCTCGTCGTCGGCGGCAACCAACTCGCGGCGCAAGAAGCGGTACGCGGCCCCGATGCCGTCGCCGCCGCCCGCCTCGGACACGCCGTCGATGCAGGCGAAGAACGCCTCACGGTCGGCCTGTGTCGGCAGCAGCCGGTAGAAGTCCAGTTCCTTCTTCCACTTGTTGATGAGGTACAGCTCGTTGATGCGGTCCCGCTCGACCGGGTCGGTCGCGGCGAGGTGGTCGCGAAGGGCACACATCGCGAGCATCAAGGTGGTCAGCCGCTGCTGCCCATCCACGACAACCCACTTCATCACCCCGGCCGCGCCCAGCTCTGGGCTCGGCGCGAGCACGATCGACCCGAGGAAGTGGGTGGGGCCGGGAGTTCCGCTGGCTAGCCCGTCGGCCTGATCGAGCACGTCTTTCCAGAGCTGGCCGAGCTGCTTCTCCTGCCAACTGTAGGTCCGCTGGTACAGCGGCACTTGGAACTGCTTCTGTCCCTGGATGATCTCCTGGAATGTGGTCTCCTGCGCCTTCATGACTGCCGTGCTCCTCCATTGGAGAGGTCGCGATCAGGGTACGTGGGGCCATGGCCAGGTGGCGGGTCGAGTACTGTGTCGAACAGAGGGCCGCCCGAGATGGCATCGGCCATCCGGTCGTAGATTTCGAGGATCAATCTCTTTGTGCGGAACTCACCAAAGCGCGCCTCGTCCTTGCGCCGGACGATTGGGAACGTCTCCAGAATGTAGTCGACGTCCTCGCGCTCAATCCCGTACAGGTGGAAATAGGCGGCGTCGAGCTCGGCGCGGAGGAAGGCTCGGCGCTCCTCTTCCCAGACGAACGGTGGGCCGTCGTAACCGAGATCGCGAGCGTAGGGCGCCATGTCCCAGGCGGTGTAGGCTAGTTCCAGCAGGCGCTTAGTGATCCAATCGGCTAACTTCTCACTGGATAGCCACAGCGTCGCTTTTCGATAGGATGCAGGAGGTAGCACTGGAAGCTGCTCAGCGATGAAGAAATTCATATGTGTACTTGCAACCTTCTGTCGGGCTACAAAGTCAAGCGCGTACGACGACCAGCAAGCCTGCAAGCCCGCTGCAAGGTCATGGTTGTGGATCAGCAGCAGGGGAACGTTGTTGCCGATACCGGCCCGAGGCAGCAGGCTAGCGATAGCCGTGCGCTCATCAGTGCTACGACAGATATCCCGAAAACCCAACAGCCAGCCTCGGTCCGAGCGGCCAGTGAGGCGCTGCTCGACCTCACGCTCAGCGACCCAGTACCGCGGAAGCACGACCACACCCGGATCCCGCTTCTTTGCCACGATGAGGTCGCGCATCTCGTCGCCCTCGTAGGTCGCCCACCGGTGGTCGTAATGATGGATCATTTTCGCTTCGTATAACGGCAGATACCGCTCGTCCCGCCGAACGAAGATGTTACCTTCTAGGCGCCATCCATCTTCTTTCAGTTGGCTCTTAGATTTGAAGCGGTGGGAATCTGTGTTCATCATGAACATAAGCTGAAACGACAGGCCCCAAGGATTCTCCTCGCGGCCGCGCCTTCGTATGAGAATAGGCACCCGTCGATAGATGTCCAGCGTAATCTCAGCGTCTCGGCGGGAGCGGAATATGGGACAGGTCCCGGTGTTGGGATTCAGCAAGGTGATCTCGTCCGGCTTCAGCGAGAAGCGCACGTCGGGCCTTGCCAGCTCAGCCGGGTCGTGCAGAAAGAAGGCGAAGTCGGTTGCCGCCTGCCGCCAGCGGGGTCCGGTGAGGGTCAGCAGGCAGAACTTGAAGCGGCTGTCTACGCTTTCAAATAGGGGCAGGCGGTTCTCGAAGTCGTACAAGCTCGCAAGCGCTGAGGTCTCAACGAGATCCCTGAAGTATCCTTGATTGAAAGAATCCGTAGCAATGCCCGTAGGTAATATTAATCCTGCAATCCCCTTGAGCTCGATCAGGTAACGAACGCACTCCGCAAATAGTGGAGCAGTGTTGAGCCTTCCGAAGCTCGTTAGAGGGAACCGGCCAGAACTATGCACGAGGTGCTGAGTTTCCTCAAGGAATCGTTTGGCCGAATTGTATTTCTTAAACAGCGTCGGGGCATCTTCCGCCAGACCTGCAATGGCCCGTTCCCGGGCGGCTACGTTCGGTTTCCTGGCAATCTCGGGATGAGAGACCGCAAAGAACTCGCGAGCGTCGAGCTGGATTTGCTCCCACGGCGGGTTGCCGATGACGCAGGAGAACCCGCCGCTCCAGCCCAGCTCGGGATGCTCGGCGGAGGCCGGGTCGTTCGGGGTGCGGAACACCTCCGGGAACTCCAGGTGCCAATGGAAGAACTGGTAGCCGGCGGCCAGCCGCTCGACCTCCCGGCGGGTGGCCTCCCGAACGGCTTCGGGGTTCTCGTCCAGGCGCATGAGCACCCGATGGGTGACCGCCGGGGGCGCGTCAGGGCTCTTCGGCCAGACGAACGCCGCGCACCAGGCGTCGGCGACCAGCCGGGCGTGGGCCAGCTCGGCGGACTCCTCCAGCGCGCGCCAGGCGGCGACCCGCCGGTGCAGCGCGGCGATGGTCGTGTCGTCCTCGGCGGCGACCTTCTCCGCCCAGCGGGTGAGCGCGCCGGTGTCGACGTGGATGGCGGCGGGGTCGAACAGCTCGCCCTGGCCGGCCTGCTCGCGCTCGCCCTTGTTGCGTCTGCGCAGCGCCGAGACGGTCGGCTTGTCGTCGCCGGTGAGCGGTTTGAAGGCGTCGTCGGGGATGCCCCTGGCGAGCAGCGCCGGGGTCGTGCCCAGCAGGGAGTTGCCGACCTTGATGTGGCCGTCCAGGAAAGGCAGTGGCTTGCCGGGCTCGACCGCCTCCAGCCACAGCGACACCTTGGCAAGCTCGGCGGCGAGCTCGTTGACGTCGACGCCGTAGATGCAGCGGCCGACCACCTCCCGCAGCGCCTCGCGGACCCGCTCCTCGGGTGGCTCGGCGTCCTCGGTGCGGACGGCGGCCAGCCGCCGGGCGATGCGGCGGGCGGCGGCGACCAGGAAGTGCCCGGATCCGCAGGCCGGGTCGCAGACGGTGAGGGCCAGCAGCGCCGCCTGGGGGTCCTCGGCCTTCTCGGCCTCGTCGAGCAGCGGGTCGAGCGCCGTGTCCAGCAGGCAATCGATGAGCGATGACGGCGTGTAGTAGCTGCCGGTGGTCTTGCGCTCGTTGCCCGCCAGCACGGCGAGGGTGAACTGGCCGGTGGCCGGGTCGTGCTGGGGGGCCAGCTCCAGCAGCGACTCGTAGACGCTGCCGAGCTCCTCGGCGCCTAGGTTTCGGTAGTCGACCGCCCGGGTGGTGCCGCTGGCGCGGTCGGCGATCTGGCTGAGGGAGCGCACGGCCGCGAGCAGGTCGGCGTTGGCCAGCTCGGAGTGGCCGACCGGGCCGAGGCTCTCGGGGGCGAAGAGGGCTCCGCCGAGGGCCGGCAGGCCGAGCTGTGGGCAGCCGTCGTCGCCGAGGGCGTCGAAGACGAACCGCAAGGCGATCCAGAGGTCGCCGTGGCGGCTGCCGTGCGGCTGGGCGGCCAGCCGGCGTAGGCGGGCGGTCGAGAAGTAGGCGTCATAGCGCCGGACGGTCGCCGGGTCGGCGTCCGGTGCGAGCAGCACCTGGCGGTCCTCGGCGACGAAGCAGAACAGCAGCCGGTAGACCAGTCGCAGCAACGCCCGGTAGTAGTCCTGGCCGGAGAGGCGGCCGTCGGCGAGCCTGGCCCGCAGCTCGGCGTTGGCCGGGTGGGCGAGGAAGCCCTGCCCGAGCGTGCGCAGCGCCTCGGTGACGCCGTCGCGCAGCGAGTCCAGGGCGCGGGTGCCGCTGGCGATCGCCTCGGCACGCCACCGCTCCAGCCAGCACGACGCCGGGCCGGTCTCCTCCGAGCGGACCTCGACGCGGCTCTGGTGGGACACGAGGTACAGCACGACGAAGTCGCTGAACACCTCGCCCTCGAATATCGCCTCCAGGTCGAACTCGACGAACGCCTGGCGGACCAGCGAGGACGAGTCCCGCAGCAGCAGCAGGCGCAGGCCGTTGGAGACGAACCCCCACAGGTGGTCGTCGCTGCGGTTGAGCAGCTCCTGCACCGTCGAGTACGGCGGCCGCCGGGCCGCGCCCGCCACCCCGGGCGTGCGCTTGTCGAGCGGCACCCGGGCGCCAACTAGGTGGATGGGGACACTCCCCCACTGGTGGCTGACCAGGTACGCCGAGCCGTTGACCGCGATGCCACCGGCGGGTGCGGTCGGAAGCCGGCCGTAGCCGAGCTCCGAGAACAGCACCTGCAGCCAGCGCTCACGGGTGAGCCCGGTGGTCGCGTCGCCGGGCGGCGCGGCGGCGAACGCCGTCTTGAACGACGCCCAAGCGGCAGCCAGGCGGGTCCAGGCGCGGTTGGCGGCGACACGGACGGTCTCGCCTTCGACCAGGTGGTAGTCGCGCGGCTCGAGCCCGGGCAGGCCGTGGCCCTCGGCGACGCGGGCCAGCGCGTCGGACGGCAGCAGCCCGCCGGCGCTGCGGATGGTGGTGAACGCATCCGCCCTCACACGGTCGCCTCGGGCAGCGGGAGGTGCACGTAGACGCCGAGCACGTCGACCGGCTTCTGGGCCGCCACGCGCAGGCCGCGACGGACGACGCCCGCCGCCTCGCGCACCCGCCGGTGGGAGACGAGCAGCTCCTCGGCGAGGCGGTCGGCCGTCGTGTCGAGCGCGGGGACGAGCGCCGGCAGCCCGTCGAGCGCCCGCTGGACGAACTGGCGCGCCTGCTCCGGCGGGGTGTTGGCGCCGGGTGTGGCATCCAGCAGCTCGACGACCTCGGCGTCGTCCAGCCACTGCGGCTCGGTGGGGCTGCCTCGGAAGCCGAGCACCCGCGCCTCCTCGGCGACCACCGGCCGGTCCCCTTGCGGGGTCGGCGTCACCAGGTGGAAGCGGAAGCGGGCCAGCAGCAGCGTGGTGCGCCGCTGCACCGCCGCGGTCCGCACGACGCCACAACGGCGCGCGGGCCGCAGCGCCGCGGGGATCAGCGGGTCCAGGGCGCTGTCCAGCACGTACTGGGCGATCGCCTCCACGGCGGGGTCGGTGCGGACCAGCAGCGCGTCCCCGCGCGGCGCCGGAGGCTGATGGTGGAAGGCGAGCGGGTCGCGGAGCCCCCGCCTTGGGTCTCGAGGGAGCGCGTCACGAAGCGACTGCGGCAGGCCGCCGGTACCGGTGGCGGTGAACCCGTCAGCCGCGGGTGTGACCGTCACCCCGAGGGAGGTCAGGGCGTCGCCGGCGAAGCGGGTGACCTCGCGCTCGTCGCCGAGCGCGGCGCGGACCGCGGCCAGCTCCCGTGCGACCTCCGTCGTGGAGATCCCGGCCTGCGCGTACTTGGTGCGCGAGCGCTTCTCCCGGTCGGCGGCGCTCTGCCACGCCTCGAACAGCTCGTCGCGGCGGGCTTGTGCGACGCCCTCGATGACGAGCTGCTCGGGGGCCTCCCCGCGGCGCAGCAGGACGCCCTCCATGACCGCCTCGACGACCGCGTTGGAGTCCATCGGGACCGGCACGGACACGCCGGTCGATTCCCGGATGGCCGCGTGCTTCCGCAGCAGCACCTCCAGGACGATCCCGTCGATGCGGTTGTCCACGCCGTAGAGGGTGACCGCGCGCACGACCGGCTCGGGCTGCCCGAACCGGTCCACGCGGCCCTCGCGCTGCTCGTGGCGGGTGGGGTTCCAGGCCAGGTCGTAGTGGAGCACCGCCGAGAACTGCTCCTGTAGGTTGATGCCCTCGGCCAGGCAGTCGGTCGCCACCAGGACCCGCCGCTTGGCGGCGTCGACCAGCTCGGCGATGCGCTGCTCCCGCTCGACCGGCGGCAGGACCCCGGTGATGGCGGCGACCTCGACGTCGCGGCCCAGCGCCCGGTCCAGGTGATCCGCGACGTACTCGGCGGTGGGGATGAAGCGGCAGAACACGATCGGGTTGAACCCGTCGTCGAGCAGCCGCCTGACGATCGTGGTCGCGGTGGCCAGCTTCGCGTCGCCGCGCCCGGCCAGCGCCTCGGCGTCCCGGGCGAGGGCGTGCAGCCGGCGCCGCAGGCGCGCAGCGTCCGGCGCCTCGTCGCCCTCGTCGCCCTCGTCGGCACCTGGGGTGGTGTCCTGCGCGTCGGTCGCCTCCTCGTCCAGCACGTCGAGGACGCTCGCCCGGCCAAGCTCGTCGGCCTCCTCGGGGCTGGTGGCCTGCGCCGGTCCGGCCCGGCTGCGGAGCGTCGCGGCGGCCGCCGCCGGCGAGGACGCCAGGGAGCGCAGCAAAGCGAGCGCCGACCACCAGCGCACCCGCTGGCTGGTGGCGCTGGTCGCCGGATCGGTGACGGTCTCGCGGGCGTAGTCGAGCACCCGGTCGAACAGCCGCCGGTACTCCGGCGTGAGGGTGTAGGTCTCCTCGCGCGTGTGCCGGTCGGGGAACCGGGTGTCCTCGGCGAGGTAGGCGCGGATGTCGGCCCGTCGCCGTTGCACGAAGTGATGGGCGAGCAGCGCCCGGTCGCGCTCGCGCCCGGGGCCGCTGAGGTCCTCCGGTAGCGCGGCAAGCGCTGGCGCGAGCAGGCCGAGCAGGCTGCGGAACGCCTCCTCGTTGCCGCTGTGCGGCGTGGCGGTGACCAGGACGAGATGGCGGTCCTGGTCCTGCGCCAGCCGCTGCAGCAGCTCGAAGCGCTGGTGTCGGGCGCGCCCGCCGCCACCGGCGGCGTCGACGCAGGTGTGCGCCTCGTCGACGATCACCAGCTCCGGGCAGGCGCGCACGAAGTCGTCGCGGCGGCGAGTCGACTTGATGAAGTCGGTCGACACGATGACGTGCGGGTAGCGCTCGAACAGCGACTCGTTCATGCCCAGGCCGCGCTCCAGCCGCGTGACCGTGCTGGGCAGCACGACCTCGGCGTCGATGGCGAACTTGTCACGCAGCTCGACCTGCCACTGGCGGGCCAGGTGCGGGCTGCAGAGGACCGCGAGCCGGCGGGCGTCACCCTGCGCGAGCAGCTCCGCGGCCACCAGCGCGCTCTCGATCGTCTTGCCGATCCCCACGTCGTCGGCGACGAGCAGCCGCACGGTTGGCATCCGCAACGCCATCAGCAGCGGCACGAGCTGATAGGGCCTTGGGGTGACCGCGATGCCGGCCAGCGAGCGGAACGGCCCGCCGGAGGAGCGGAAGCCGAGCCGCAGCGCGCTGCGGAGCAGCCGGGCGCTGATCGCGTCGCCGAGGTCGTCGGCCGACGGGGGCGGGAAGGTGGCCGGCTCCACCGGCTCCAGCGCCGGGAGCACCCCGGCCACGTCGTCGTCACGACCGCCGAGCGGCCGCAGCACCAGCAGGTCGTCCTCGCTGTCGGGCAGCACCACCCATTCGCGTCCCCGCGCCCGGACCAGCGACCCGACCGCGAAGGAGGTCATGGCTGCCCTTTCGACGTCCCCGGGCCGAACACCCAGGCATGCGCCCGGAGCCGCTCCTCCCAGCGGTCGTCCTCGTCGTATCGGAAGCGGAACACGCTCCAACCGAGGTCCTCCAGGCGCTCGGCGTCCCGCTCGTCCTTGTCGTGCTGCGCGGGGGCGTCGTGGTCGGGCCCGTCGACGAAGACCGCCACCTGCCCGCTCGGACCGACGTAGTCGAAGTCGGGCCGCACGCCGGCCCGCTCCAGCAGCCGTTGCGCGTGGGTGGGTAGGCGGTGCCCGGAGCGGTGCAGCAGCCGCAGGAAGGCCCGCTCCAGCTCGCTGTCGCAGCGTGCCAGCAGCCGGGCGAACTCCACCTCCGGGGAGGTGGCCTGGCCACCGGTCTGCACCACGGCGTCCCGGAGGGCCCCCAGCAGCTCGATCACCAGATGGCGGTTGAGCAGCCCGTGGTCTCGCTGGTTGATGTAGGACAGCAGGCAGTCGTAGCAGGCGCGCTCGCAGCGTTCCTCGGCACCGTCCGCCTTGCCGCGGTCCTCCCCGGTCTCGGGGTCGTAGTGCAGCAGCTCCAGCGCCCTGGTGGCGACCGCGGCGAGCTGGTCCGGCTCCCCGACCAGGCGGCGCAACACACCGGCGCCGCCCTCGGCCGACTCGTACAGCAGGATCGCGGTTCGGTCGCGGCCGCTTGGCAGCGGTTCGCTGGCCAGCTCGGAGTCCTCCAGGTCGAAGGTCGCCTCGATCGCCCGCTTGAGGGCGTACTGGAGGGTCGCGATCGTCTCGGACGGGACCGCCCGCGCGAGGCGCACGACGAGCGCGTTGCGTCGGTCCTCCACGTACGGGATCACCCTCGCGGCCCGGCGAGCGCCGATCTCCTCGAGTCCCGCGGTGTCGGGGATCGACTCCTCGGCCTCCCTGCGGGACAGCCACCGGCCGGAATCGGCGTCGATGGTGAAGCCGGGCTCGCCGTCGGCCTTGCGGCGGGAATAGCCGACGTTGGCGCGGCGGATCGTCGCGGTGTCGCCGTAGCTGAGCCGCGCGACCACCTCCCCGGCGACCGCCTCGGCCTCCAGGTGGCCCGGCCGGTCGCCGTGTGGGGTGAACCGGTAGGAGGTGACGACCTCGTAGCCGGCGCGTCGGCGTTCCTCCTCGTCGGAGGAGATGCGCTCGCGGCGACGCGTGTAGGCGGTCTGCATCCGCAGCAGGTTGCCGGTCGCGGCGCCGAGCTCCGCGCCGCAGGCCTCGCAGACGTCGGGGCCGCTGGCGCTCACCGGATGGTGGTAGCCGCAGCGCTCGCAGCGCTTGGCGGCCTCCAGCGGCAGGCTCTCCTGCCCCGGCTGGCGCACGGGTAGCTGCGCGCGGACGACCTCGTAGCGGGCGCCTTCGTGGTAGACGAGGGCGCCTGGGCCGAACTCGTTGACGGCGACGAAACGCGGGCGCTGGAGGTAGTCGCCCTCCCAGCGGCGTGACCGTCGCGCCCCGGGGATGTAGGCCGCCAGCGGGAGCCGCGGGAAGGAGTAGCCGGGCAGGAACCCCTCCGAAGCGAAATAGCGGTAGCTCCAGAAGTCGCTCTGGTTCAGGTCCTCCTCCTCGGCGCGCAGGAGCCGGAGCTGGCTCTCGGCCTCCCGCCGGCGGGCCTCGGCGCGCCGGCGGGCCTCCGGCGAGCCGCTGGCGTCCTGGATGACCCGGCTCTGCGTCTGCGCCTCCTCCAGCGCGGCACGGTAGAGCTGCCGCCATCGGTCGCAGGCACGGTCGAAGGCCGCCGGAGCTCCATCGACGGTCCGCTCGATCCAGCCGTCGTCGTACCAGGTGGTCGCCTTCAGCGCCGGTTGGGCGTCGTCCAGCACCGCCCCCGCCCGTGCCGCCGCGCGCCGCCGCGCCGCCTGCCCGGCCAGCCGGTCACGCACCTGTGGCTGCAGCTCCAGCGACGGCTGCTCACCAGCCACCTCTAGCAACGACACCAGGGACTGGTGCAGGTCCTGGCCGGTCTCGGCCAGCCAGACCGCCTGCACGTGCGCGCGGACGAGGTCCTCGTTGCTGAGGTCGAGCCGTGGCGGGACGACCGCCCCGGCCACCATCCGCTCCGAGCGCCGGAAGTAGTACTGGTCGTGCCCGCTTCCGGTGGCGCAGTAGGTCACCACCAGCGCGGGCTGCCCGGAGCGACCTGCCCGGCCGCTGCGCTGCGCGTAGTTGGCCGGCGTGGGCGGGACGTTGCGCAGCAGCACGGCGTTGAGGTCCGCGATGTCGACGCCCAGCTCCATCGTGGGCGAACAGTAGAGGATGGGCAGCTCAGCTCGCCGGAACCGTTCCTCCCGGTCGAGGCGGACTTGGGGTGGCACCTGGGCGGTGTGCTCGGCGGCGTGCAGGTTGCCGAGCCGGCCGGCGAGCTCCCGGTAGAAGTCGCGGAAGTACGGGTTGACGCGGCCGCTGACCTCCAGGTCCATGGTGGTGCGCAGCGGGTCGGGCGCCCGGTGCTGCCCGCTGCCGGCGCACCAGCGCAGCCCCGAAGCGTTGACCCGGTACCCGGCGGGGTCGTCCTCGCCGCCGCTTTCGACGACCTGGTGGACCAGCCCCCCGACCCGCAGCGCGTCGAGCAGGTCGCGGATCACTTGCTGGGCGTCATCGACCCGAAGCCGGTTGGGCAATCGGGGGAAGGTGGCGCTCCGGCGCAGGTAGCGTCCGAACCCGCTGAGCCCGGACAAGGTCAGATCCCGCCGGGTGTCGCCGCGCCGCCGCGACCGGGGCCAGACGATTCCGGCGTGGACGGGCTCTTCCTGGTCGGCCAGCGCCCACGGCCCGACCAGGCGCTGGTCGCTCAGCCGCTGGATGATGTCGAAACCGTCCCTTGTCAGGCAGTCGATCCGGATCGCCAGGGCTCGCCGCGTCTCGTCCAGCAGGATGCGGCACAGCTCCTGACGCTGCTCTGGTGGCGCTTGCGCCAGGACCGCGTGCTTGCCTTGCCAGACGTCCTCGGCCCGTGCCAGCTCGTCGAGGGACCCGTAGTGGATCTCGAGCAGACCGGTCTGCTCGAGGTTGGGCATGGTGATCCGCCAGCCGCGCTCCAGGTCCTGGTAGAGGCGGTAGTTGACGACTTCCCGCAGCGCCCGGACGGTCTCGTCACGAGCGGCGAATCTGAGGTCTGGATTGGCGGCGTAGTCGGCGAACTCCAGGCCGAGCTCCTCCACGACCCGGTGGGCGAGCACCTCGTGGGTGAGGCCGCCAGAGCCTGCCTTGCTCGCCGCCTGGTAGAGGGCGCTGCGGAGCAGACCGACCTGGACGAAGTCGTTGAAATGCCCCGCTTGCAGGCTTGCGTCCTGGCGGTTGTCGGAGAACGCCAGCAGCTTGCGGGCATCGGCGGGAAGGCCGCCATGCTCGCCGGTCAGGCTGCTGACGAGGCTGGCGCTGAGGACCGTGGTCGCCGAGCTGCGCCCCTCGGAGCCGAGGCTGGCGAGCTTGGCGTAGTCGCTGCCGCGAGCCGACTCGTAGGAGACACGGCAGCGCAGGCAGAAACGGAACGGCGACGGGACGTACGCGGCACGCAGCCCGTCGCCGTCGGCGGCCCGGCTCCCGTCGACGTCGACCCAGACGGGCTCTGGCAGCGCCTTCAGCCGGTTCGGGTCGATCTCCTCGCTGCCGTCCTCACCGACCAGCCACGACTCGGGGAGCCGCTCGATCATGCCGGCTCGGTGCTGCGGCCAAGGATGATCGCCGCTGACGTACAGGTAGCCGGTGACCGGATCGCCGCCGCTGGCGTCGCGGTCCTGGCGGGTCACGAAACGCTCGCCACCCGCCTGGAAGGTTCGGGCGACCGCCAGGTACTCCTGCCCGCATTCACGGCAGAACGCCAGCGGGAGCAGCACCTTGTCCGGCTGGTCCGGCACGACCATCTGGTACTGCGTAGTGATGTGGCGCTCGGTCTCCGGTTCGAGGCTGACGTACACCGTGTCGCCCTTGCTCAGGAACTGGTGCAGCCGGAAGGCGAACACGCTGCGGTCGCTCCCCGGGTGCGTGATGCGCGCGCCGGCGAGCAGCGTCTCGATGACCGCCCGCAGGCAGGCAGGCTGCTCGACTCCGGTCAGCTCGGCGAGCCGGGCGGCGGCGGCCGGCACGGTGGTCGGGCGGCGGCGCACGAGCCGGCCGGTTCCCGGCTCGCGCTCCAGGCCGAACGCCGTCTCCACCCAGGAGGCGAGCGGATCGCGGCAGAGCGCCTCGTAGGTCTGCGGTGCGCGACCAGCCCGGACGGACGCGGCGAGCGTGCCGGGGTCGCCGTCGCCGGCCGGCTCCTGGGTCGTGCGTCGCAGCGCCTCGCCGATCACCCGCTCGGGCATGACCTCGCTGCCGAACAGCCTGGTCGCGATCTGGGCCACCTCGGCACGCTGGTCGGCGAAGCTGCCGCCGCCAGCCATCGTGGCCGACGTGCCGACGCACTGCAGATCAGGGGCTTCGCACGCGTCCCGGACGCGGCGTACCAGCAGGGCCACGTCCGCGCCCTGACGGCCCCGATAGGTGTGCAGCTCGTCCAGCACGAGGAAGCGGAGCCCTCTGGCCGCTTCGATGAGATGCCGGCGTTCGCGTGGCCGCAGGAGCATCAGCTCCAGCATCACGTAGTTGGTCAGGATGATGTCGGGCGGGTCGCCGAGGATCTCCTCGCGCTCCTCGTCGCCCTCCTGGCCCGTGTAGCGCGCGAAGGTCACCGGCGGGCGCCCCGCCGGGAAGCCGTACTCCAGGAACTTGCTCAGCTCGCCGCGCTGGCTGTTGGCCAGCGCGTTCATCGGGTAGACGACGATGGCGCGGACGCCTCGGCCGCTGCCTTCCCGCAGGACGCGGCTCACGATCGGCACGAGATAGCTCAGGCTCTTGCCCGAGCCCGTGCCGGTGGTGAGCACGTAGCTCCCGCCGGTTGCGGCGACCTCGATGGCCTCCCGCTGGTGCCGGTACAGCGTGAGCTGCGAGCCCTCGCCCTCGTCGGGGCTTGGCTTGACCCGGAAGATGCGCCGGCAGCCGTCGTCGAGGACCCCGGCCTCCACCAGCTCGTCGATGGTGCCACCGGGCTGGAAGCTCGGGTTGAGCGCGAGCCATGGGTCCGGCCATCGCAGGCCACGCCCGAGCTGCTCGTCGACGTAGGCGCGGATGCGCTGGTCGCGGACCTCCAGAAACCCCCTGGTGAACGCCTCGTAGTCGCCGATGAGGCGGTCACGAACCTGGAAGACGTCCAAAGGGCTCCCTCGGTGGTGGACACGGACCGGAAAGGTGAATTGAACTTAAGTCTCCAAAGCCAGGCAAGGTACGGCCAGTGACGGTCGCGGCTCAACCGTCGCGCGGCTCGCCCGCCAGGCGCTCGATGACCCGCACGACCACGCTGTGGTCGTCGCCGCCGAAGCCGTTCCAGCAGGCGGCACCGAAGAGCTGGTCGACCAGGGCGGTCAGCGGCAGCGCCACGCCCTCGGCGCGAGCGGCGGCGAGCGCGAAGCCGAGGTCCTTGTGCTGGAACGCGGCCGCCCCGCCGGGCCGGAAGTCGCCGCCGA
>WNGB01005885.1_pt1 | contig 18220 bp, 10 predicted proteins | sample 5400681 | NCBI WGS metagenome assembly WNGB01 (sample SAMN13153367, study PRJNA577476) | soil metagenome | isolation source: 115 cm soil or saprolite under grassland replicate 2 | place: USA:California | collected 2016-06-15 | reverse complement strand
GGTGAGGATCCGGGTGCGGAATGGGCCGGGCGTTTGCCGCGTAACGCGGCGATTGAAGATCAGTTGCATCTGATCAGGCCGGCCGAGATCGAGATTCTCGCGCATCACTTCTTCGAAGAAGCCGCGCCCGGTGCGGGGGCGATCGAGGACCTGGGTCAAGGCGAACTCCGCCTGGAGGATCGACAGCTGATACCGATAGCCCGCGGCGCGGTGGGCGGCGGTAAAGGGATGCGGCAGGCGGCGGAGCCACTTGCGAAACACGGCGTCGATCTTCGCCGCATCCAAGGTGTTCGCGATCCGCTGCACGCGCGCGGGGGTGTCGCTGGAGCGAATGCCGTTGTCCAACGGCTCGTGCGAAATGCCGCGCTGGGTGAGTTGGCGTTTGAGCCACTCGTGCCCATTCAGACAGATCTTCACCGCGTAGGGAAAGTAGGAGCAGAACTTGATGAAGAGCGGGCCGAAATCGTGGTCGAGGAGGTAGACGTAGTAGTGATTGACCGGAGTCGTCGACCGGTAGATCCAGGGGTACGTCGACCCATCGGGCCGCCGGCGCTTCTCGGTCCGAAAGACGCTGGCCTTCTCTTGGGCTTTGCCGACGAACAAGACGCCCTCGTTATGGGTGAACGAGGCGAGGTACGCCTGCGCGACGTCATCCTTCCGTTGGCCCTTCTTGAACGTCACCAGATCGACACCTTCCGTCTGGACGAAGCGCTCCATCGCGTGCACGAATCGCTCGCTGAGCGGGGCCACCATCATCGTCGACGGGACGCGGGCCCCCAGATGCTGCTTCATGAAGTACACGACCCCGCCGCCCGACTGCAGCGACGGCACGTACCCGTTCAAGTACATCCGGTCGATCGCTTCCAATTCGAAGGTCACATGGTGGTCGAGGATTTCAGCGACACTTTTGCGTATCATCGTGATGGAGCTCCCGGAGAGCGCGGCCCATGTGGCCACCGACCCGAACAGGGTCTATTACGTAGGCGCAGGGTACAACCCTGCCTTGCTCCCGGGGCTCCTCTTTTTTCTAACGAGGCCCTGCCTCAGACCGGCCTCCCCGCTTGGTTTTAGGACACATGCTCGACGGTCTGAGGCAGGGCCTCGTTAGGATATCCTTCGTCCGGCATGCCGGATACTCACGTCGTCATTCTCGCCGCCGGCAAGGGGACCCGCATGAAGTCCGCGGATCCCAAGGTCCTCCATCGCGTCGGCGAGTTGCGCCTTATCGAACACGTGCTTCGTGCTGCTGACGGGCTGCGCCCCGCGACAACGGTGGTCGTCGTAGGGCATCTTGCCGATCGGGTCAAGGCGGCGCTCCAGAAACGGCAGGGCCTGCGCTTTGCGTTGCAAGATCCGCAACTCGGCACCGGTCATGCGTTACTGCAGGCCGAGCCGCACTTGGCGGGCGCATCCGGCACAGTTGTGTTGCTGTCCGGCGACGTCCCTCTGTTGCGTTCTGACACGCTGCAGGAGCTGGTTCGTACACATGAGCTGCGCGGCGCCGCGGCGACGGTGCTGACGGCGCACGTGAGCGGACCGCACGAATATGGGCGCATCGTCCGTGAGAACGGCCGGATTTCCGCGATCGTGGAGCACAGGGACGCGACGCCGGCGCAGCGCGCCATCGACGAGATCAACAGCGGAATTTACGCGTTCGCGCTGGAGCCGCTGTTCGCCGCCCTCAAGTCGATCGGATCAACGAATGCGCAGGGTGAGTACTATCTGCCGGATCTGATCGGCGTCTACCGCGCGCAGGGACGTCCGGTCGAGACGGTGGTGCTGGAGGATTCGCGGGAAATCCTCGGCGTGAACAGCCGGAAGGAGCTCGCAGAGTTGAGTGCGATTCTGAAGACGACGAAGAATGACGGGTTGATGGCCAGCGGCGTCTCCATCGTCGATCCCGCGACCGCGTGGATCGGTCCGGATGTCGTGATCGGGCCCGACACGGTGATCCATCCGAATGTCTACCTCGAAGGACGCACGCGAATCGGATCGAGCTGCGAGATCCATGCGGGGGTACGCATCGTGGACTCGACGATCGACGACGGCGTGGTCATCAACAATTACTGCGTCATCTCCGAATCGCACGTGGCCACGGGCGCGCGAGTCGGTCCGTTCGCGCACATCCGGCCGCAGTCGGATATCGGCGAAGGGGCGCACGTCGGTAACTTCACGGAGCTGAAGAAGACGAGGCTTGGAAGGGGCTCCAAGGCAAATCACCTTTCCTATCTCGGTGACGCGGTCATCGGCGAAAAAGTCAATGTCGGCGCCGGCACGATCACGTGCAACTACGACGGCACGCACAAGCACCAGACCGTGATCGAAGACGGCGCGTTCATCGGCAGCGACTCACAGCTCGTGGCCCCCGTCCGCGTCGGCAAGGATGCGTACGTGGCGGCCGGTTCGTCGATCGTCGAAGACGTCCCTGCCGGCGCGCTGGGCATCGCGCGAGGCAAGCAGGTGAACAAGAGCGGCTGGGTCGAGAAGAAGAAGAAGAAGAGCCGATAACCGACTGGGCGATGGCCGATGCCATCGGACATCGGACGTCGGGGAATAGACCATGTGCGGCATCATCGGCTACATCGGCGAGAAGCAGGTTCTCCCCATCCTGATCGACGGGCTGCGGCGCCTCGAGTACCGCGGCTATGACTCGGCGGGCATCGCGGTCGTGCGCGACGGCACGATCGAGTTGCGCCGCAGCGCCGGCAAGCTGGCGCGGCTCGAGGAGGCGATCGCGGACAATCCGCTCGATGGCGAGTACGGCATCGGCCACACGCGCTGGGCGACGCATGGTCGTCCGACTGAAGAGAACGCGCATCCGCACCGCGACTGCACCGGCCGCATCGTCGTCGTTCACAACGGGATCATCGAGAACTATCTCGATCTGAAGAAGCAGCTCGCGAAAGAGGGACACGTGTTCGTCACCGAGACGGACACGGAGATCGTCGCGCACCTCGTCGAGCGCGAGATGAAGGAAGACGGCCTGGAGAATGCCGTCCGTCGCGCGCTGCTTTATATGCGCGGCCTGTTCGCGCTGGTGCTGATTTCGGCCGACGACCCGAACAAGATCGTGACGGTGCGCAACGGCCCGCCGATCGTCGTCGGTCTCGGCGACAACGAGTTCTTCGTCGCGTCCGATATTCCCGCGATCCTGGCGCACACGCGCGATGTCGTGTTCATGGGCGATGAGGAGATGGCCGTCATTACGGCGAACGGCGTCGAGTTCACCGATTATTCCGGCCGCGCCGTGTCGAAGAAGAGCACGCGGATTTCGTGGGATCCGGTCATGGCCGAGAAGGCCGGATACAAGCACTTCATGCTGAAGGAAATATTCGAGCAGCCGATGGCCGTGAAGGAGACGGTCCTGGGACGCGCGTCGGTCGAGAGCGGCAAGGTGTTCCTGCACGAGATCGCTATTCCGGACCAAGTGCTCCGCGACGTCGAACGCGTGGTGATCCTCGCCTGCGGCACGTCCTGGCACTCGGCCCTTGTCGGCAAGTTCCTGCTCGAGTCGCTCGCGCGTGTTCCCGTGGATGTCGACTATGGGTCGGAATATCGATATCGCGATCCGATCGTCTCGGAGAACACGCTCGCGATCGTCATCACGCAGTCAGGAGAGACGGCCGATACGCTCGCCGCGCTTCGCGAGGCCAAGCGCAAAGGCGCGCGCAGCATGGCGATCTGCAACGTCGTCGGCAGCATGGCGACGCGCGAGACCGAGGGCACCGTATTGACGCACGCGGGTCCAGAGATCGGCGTGGCGTCGACGAAAGCGTTCACGTCGCAGCTCGTCGCAGTCCACCTGCTCGCGGTGTATCTCGGCCAGATCCGCGGGACCTTGACTCCGGACGAGGCGCGTCCGCACCTCGAGGCGCTCACGCAGCTGCCGTTGCTTCTCGAGCAGACGTTGAAGTGCGAGTCGACGGTGGAGGAGATCGCGAAGCGCTTTTATCAGCGCAGCCACTTCCTCTTTCTCGGGCGCGGCATCAACTATCCGATTGCGCTGGAAGGGGCGCTGAAGCTGAAGGAGATCTCCTACATTCACGCCGAGGGGTATCCCGCCGGCGAGATGAAGCACGGTCCCATCGCGCTCATCGACGAGCACATGCCGATCGTGGCGATCGCGCCAGACGATCACGTCTTCGAGAAAATGATCGGCAACATCCAGGAAGCAAAGGCGCGCGGCGGCGCGGTCATCGCGCTCACGACCGAAGGGAACGACGGGATCAAACAGCTCCTCGACCCCGCGCAGGATTTCCTCATCACCGTTCCGAAGTCGCATCCACTTCTGACGCCGGTCCTGATGGTCGTCCCGCTCCAGTTACTCGCGTATCACATCGCCGTCCGCCGCGGCTGCGACGTGGACCAGCCCCGGAATCTCGCCAAGAGCGTCACAGTCGAGTAGCCCGCCCGGGGGTCAGGTCTGTAAAACGCCCCAAACCGGGGTCAGGTCTCCCGACGGACCGACCTGAGTTGACATTGTACTATTGTAGTAGTACATTGTGACTTGTGAGTCCGTGGAGCGATTTCGCGCTCGATGCCGCCGATAGGACCCCCGTTCACGCGCAGCTGGAGCGTGGGATCCGGTCGGCGATCGCGGCCGGACGGCTGGCGGTCGGGAATCAGCTCCCAACCGTCCGACAGCTCGCGGTAGACCTCAAGGTGAACGCCAACACCGTCGCCAAGGTCTACGCGCACCTCGAGCGCGCGGGCGTGCTGGAGACGCGGCGCGGCGTCGGGACCTTCATCGCGGCGCGGACGCCCAATTCCCAGGAGGACTCGTTGCGGCGAACGGAGCTGAACCGCCTCGTGGATCGCTTTCTTGCCGACCTTTCGCATCACGGCTTCGGCGTCGACGACGCCCTCCCCGAGATCGAGCGGCGGCGCCAACAAGGAGCATGAACGTGGGTCTTGTCACATTGCCACTCGGTAAGCGCGCGCAGCAGGAGATGGTTCCGGCGAAAGACGTCCGGGTCAACGTCATCTCGGTCCTGCTGCTGATCATTCCGCTGGCTGTCGGCCTCGCGTGGTCGATTCGGATCGACAACCCCACGCCGATGCTCGCCAGCGCGCTAATCGGCGGAACGCTGATGCTCTCGCCACGCGTGGCGAAGCAATGGGAACGCGCGGTCGTGCTGCGCCTGGGACGATACGTAGGTCTTCGCGGGCCCGGGCTGTTCTGGATCATTCCCTTCGTGGACGCGGTCACGAAATGGATCGATCAGCGCGTCATCACGACGAGCTTCGCCGCGGAAGAGACGCTGACGTCCGATACGGTGCCGGTGAACGTGGACGCGGTGCTCTTCTGGCTGGTCTACGACCCGGAGAAGGCGGCGCTCGAAGTCCAGGAGTACCAGCAGGCCGTGAGCTGGGCAGCGCAGACGGCGCTGCGCGACATCATCGGCCGCACGTCGCTGACGGATCTTCTCCGCGGCCGCGAGCGGATCGAAGAGGAGCTGCAGAAGTTGATCGACTCGCGATCGAATCCGTGGGGCGTGACGGTGCAGTCGGTCGAGATGCGCGACGTCATCATCCCCGAGTCGCTGCAGGACGCGATGTCTCGCGAAGCGCAGGCGTCCCGCGAAAAACAGGCGCGGGTCATCCTCGGCCAGGCGGAAGTCGAGATCGCGAACAGCTTCTCGAAGGCGGCCGAGTCGTACCACAACAACCCGACCGCGCTGCACCTGCGCGCGATGAACATGCTCTACGAGGGCCTGAAGGAGAAGGGGGCGCTGATGCTGGTGCCGAGCTCCGCGGTCGAGTCGATGGGGATGGGCGGTCTGCTCGGCGCGGCAGCGCTGCGCCACGATGCGCTCGCCGCGTCTGCTGACGCGCCACCAACCAAGATCGCGTGACCCTTCCGATTTGGAAATTGGGAAATCTGGAAATCTGGAAACCGAGATATCAAATGTCCAAATTTTACATTTCCAAATTTCCAGATTTATCAGACGCCGTGCCCGTAGCCGACTTCGGCGGGCGTCGATGCGAAATCCTGGGCCGCGGTCGCAAGCGGTTTCGAACGCTCTGACGCAGCAGCGGCGCCGGTCACGCGGGCCACGATGGACGCGAGATCGGCGTCGCTGACCGTTTTCTCCCGGTCCGCGTGCGCGATGACGGCCCGGTACACGTCGTCGAGCACGTGCCGCTCGAGCGTGTGCCCGATCTGCTCGCAGCGGCGCTGGACAGCGTGCCGGCCCGAGTGCTTGCCGAGCACCAGCGTCGCCGACACCCCGACTTCCTCCGGCCGCATGATTTCGTAGGTGCGGCGATCCTTGAGCATGCCGTCCTGGTGGATGCCGGCTTCGTGTGCAAAGGCGTTGCGGCCGACGATCGCCTTATTCGCCTGAACGCCTTCACCTGTCAGCGATGTCAGCAACTGGCTCGACGCGAAGATCTCGCGCGTGTCGACGCCAGTCGCGAACGGCAGGCGATCGGCGCGCACGCGGATCGCCATCACGATCTCCTCGAGCGACGCGTTTCCCGCGCGCTCGCCGATGCCGTTGACGGTGCACTCGACCTGCCGCGCACCGCCATTGATCGCCGACAGCGTGTTCGCAACCGCGAGACCGAGATCGTCGTGGCAATGCGCGCTGAACGTCACCTGGTCGGAGCTCGGCACGTGCGCGAGCACACTCTCGAAGAAGCTGGTGATCTCGTCCGGCGTCGAATAGCCGACTGTATCCGGCAGGTTGATCGTCTTCGCGCCCGACTGGATGACGGCTTCGATCACCTGCCACAGGAACCTCGGATCCGTGCGCGTCGCGTCCTCCGCCGAGAACTGCACGTCGTCGGTGTAGTTGCGCGCGAGCTTCACGGCCGCCATCGCAGTGCGCAGGCACTCCTCGCGCGACATCCGCAGCTTGCGTTCGAGGTGCAGATCGGACGTGGCGATGAAGACGTGGATGCGGCGGCGTTCCGCCGGCGCGAGCGACCAGCCGGCGCGTTCGATGTCCTTGCGATGGCAGCGCGCAAGGCCCGCAATCACCGGGCCGCGGACGTGCGTCGCGATCATCCGGACCGCTTCCGCGTCGGCCTCGGACGCAATCGGGAAACCGGCTTCGATGATGTCCACGCCCAGCCGCTTCAACTGGTGCGCAAGCTTCAGCTTCTCGTCGATGCGCAGCGAGAATCCGGGGGCCTGCTCGCCATCGCGGAGGGTCGTGTCGAAGATGGTCAGACGATTGCCAGACATCGAGATATCTCCTGTTACCTTTGTATCGATCCTGGCGTCCACAAGTCCAATTTATAGTTATTTGATTAGGATTAGAATAACTTATGCAGCTGGCAGACCTCGCCGCATTCCTTGCCGTGGCCAGCGATCGCAGCTTTTCGGCGGCCGCCAGGCGCCTGAATCGCACTCAGCCGGCCATCAGCCAGGCGGTGCGCCGGGTTGAGGATGAGCTTGGCGAGCGGCTATTCGACCGCTCTTCTCGTGACGGCACCCTGACCGAGGCCGGTCGTTTGTTGCAGGACTACGCCCAGCGGCTGCTTGGCCTGGCGAGCGAGGCCCAGACTGCCGTCCAGGAGCTGCAACAGATGCGGCGGGGACGGGTCATTATCGGCGCCAACGAGGCCGCTGTGCACAGCCTCCTCCCGCACATCGAGCGCTTCGCATCGCAGCATCCGCAGGTCGGCATCGAAGTCCGGCGCGTTCCGTCGCGGCAGATTGCCGGCGCGATCCTCGACCGCAGCATCGACTTCGGCGTGCTGACATTCCATCCGGCTGCGCGCGGCGTGCAAACGCTGCCGCTCGGCACGGACGACATCGTGCTCCTCACCGCTCCGAATCATCCGCTCGCATCGAAGCGGCGCGTCACGATCGAGGAGGTCGGCCGCCAGGTCGTGATCGCGCATAACGATCCGTCGCCCACGCGCGATCGCGTGCTGCGCGCGTACGAGCGGCGACAGACGTCACTCAATATCCAGTTGTCGCTGCCGAGTCTCGACGGGATCAAGCGCGCGGTCGAAATGGGAATTGGCGTCGCGCTGCTGCCGCGGAGATGCGCGCTGACCGAAATCGCCCGCGGCTCTCTCGTGGCGATCAAAGTGCCGGAACTCGGCGCGCCGAGACAGGTGCGTCTCGTGTTCCGGCGCACCGGCGAGCGCAGCCGCGCGTCGGACGCCTTCCTGTCGCTGCTTAAAGGGTAAAGCCGCTCACGTACGGCAGCCGCGACGCGACCGCGCGCACCTGGTCGAAGTCCTCGAGCAGAAGGCCCGTCGCGTCCCAGCTGCCGTGGATGAACGCTTCACGCGCCGCGGCCGGCAGCGCGACGCTGTGAGTTCGTCCGGCAGCGCCGATCTGCATCGCATCGAGATCGAGTAGCAGCTCCGCGTACGGATCTTTCTCCACCAGATCCATCAACGTGTCGAGCGTCTCTCTCGACGCTGTCACGCAGGGCATGCCGAGCGCGATCGAATTGCCGAAAAAAATCTCGGAATACGACTGCCCGATTACGGCCCGAATGCCCCGACGGCGAATCGCCTGTGGCGCGTGCTCGCGCGAGGAACCGCAACCGAAGTTCGCGCCGACGATCATGATCGAGGCGCCGCGGTAGGCCGGATTCGAGACTGGATGTACCGACCCGCCGGCGGATTCTGCTTCACGCCGATCGTCTTCGAACAGATGGTCCTCGAGACCTTCGAAGCTGATGGACTTGAGGAACCGCGCCGGGATGATTCGATCGGTGTCGATGTCGTCGCCGCGCAGCGGAAGCCCGGTCCCGCGAACCTGACGAATACGTTCAACGGCCAAGGGCCATCTCCGCGGGCAAGAACTCCCGCACGTCGACCACTTCGCCCGCGACAGCCGCGGCCGCCACCATCGCGGGGCTCATGAGCAGCGTGCGGCCGGTCGGGCTTCCTTGCCGTCCCTTGAAATTGCGGTTCGAGGAGGATGCGCAGATCTCTCGTCCCTCCAGGCGGTCCGGATTCATCGCCAGGCACATCGAACAGCCGGCGGCGCGCCATTCGAAACCTGCCTCCACGAATACGCGATCGAGCCCCTCGCGTTCCGCGGCGCTGCGGACGGCCTGCGACCCGGGGACGACGAGCGCCTTCACGTGCTTCGCGACGTGCTGGCCGCGGACGATGCGCGCGGCTTCGCGGAGATCCGAGAGCCGCGCGTTCGTGCACGATCCGACGAACGCGACGTCGATCCGCGTGCCCTTTACCGGTTCCCCCGCACGGAACCCCATGAACGCAAGCGCTTCGGGATCCGCATTCGATGGCAGCTTCTCATCGACAGCGACCGACTGGCCCGGATTAATTCCCCACGTGACCGTCGGCCGGATCGCCACTGCGTCAAGCGTCACCTCGTCGTCATAGCTCGCGCCTGGATCCGACGCAGTCGACGACCACCACTGCACGGCCCGCTCGAACGCATCCCCCTGGGGCGCGAACGGCCGTCCGCGCAAGTAGTTGTAGGTCGTCTGGTCCGGGTTCACGTAGCCGACGCGCGCCCCACCTTCGATCGACATGTTGCAGATCGTCATGCGCTCGTCCATCGACATCCGGCCGACGGTGTCGCCCGCGTACTCGTAGGCGTAGCCCGCGCCACCTTTCACGCCAAGACGGCGGATGATCTCCAGGATCACGTCCTTCGCGTAGACACCGCGAGCGAGCCGTCCGTTCACCGCGATGCGCCGCACTTTCAACGGTTCCATCGCGAGGCATTGCGACGCGAGTACGTCCCTCACCTGTGATGTGCCGATGCCGAACGCAACCGCTCCGAACGCGCCGTGCGTCGACGTGTGGCTGTCGCCGCAGGCGATCGTCATCCCCGGCTGCGTCAATCCGAGCTCCGGCCCAATGACGTGCACGATCCCTTGATGGCCGCTGTCGATCCCGAGCAACCGGATCCCATGCTCGCGGCAGTTGCGCTCCAGCGCCGACAGCATGTCCTCCGCCATCACATCCAGGAACGGCCTGCGCTGATCGAGCGTCGGGACGATGTGGTCCACCGTCGCAATCGTCCGCTCGGGCATCGCGACCCGCAGTCCGCGCGCCTTGAGCATGTCAAACGCCTGCGGCGTCGTGACTTCGTGGATGAGGTGGAGACCAATCAGGATTTGCTGCTGACCGTTCGGCAGGCGCCTGATTGCGTGCGCGTTCCAGATCTTCTCGAAGAGCGTTGCTGCCATAGGGAAAAGGGGATCGTAGCACGACGTTCGCGTCCGATGGCCGATGTTCGATGACCGATGCGGCAATGGTGGCGCGCGGGTTGCTCAGCCGCCAACCGCAGTAGCTCGTTGCAACAACTTACCGAAGATCCACGCATTTTCTGCGTGGAACGCCGCCGTTGGACTGCTGCAGAAAGGGCAACGTCACATGGCGACCGCGAGGAGTTACCGGGATCTCGATGCGTGGAACGTGGCGATGAATCTGGTGGAACTCACGTATCGACTGACGGCGGTGTTTCCGACATGGAACGGTATCGGTTGATCTCTCGCAGATGCAGAGGTCCGCTGTCTCCATTCCGTCGAATATTGCGGAGGGGCAAGCCCGCGGAACGGCGCGGTTCGGGCTTCACTTCATTCGGATCGCCATCGGATCGGCCGCGGACGTCGATACACAGCTCGAGCTCGCGCGTCGCCTTGGATTCGTAACCGCGGATGCGACGCGCGAACTCAACGCTCAGTTGGAACGCGTGCGTCAAATGCTATACGGCATGCGACGGGAACATGAGCGCCGGCTCGCCAGTGCCGGCACCACGAATCGCGTCACTTCTTGTCTTTGGGCTTACGGCGATGCGCCTGTTCTCGTAGCTGATGTTCCGTGATCGAAGCCTTCGCTTTGGCCTCTTCAGTACGATCATCTTCGTCCTGACGGAGGCGACCTGCGACCTTGTACTGCCCCGGGTTTACGTTGTTGTACTTGCTCATGCGATGGTTGTTTCAAGTTCTGCGCCAGGCGTCGCAAGCCATATTCATCGGCCATCGGCCATCGACCATCGGCCTTTCGCCGCTATACTGAACATTCCGCCGCTATCCACACATGCAATTCCTCGACAAGCTCAATCCCGAACAACGCGAAGCTGTTCTTCATATTGAAGGTCCGCTGCTGATCCTTGCGGGTGCGGGATCGGGGAAGACGCGCGTCATCACGTTCCGCATTGCATATCTCATCGGCAACGGTCATGCGAGGCCCGATGAGGTGTTGGCGGTCACGTTCACCAACAAGGCAGCCGGCGAGATGCGCGAGCGTGTCGAGAGCCTGCTTGGTGAGGACGCGAATGGCGTGTGGCTGTCCACATTCCATTCGTTGTGCGCGCGGCTGTTGAGGCGTGAGGCGCCGCACATCGGGTTGTCTCGGGACTTTGTCATCTACGATTCGTCCGACCAGGTGGCGGTTGTGAAGCAGGCGGCGCGCGAACTTAGTATCGACGACAAGCTCGTGCCCCCTCGGGTTGCGCTATCACGCATCAGCCAGGCGAAGAATCGGATGGAGGGACCGGAGTCCCTGCGCGGTGCGTGGAACCTGCGGGACGAGCAGATCGCAAAGATCTACGAGAAGTATCTGGCGACGCTCAAGGAATGCAACGCTCTCGATTTCGACGACCTGCTGCTGAAGACCGTCGAACTCTTCGAGACCTCGACGCCGGTTCGGGAGCGCTACGCGCACAAGTTCAAGTACGTCATGGTCGACGAGTACCAGGACACGAACCGACCGCAGTACCTGCTGATCAAGCGGCTGGCGGAGATCCATCGCAACCTGGCGGTCGTCGGCGATCCCGATCAGTCCATCTACAAGTGGCGCGGCGCGGACCTGCGCAACATCCTCGACTTCGAAACGGACTTTCGCGACGCGAAGATTGTCCGGCTCGAGCAGAACTACCGCTCCACGCAGGTGATTCTCGACGCGGCGACGGCGGTGATCCAGCAGAACCGCAATCGAAAGGACAAGCGGCTCTGGACGGATCGCCAGGGCGGACAGAAGATCGTCTACTACCGCGGCAGCGACGAGCTCGAAGAAGCAGACTTCATCGCGAAGTCCGCGAAACAGGCGCGCGCGAAAGACGTCGACACGATGATGGCGGTGCTCTACCGCACCAACGCGCAGTCCCGCGCCATTGAAGATCAACTGATGCGGGAAAACATCCCGTACAAGATCATCGGCGGCGTCCGGTTCTACGAGCGCAAGGAAATCAAGGACGCGCTCGCCTACCTGAAGTTGATCATCAACCCGCATGACGACGTGAGCCTGCGGAGGGTGATCAACGTGCCGGCGCGCGGCGTCGGCAAAGGCGTGATGGACTCGCTGCAGGCGATCGATCCGGACGCGATCGCCGCGGATGCGCCTCCGCTGCTGGCCGCCGGTCTCGCGGAAGTCAGTTCGGCCCGCTCCCTCTGGGCGCGCCTCGTCTATGCGGTGGACGAAGGCAAGCTGGGAAACCGCGCGGTTTCATCGCTGCGCGTATTCCGCGACCTGATCGTCGGCCTGGCGAACGACGCGAAGACGGACACGGTATCGATCGCGATCGGCAAGATGCTCGACCGCTCCGGGTACCTGAACGATCTACGCGAGGAAAATACCGAGGAAGCCAACGAGCGGACCGAAAACCTGATGGAACTCGTCTCAGCCGCGCGAGACTACGAAGCTCGAGATGTGGAGGCGTCGCTCGGCGGATTCGTGGATCGTCTGTCGCTCCTCTCCGAAGCGGACGAAGAGTCTGGCAGCAAGAACGCGCGCGTCTGGCTCATGTCGATGCATGCTGCGAAAGGGCTCGAGTTTCCCGTCGTATTCATCGCGGGAATGGAGGAAGGCCTCTTCCCGCATTCACGCTCGTCGGAAGACGAGGACGAGCTCGAAGAGGAGCGCCGGCTGTTCTACGTCGGCATGACGCGCGCGGAAAGCCGCCTGTTCCTGACCAGCGCCGCGCGGCGCCGCGTCTTCGGCGAGTACCAGTCGACCGAGCCCTCACGATTCATCGACGAGGTCCCGAGCGAGCTCGTCGAGCGCATCACGCCGGCGTTCTCCGCCAACCAGGGCAACTTCGCGCATGCGCACTACGAATTCCGAACCAACCCGTACGGCCGCGGGGGACGCGGGGGGAAGTTCAAGGAAAGCAGCCCTAAGTACTCGTACGAAGACGAGGATCAGTCAGCGTCAGGCGTGCGGGTCGGGATGCGCGTGAAGCACGCGCAGTTCGGTGTCGGCGTGGTCCTCGCCGTCGAGGAACACACCGACGATTACAAGATCACTGTGCGGTTCAACTCCGTCGGGCAGAAAAAGCTGCTCGCCAGATTTGCAAAACTTGAACCTGCTTGAAATTTTTCACAGGAGGGCCAGGAGCTCAGGAGAGGTTAATTCTCTTGATCTCCTGTTTCTCCTGTTTCAGGTTCTTCTTCTTTTTCAGCCAGCTTGGCGACCGAGACGACGGCGTCTCCCTCTTCCATCTCAATCAAGCGAACGCCCTGCGTGGCACGGCCGATAGTGCGGATGTCACCCGCCTTCATGCGCAGGATCATCCCCTGCTGCGAGATGAGCATCAGCTCGTCGTCGTCATGCACGTAGGCGATGCCGATCACCTTGCCGTTCCGATCTGACGTCTGGATGTTGATGATGCCAACGCCGCCGCGGGACTGGAGACGGTATTCCTCGAGCCCTGTGCGCTTGCCGTAGCCGTTCTGCGCGACGGTGAGGACGGTGCCTCCCTCGCGCACGACCTCCATCGCGACGACCTCGTCCCCTTCGCGGAGGGAGATGCCGCGAACGCCATAGGCGTTGCGCCCCATCGGGCGCACGTCGGTCTCCTCGAAGCGGATCGCCATGCCGTCGCGGGTGCCGATGAAGATCTGCTCCTTACCATCGGACAGCTCCACCGCGATGACCGAATCCCCCTCCTCGACGCCCATCGCGATGATGCCGCTCGGGCGCGGATTGCTGAACGCGGTCATGTCGGTCTTCTTGACCGTGCCTTTGCGCGTGCCCATCACCACGTACTGCTGATCGTCCTGTTCCGGGAACTCGCGCACCGCCAGCAGCGCCGCGATCTTCTCGTCCGGCGAATCGAACTGGACGAGATTGACGATTGCTTTGCCCTTCCCGTAGGTGCCGACGTCCGGAACCTCGTGGACCTTGAGCCAGTACGCCCGGCCGCGGTCCGTGAAGATCATGATGTAAGCGTGCGTCGAGGCGATGAAGAGATGGCTGACGTAGTCCTCTTCACGCGTCCGCATGCCGATGCGTCCCTTGCCGCCACGGCGCTGCGCACGGTAGGTCGAAATCGGCGTGCGCTTGATGTAGCCGGTGCTCGTCACCGTGATCGCCATGTCTTCGTCGGCGATCAGATCCTCGATGCGCAGCTCGCCGCTCTCGTCGACGATCTCGGTCCGGCGTTCGTCCCCGTACTTGTCGCGGACGGCCTTCAGTTCGTTGACGACGAGTCCCATCAGGAGCTGTTCGCTGGAGAGGATTGCGCGCAGCCGCTCAATCGTCTTCATCAGCTCGAGGAGCTCGTCGAGAATCTTCTGCCGCTCCAGACCGGTCAGGCGCTGCAGCTGCATATCGAGGATCGCCTGCGCCTGGAGCTGCGAGAGCTTGAACTGCGTCTGCAGTCCTTCGCGCGCTTCCGCCGGGCTCTTCGAACCGCGAATCAGCTTGATTACCTCGTCGAGGTGATCGAGCGCGATCTTCAGGCCTTCGAGGATGTGCGCACGCGCTTCCGCCTTGCGCAGCTCGAACTCGGTGCGGCGCCGGACCACTTCGCGGCGGAACTCCACGAATTGCTCGACGACCTCGAGCAGGCTGAGCACCTTCGGGCGGCCGCCCGCGATCGCGAGCATGATGATCCCGAACGTCGTCTGCAGCGGCGTGTGCTTGTAGAGATTGTTCAGCACCACGTCCGGCATCTCGCCGCGCTTCAGCTCGATGACGATGCGCATCCCGTCGCGATCGGACTCGTCGCGCAGGTCGCTGATGCCTTCGATCGTCTTCTCACGCGCGAGATCCGCGATCTTTTCGATCAGGCGCGCCTTGTTGATCTGGTAGGGGATCTCGGTGATGACGATCGACTGCTTGTCCCCCTTTTTGCTCTCTTCGATCGTCGAGCGCGCGCGCATCGTGACCGATCCGCGGCCTGTCATGTAAGCCTGGTAAATTCCCTGGCGACCGACGATGAATCCGCCTGACGGGAAGTCCGGACCGCTGACCGCCTTCATCACGGTCTTCAGCCGCGTGTCCTTCGGCTGGCCGCGCATGTCGATCGCGGCGATGACGCCGTCGATCACCTCGCGCATGTTGTGCGGCGGGATGTTCGTCGCCATGCCGACTGCGATGCCGGCGGAGCCGTTGACCAGCAGGTTCGGGAAGGTCGTCGGAAGAACCGTCGGCTCTTCCGTCGTCTCGTCGTAGTTGGGGACGAAGTCGACCGTCTCCTTGTCGAGATCCCCCATCATCGCTTCGGCGAGCGCCTCGGGACGCGCTTCCGTGTAGCGCATCGCCGCGGGCGGGTCGCCGTCGATGGATCCGAAGTTCCCCTGGCCGTCGACCAGGGGATAGCGCATGTTGAAGTCCTGCGCGAGGCGGACGAGCGTGTCGTAGATCGACGCGTCGCCGTGGGGATGGTAGTTCCCCATGACTTCGCCGACGATCTTCGCGCACTTGCGGTAGGCGCGGTTGCTCGCGAGCCCCATCGAGCGCATGCCGTAGAGCACGCGCCGGTGCGCCGGCTTCAGCCCGTCACGGGCATCGGGCAGCGCTCGTCCGATGATTACGCTCATGGCGTAATCCATGTACGAGCGTTTCATCTCGTCTTCGATGTTGACGGGGACCTTGCTGAGAGCGATGTCGGTCATGCGATTAGATGTCGAGGTTCTTGACGTCGAGCGCGTTGTCTTCGATGAACTTCCTGCGCGGCTCGACCTGATCGCCCATGAGCGTGGTGAACATCAGGTCCGCCTCGGTGTGATCCTCCGCCTTCACCTGCAGGAGCGTGCGCTTCGCGGGGTCCATCGTGGTCTCCCACAGCGTTTCCGGATTCATCTCGCCGAGGCCTTTGTAACGATTGACGGCGATCCCCTTCTTGCCGGCGGCAATGAAGAACTCGACGAGCTCGTCGAGCGATTCGACCTTGACGTCGAGCTCCTTTCCCTTCGCCGCGGCCTTGACCGCGCCGGGCATCGAACTCGCGTCGGGGATCTTCGGCTCCGCCGCCAGCTTCGTGGCTTCGTCGAGCGGCACGCCGCCGATCGCCGTCTGACCGGCAGCCGCCTGTCCGGCGTCGTCCGCCGCCGCCTGGTCCTCGGCATCGGTCTGCGAGGCGGTGGTCTTCACCACGATCGGCCCGCGGATGCCCTTGACGTCCTGGTAGGTGTTGCCCAGCGTGCGGAACTCGCTCGTCGTGACGAAGTCGAGATCCACCCGGTGATACTTCGGATACCCGCCGGTGCGATCCTCGATGACCAGCCCGTGCGCCTGGTGTTCTTCATCCGGCTGCACGCTTGCCGAGCGCGTCTTCGTGTTCAGCGAATCGGCGAACGCCTGCAGCTTTTCTCGATCGGAGAAGAACGCCTTGTCGCCGCCGCGGACGCCCTGGTCGAGCAGCCCGATGATCACGTCACGTGTCGGACCGCGCCGCTCCACGACCTGCAGCAGCTTGCGGAAGTGAATCAGCTTCTCGAGCTTCTTTTCCAGCTCTCCGCCCGCGATCTCCGAACCGTCAGGCAGCACGACGACGCGCGATTCCACGGCGCGGCGAATGAGCCAGTTCTCGAGCTCCCGCTCGTCGCGGATGAAGGTCTCGGTGCGTCCACGCTTTGCGCGGAACAACGGCGGCTGCGCGATGTAGACGTAGCCTGAGTCCACGAGCACACGCATCTGGCGATAGAAGAACGTGAGCAGCAGCGTGCGAATGTGCGAGCCGTCCACGTCCGCGTCCGTCATGATGATGATGCGGTGGTAGCGGAGCTTCGCGACATCGAAGTCTTCCGTGCCGATGCTGGTGCCGAGCGCCGCGATCATTGTCTTGATCTCGTCGCTGCCGAGCATCTTGTCGAACCGCGCCTTCTCGACGTTCAGGATCTTTCCCTTGATGGGGAGGATCGCCTGGAAGCGGCGGTCGCGTCCCTGCTTGGCCGACCCGCCTGCGGACTCCCCTTCGACGATGTACAGCTCGCTCTGTGAGGGATCGCGCTCCTGGCAATCGGCGAGCTTGCCCGGCAACGTGCTGCTGTCCAGCGCGCCCTTGCGGCGAACCAGGTCACGGGCCTTGCGCGCCGCCTCGCGCGCGCGCGCCGCATCTACCGCCTTGAGAATCACGCGCTTGGCGACGTTCGGGTTCTCCTCCAGAAACGCGCCCAGCTTGTCATTGACGACTGTCTCGACGATGCCCTTGACCTCGGTGTTCCCGAGCTTTGTCTTGGTCTGACCCTCGAACTGCGGACGCGGGATCTTGACGCTGATGACCGCCGTCAACCCTTCGCGGATGTCGTCGCCGCTGATAGTCGCGTCCTTCAGGTCCTTCGTCAGATTGTTCTTTGCCGCGTACGAGTTGACGGTGCGCGTCAGCGCCGATCGGAATCCCGACAGGTGCGTGCCCCCCTCGTGCGTATTGATATTGTTCGCGAACGAGTAGAGCGTTTCCGCGTAGCCGTCATTCCACTGCAGCGCGATCTCGGTATCGATCCCATCCTTCTCGCCGCGCATGTAGATCGGCTTCTCGTTGACGGGCGACTTGTTCTGATTGAGGTACTGAACGAAAGAGACGATGCCCCCCTCGTACAGGAACTTGTGCCCCTTGCCGCCATCGCGCTCGTCGTCGATGGTGATCGTGACGCCGCCGTTGAGGAACGCCAGTTCGCGCAGACGCTGCGCGAGCGTGTCGAAGCTGAAGTCGGTGACTTCGAAGATCTGGGTGTCGGGCTTGAACGTGACCTTCGTGCCGCGCTTCTTCGTCGTCCCAGCGACCTCGATGTCGGCGGTCGGCACGCCACGCTCGTAGGTCTGCTGGTAGACGTGGCCGTTGCGCCAGATCTCGAGTTCGAGCGTCTCCGAGAGCGCGTTGACCACGGAAACGCCGACGCCATGCAGACCGCCCGAGACCTTGTAGCTGTCGTTGTCGAACTTGCCGCCCGCGTGCAGCATCGTCAGGACGACTTCCGCGGCGGACTTGCCACTCTCGTGTCGATCGACTGGAATCCCGCGACCGTTGTCCACGACCGTGACGGAGTTGTCGATGTGGATCGTGACGTTGACCTGGTCGCAATGCCCCGCGAGCGCTTCG
>WNGB01010848.1_pt1 | contig 18221 bp, 17 predicted proteins | sample 5400681 | NCBI WGS metagenome assembly WNGB01 (sample SAMN13153367, study PRJNA577476) | soil metagenome | isolation source: 115 cm soil or saprolite under grassland replicate 2 | place: USA:California | collected 2016-06-15 | reverse complement strand
GCGATCTGCAGCGCGACTTTCGCGTCCTGCTCGGTCTTCGGCACGACCACGCCCACCGGGTCGATCTGATAGATCGAGGCGTCGGTCGAATAGCGGCCGCGGCTCGCCGGATCGAAGAGGACTTCGCCTTCGATTTCGCGCGAAAGGCGCCGGGCGAGCGCGGTATCGCCGGCGCGCGGATGGAACGAAACCGGTAAGACCTTGGCCGCCGGGCGATCCATCGGAATCGCGGTTTCACTGCGCCGCGGAAGGCGCGGGCTCTTTCTCCGCTTCGAGCATGGCGTCGAGCAGCACTTCGGGCTCTTGCGCGCCCGAGACGGCGACCCGTTTGTTGAATATGAAGAAAGGCACGCCTTCGACGCCGATTTTGCGCGCCTGTCTGTCCTCGGCCTCGATATGCGCGCGCGCGTTTTCGCTCGCGAGGAACGCCTTCACGTCGGTCGCGTCCAGACCCGCGCCGGCCGCGACTTCGGCAAGCGTATCTGCGGAAGTCAGATCCCTGCCCTCCAGGAAGAACGCGCGGAACAAGGCCTCGACCACCGCGTCCTGCCGTCCTGAGTCTATCGCGAGCGCGATCAGGCTGTGCGCGGCGAGCGTGTTGGGCTGGCGCGTCACCTTGTTGAAGTCGAACGCAATGCCGGCCTCTCTCCCGACCGCAGTGACGCGGCCGTAGACCTGCCCGGCGCGGCCTGCGCCGAACTTGCGCTTCACGTACTCGTCGCGGTCGACGCCCCTGGGGGGCATGTCGGGATTGAGCTGGAACGGATGCCAGGTGACTTTCGGCTCCGCGGCGCCGGGACTGCGCTCCCGGTAGAGCTCGAGCGCGGATTCCAGCCGCCTCTTGCCGATGAAGCACCAGGGACAGACCACGTCGGAGATGATGTCGATGCTGAGCGCCATGGGATTTCCTTCGAACCGCGCGTGCTCCATGATACCGCAGCCTTGAGCCGAATCATGGAAGCCGGGAGCTTTTCCGATAAACTAGCCGTCCTTCCACGATAAGCGAGCAAGTCATGCCGCACCGGAGCGGACGCCATTTCCTGCAGATCCCCGGGCCGACCAACGTGCCCGACCGGGTTCTGCGCGCGATCGACCGCGCTACGATGGACCATCGCGGCCCCGATTTCGGCCCCATGGGGCTGGAGATCCTCGAAGGCCTGAAGAAGGTGTTCCAGACCCGGGCGCCGGTGGTGATCTATCCCGCATCGGGCACCGGCGCCTGGGAAGCGGCGCTCGTCAACACGCTCTCGCCGGGGGACCGCGTCCTGATGTTCGAAACCGGCCATTTCGCATCGCTGTGGCACAAGATGGCGGCGAAGCTCGGCCTCTCGGTCGATCTCGTCCCCACCGACTGGCGCCGCGGCGTCGACCCGGCTGCGGTCGAGGCGAGGCTCAAGGAAGACCGCGAGCACCGGATCAGGGCCGTTTGCGTGGTGCACAACGAGACTTCGACCGGGGTCGCGAGCCGCATCGGCGCGATACGCAAGTCGATCGACGCGGCAAGACACCCGGCGCTCTACATGGTCGACACGATTTCCTCGCTCGCCTCGATCGACTACCGCCACGACGAGTGGGGCGTGGACGTCACCGTCGCCGGCTCGCAGAAAGGCCTGATGCTGCCGCCCGGCCTGTCGTTCAATTGCGTGAGCGAGAAGGCTAGCAAGGCGTCGCGTACGGCTGCACTCCCGCGCTCGTACTGGGCCTGGGACGAGATGCTTTCCAACAACAAGAGCGGCTACTTCCCCTACACGCCGGCGACCAACCTGCTCTACGGCCTGCGCGAATCGCTCGCGATGCTCGAGGAGGAAGGCCTGCAAAACGTATTCGCCCGTCACGCGCGCCACGCGGAGAGCACGCGGCGCGCGGTGCGCGCCTGGGGCCTGGAGATCCTGTGCGCGGTGCCCGAGGAATACTCGAACTCGCTCACCGCGGTGATGATGCCCGCCGGCCACGATGCCGACGCGCTGCGCAAGATCATCCTCGAAGCCTACGACATGTCGCTCGGTACCGGATTGGGGAAGCTCGCCGGGAAAGTATTCCGGATCGGACACCTCGGCGACTTCAACGATCTGATGCTCGCGGGCACCCTCGCGGGCATCGAGATGGGCCTCGCGCTCGCGAACGTTCCACACAAGAGGGGCGGCGTGCTCGCGGCGCTCGATCACCTCGCCGAGAGCGCACGCGCCGCTCCGCGCAAGGCGGCCTGAGGGTTTTCCCGCATCCGCGGAGATACGCGGGGCATTTTTTCCAGGAGGAATCATGAGAGAGATGAAAGTCGCAAGTCTTGCCGTATTCGCGCTTGCCCTGTGCGGCACCGCCGCCGCGCAGACCGAGCTCAAGCTCGGCCACGTCGGCGAGCCCGGCTCGCTGATCGGGGCGTCGGCAGACGAGTTCGCCAAGCGCGCCAACGCCAAGCTGGGCGGCAAGGCGAAGGTCGTCACCTACGGCTCGAGCCAGCTCGGCGGCGACAAGGAGATGATGCAGAAGTTGAAGCTCGGCACGATCGACATGGTCGAGCCCTCGACCATCATGTCCTCGGAAGCCGACATCTTCGGCGTGTTCGAGATGCCGTATCTCGTGAAGAGCCGCGGGCACATGAAGAAGATCGAGAACGCCCTCTTCTGGTCGCAGATCGAGCCTGCCGCGGAGAAGAAGGGCGTCAAGGTGCTCGCCGTCTGGGAAAACGGGTTCCGCCACATCACCAACAGCAAGCATCCGATCAACACGCCCGCCGACCTGAAGGGCATCAAGCTGCGCGTGCCCGAGGGCAAGTGGCGGGTGAAGATGTTCCAGGCCTACGGCGCGAACCCCTCGCCGATGAAGTTCTCCGAGGTGTTTACCGCTCTGCAGACGGGCGTCATGGACGGGCAGGAGAATCCCTTCGCGCAGATCGCAAGCGCCAAGTTCTACGAGGTGCAGAAGTACCTCTCCCTCACCGGGCACGTCTACACGCCGTCCTACCTCGTCGTGAGCACCAAGAAATGGGCGACGCTCCCGGCCGACGTGCGTAGGATCCTGGAAGAGACGGCGAAGGACACCCAGGCTTGGGTCTATGAAAAAGCGGCGAAAGACGACGAGGAGTTGCTCGTCAAGATGAAAGCGGCGGGAATCCAGGTGAACAACGCCAACAAGGACGCCTTCATCGCGGCGTCGAAGCCCGTGTACCAGGAATTCGCCAAGGAAGTTCCCGGCGCCCAGGCGGTCATCGACCGCGCCATCGCGCTCGGCAAGTAAGTCGCATGAACCTCGACGTCATCCGCAGGCGCTACGAGCGCCTGCTGGAATGGCTGGTGATTGCCCTCATGGGCGTGCTGGCGGTCGAAGTCACCGTGGGCGTGATATTCCGGACCTTCGGCGCCTCGCTGGTATGGTACGACGAGATCGCCTCGATTCTCCTCGCGTGGATCACCTTCTACGGCTCGGCGCTCGCTTCGGTGAAGCGGGCGCACATCGGCTGTCCCGAGGTCATGATGTTCCTGCCGCCCAAGGCCAAGCTCGGCTTCCGCGTCGTGGCCGAGGTGCTCACCATCGGCTTCTTCCTGCTGCTCGGCTGGATGGGGTACCAGGTCCTCGGCGCCCTCTCGGGCGACACGCTGGTGAGCCTGCCCTCGGTGCCGGTGAGCTGGGTGCAGTCGGTGATGCCGATCAGCGCGGCGCTCGTCGTCGCGGCCGAGCTGATCACGCTGCCGGCGGTGCTGGCGAAGGCGGCGCGTTCCACGACTCTCGCTGAAGTCATGCAGGCTGCCTCCGAAAGCGCGCAACCCCCATCGATTTCGGGCGGAGCCTCGCACTGATGGCAACGCTCCTCATCTTCGTCTGCGTCCTGATCCTGGTGGTGATCGACGTGCCGATCGCCGTGTCGCTCGGCATCGTCGCGGTGGCTGCCATGCTCTATACCCAGGGTCTGGGGTCGCTCGCCAACCTGCCGATCGTGCTCTACAACGGCGCGACCAACTTCCCGCTGATCACGATTCCGCTTTTCATCCTCGCAGGCGCGATCATGAACGCGTCGGGCATTTCGCGGCGGCTGATCAATTTCGTCTCGGCGTTGCTCGGCTTCGTGCGCGGCGGCCTGGCGATGGTGGGAATCGGCGCCTCGATGTTCTTCGCCGAGATCTCGGGCTCGGCCGTCGCCGGCATCTCGGCGCTCGGCTCCATCCTCATTCCCGCGATGAAGGCTCAAGGGTATCCGGCGCCGCTCGCGGCCGCGGTGATGTCCTCGGCGGCGACGCTTGCCATCATCATTCCGCCCTCGATCCCCATGATCATCTACGCGGTGATGGCCGAGACCTCGATCGTGAAAATGTTCGTCGCGGGCATCGTTCCGGGCATACTCGGAGGTTTCGGCTTGATGGGAATGGCGTACTGGTTTGCGCGCCGCTACAACCTCCCGATCGACGAGAAGTTCCGCTGGCCGCGGGTATGGACCACGCTTCGCGAGGCGGCCTGGGCGCTCACGCTGCCCCTCATCATCCTCGGCGCGATATTCGGCGGCGTAGTGACGGCCACCGAGGGCGCCGCGCTCGCCGTCGTCGCGGCGCTCTTCATCGGGATCGTCGTCTACCGCGAGCTCGACCTCGCTCACCTGAAGGCCGCGCTCATCGAGGGCGGCGTGCAGACCGCGGTGGTGATGCTGCTGGTGGCGACCTCGGCGCTCCTCGGCGCCTATCTCACCGAAGCGCAGCTCCCGCAGAAGCTCGCGCAGGCGGTGTCCGAGTTCACCAGCAACAAATGGGTCGTGCTCGGGATGATGAACGTTTTGTTCCTGTTCCTCGGCTGCTTCCTGCACTCGGCGGCGGCGATCATCCTGGTCGTGCCGGTGGTGATGCCGCTCGTCAACGCGGTCGGCATCGATCCCGTGCACTTCGGGCTCATCGTCACCGTCAACCTCGGCATCGGCCAGCAGACGCCGCCGGTGGCGAGCGTGCTCATGGTCGCCTGCTCGATCTCCAAGGCGAGCGTGTGGGAAGTGACCCGGGTGAACATCTGGTTCATCGGCGTGCTGTTCGCGGTGCTGATGCTGGTGACCTACGTCCCGGTCACGGGGCTCGGCCTGGTCAATCTCTTTTACCCCTCAGCCCCATGAACGAATCCGTCCTCGTCTCCCGCGACGGCGCGATCGCGACCGTCACCCTCAGCAACCCGGAGAAGCTCAACGCCCTCGGGCTGGATTCGTGGAAGCGGCTGGGCGAAGTCATGCGCGAGCTCGACGCCGACAAGACGCTGCGCTGCATCGTGATACGGGGCGCGGGCGAGAAGGCCTTTGCCGCCGGCGCCGATATCGCCGAATTCGAAACGACGCGCAAGAATGCGAAAGTTGCGAAGAAGTACGGCGAGGCGCTCGAGGCGACGATGGGCGCGCTTTCCGCCTGCCGGCATCCGATCGTGGCCATGATCCACGGCGCGTGCGTCGGAGGGGGGCTGGAAGTCGCCTCCCAGTGCGACCTGCGCATCTGCGGGACGTCGAGCCGCTTCGGCATTCCCATCAACAAGCTGGGGCTGGTCGTGGGCTACGGCGAGATGAAGGCGCTGATCGATCTCGTCGGCCGCGCCGTGGCGCTCGAGATCCTGCTCGAAGGCCGCGTGTTCGGCGCCGAGGAAGCGAAAGACAAGGGCCTCGTGAACCGCGTCGTGCCCGACGACAAGGTCGAGGAGGAACGCCGCTCGTTGCGCGCTGGCACAAGAAATTCGCGCGGCGCCTCGCCCAGGCGCGCCCCCTCACCCGGACCGAGCGCGACGAGGCCTACGCCTGCTTCGACACCGAGGACTTCAAAACGGGCGTCAAGGCGTTTCTCGCCAAGGAGAAACCGCAGTTCAGGGGCAAGTAGTCTCTAGACGACTTTCTTCCGCGACAGCGCCTCGATGTCCGCCTCGCCGTACCCCAGCTCGGAGAGGACTTCGGCGGTGTGCTCGCCCAGCTCGGGCGGCGCGATCGCGATTCGCGCCGGCGTGCGCGAAAGCGTCACCGCCTGGTTGACGATGCGGATCTCGCCGAGCTTCGCGCTCTTGACGCTCGCCGCGGCGCCGATATGCTGCACCTGCGCGTCCTCGAACATCTTGTCGATGGTATAGATCGGGCCGCACGGAACTTCGCCGCGGGTGAGGATTTCGATCCACTCCGCCGTGGTGCGCGCTGCGAGCGCCGCATTGATTTCGGCGTTGAGCGCCACCCGGTTCTTCGAGCGGTTCTGCTCGCCCTTGAAGTCGGGATTCTCCAGCATGTCTTCGCGGCCGATCGCCTGGCAGACGCGGCGCCACATGGGCTCGCCCGTGGCGGCGATGTTCATATAGCCGTCCTTCGTCTTGTACGCGGAGGTCGGCATGCTGGTCGGATGGTCGTTGCCCGCCTGGCCCGGGGGCACGCCCGTCATCAGGTAGCGCGCCGCCTGAAAGTCGAGCAGCGCGATCTGCGACATCAGGAGCGAGGACTGCACCCATTGCCCCCGCCCGGACTTCTCGCGCTCGAGGAGCGCCGTCATGATCCCGAGCGCGGCGAATAGACCCGCCGAGATGTCCGCGATCGCGGTACCCGCGCGCACCGGTCCCTGGCCCGGGAGTCCCGTGATCGACATGAACCCGCCCATGCCCTGCGCGATCTGGTCGAAGCCCGGCCGGTCGCGGTACGGTCCGTCCTGGCCGAAGCCCGAAATGCTCGCGAGGATGATGCGCGGGTTGACCTTCGCGAGCGACTCGTAGTCGATGCCGAGGCGGAACTTCACGTCGGGGCGGTAGTTCTCGACGACGACGTCGGCGGTCTTCGCGAGCTTCATGAAGATCGCGACGCCCTCCTTGTCCTTCAGGTTGAGGGTGATCGAGCGCTTGTTGCGGTGCAGGTTCTGGAAGTCCGGACCGTCGCGCGGCCCGCCCATGGTCTCGCTCTCGACGCTCGGGGGCGTTTCGATCTTGATCACGTCGGCGCCGAAGTCGGCGAGCTGGCGCACGCAGGTCGGCCCCGCGCGCACGCGCGAGAGATCGAGGACACGAAAGCGCGCAAGCGCGGTGGAAGCGGGAACGTGGGGCATGACGGAAGGCAGGATTGCCGATGGACGTGACCGCTATGATAACCTGTCGAGACGGAGAGGAAATGTCCATTCGCGAACACGATCTGCGCGAAATCCGCGATGCGGTGGCGAAGCTCTGCGCCGCTTTCCCGATGGACTACTGGCGCGCGACAGACCGCGAGCGGCGCTATCCCACCGAGTTCGTGCGCGCGCTCACCGAGGCGGGCTGGCTCTCCTGCCTCATCCCCGAGGAGTACGGCGGCGCGGGCTTGAAGCTCGCCGCGGCCGCTGCGATTCTCGAGGAAGTCCAGAAGAGCGGCGCGAACGGCGCCGCCTGCCACGCGCAGATGTACACCATGGGAACGGTGCTGCGGCATTGCAGCGAGGCGCAGAAAAGGAAATACCTGCCGAAGATCGCCAAAGGCGAGCTGCGCCTGCAGGCCTTCGGCATCACCGAGCCCTCGGCCGGCACCGACACCGCGTCGATCCGCACGGCCGCGGTCAGGAAAGGCGACCGCTACGTCTTGAACGGCCAGAAAGTCTGGACTTCGCGCGCCGAGCACTCCGACATCATGCTGCTCCTCGCGCGCACCACGCCGCGCGAGCAGGTGCAAAAGAAGACCGAAGGCCTCTCTGTGTTCCTGATCGACATGAAGGCCGCGCTGAATAAGGGGTTGTCGATCCGCCCGATCCGCACCATGATCAACCACGCCACCACCGAGATTTTCATCGACAACCTGGAAGTGCCCGCGGAAAACTTGGTCGGCGAGGAAGGCAAGGGCTTTCGCTACATCCTCGACGGCATGAACGCCGAGCGCATCCTGATCGGAGCGGAGTGCATCGGCGACGCGAGATGGTTCCTCGCAAGGGCGACCGCCTACGCCAACGACCGCAGGGTGTTCGGCCGGCCGATCGGCCAGAACCAGGGCGTGCAGTTCCCCATCGCGCGCGCCTACATGGCGACCGAGGCCGCGGCGCTCATGGTCGAGCGCGCCGCCGCGCTCTACGACGCGGGCAAGCCCTGCGGCCCCGAATCCAACATGGCGAAGCAGCTCGCGGCGGAAGCCTCCTGGCAGGCGGGCGACATGTGCCTGCAGACCCACGGCGGGTTCGGCTTCGCCGAGGAGTACGACGTCGAGCGCAAATTCCGCGAGACTCGGCTCTACCAGATCGCGCCGATCTCGACCAATCTCGTGCTGTGCTACCTCGCCGAGCACGTGCTCGGCCTGCCGCGGTCCTACTAGGAGACTGGATCATGAAACACGCGTTGCGGGTGTTCGTTTTCGCGGCGGCCTTGGCTTCGGTCCCCGCCCTGGCGCAGGAGTATCCCAGCCGCGCGGTGCGGATGCTCGTGCCGAATGCGCCCGGCAGCTCGATCGACACCATGAGCCGCATCGTCGCGGCGAAACTGGGCGACGTTCTCGGCCAGCCCGTCTTCGTCGAGAACCGGGACGGCGCGGGCGGCCTGATCGGGGTGGAGGCCGGCAGGAACGCCAAGCCCGACGGCTACACGCTGATCTGCGCGTCCAACGGCTCCATGATCATCGCGCCGCTGCTGAAGAAAAACGTTCCCTACGACGCGGTCGGCGATTTCGCGCACATCGGAAGCTTCGCCGTGACGCCCAACGTGCTGATCGTCAACCCCGAGCTGCCGGTGAAGAACGTGAAGGAGTTCATCGAGTACGCAAAGGCGAACGCGGCGAAGATCAACATGTCCTCGGCGGGCGTGGGCTCGCAAAGCCACCTCTCCGGGGTGCTGCTCATGACGATGGCGGGCTTCGACTCGCTGCACGTTCCGCACAAGGGCGGCGGGCCCTCGGTCAACTCCGTCGTCGCCGGACAGACGCACTGGAGCATCACGCCGGCGCCCGCGGTGATGTCCTTCGTGAAGAACGGCAGGCTGCGTGCGGTCGGGCAGAGCCTGCCGCGGCGCTCGGAGACGCTCGGCGACATCCCCGCGGTGGCGGAGAGCGTACCCGGATACGACTACAGCGGCTGGGCGGGGCTGATTGCGCCCAAGGGCACGCCCCAGCCGATCCTCGACAGGCTGCATACTGCGCTCGGAAAGACGCTCGCCCTGCCCGAAGTGCGGGAAGGCCTCGCCAAGCAGGGAGCGGAGGTGTTCACGGGCTCCTCGGAGGATTTTCGCCGTTTCCTCGCACAGGACCAGGCGAACACGGTCAGGGTCATCAGGGCGGCGCAGCTGCAACCGGAGTAGGGCGCGCGCCAGGGGCCTTCAGCGCTTCACGCCCATCATTTTGTCGGGCAGCCAGGTGGCGATCTCGGGAAAGACGCACAGGATCACGATCGCGAGGAACATGCACAGCACGTAGGGGATCGTCCCCCACATGATGCGCGTGACCGGCACGTCCGGCGCGATCGAGCTGACGATGTAGATGTTCAGGCCCACCGGCGGGTGGATCAGGCCGATCTCCATGTTGATGGTGAGGATCACGCCGAACCATACCGGGTCGAACCCCGCCGCCGTGATGATGGGGTAGAGGATGGGCGCGGTCATCAGGATGATCGCCGCCGGCGGAATGAAAAAGCCGCAAACCAGCAGGAACAGGTTGATCATCCCCATCAGCACCCAGCGGTTGAAGTGCGCATCGGCGATCGCTTGCGCGAGCGTCTGGGTGAGGTAGAGCGAAGTGAGCATGTAGCCGAACAGCACCGCCGCCGCGATGATCATCAGGATCATCACCGACTCGCGCGTCGTGTCGCGCAGGATCAGCCACCACTGCCGCGGCTGCCACATCTTGTAGATCATCACGGCCAGCACCAGGCACAGCGCCGCGCCCACGCCCGCCGCTTCCGAGGGCGTCGCGATCCCGCCGTAGAGCACGTACATGACGCCGGCGATGATCGCGAGAAACGGCGCGATCTTCGGGATCGACTGGAACTTTTCCTTCCAGCTGTAGCGGAAATCGACCGCGTGCGAGCGGAACCCGCGCTTCCAGATGATGAACAGCGTCCACAGCATGAATAGAGCGGTGAGCATGATGCCCGGCATCACCCCGGCGAGGAACAGCCGCCCGATCGAGGTCTCGGTCGCGATCCCGTAGAGGATGAAGGTGATCGAGGGCGGGATCAGGATGCCTAGCGTGCCGCCCGCGCAGATCGATCCGGTCGCGACGTCGTCCGGATAGCCGCGCCGGCGCATCTCGGGGATGCCCATCTTGCCGATTGCGGCGCAGCACGCGGGCGATGACCCGGTCAGCGCCGCGAACAGCGCGCACGCTCCCAGGTTGGAGATCGCCAGGCCCCCCGGCAGCCGGTAGAGCCAGCGGTCGAGCGCCTCGTAGAGGTCCTTGCCCGCGGGCGAGGAGCCGATCGCCGCGCCCATCATCACGAACATCGGGATCGACACCAGCGTGAAGTCGTTCAAGCCCGCGTAGAAAGTCTCCGCGACGACGTGCAGCGCGCCGAACCCCTGGAAGATCATGATGAAGACGATCGAGATCGCGCCCAGGCCGAATGCGACCGGCGTGCCCGAAAGGAGCATTGCGAGCGTCACGACGAGCACCATCAGGCCCTGGGTGGTGGGGCTCACGCCTCACGCTCCTTCGTGATTCCAAAAGGCGGCTCGCGCCCGGCGGCGAGGTTGTAGATGTCGGCCACGTACTGCAGGGACAAGAGACCGAGTCCGATCGGCATCGAGGAATACGGGATCCACAGGCGCGCGCGCCACATGGTGTCGGACACCCAGCGGTGGTCCCAGGCCTCCTTCCAGAAATTGAAAGTGAGCACCGCTAGCGTCACGGCGAACGCAAGCGAAATCGCGGCGGCAAACAGCGCGAGCCAGAAGCGCGCACGCGGGCCGAGGTAGTGGGGCAGCACGTCGACGTTGACGTGGCCGCGCGTCATCAGCACGAACGGGCTGCCGACGAAAGTCGCCGCGATCAGGCAATAGGTGGTGAAGTCGGTCTGCCAGATGGTGTGCTGGTTGAGCGCGTAGCGCACGAACACCATGTGGCAGACCACGAGCACGCCGGACCCGATGAGCCCGGCCGCGACAAAGCCGCTCAGCTGCGACAGCCGCCTCACCCCGCGTACGAAGCGGTCCATGGCGCTCGGGCTCGGACTGGAAAACGATCGGCGGACGATACGAACCGTCCGCCGAAGGGCGGCCTTCCGGCTATTTGACGCTCAGCGCCGCGTCGATGAGCTGCCGGCCGTCGGGAACTTCCTTGGCGAACTCCGCGTACGAGCTTTCCCGGGCCACCTTCACCCACTGGTCGTATTCGGCCGCGGTCAGCGTGACCACCTCGACCTTGTTCGCCTTGAATACCTTGACCATCTCGTCGTCCAGTCCCTTGGCCTCCCTGGCGAAATACGCCTCGGACTTCTTGCCCGCCTTGAGGAGCGCGCCCTGCTGGCTCTTGTTCAGGCGGCTGAAGCTTTTCTTCGACATCAGCACCGGCTCGTACATGAACCACAGGGCGTTTTCCCCCGGCGCGGTGAGGCATTTCACCTGCTCGTAGATGCGGAACGAAACGAAGCTGCCCGAGCTCGTGTCGGTCGCATCGGCAACGCCGGTCTGCAGGGCGTTGTAGACCTCGTTCGACGGTATCGAGACGATCGAGGCGCCCGCGGACTGCCACATCGCGGCGAAAGTCGGCCCGGCCGAGCGCACTTTCAGGCCCTTGATGTCATCGGGGGTGCGGATGCAGGTTTTTTTCGATGCGATCGCGCCGGCGAGCCATGCATCCGAAAGCACGATGACTCCGGCCTTGTCGATCTTGGCCTTGATCTCCTGCATGAACGCGGAGCCGTTGATGCGCGCCGCGCGCTCGTGGCTGCGCACCAGCGCCGGCATCAGCGTTGCGCCGAATGCGCGCACCTTGCCGCTCGCGTAGTCGAGCGGGAACGAGGAGATGTCCAGCTGCCCGTTCACCAGCGCGTTCCACTGCTCGTTCGGTTTGAACAGCGACGCGCCCGGATACACCTGCACGTCGAGCTCGACGCCCGCCGCCTTGGCGTCGCGCGCGATGATCTGCACCATCTCGTCGCGCACGTCTCCCTTGCCGCCGGGAAACTGGTGCGACGCGCGCAGCACCGTCGGCGCCGCAAAGGCCGGGCCGGCGATCAAAGCGCCCGCGAGCGCCGCCGCGATGCCGCACCGCTTGAAATTCTTCATGGATGCCTCCTCCAGCCGGTCACTCGCCTATCCGCGAGCGGATTTCCGCGGCGACTCTCAGTTCGCTTTTCACGCCCGTAACCCCGTGAACCGAAGTGACGACGCGGGTGGCATTTTGCCACTCCTCGCGCGTATCGACGATCCCGCGCAGGCGCACCCTGCCCCCCGCCGAGTCGACGCCAAAACTGAGAGCCCGCGTGAACGGGTCGGCGCGCAGGGCCGCCTTGATGCTCGCCTGCAGCGCGAGATCGGCAAGCGCGCCGTGGGACTCCTCGGTTTCAACGAAGTCGGGTTTCCTGGACAGATGGATGATTTCCTCGGCGCACTGCTCGACGCTCATGCGCTCGGTGTTGAGCGACAGGTCGTAGCCTTCCGGATCCTGCCACTCGATGTCGAAGTGACGCCTGGCGATCGCGCCCTGCGCCTCGTCGCTGTTGCGAATCTCGGCGGCGACCGCGTCGCGGTCGCTCGTGTCGAGCCGCTCCATCATGCGCTTCACGCGCAGCTCGAAAGGCGCGCAAATGCGCACGCAGATCGCGTGCTTCACCGGCCGCAGCAGGTGGGCGGCGCCCCAGCCGCGCATCACCGCGCCTTTGCTCGCAACCTGCAGCATCTCGTCGGCGGTAAAGATGGAAAGGCTGGTCTTGTCGGCGGTGAGCCGCTCGAACAGGTTGGCCTTTCCGCCCAGCAGCCGGATGACGTGGCTCTTTCTCAAGCGCATCTTGTCGGCGAGGTTGTTGATCATTTCGTGGTAGACCACCGGCACCCCGAGCTCGGATTCGAGGATGCGGGCGACATCCATCCCGAGGGACCCCATTTCGCGCGTCATTGCGACCAACGGCATAGAACCTCCCTTGTCTGCTTGTTCGAGCCTGACAGTGTAGCAGACGCTGACCCCGGGGCACCGCGTGACCCAGGTCAGTTCCCGGACCGTCCGCAAACGCCCCTGATTCCGCGGAGTTTATGGCCCGCTATTTGCGTTCGCCCTCGAGCAGCAGCGCGATCAGCGATGCCAGCTCCTTTTCCTTCCTGGCGAAAAAGTGGTCGGTCGCGAACACCATGGCCTGGCTCGAGCCGCGCATGCGCTTGAGCAGCGCGGCGCGCTTCGGCGCGCCTTGCACCACGGGGCCGAGATCGTTTTCCGCGTAGACGTCGAAGACCGGAAACTTGATGCGCTTGATCGCCGCGAACTCCCCGCTCGAGATGGAAAGCGAGATCCACCCCGCGAGCGGAACCTGCGGGTGCGCAGCGACATAGTGGTTCGCCATGCGCGAGCCCATGCTGTGCGAGACGAGCACGATCCTGTCGTAATGCTTGCGGCGCAGGTGGGTCATCGCCGCGGCGAAGCGCGCGTCGGCTTCCCAGAAGAGCACCGGGTAGCGCGCCGCGGGCGCGTCCGCGGCGAGGACCGGCATCTGGATCGAAAGCGTGGTGTAGCCCGCGTCGGCGAGGCGCGTGCGCAGCTCGCCGATCAGGCCGTGGTCGGGATGAACGCCCTGGCCGTGCGCGAGGATGATCGCGCCCTTCGCGTTCTTCGCCTCGGTGTAGATGCCGAGGAATTTCTCGGTCCGCGGCGCCTCGAGCCATACCGGCTCGCCTGCGACGAGCTGCGGCACGATCTCGCCGGCCCAGCGCTTCTCGCGCGCGTAATCGGAGGGCTGCTGCTGTGCGGCGGCGAGGAGCGGCGCGCACATCGCGGCGGCGCAGATCGTTTTCCACCGAAAAGATCGCATTCCGTGCTCCCGGGTTCCTGCCGCAATTGTAGCGTCCCGGGAGCCGCTACGGCGCTTTCGGATAAAATACCGCGTCTCCAACGGCCTAAAACTCATGGCGGGACCGCTTTCGCGCATCCGCGTCCTCGATCTCTCGCGCGTTCTCGCCGGGCCCTGGGCGGGGCAGAACCTCGCCGATCTCGGCGCCGAAGTCATCAAGGTCGAGCGTCCGGGCTCGGGCGACGATTCGCGCGCTTTCGGTCCGCCCTGGGTGAAGGACAAGGAGGGGCGCGACACCGGGGACTCGGCCTATTACACCTCGGCCAACCGCGGCAAGAAATCGGTCACGGTCAACATCGGGAAGCCCGAAGGCCAGAAGCTCGTGCGCGAGCTCGCCAGGATTTCCGACGTGCTCATAGAGAATTACAAGTTCGGCGATCTCGCGCGCTACGGCCTCTCCTACGACGACCTCGCGAAAATCAACCCGCGCCTCATCTACTGCTCGGTCACGGGCTTCGGCCAGACCGGCCCGTATCGCGAGCGCCCCGGCTACGACTTCATGATCCAGGGCATGGGCGGCATGATGAGCGTCACCGGCGAGCCGGACGATGCGCCGGGCGGCGGGCCGCAGCGCGCCGGCGTCCCCGTCGCCGACATCATCACCGGCATGTACGCGTCGATCGCGATCTGCGCCGCGCTCGCGCACCGCGCGCAGAGCGGAGTCGGGCAGCATCTCGATCTCGCGCTCCTCGACTCGCAGATCGCGCTTCTCGCCTACCAGAACACGAACTATTTTTCCACCGGCAGGGCGCCCGAGCGGATCGGCAACCTGCACCCGAACATCGCCCCGTATCAGCCGTTCCGCACCAAGGACGGCAGCGTCATTCTCGCCTGCGGCAACGACAACCTCTACCGCAAGTTCTGCGAGGCGGCGGGCCGGCCCGAACTCGCAGACGACCCGCGCTTTGCGACCAATGGCAGGCGCGTAGAGAACCGCGCGGAGCTGACGCGGCTGCTCGCGCAAGTGTTCGCGCAGCGCACCACGCGCGAATGGGTCGAGCTGCTGGACGCGGCGGGCGTCGCGAACGGGCCGATCAACGACGTCGCCCAGGTCTTCCAGGAACCGCAGGTAAAGGCGCGCGGGCTGAAAATCGAGCTCGAGCATGCGGTCGCCGGGAAGCTCCCGCTCGTGGCGAGCCCGATGCGCTTTTCGGGGACGCCGCTCGAGCACAGGCTCGCGCCGCCCGTGCTGGGGCAGCACACCGAGGAGATCCTGCGCGAGGTGCTGCGCTTGAGCGACGGCGAGATCGCCAGGCTGCGCGCCGATGGCGTAATCTAGGGCGCATGAGACGACTCGCCGCGATCTTTCTCGCCTCGCTCGCCGCCTTGTGGCCGGCGCTGGCCGCCGCGCAGCACGGCGCCAAGCCGGAAATCAACTCGCCTTTCCTCGTCAACCCCGACGTCGCGCGCTGGAAGAAGGGTTTCGAGAACGAGGACCGCGAGGTCTACCGGAAGCGCAACGAGATACTCGCTGCGACCGGCGTGAAGCCGGGGATGGCGGTCGCCGACGTCGGCGCCGGCACCGGGCTCTTCACCATGCTCTTCGCCCAGGCGGTAAGCCCTGGCGGGCGCGTCTACGCGGTGGACATCTCGCGGGCCTTCATCGAGCACATCGGCGAGCGCGCCAAGGCGGAAGGGCTGGACAACGTCACGACAATCCTCACGAAGGGCACCGAGACCGAGCTGCCCGAGGCCTCGGTCGACCTCGTGTACACCTGCGACACTTACCACCACTTCGAGCATCCGGGCGAGACCCTGCAGTCGCTCCGCAAGGCGCTCAAGCCCGGCGGGCGCATGGTGGTGATCGACTTCGAGAAGATCCCGGGGCAGACGCACCAGCAGCGCATCGACCACACCCGCGCGGACAAGCACACCGCGATCAGGGAGATCGAGGCCGCGGGATTCCGCTTCGTCGAGGAAAAGAAGCTGATGCGCGAGAACTATTTCGTCGTGTTCCAGCGGCCTTAGACCCGCGTCACAGGAAGGTGATCAGCATCCGCGTCGCCATCGCGTAGAAGAGCACCGCGAAGATCCGCTTGAGCCACAGCGTCGGCAGGCGGTGCGCGGCCGCCGCGCCGAGCGGCGCCACCAGCATGCTCGTCACCACGATGCCGCCGAGCGCAGGGAGAAACACGAAACCGACGCTATGGGGCGGCAGGCCCGTTTCGCGCAGGCCGGTGGCCACGAATCCGATCGTGCCCGAGAGCGCGATCGGAAAGCCGATCACCGCCGCCGTGCCGATCGCCTGGAGCATCGGAACGTTGCACCAGAGCATGAAGGGCACGGTCATGAACGCCCCGCCGATCGCCGCGAACGCGGAGAGCGCGCTCACCAGGAACCCGAAGACGGACATTCCCGCGAAGCCGGGCGGCGCTCGCGAAGGCCTGGGATTGCGGTTGAGCAGGAGATTGGTCGCGGCGATGCAGATGACCGCGGTGAAGAGCGCCGCGAAAACGAGCGGGGGAATGAAGCTCGCGATCCACGAGCCGACCAGGCCGCCGGCCAGGATTCCCGGCGTGACGTTCCTCGCGATGTCCCAGCGGATCGCGCCGCGCGCCGCGTGCGCGCGCACGCTCGCCACCGAGGTGAACAGGATCGTCGCCATCGCCGTGCCCACGGCGAGATGCAGGATATGGGTCTTCGGCAGGCCCTGCGCCTCGAACAGCCAGACCAGGAGCGGCACCATGATCGCCCCGCCGCCGATGCCGAGCATTCCGGCGAAGAAACCGACGACCGCTCCGATGGCGGCATAGCCGAGCCACCACTCCACCGATCAGACCCTGTCCGCCAGCCAGGCGCGCACTTGCATCTTCTCGGCCGTGCTCATGTGCAGCCCGCACTTGGTGCGCCGCCACAGCACGTCCTCGGCATCGCGCGCCCATTCGTTCCTGACGAGGTATTCGAGCTCGCGCTCGTAGAGACCGCCGCCGAAGTTGCGGCCGAGCCCGCGCTCCTCGTGCGCGTCCCCGATGATTTCCTCGGCGAGCGCCCCGTGCCGGCGCAGCACGCGCGTGAGCCAGAGCTTCGGCAGGCGCGGATGCCGCCTGCGGTAATCGAGGAGCAGGCCCCGAAAGCTCCGTCCGCCGAGATTCCCGCCGGGGAGGGGCTCGGTGTGCGTCCAGGCGCGCCTGCCGGGAAAACGCCCGGAGAGTTTTTCCATCGCCTGCTCGGCGAGCCTGCGATAGGTGGTGATCTTGCCGCCGAACACCGAAAGGAGCGGCGCCGCGTTCGGCTCCGCTCCCGTGTCGAGCAGCAGGTGGTAATCGCGCGTCACCGCCGATGGATTCTCGCTGCCGTCGTCGTAGAGCGGGCGCACGCCCGAATAGCTCCACACCACCATGCCGGGCGTGAGCGGCTTCTGCGCGTAGCGGCTCGCCGCCTCGCACAGGTAGTCGATCTCCTTGCGCGAGATCCGCGCCCGATAGTCGTCGCGCGTGACCGGCACGTCGGTCGTGCCGACGAGCGTGAACTGCCGCTCGTAGGGAATCATGAAGATCACGCGCCGGTCCGGGTTCTGCAGGATGAAGGCGTGGCTTTCCTCGTGGATGCGCGGCACGACGATGTGGCTGCCCTTCACCAGGCGCACCGTCGCGGAAAGCCTGATCTTGAGCGCCTCGTCGAGCACCTGCCTCACCCAGGGCCCGGCGGCGTTCACGATCGCGCTCGCGCGCACCGTACGGCCGCTCCCGTCGCCGTTCAGGGTCGCGGCCCACTCTGCGCCCTCGCGCCGCGCCGACACCAGCCGGGTGCGGGTCAGGATGGTCGCGCCGTGCGCCGCCGCCGAGCGTGCGTTGAGCACCACCAGGCGCGCGTCGTCGACCCAGCAATCGTAATAGACGAAGCCGCGCTCGAAGCCCGGTTTCAGGCCCGCCCCGTAGCCGTCGGAGGCGAGCCGGACGCTCTTCGACATCGGCAGCGAGCTCCTCGCTCCGAAGCCGAGCATGCTGTGACCGAGATGGTCGTAGAGAAACAGGCCGGCGCGGATCATCCATGCGGGCCGCAGGTGCGATTCGTGCGGCAGCACGAACTGGAGCGGCCAGACGATGTGCGGGGCGATCTTGAGCAGCGTTTCGCGCTCCGCGAGCGCCTCGGCGACGAGGCGGAACTCGAAATACTCCAGGTAGCGAAGCCCGCCGTGGATGAGCTTGGTGGAGGCCGACGAGGTCGCCGAGGCGAGATCGCTTTGCTCGACCAGCAGCACCTTCAGGCCGCGCCCTGCCGCATCGCGCGCGATGCCCGCGCCGTTGATGCCGCCGCCTATGATCAGGAGATCGTAATGCTCGGTGTCCACGCTGGAGTGGATTCTAT
>WNGB01007356.1_pt1 | contig 18225 bp, 14 predicted proteins | sample 5400681 | NCBI WGS metagenome assembly WNGB01 (sample SAMN13153367, study PRJNA577476) | soil metagenome | isolation source: 115 cm soil or saprolite under grassland replicate 2 | place: USA:California | collected 2016-06-15 | reverse complement strand
TGGATGTGGGATGACCTCCGGCTACTCATCCCGCCTGGCAACGACCCGTACGCGATCCTCGACGGCGTCCAGAAACTGGTGGAGCGCGAGACTGCCGCGAACACCAGGGCTGCCGAGCAGGAGTGGAGCGCGAGCTCCGGTTATCGCGTGAAGACCTTCTCAGCGGTCCCGAGCTTCACTGTGGTTCCAACCGCCAGCGGCGTCGAGATCCACGTCCGGTACGTCACCCGCGCACCCGAGCGCAACGAAGCGCGCCGCCGGCTCTATCACGAGGTAGTGGCGCTGCTGCACGGCAAGCACAGCGAGGGGGCGGACGCGGCGTAATGTGGTGGTGTCGTGGGCTTGATCTATGTTCGGAGTTCAGCGACAGCTGCTCAGTCGGACGCCCCGCGCTTGACGCCGCCTCGTTGACCCTGGCCGCGCTGGGTCGAAGGCGGGCTGACAAGGCGCGAGGTCCTCGCGCGGCCCCCGTCGGCGCAGACGTTAACAACTCGGATCGGGAGCGCTCCTCTTGTTGACGCTTCCGTGGCGCTGTGCGCACGGAAGCCCTCTCGCCCACCGGCGAGAGCACCCTGTTGACGCCCCAGGTGCGCATAAACCTTCTAGCGCGTAGCCAAGCGGACGCTTCGACGAGGCGGCGGAGGTCTCCGGACTTCCGTCGCCTTGCCCATTTCGGACCCCGGCACCTGTACCTGGACGACCGACCACGGAGGTGCTCGCTTCGCGCAGCCGTCCACACACCGGCACATGAGGAGGCGCGGCGCCGGCGCGCCGAGCTTGCGTGGTAGGCTCGGCTCCTTCGCGGATGGCCTCCTCCATCGTCGAGAAATACGAGCGGATCCTCGCGGCCGACCCCCGCTCGCGGATCTTCGTCGAGCTCGCGAAGGCGCTCGTGGATCGGGGCGAGCACGCCCGCGCCGTCGAGGTCTGCCAGCGCGGGCTCGAGCACCACCCGGGCTCTATCCTGGCGCGGGTGACCTGGGGCCGCGCGCTCCTCCTGGCTGGCGACGTCAAGGGCGCGATGGACCAGTTCGAGATCGCGATCGCGCTCGAGCCGGCGAGCCCGTATGCCTTCAACCACGTCGGCGAGGCGCTCCTTGCAAAGGGCCTCCACCGCGAGGCGCTCCCGGTGCTCGCCCGTGCCGCGGAGCTGCAGCCGGGGGATCCGCGCGTGCGGGCGCTCCTCGAGGACGCGAAGCAGCACGCGAAGGAGCACGCCGCAGGCGCGGAGGACCCCGATCGGAAGGCCGTCGAGGACGATGACTGGGAGGCCAGGACCGAGCGGTACCGGCTGGCCGCCGCGGGAAAGGCGTCCCTCGCGTCCACGTCCGCGCTGTCCGCTCACCCTGAGCGTAGCGCCGCCGCAGGCGGCGCGGAGTCGAAGGGGACCCCGGGCGAGACCCCGGCCGACGGCGCGACCCCGTCTGCGAACGGAGCCACGCTTCCGCCGCCGCTCCCGCCCGCGGCGCCGACCCTGGCGCCGCCCGCTCCGAAGTCGGTCCTCCACATGATCCCCGGCGAGAGCACGCGGGAGGTGATCGGGCCGTCGCTCGCGTCGCGCCTCAACATCCCCGCGGCGCACGGCGCCTGGCCGCCGCCCGCCGCTCCGACCGATCACGCCGCGGTGGAGCGGGCCGCCGCGCAGTACGAGCGCGAGCTGCGCGACAAGCTCCTCGCCGCGCCCGAACCGCCCCCCTCGTTCCTGCACCGCCATCGCCGGCGCGTGCTCGCCGGGGCGATCGTGCTCGCCCTCGGGGCCGCCGGCGCCGTCTACCTCGTCGTCTCCGCCCGGAACACCGCGATCCTCGCCGCGAGCGCCGCCGTGCGCGCCCGCGCCGGGCTCGCGCGCGACACGCTCGCCTCGCTCACCGAGGCACACCGTCTCCTCGCCATCGCGCGGGGCCGAACGACCGACCCGGAGGTCGCCTCGCTCGCCGCACAGGTCGCCGCGGTGCTCGCCGTCGAGCACGACGACGACCAGGCCCGTCGGGAAGCGCTCGCGCTCGTCGAGTCGGGCACCGCCGGCGACGGCGCGATCGCGGCAACCTGGCTCATCGCATCGACGCCGGAGAAGCGCGCCGCCGCAGAGGCGGCGGTGCTCGCCACCCCCCCCTCGTCGGCGCCGCTCCTGCAGGCGCTCGCCGGACGGATCCTCGTCGCGCACGGCGAGCGCGAGGGAGGCCGCGGACGGCTCGAGCTCGCCGCCCGGGCGAATCCGCCCCTCCTGCGCGCGCTCTCCGATCTCGGCGACCTCGCGCTCGCGGGCGGCGATCCCGAGGGCGCGATCGCGTACTACGGCGCGGCGCCGCCGCCGAAGGACGTGCGGATCCGCTTCGAGATCGCCCGCGCCCGCGTGGTCGCCGCGCTCGGGGAGCCCGGCCCGGCCGCGGCCCGGCTCGCGCGAGCGGCCGAGGTGTCGGGCGAGAGCGCCCGGATCGCGGCGACGGTCGCGGAGATCCAGCTTCAGGCCCGCGCCTGGGACAAGGCGGAGGCGGCGGCGGCCCGCGCCGTGGCGCGCGAGCCGCGCGAACCCGATCACCGGGTCCTCCTCGCCCGCGCCCGCATCGGCCGCGGACGCTTCGTCGAGGCGCTCGCGGCCACGGACGGCGCGGACGGCCGGGCGATCCACGTCCAGCGCGCCATCGCCCGTTACCGGCTGGGCCAGTGGACCGGGGCACGCGCCGAGCTCGAGAAGACCGGCCACGACGGCAAGCTCCCGGCGGAGGCGGCGGTCTGGTACGCGCTCGTGGACGTCGCCTCCGGCAAGGCGGACCGCGCGCTGCACTTGCTCGAGAAGCTCACCGAGGCGAAGGCGCCGCCGCCGCTCGCGCACGTCGCGCTCGGCCGTGCCCTCGAGACGCTCGGGCGCCTTCCCGCCGCGGAGGCAGCGTACCGCGCCGCGGCGGAGCGCGAGCCGCTCGCGCCGGAGGGGTACGCTGCGCTCGGCCGGGTGCTGCTCGACGAGGGGCGGGCGCGCGACGCGATCGCGCCGCTCGAGCGCGCCGTGAAGCTCGACGCCTCCGAGCTCGCCGCGCGCCGCACGCTCGGCGAGGCGCGCCTCGCGGCGGGGCAGCCCTCCGCCGCGCGGGCAGATCTCGACGTCGTCCTGCTCGCCGCGCCGAAGGACGCGGCCGCGCTCCGGCTCCTCTCGTCGGCGTGGCTGGCCGAGGGGCAGGCGAACGAGGCGCGCCGCGCAGCGGACCGCGCGCTCGCCGTGGCGCCGCGAGATCCCGCGGTCCTGCTCGCCGCGGCACGGGCCGCGCTCGGCACCGGCGACGGCGTTGCGGCGAGGAAGCTCGCGGGGCGGGCGGTGAAGGCCGGCGCGAGCGGCCCCGAGCGCGACGAGGCGAAGCGGCTCGCGGCGGGGCAGCTACCCAGGAAACCCCAGACGTCAACGGCACCCGAGCCGCGAGGCCCGGGCGCGAGCTCTCTGCGCTGACGAGAAGCTCGCGACGTCGGAGGCCCGCGCGTACGCCGCGCACGCCTCCGCGACGTGTCCGCGGCGCTCGTGCACGGCTCCGAGCGCCAACCACGGCAACGCCTCCGCTGGCGCGACCTGCGCTGCGGCGGCATAGGCCTGCGCGGCCGCCGCGAGATCATGGCGCGTCTCGAGGATCTCACCCAGGACGACGTGCCCCCGGGCGGCGCCATCGCGAGCGATCGCGTCCCGCGCAATGGTCTCGGCCTGATCGACGCGCCCCGAGCTGAGCTCGATCTTCGCGAGGACCGCCAGGGTATCGCCCTCCGCAGGCGCGCGCTCGAGACCGCGAAGGATTCGCGCGCGTGCCTCGTCCATCCGACCGAGCGTCATGAGGCCCAGCGCGAGGAACCGGAGCGCCACCTGCTCCTGCGCGGGAACCCCCAGCTCCACGGCCCGGTCGCATGCCCGAACCGCCTCCTCCGTGCGACCGTCGATGAGAAGCGCGCGGCACAGGTTCGCGTGCGGCCGTCCCTTGGCGGGTGACTTGGCGGCGGCGTCGCCCCACAGCGCAGCCGCGCTGCGCCAGACGTCGTTCCGGAAGAGAGTTGCTCCCCCGAGGGCGACGACGATGGCGGCGGCGGAAACGAGAGCGGCACCTCGCAAGCGCACCGACGTCATCCGGTCGATCACGGCGCCTGCCGCCGCCGCCGCGGCGATCGCGACGCCGAGTGCAGGGAGATACACCCGATGTTCCGCAAGGGGATCCGCGAGCGGGACGAGGACGGTCGGGGAGAGTCCGACCAGGAAGAACACGAATCCGAACGCTGCGGCTCGTCCAGCGGCGGCCCCGGCACCGTCGCTTCTGCGGCGCGCCCCCACGAGCGCCACCGCTCCGAGCGACGCCAGCAGCGCCGCGCCCGCCAAGACTGCCGGATCGAGGATGCTCGCGCTCGGACGGAAGTCCCAGTCGACGGTCTGCCCCGCCGGCCAAGCGAGCAGCGACAGGTATCGTGGAATCGCGCGGAGCTCCGTCGCGACGTACAGCGGCCAGGGCGCGCCGGGCACGTCGAACCCGGCGGAGGTGCTCCCGCGGACATCGACGAGCGCCCGCATCGCTTCGGTCGCGGACAGAGCGATCAGCGGGAGCGCCGCCGGAAGCCTGCGCACGAGGCGCGTCGATAATGGGACCTCGCGCTCTTCCGCGGACGGGAGCGCAGCGGCCAGGCCGAGCCATAGCGCCGGCAGCGCGGCCGCCGTCGGCTTCGCGGCGAGACCGAGCGCAAGCGCTGCGACTGCACCAGCGGCGAGCAACAGCTTGTGACCCCGCGTGCGCGCCTCGTCCCATCGCAGCAGCACGAGGAGACCCGTGAGCGAGAGGACGGCGCTCAGCACCTCCGCGCGCTGGGAGATGTAGCTCACCGCCTCGGTCTGGATCGGGTGGAGGGCGAAGACCGCAACCGCGCCCAGCGCGGCTGCGTCCGGCGCGGGTATGCCCGCGCGGAACATGACATGCCTTGCAAGGCGCCATCCCAGGACGACCGCGATGAGATGAAGCGCGCCGCTCGTCGCGTGCCATCCGCGCACGTCGAAGCCGAAAACCGCGTGATCGAGCGCAAACGTGAACGCCGTCAGCGGCCGCGGGAGGTCGAGCCAGGTGCGCGGGTGCAGGAAGACGCCAAGGTCTCGGACCCAGGCGCTCTCCAGGATGAGACCGTCATCGAGCTCGAAGGTTCCGTCCAGCGCCCGGAAATAGACCGCGATCGTCGCCAGCAGGATCGCGGCAAGGACCGCCGTCTGGGCGCGGAGCTTCACGCTCGAACCCTACTACGGTCCTCCTCCACGACGGCGAGACGGTGGAGGTGCTCATCCGGTTCGAGGCGTTCCGCGGCCTCTACGTCATGCACTGCCACAAGCTCGAGCACGAGGACATGGGCATGATGGCGAACTTCGTCGTCGTGTGACCCGGGGGCGGCTGCGGGCCTGCCCCCGCGGCCGCTGCCCCTGTCGGTCGTGAGCGCCGCGGCTTACCGAGAGCTGCGCTCGGAAGAAGCTCGAAGGCGCGTCAGGAACCGGCCGAGATACAGGCGGGCCTTCGCCCATCCAGGATCGAGTCGGATCGCCTCGAGGTATTCGCGCATCGCATCGTCGAGCTCGCCCTTCCCTTCGTAGGAGAGGGCGATGTTGACGTGGGCTGCCGCGAGCGAAGGATCGAGCCGGATGGCCTCGCGGTGCTCCCGGATCGCATCGTCGAGTCGGCCTTTCGCGCGATAGGCGAGCCCGAGGTTGTCGTGGAGCTCCGCGAGGCCGACGTTGCTGCGGACCTCCTTCGGCCCCGCCTCGAGCCGGATTGCCTCCCGGAATTCTCGGATCGCATCGTCGAGCTGTCCCTTCGCCTGGTGCGTGAGCGCGAGGTTGTTGTGGGGGCCCGACTTCCGCGGGCTCTTCGCGACGACGTCGCTCCACAGCGTGAGCTCGTCCTTCCAGACGAGGTTCCGCGCGTAGGTGGCAACGCCGAGCGGGCCGGCCGTGATCAGAAGCGCCGCGGCTGCCTGGAGCGGGAGCGAAACGGGCAAGTGGAGGCGCTCGACGATCCACAGCAGCGCCGTGCCCAGGGCAATGCCCGCGCCCGCGGCGGGAAGATAGACCCGGTGCTCGAAGATGACGTCCCTGATCGGGACGATCGAAGACTCGACCGACAGCGTCACGAAGAACCACGCGATCCCGAAGAAGACGAGCATCCCCGCGGCGCGGTTCGCCCTCGAACACCGAACGAGGAGCAGCACGGCCGACGCGCCGATCGCGACGAGGATCGCGAGCGCGAGGAGCACGTCCGGCTCTGCCAGGGAATGCGAGAGGGGAAAGTCGTAGTCGAGGTTCTGCCGGAACGGAAGCAGGAGCAACCGAAGGTAGGTCACCACCACGCGCGACTGCGTGAGGAGGTACACCGACCGCGAGATCTCCTGGGTCTCGGCGGGAAAGCGACTCGCGCCGCCGAGCACGTCGGCGAGGCTCTGCCCGTGCGTGGCGAGGCCGGCGGGGACGAGCAGCGCCGTCGCCGCGAGAGGCGCGAGCAGGAGCAGCCGCTTCCGCGATCGGAAGAACAGCAGCTCGTAACCCACCGCCACGATCGGCAGCGTGAAGCTGATCTCCTTCGTCTTCATGGCCGCGGCCGCCGCAACGACCGAGAGGCTGTAAAGACAGGCCGCGCGCGCCCTTGACGGGCGTTCCGCTTCGAGCGAGAGCCTCCCACGCGCGTGGAGCGCCAGCGAGAGCAGGTAGAAGAGCGTCGCGAGCGACGTGACCCGCTGGACGATGTAGGTGACCGCCTGGGTCGCGACCGGATGCAGCGCGAAGAGGAGCCCGGCGGTCACGGGCAGAAACCTGCGCAGGAGCTGGCCCGCTTCGGCGCGCCGCATCGCGGGGGTTCGAAGCGTGATCGCGGCGAGCCAGGCGACGAGGAGCCCGTTGCAGACGTGAACGAGGACGTTCACGGCGTGATAGCCGAACACCTCCAGCCCGCCGAGCCTGTAGTTGAGCGCGAAGGATAGAACCCCGAGCCAGCGGCTGCCCGACGGCGGCCACTGGTGGCTCAGGTCGCGGATGCCCTCGTTCTCGACGATGCTCCCCATGTCGTCGAAGTGGAACGACGCATCGAAGCTGTTCGAGTAGACGAGAACCGTCGCCGTCGCGATGACGAGGATCGCGACCAAGGGATCGCGCCAACTGGCCGAAGCGGGCTCGACCTCTGTCGGTCTGGAGTCAGTGACCGTATCGATCCGGAATCTCGACCACGGGGCAGCTGCTGCCATCGAGGATCGTGCGGGAGTTCGGTGGCGGAGGACTCACGGCAAGAGTGGTTATCGAACATTTTGCGGAAGCTCAAGGAGCGCAGGCGCCTCCTTCACCTCCGCCATCTCCCCGCCTCGACGAACGAGTAGTACCCGCTCGCCGCGACGATGACGTGGTCGCGGGCGAGGATCCCGACGAGCTCGGCGGCGGCGCGGAGGCGATCGGTGAGGTCGACGTCGTCCGCGCTCGGGGTGGGGTCGGAGGAGCAGCAGCAGCCCGGGATCGGCCCGGCGAGGGCGGCGGCGATCGCTGCCGCGTTCGAGACTCGGGCGACGCGGAAGATGGTCGCCGCCGAAAAGGGGCGCGAGCGGATTCTGGACCTGCGCGCGTGTTCGAGCTGATGAGGCCCATCGCGCACGCGGAGCGCGAGGAGTTCGACACCGTGCTCCTCGACATGCCACACGAGCAGCGGGGACCCGAGTCCGAGCGCCGACGATGCCGACCTCACCGATCGGCTGCGGGCCGGCGCGGGACCTCGGCGCGCTCGCCGCGTTCCTGCTCACCGGCCAGTCGTCGCGGCGGAAGGACAGGACCAGGTGGGCGCGCCGCGCCCGCGCTCGCCGCCGCCCCCCGCGCAGGCGGCGGCGCGTCCGCAGTCCGGCCAGCCCGCTTCGGCAGCCCGGCCATCTATCAAGACGGCGCCCGCTGCGATCGAGGTCGCGTCCGGCGCGCGGAGCGATGCCGCGGCGAAGCAGCCCTCGACGCCACTGGCGAACGCGAAGCCCACCCGCTCGCCCGCCGATCTCTCGGTCGCGCCGCTCGAAATCGCGCCGCCCATCCGCGGGATCGAGACCGAGTCATTGCCGCCGGCGGGAGCGGGCGCTCCTGGATGCGGCCCGCGCCCTACGGCTCGGCGCTCCTCGTCGGCGTCTTCATCGGCCTCGCCATCCACCAGGGTCTCGCGGCGCGGCGGACCTCCGCCGACGCCGACAGGATGGTCGGACCGGACAGCGTCCTCGCGCCCGGCTCGGACCGACCCGACACAACGAGCTGAGGAACGAGGCCCGCTCTGCGACGCGCAACGCGTATCTCTGCGGGCGGCACCGCGGTGGTGTTCGCCGCGACCGCGGGAGTGCTGGGCTGGCTGCGAGCCGCCGCCTGCGAGCCCGCCCTGGCGCTCTGCTTTTCATTCTGCGGAATGCATCGGAGGCGATTACGCGCCGGCGGCTCGAAAGGCTAGGCGGCAGCCAGCCCTTTGGCGCCTTCGTGGCTCGATACGATCGACGCGCCTCTCCGTTCTCCCGGAAGCCCCGCTTGTAACGGCTCGCCTACACCTCTACAGTCAGCTCTCGTTCTTGCGGCGCCGGTGGAGTGGTTCACTGCGGCATGGCCACCAAGCGCCTGTTCAGGAACGGAGACGAACGCTTGAGTCGCCCGCCCGCGTCCACTCCGCAGTCGAGGCTCTCGGTGCCCGGCTGGGCGTGGAGCCTCACCAAGGGGCTGGCGCAACCACTTGGCCAACGTGGTCGCCTCGCGCTCGCGGCAGCGCTCGCGATTGTGGCACTCGTCGCCGGGCTAACGGGGTTGCGCGACCCGGATACATTCCACCTGCTCGCGGTGGGCCGCGACATCGTTCGGCACCGCGGGTTCCCGACAGAAGACCCGTTCCTCTACCCGCTCGCAGGGATGCCCGCGGGCGCGTCGGCCTCGTGGCTCTCCGCGGTTGCCATCTACCTGTCGCACGTAGCGCTCGGCGAGTCGGGTCCTGTGTTGCTCGCGGGGTTCTTGCTTGGCGCCCTGCTGCTCGTGCTCGCTCTCGACGCGGTCGATGCGAAAGCCACGGCGATCGAGGCGCTCGCGGCGCTCGTGCCGCTTCTCCTCGCGCTCTGGGTGCTGAGGTGGCGCTCGGTCGCGCGTCCGGAGATGTTCGCGAACGTGCTCCTGGCAATTACCCTGTTCGTGCTGCGGCGTCACTACGAGGGGAAGGCCACGCCGCTCCTGTGGCTCCTTCCGCTGCTCGCGGCAGTGTGGTCGAACTTGCACCAATCGGCGGTGGCTGGGATCGGGGTCGTGCTGGTGTACGGCGCGGTGGGGGCCGCCCAGTTGCTGATGGCGAAGCTCGCGGAGTGGAGACGCGAATGGGCACCCGAGACCAAGACGGTCCGGCTGGCCGTTGCGACTGCGGGCCTGATGATCGGGGCGAGCCTCTTGAATCCGTCGATGACGACATCGATCACGACCGCCTTAGCGTTCGTCGGCAACCAGATCGGGCTCCACCTCCCGGCCGCCGAGCCGCTCACGCGGGTGCTTCCGTTCATGAAGGTGGGAGTGGAGGAACTCAGGCCGCTCTCGGCGATGGATTGGGTCGGACCCTTCGGGATCCTCGTCGTGCTGACGGCGGCATCGTTCGCAGTGGGTTTTCGGGCGGCGAGCCCACCGGAAATCGCCATTTCGGCAGCATTCGTCGTGATGGCTCTTTCGGCGCAACGGTTCGCGGGCGTCGGGGCATTGGTGCTCGCACCCATCGCCGCCAGGAACTTCGCCGTTGGGCTCTCCCGAGTGCCCACGCGTTCGAGAGCGGTGGCTCGCGTCGTCGCCGGCGTGACTGCCCTGGGCGCCTGCGTGGCTGCGATCGTGTTACTGGCGGGCATGGACGTGGGGTTCGGGTTGGGGTTCCGTCCGGACAACTTCCCGGTACGTGCCGCCCAGTACCTCGAGTCCATTGGCTTCACGGGCCGGCTCTACAACACGTTCGACTTCGGCGGGTACCTCGAGTGGAAGCTTGATCGCAAGGTCTTCCAAGACGGCCGTCTGGGTCTCCTGGCCGGCGATGAGCAAGCGGCATTCACCGACACTGGCCATTACGGTGCGTTCGCTGCGCTCGACGAGCGCTACCGGTTTGATGCGCTCGTCGTCGCGTACCCACAGTTCCCTCCCCACATGGTGGCAGTCATGGAGGAGTCATCCGCTGATCGGGATTGGGTCGCAGCAGACGATGTCTGGTCGCTCGTCGCTTTCGATCAAGGGGGACTGCTGTATCTGCGTCGCGACGGCGCGTACGGTCGATTTGCCGCGCAAGACGAGTACCGCTATGCGCGTCCCGCGAACTCGTTCCCCGCGCTTCGACTTCGCGACTACGCGTTCGCTCGCGGCTTCGTTCAGGACATGGAGCGCGCGGTCACAGAGTCCCCAGGGTGTCGAAGCTGCCGATGGCGGCTCGGGCTTGCGCTGCTGCTCACCGGAACTCGCGAGCGCGCAGAGCGCGTCGTCGCCGCAGATATGCTCGCCCCAATCTATGTCCGCCTTGGCGACGTTCTCTTCGACTTCGGTAACGTCGCCGGCGCGCTCGAGGCCTATCGGCACGCCATCGAGATCGATCCCGTCCTCGCGGAGGCGCAGTTCGGAGTCGCCGAAGTGCTCGATGGCGAACACGATACTCGTGCCGCCGAAGCGTACCGCTCGTATCTTCTCCCCCGACACCGAGATCGCACGACTTGGATAAGAGGACACCTAGCGCGTCCCGACACGGCACCTTGAAGCCGACGAGGTCTGCTGCGCTTGCTCGAACGCGCGCTTTCCCACGCCAGCGGACGAAGACGAGGGGCCGGACCTGAGTATCACTGCAGCTCGAAAGTCCGGCCCCTGCCCAAGGCTACTTCACCGGTGCAGTGGTGGAGCCCTCAACCCCACGAACCGTCACGGTACCAGGATTGACGGCGGCACGCGTCGTAATCACCCACTCTCCAAGGTTCGACTTGAAGCTCATGGCGCCATACCCGACCAGTTCGAGCGCGGCGCTTGCGCCCAGCGCGCTCGTTGCCTCGACATGCAAATCCTGCGTCGTAGGATCGTAGTTGGCCTTTTGGACCACAATTGGCTGATAGATCTCCGCACTTGCAAACGCTGGCGGATTGTAGTTGTCTTGCCACCCACCCGCTACCAATACCTGCCCATTCGGCAGGAGCGTCGCCGTATGACTGTCCCGACCCGTCGCCATAGACGCAGTCGTTGTCCAGGCTACCGATTGCGGCGAGTAACGCTCTGCACTCGCGAGGGCAGGGTACCCCCCAGCGACCAGAGCTTCTCCCGACTGCAACAGTGTGGCCGTGCTTTCGTCTCGCCATGTCGAAAGCGGTGCAGTCGCCGTCCATGTCTGCGACGTAGGATCGTAGAGCTCTGAATCATAGTCAACGGCCAACACCCTTCCATCTTGAAGCAGCGTCGCGGTCGGCCCGGTCCCGCCATGTACAGCCATTGATCCGGTAGGATTCCACGTGTCAGCTGCGGGATCGTACAACTCCGCGCTCGGCAGGTCGAATGAGCCCCAACCCCCATCGACCAGAACCTTCCCGTTCGGCAACAGTGTCGCGCAGTGATAGGCGCGGGTTGCTTGCATCAATCCAGTCATCGCAGTCCACGTTTCTGAAACGGGATCGTATATCTCGGCGGTTGCAAAATGGTTGAAATAGTCTCGCCCGCCAGCAACTAATACTTTCCCGTTCGGCAAGAGCGTCGCGGTATGGGCATAACGCGCAGTTGTAATTGACCCGGTTGGCGTCCAGTGTCCGGTTGCTGGGTCGTATACCTCCGCGTCCGCAGTAGTCCAATTATTGAATCCCCCCGCGACCAGCACCTTTCCATTCGGCAGCAATGTAAGAGTGTGTCCGAAGCGAGCGATCGTCATCGACCCAGTCGCGGCCCAGGTCCCAGTTGCTGGGTTGTAGAGTTGGGCGCTGGAAAGCTGTCCGCCTCCATATAGTCCGCCGCCAGCAACGAGAACCCGGCCATCTTGCAGAAGCACTGCTTTGTGCTGCGCACGTGGGGAAATCATTGATCCCGTCGGTATCCAGGCTTGCGCCTCGCTGAGCACTGGGACCAGCGTCAACGAGAGCGTGCTGGCGTCCGGCCCTTTCACGCGTCGCCCCTCGCCGTCTGCATCGCGGCGAACCGCTCGGTGTGGCCCGTGATGAGGTACAGCAGTTCGGGGACAGCGGACAGGTACCAGTACGTGCTCGCCGGCCTCTTGTGCCCCATGTACGCGCTGAGCGCGGGGATCTCGGCGTCCATGTCCTTCCCCGCCCTCATCCATTCGAGGAACTTGCGGACCGCGAACGAGTGACGCAGGTCGTGCACGGTCGGCAGCGGGCGCTGGCTCCACCCCAGTGCGCGTCGGATCTTGCAGAACGCCTTGTTGACGTACTGATACTGGACCCGCGTACCACGCGTCTCGGTCAGGAAGAAAGCCGCCGCGCGCGGCGCCGGATGACGAGCATCTCGCCTGGCCTCATAGCGACCCAGAGCCTCCACGACCGACGGGTGCAGCGGGATCTCCCTCGAGGATCGTCCCTTGTCTCGTCGCACGAGGAGAGTCGCGCATGCGCGATCGACATCGGACCGGTCGAGCGCGAGCGCTTCGCCGACGCGCAGCCCCGTGGCGTAGAGGAGCCCGAAGAGCGTCCTGTAGGTCCACGGTCGCAGGCCCGCCGTGGGCGTGAGCGTGCGCGTCGCGGAGAGGAGGGCCGTGATCTCCGTACCGGCGTAGATGTGCGGCCGCCTCCTCCCGAACGGCCGTCCGAGATAGCCCGGCGGTGGAACCACCGTGTCGCGCCGGGTGCAGGCGGCGACGGTCAGGAAGCGGCGCACGGCCTCGTAGCGCCAGGCGGCGTACTTCGGTGATCCATTGCGGGCGGACCTCGCCCACTCGATGACGAGTGGAAGCGTGATCTTCCGTCTGCGCCTCGCGTCCATCGCTCTCGCGAAGAGCAGCACCTCCTCGCGCTCGCTGCCGGGCGCGTAGCCGAGCTTCCGCCGCAGGGCGAAGTATTTCTCCGCGGCGACCTCAAGTGGTTCCGGGCTGGACATCGGTCGTCTCCTCCGGCCAGGGGCACACCGCCGCGCGCAACCGGTCGAGGTCCACGCGGGTGTATCGAACGGTCGTGTCGATCGCCCGGTGCGGCATCACGTCGGCGATCGCCTTGAGCGGCTGCTTCGCCGCGACGAGGTGCGTGGCGAGCGTGTGCCGGAGCACGTGCGCGCCGTTCGACAAGTGCTCGATGCCGGACCTCCTGAAGGCCCTCGCCACAAGCCCCGACACGGCGGATGTGGTAATGCCCGCGTCGTACGGGAAGGCGTGGGCGACGAAGAGCGCGGGCGTCGCGACGCTCGGACGCCCGTGCCGGACGTACCTGAGGATCGCCTCGCGCGTTTCGTCGGGGACCGGCAGCTCGAAGGCTCGCCGCGACTTGCTGCGCTGGACCCTGAGGATGCCGGCCCTTCCATTGAAGTCGTGGATCGTGAGCCTCGTGACGTCGGCACGCCGGAGTCCGACCTGTCCGAGCAGGAGGACGATCGCGAGGTCCCGCATCGCGAGGGGCTCGCGGCGCATCAGCGGAGCCAGGAGAGCGCGCATCTGGGGCATGGTGAGCGCCTTCCTCGACGACAGGGGGCTGACCACTTTCGGGCCCTTCAACATCGCGAGCGCCTTCGTCGTGTCGATGCCGCGCGTCTGGAGGAAGCGGAGAAAGTCGCGGATGGCCACTACGGTCCGATGGACCGTGTGCGGCGATCGCGTCCCAGCGAGCGTGGACACATGGCTCTGCAGCGCGACCCCGGTCATCCGCGCCGGATCGAACCGCCCCCTCGGCATCAGCGCCCGCAGCACGGGCGCGAGGGCGCGCCGCTGAATGGCCCGCGTCTCCTCGCTCAGGCCCTTCACCTCCGCCATGTACTTGTCGTAGGCAGCGAGCTCGTCCGCGAACGGTGTTCGTCTCGGCTCGGGTGCGAGCCCTGCCCGGATCAGGATCGGCAGCAGGTGCGGCGTGCAGCTGTAGAAGTTCGCGCTCGCCGCCGTCTCACGGTGAGGACAACGGCACGACGCGCAGTGCGTGCGGGCGAAGCGCCGCAGGCCGGGCAGCGTCCGGTCCCGCCGCGCCAGTTGGCGGCGCTCGATGCTGTAGGTGACGTGTCGCGCGGCGCGGACGTACCCCTGAATCGTGCTCGGGCAGTAGCCCTTCTCCTCGAGCCGCCTCGTGAGCTCCTCGAGCACCGACGCGAGGGGGCCGGCCGAGATGAACTCGGCGAGCCCGCGCCTGCGCGAGAAGTAGCTGCCGGCTCGCGACATGCGCGCAGCATTGCACCGCAAGGAGCACGGGCACCATGGCGACTCCACCATGATGCCCGTCGGTGACGGCGTACATTACGCTATCAGTGCAGCCATCGATCAACGTCACCTCCGCCAGCGTCCCGCCTCGACGAACGAGTAGTACCCGGACGCCGCCACGATCACGTGATCCCTCGCGAGCACGCCCACGAGGTCCGCGGCGGCCCGCAGCCGGTCGGTGAGATCAGCATCGTCCGCGCTCGGGCTAGGGTCCCCGCTGCTCGGGTGGTTGTGGACGAAGACGACTCCGTGGGCGCCGACCCGGACCGGCTCACGCAGCGCGTCCCGTGGCGACACGGGGCACTGCGTGAGCGAGCCCTCGGCGATCTTCATGGTCTTGATGAGGCGCCCCCGGACGTCGAGCAGGACCGTGTGGAACTCCTCGCGCTCCGCGTGGGCGAGCGGCCGCATGAGCTCGTACACTCGCGCAGGGTCGAGCACGCGGTCGCCGCGCTTCGGCGGCATCCATGCACCGCGGCGGCCGCGCTCGAACGCGGCGGCTACCGCGCGCGACGGGCGATCTCCGGCGCCATCGGTGAGCCCGTTAGCCCTGCCCCGGACCGGACCTCGCTTCGTCCTTCGACTTCGCGTCGCCTCCGGCTACGCTACGCTCAGGACGACCGGATCCGGCCGCCCACGCCATCCGCCACGCGTCGTGAGGGTACCCCCCGCCCCCTGACTCGACCATTCACCTCCTCCACCGCCCGGCCTCGACGAACGAGTAGTACCCGCTCGCCGCGACGATGACGTGGTCGCGGGCGAGGATCCCGACGAGCTCGGCGGCGGCGCGGAGGCGATCGGTGAGGTCCACGTCGTCCGCGCTCGGCGTGGGATCGCCGCTCGGGTGGTTGTGGCAGAGCACGATCGAGTGCGCCCCCTCCCGCACCGCGGGTCTGAGCGCGTCGCGCGGCGAGACCGGGCACTGCGAGAGCGAGCCCTCCGCGACCTGGGCGGCGCGGATGAGCCGGCCGCGGACGTCGAGCAGGATCACGTGGAAGCCCTCGCGCTCCGCGTGGGCGGCGTGGCGCATCAGCTCGAAGATGCGCCGCGGATCGAGGCAGCGCTCGCCGCGATGAGGGGGCGCCCAGGCGCCGCGGCGGCCAAGCTCGAACGCCGCGGCGATCGCGGCCGCGCGCGCCGGGCCGATGCCGGGGACCGTCGCGATCGCGTCGGGCGTCGCCCAGGCCAGCTCGGGGAGCGGGACCGACTCGAGGAGCGAGAGCGCCGCGGCCCGGGAGGAGAGGCGCGCCGTGCCGCTGCCGACGAGCAGGGCGAGGAGCTCCGCGTCGGAGAGCGAGCGCGCGCCCTCGGCGAGGAGCCGATCGCGGGGGCGCTCCACCGCGGCGGCGGTCGCGCCGGACGGTTCGGACATGGGACAAGGAAGGAGCAACCGGCGTGCCGGATCACGGAGCGCGCGTTCAGTGGGGTCGGAGAAGGCGAGCGTGGTGCAGCAGGCCGCGAGGGGGACGCGGCGGACGCGGGGCGGATTAGCTTAGGCGAATCCCGGCTGGACCTGGCTGAACTTGGACGAGGTCGAGGTCGAGGTCGAAGTCGAGGTCCACGACCACGTCCACGTCCACGACCACGACCACGACCACGGTCCCGCCGTCCGCTCACCCTGAGCGTAGCGCCGCCGAAGGCGGAGCGGAGTCGAAGGGCGACGCTACCCGCTCACTTCGCGATCGCGGGCTGCACCGACATCGGCGGCTTGGCTTGCGACTGCTTCTGGGGAGCCCCGTTCGCCGGACGCACCAGCTCGGCGTCGATCTCGATCTTCACCTGGTCGCCGATGACCGGCGCTGCCTCGACCATCGTGCCGTACTGGAGGCCGAAGTCGCGGCGGTTGACGGCGGTGCGCGCGGAGACGCCGCGGCGGATGCCGCCCCAGGGGTCCTTCAGCTCGGGCGAGAGGGCGCCGACCTCGAGCACCACCGGCTTCGTGACGCCGTGCATCGTGAGGTCGCCCGTCACCTCGTACCCGTCCCCCTTCTTCTCGACCTTCGTCGATTTGAAGGTGATCTTCGGGAATCTCTCCACGTCGAAGAAATCGGTCGACCTGAGGTGGGCGTCGCGCTTGTCCTGGCGAGTGTTGACGGTGGCGGCCTCGATCGTCACCTCCACCAACGACCTCGACGGATCCTTCTCGTCGAGCCTCACCGTGCCGGCAGTGTCCTTGAACTCGCCGCGCACGTTGGTGATGCCCAGGTGCCGGACGGTGAACCCCGTCTGCGTGTGCCCCGGGTCGATGTTCCAGGTCGTCGCCTGGGCGAGCGCGAGCGCGGGAGCCAGGGCCGCGAGGGCCGCGAAAGTACGCTTCATGATTGCTGCTCCTTCCTGCTGCCGTGGGAGGCGGCGGGGTCGCCGCCGGAGAGAAGCGCGAAGCTCCGCATCGAGAGGTTTCCGTGGCGGATGCCCTCGTGGATCGTCACGGGACGGTCGCCTGGCGCCTGCGCGCCGAGCGCGACGAAGAGCGGCGCGAGGTGCTCCGGCGTGGGCTGGGCGAGCTCCGCATCGGGAGCGTCCTCGCGCCAGCGCCCGAGCCCGTGCAGGTCGAGCGCGGCGATCTTCTCCGCGCACCAGGCGTCGAACCGGACCGCCCACGGGTCCGGCGGGCCCTCGGGCCCGGAAAGCCGCACCTGCCCGAGGTTGTGGACGATCCCGCCCGAGGCGACGAGGAGGACCCCGTCGTCGCGCAGCGGCGCGAGCGCCGCCCCCATGCGCGCGAGCGTGGCCGGCTCCGCCTCGGGCAGCGCGAGCTGCACGACCGGCACGTCCGCCCGCCGGCCAGGCGATCCGGAGCGGGATCCACGCGCCGTGGTCGAGACCGCGCGCGGGATCGAGCCGGGCGCGGAAGCCGATCCCCTCGAGCAGCGCCGCCGCGCGCGCCGCCACGTCGGGCGCGCCGCGGGCGGGCCACTGCAGCTCGTAGAGGGCGCGCGGGAACCCGGCGAAGTCGTAGATCAGCCGGTGCCGTGCCGCGCTCGTGATCCCCATCTCGCGCCGCGCCGTCCAGTGCGCGGACACGACCGCGATCGCCTGCGGCCTGTCGATCGACGCGGCGAACGCGCGCATCGCGGAGGCGAAGCCGTCTGCCTCGAGCGCCACCGTCGGGGCGCCGTGGGACACGAACAGGACCGGCGCGCGTGTCATCGACGCCCTCTCGGGGCCCCGCGGCGCCGAGGGAGGAGCACGTCCATCGACATATCGATCCACGTCGATGTAACGGATTGTGGAGGGCGGGCAAGCGCGACGGACGCCCTTGAAGGGGCCCGTGCTCGCACTGAGAGCTAGAAGGCGACGCCCACCCCGGCGCCGAGCCGGAGGAGATCGTTCTGCTCGAAGGCCAGCTCGCCCGCGACGAAGAGCGGCCCGAGCGGAACACGGGCGCCGAGCGCCACCTGGTACCACGCCGTCCAGCCGCGCCGCCGGCCAGCGCCGGCGCCGAACCCGAACGCCGCCTCGAGCCCCTGGCGCAGCTTGAAACGCTGGGTGAGGCGCGCGAGGACGACCGGCGTCCACTCGCGCGTCGCGTCGCGCAGCTCGCGGTAACCCGAGCCGGCGATGCCCACGTCGAGCGTCTCGAACGCCCACGCCGCCTCGCCGCCGACGAACCCCGAGCCGTGGCCGGAGCCGCCGGTCGCGAGCGCCTCGCCGCCCCACGCGGTGATCCGCACGTGCTGGCGGGCCTCGTCCTCGTCGCCGCCCTGCAACGACGGCCCCGCGTCTTCCGCGTCGTCCTGGGCGAGGGGCGCTGCGGCGGACCGGACGGGATCGGCGGGGCGCGCGGGGGCGGCGGCGAGCGCGGCGGCGGCGAGCAGGGCGAACACGGCGCGATCCTACGCGAGTCCGGGCGCGG
>WNGB01011927.1_pt1 | contig 18227 bp, 18 predicted proteins | sample 5400681 | NCBI WGS metagenome assembly WNGB01 (sample SAMN13153367, study PRJNA577476) | soil metagenome | isolation source: 115 cm soil or saprolite under grassland replicate 2 | place: USA:California | collected 2016-06-15 | reverse complement strand
CTTTCCGTCGTCGATGCTCTTTTCGACGCCCTGCGCGTACGGAAACGCAAAAAGCTGTGAGGGGTCGGTCGGGTGAATGACGAGACCGGTCATCGACACGACAGAGTCAAGCAGGCTTGTCCAGGAGGCGCCGCCGTCGGCGCTTCGAAGAATCGACCCCTGGCTTTGTAAGCCCGTCATGGATCGGTGGGACACGACGGCGTAGATTCGATGGCTCCCGGCCTCGACCACGAGGGCCTGGACGTGAGTGAGCGTGTAGAAACCATAGTCGATCGGAGGGCCGGCAAACGTCCAGATTTCCCCACCGTCGCTCGACGCGTAGAAGCCCTCCTGGACCGCGATGAAGACGCGATTCGTCGAGATCGGATCGACGCCGGCCGCGGCAACCGGTTTGGCAATCATCAACCGCCAGGAGGTCCCCCCGTTTACGCTCTTGTAGAGGCCGGTCGGCGAAGACAAATAGATGGTGTCGGAATCCACTGGATGAACGAGGAGCTGAAAGGAGCTCGAGAGACCCGCCGGCCCGGACGTCGTCCATTCACCCGCGCCAGCAAGCGTCACCCTCGGAGACATCAATACCAGAAGGGTCGCGATAGCGAAGTGCGGCACGCGGGCGCTCGGGCCGTTCATGATCCTTATGGTCTTTACGCACGGAGTTAACAGAATGTCGCCCCGCGGCATTTCGGTAACATCGCTGGATGGCCACAGGGTTCTGGGCGCGGCTGCGGCGGTGGTGGGTGGCGGGGATCCTGGTCCTGGCGCCGACGGCGCTGACTGCGTGGGTCGTCTGGACGCTCTTCCGGTTCTTCGACGACATCCTGGGGGCGCAGCTGCGGGCGCGAGGCATCTCGGTCGTGGGGCTCGGGTTCGTCCTCTTGAACCTCTTGCTCCTTCTGCTCGGCTTCGTCGCGGCGAATTTTTTGGGAAAGCGGGCCTTTGCGCTGTGGGACCGCCTCATGCACCGCGTGCCCCTCATTAACAAGATCTACTCGACGCTGCGGCAAATCGCGGAGGTCCTGCTCGGCTCTTCCCAGGAGGCCGCGTTCCGGCGTGTGGCGCTCGTCGAGTATCCGGCGACCGGCACGCACATGGTGGGCTTCGTCACCTCGACGGCGGCGAGCGAGGCCGGCGAGAAGCTCGGCCACAGGGTCTGCCACGTCTTCGTGCCGAGCGCCGTCAACCCGACGACCGGCTTCCTTCTCGTCGTCCCGGAAGACAAGATCCGCTACCTCGAGATGTCGCCTGAACAGGCGATGCGGATGATCGTCTCGGCGGGAGCGATCGTACCCGTCGCTCCGCGCTCCCCAACCGACGCGGTCCTGCCGCCGGCGGGCGGCTCGCGATAACGGGCTCAACCGCCCGCCTCGTCGGTTGCTCCGCGCTCCGCTCCCGCATCGCGAACCTCCTCCCTCCTTCGTCGGGAGACTATTCGCGATGCGAAGGCACGACTCGGGAACCCCGCCGGGGCCGAGCTTGCGCCACTTCCTTAGCCGTGCGCTTTTCTGGCGGTCAGCAGGAGCTGCTCGCTGCCGAGCATCGCGGGGTGGACCATCCAGCGGAAGAGGTCGCGTTCGCCGGCAGCGTGCGCATCGCCCGTAAGGCGGCGCGACGTCTCGAGCCGCGTTGCGAGCCAGACCCAGAGGTAGCCGGCGAGCAGCCAAGCGTGTCTCCATTTGAAACGCGTGAAATCCAATCGCTCCACGCGCAAGCCGGCCTGAAAAAGCAGCGTGTGGAGCAGAGGAAAGTCGATCGGGTTGGTGTGGTAGGCGTAGAGTGCGTCCGGAGTCAGATCCCAGCTCACCCGGCGGCGGATCAGCTTGTGCGTGCCTGTCCAGAAGAAATGGAGGCGCGAGTGCAAGCGCGCCAGATTGGGCGTCGAAAGGAGCAAGTGGCCGCCCGGCGCGAGCACGCGCGCGGCTTCGGCCACCACGGTCCGATGGTCCGGCAAGTGCTCGAGGACCTCCGCGAGAACGACCAGATCGAAGCTGCCGTCGGGGTAGGCGAGCGGCTTGGTCAAGTCCACGTCGGGATCGATCGGCAGGCCGGCCGTCTCGATTGGACCGGACCGCTCCGTGAGCTTGTAATCGTCGCCGCGATAGTGCGTCCCGCGCACGCGGCAGCCGTCGCGCGCCAGGGCGGCGAGAATCTCCCCGCGGCCACAGCTCAAGTCGAGAACCGAGAGCTTGGGATAGCCAGGGAGCCGCCGCGCCGCCTCGAGGATCGCGTCTTTGACGAAATCCTGCGGCAAGGCTAGGCCCGCCGGATCTCCGTCATTCCGTCCATGTAGGGCTGCAGCGCCTCGGGAATCGCGACCGAGCCGTCCACGCGCTGATAATTCTCGAGGATCGCGACGAGCGTGCGTCCCACCGGCAGGCCCGAGCCGTTCAAGGTGTGGACGTACTCGGGCTTCTCGCCCTCCGCGCGGCGGAAGCGAATCGAGGCACGGCGGGCCTGGAAGGCCTCGAAATTCGAACAGGAGGATACTTCCTTGAACTCGTTTGCGCCCGGCAGCCACACTTCGAGGTCGTAAGTCTTGGCCGAGCCGAAGCCGAGGTCTCCGGTCGCCAGAGACACGACGCGGTAAGGCAGCCCGAGCCGCTGGAGGATCTCCTCGGCATGCCCGGTCAGCGTCTCGAGAGCGGCAAAGGAATCCTCCGGTTTGGTGAACATGACGATCTCGACTTTGTCGAACTGGTGCTGCCGGATCATGCCCCGCGTGTCCCGGCCGGCGGCTCCCGCCTCCGAGCGGAAGCAGGGCGTCCCGGCGGTGTAGAGGATCGGCAGCTGCGCGCCCTTCAGGATCTCGTCGCGGTGAAGGTTCGTGAGCGGCACTTCGCCTGTCGGAATCAAGTAGTAGCCTTCCCGCGTCTGGAAGAGGTCCGCCTCGAGCTTCGGAAGTTGTCCCGTGCCGAAGAGGGAATCCGCGTTGGCCATCGCCGGGGGCGCGATCTCCGTATAGCCCTGTTCGCGAACGTGGATGTCGAGGAAGAAGTTGAGGAGTGCACGCGAGAGCCGCGCGGCGGCGCCTTTCAGGACGGTGAAGCGCGCGCCGGCGAGCTTCGCGCCGCGCTCGAAATCGAGGATGTCGAGCGCCGGCCCAAGGTCCCAGTGCGCCTGCGGCGGGAAGGCGAACGTCCCCGGTGTTCCCCAGGTTCGCTCCACTCTGTTGGCCGTCGTGTCGGGTCCGCGCGGCACGGTCTCGTGAGGAACGTTGGGGATGGATTTCTCGAGGGCGACGAGCATGCCATCGGCCTCTTCGGTCTCCCGTTCGAGCTCGCGGATCTCGTCCTTCAACGCCCTCATCTCCAAGAGCGCTTCGGGCGACGGCTTGCCTCGCAACGTCGCGGAGAGCTCGTTGCGTCGCCGACGTTTGTCTTCGAGCAGCGTCACCTTCGCTCGCCGTTGCCGTTCGAGCGCGACATACTCCTCGAGGCCGGCGCCGCCGAAGCGCTCGGGCATCTCTCGGGCGAGCCGCTCGGCATTCTCGCGCAGGAATTCGCGTGGTAGCATGAGCGGACGATTTGATATCGCCCGCGCCGACCGAGTCAACCGTTGAGCGGTCCCTCACTCCTGCCAGATGTCGCCGGCGTCGTGGTCAACCGCGACGGCGGCGATGCGCTTCTCGCCGCGGTCCACTCGCTCGAAGCGCAGCAGCGTGTGGACCTCTCAGTCGTCGTCGTGGACAACGCCTCCCAGGCTTCCGAGCGCGAGCGGCTGGCGCGCGAGGCACCGAAGGCCCGCGTGGTCACCTTCTCGATCAACCGCGGCTTCGCCGGAGCGGCCAACGAGGGCATCGCCCGCACCCGCTCACCTTTCGTTCTGCTCTTGAACAACGACGCGGTGCTCGCTTCCGACTACGTCGCCCGGCTGGCCGCGCGGCTCGCGCTGGACGATCGGCTGGCCGCCGTGCAGGGCCTCGTCCTCTCGGCCGACGGCGGCCAGATCGATTCGGCGGGCCTCGAGTGGAACCAGCGCGGGGAGGCCGTTCCCGTGCTCGCCGGCGCTGCACCGGCGGCGGCGCCCGGCCGGCCGTTCGAGGTCTCGGGCGTTTCGGCCACCGCGGCGCTGTACCGGCGCCAGGCCCTCGAGACAGTGGCTCCGCAGGGACAGGTGTTCGAGGACTCCTTTTTCGCCTACTACGAGGACGTGGACCTGTCGCTGCGCCTGGCGCGCTCGGGTTGGCGTTTCGCGTGCGACCCCTCCGCCGTGGCGTGCCACGAGGGCTCGCGCACGGGGCGGCGCACGCCGTGGCGGCGCGCGTTCTGGACCGCCCGCAACCGCTGGCGGACGCTCTTCCGCAACTTCGACCGGGCGTTGCTGCGAAAGGACATCGGGCCGCTCCTCCGCGCGGATCTCGCGCACGTGAGGCGGCTGGGCTGGCGGGGCGTGATCCTGCCGTTGCTCGTCTGGCCGACGCTGCCTCTTCTGGCGCTGCGCTCGCGGGACGAAGCAGATCTCCTGTCTCACTGGCCGGGTCCGGCGGGCGGCAAGCAGGAGACGGAAGGCGAAAGACAATCGGTGTGAGCGTCGGGGAAATCACCGTCATCATCGTGTCGTGGAACGATGCGGATGAGGCCGAGGCGGCCGTGGCCTCCCTGGACGCGGCGCGGCGGCGGATCGCAACGAACGGCCCCCGAGTCTCTCTGGTCGTGGTCGGCAACGGCCCCGGCTCTCTCGCGCGCCAGAGGATCCTGGACGTATGGCCGGACGCGGTCGTCGTCGTCAATGCGGAGAACCGGGGGTTCGGCCCGGCGGCAAACCAGGCAGCCTCCCTGGCGGCGGGCGACGTGCTGCTGTTCCTGAATCCGGACGCGCGGGCGGAAGAAGAGCCCTTTTCGGCGCTCGTCCGGGGCTTCGAGGAGCATCCGGAAGCGGTCGGGCTCGCGCCGCGGCTCGTCGAAGAGGACGGGCGCACCGTGCCGTCGAATCCGGGGCGGCCGCTGGCATTGCGCTCGGTTCGGCGCGAGGATCAATTCACGTTTCAACTGCGCCGGCTGCCCACGCTCGCGTCGGATCTGCGGGAGCTGATGCTCTGGGACCACCTCCAGCACGACACGCCGGGCCGCCGACGCGACCGTTACGCCGACGCCGACCGCGACACGCCGTTCCCGGTGGAGCAGCCCGCGGCCTCGGCGCTCGCCGTGCGGACGAGCGTCTTTCGGAGGATGGGCGGCTTCGACGAGGCGTTCGTGCCCGCCTGGTTCGAGGACGTGGACCTGTGCGCGCGCCTGGCGCGCGAAGGGCCGATCCTGCACTGGCCGGCGGCCCGCTTCCGGCACGCGGGCGGCGCTTCGTCGCGGAGCCTCGGCTACGCGCGTTTCTTGCCCGTGTACTACAAGAACGCGCTTCTCTACCGCCGACGCCACTACAGCCTGCCCGCGCGTCTCGCCTATCATGCCCTTCTCGTCTCGGGAATGCTCCTGCGTCTGGCCGGCACGTACTTTCGCAGGGAGGCTCCGCGCGCGCCTGCCGAGTCCCGCCGCGCCTACCTCGCAACCCTCGCGGTCGCCCTCGGTCTCGGCAAATCCAAAATCGAAAATCCAAAATCCAAAATTTATGGTTGATGTTTCGATCGTCGTCGTCGCCTACAACGACGCAACCGATCTGCCGCGCACGCTGACATCGGCGGTCGGACAGGAGGGCGTCTCTGTCGAGCTGATCGTCGTGGACAACGCTTCCTCCGATCGTTCGCGGGATGTCGCGGCGGTGTTCGCTCCGCAGGCTCGGATCGTCGCTCTCCCCGAGAACGTCGGATTCGCGGCCGGGATGAACTGTGGCATCGAGGCATCCTCCGGGCGCTATGTCCTCGCCTTGAACCCGGACTGTCGCCTGGAGCCCGACTTTGCAGCCCTGCTCGCTTCGCGCCTGAACTACTGGCCCGACGTGGGTTCGGCTTCGGGCCGGATCTACAGGGCCGAAGGGCGGGAGCTTTCGCCGATTTCTTCCTCTACCGCGAGGATGCCGACCTCGCCTGGCGCCTGCGGCGCCTCGGCTGGAAGTGTCTGTACGTGCCGCGGGCCGTGGCGTACCACCGCCGGCGCAACTTGCCCGAGCGGCGCCGGGCGATGACGGCCGGCGCAAACCTCCATTCCGTCAAGAATCGTTTTCTTCTTCGGATCAACAACGAGACGGCCGGTCACTTCGCGGCCACGTGCCTGCCGACGCTCGCGCGCGATCTCATCGTACTGGCCGCCTGCCTGACCGTGGAGCGCTCCTCGCTGCCGGCGTTCTCGTGGCTCTGGCGCAACCGCCGGAGACTGTGGGCGAAAAGGCGCGAGATTCAAGACAAAGTTCGGCGCCGAAGGACCCAATTGTGAATTGTGAGTTGTGAATTGTGAATAGATCGAAAAGCGAATTCACAATTCACAATTCTCCATTCACAATTTCCCTCTGATGCGCATCGCCATCCTCGGCACTCGCGGTGTCCCCGCGCGCTACGGCGGCTTCGAGACGCTGGCGGAGGAGCTGTCCGCGGGCCTGGCGGCCCGCGGACATGACGTGACCGTCTACACGCGCACGCGCTACGCCGGGGCCGACCTCACGACCTGGCGCGGCGCGAAGATCCGCATCCTGCCCACGGTCCCCTCGAAGTACTTCGACACCGTCGTGCACGGCTGGCTCTCGGCGTTCGACGCGGCGCTGGCGCACTACGACGCGGTACTGGTCTGCAACGCGATCAACGCGGCGTGCTCGTTTCTGCCCCGCCTGACGGGCCGGACGCGCGTCGTCCTCAACGTGGACGGCCTGGAGCGCCACCGGCGCAAGTGGAACGCCCTCGGCCGCGCCGCTTACCGGGTCTCCGAGGTCCTTTCGACTATCGTCCCCGACGCGGTCGTGTCGGACGCCCGGGTGATCCGCGACTACTACCGCGAGCGGTACGGCTTCGAGTCGACCTTCATCCCTTACGGCGGAGACTTGCCCGAGCCTCTGGGCCGCGCCGCGCTGGAGCGCCTGAACCTGCCGCCCGAGCGCTACGTCCTCTACGTCTCGCGTCTGGAGCCGGAAAACAATGCCCTCGAGGTCGTGCGGGCCTATCGAGACGTGCCCGGGCGGATGCCGCTCGTCATCGTCGGCGACGCGCCGTATGCGGACCGTTACATCGGAGAGGTCCACGCCGCGGCCGATCCGCGCGTCCTTTTTCCGGGAGCGATCTACGGCGAGGGATATCGGGAGCTTCTCGCCAACGCACTCGTCTACGTGCAGGCCACGGAGGTGGGCGGCACGCACCCCGCTCTCGTCGAGGCTCTCGGTTACGGGCGCGTCGTGGCCTATCACGCCACCCCGGAGAACGAAGAGGTCGCGGGCGGCGCCGCGTTGCCCTTCGACGTCCATCGGCCCGAGACGCTCACGCAGTTGTTGGCTCGTGTTTTGGACGACGCGGGCTCCGCTTCCGTATGGAAGGAGCGGGCCCGACAGCGGGTCCGGGAAAGGTACCGCTGGGAGGATGTCGTCAGCCGCTACGAACAACTCCTGGCCAAAGGAAGGGTTGAAGCGGGCACCGTCCTCCCGTAACATCCGGCCGTCGTGGCGGTGGGTCCGCCGCGGCCCCGCTGCATGCTGAAACAAAAGGCCCGCGCCGTCGCCCTCGGAGTGCTCGCGGCGGATCTCGTCTTGACGGCGATCTCTCTTCCCGTGGCCTACCAGCTGCGCGGGCATTTCCTTCCGGAGCATTTCCCGCGGCTTTTCCCCACCCAGCTTCACCCGTTCGGCGAATACATGGGTCTGCTTTCGCTCATCCTGCCCGTGTGGGGGCTGATGCTCTACGCGGCGGGCTTTTACCGCAGCCACCGAACCCTGCCGCTCGGGGAAGAGATCTGGGCGGCGATCAAAGTGGCCTTCGGCGGAACGGCGATCCTGGCCCTGCTCATCTACGGCCTGAAGCTCGAATTCGTGAGCCGCTGGTTTCTGGTCGTCTTTGGCGTCGTCAATTTCGCGTTCCTAGCGTCCGAGAAGGTGGCCTTGCGCCTCGTGTCGCGCGCGGTGCGCAGCCGGGGGTTCAATTTCCGCACCGTCCTCCTGGTCGGCACCGGCCGGAAGGCCTCGCAACTCGGCATGTTTCTCGAGGGGCACCCGTACTGGGGCTTCCGTGTGATCGGTTACCTCGACGACGACAACGGCGGCGAGATTCGCCGCGCGGATCGCTGGGAATGCCTGGGCAAGATCACGGATCTCGAAGCGGTCTTGATGCGCGAAGTCGTGGACGAGCTGGTCTTCGTGATCGAGAAGGGAAGGCTCCACGAGTACGAGCAGGCCCTCCTGGTCGCCGAGCAGCACGGAGTGCGCGCTCACGTTTCGCTCGACATCTTCCCTCATGTCTTCGCGCGTCCCGTCCTCGAAGAGCTCGACGGAGTGCCGCTTCTCTCGTTCACCACCACGCCCACCAACCCGGTCCAGCTCGTCGCCAAGCGCGCCATCGACCTGGCCCTCTCGCTCCTCGTCTCCGTGCTGACGATGCCGCTCCAGCTCGTCGCGGCGATTGGGATCAAGCTCTCCTCACCGGGGCCGGTGCTGTTCCGGCAGGTGCGTTGCGGCCTGAATGGGCGGCACTTCACGCTCGTCAAGTTCCGGACGATGCACTCGGGAGCCGAGGAGCGGCTTTCGGAGATCTCGCACTTGAACGAGATGTCCGGCCCGGTCTTCAAAGCCTCGAACGATCCCCGCCTCACCTGGGTCGGACGAATCCTTCGGCGGCTGTCCGTCGACGAGCTGCCGCAGCTCTGGAACGTCATCGTGGGCGACATGAGCCTCGTGGGCCCGCGCCCGCCCCTGCCGGAGGAAGTTGCCCGCTACGAGCCGTGGCAGCGTCGAAGGCTCTCCATGAAACCGGGCCTGACCTGCCTTTGGCAGGTCTCCGGCCGCAGCGAGGTGGACTTCGACCGGTGGATGGAGCTCGACCTGAAGTACATCGACACCTGGTCGCCGATGCTCGACTTCAAGATCCTGGTGAAAACCGTGCCGGCTGTCCTGTCTGGTCGGGGAGCTCGTTGAGAGTCTAAGGACCAAAGTCCAAAGTCAGTCGTTCTACCGGTTCCCGTCCCGGAGGCCCTTTTCGTCTTCCTGCTTGAAGAGGTACTTGATCGAAGTTTTCGGGATGAGCAGGTTCGGGGCGTCCTCCCGGTTCACCTTCAAGCAGTTCTTGTCGTACCACTCGATCCAGCCGCGGATCTCCTCGCCGTCGTTCAGGAGAACGACGATCGGAGTCTTCGCGGCCATCTGCTTGAGGTAGTAGTAGCTCTCGGCGTTGGTCTGCTCGGCCGGCGCCTGCTTGCGCTGCGCGAAAGTGCGGGTCGGATACCGCTCGGAAAGCTCCGAGAGGTTGGGCCGGATCAGCTTGCGGTTTCCGGGGGCTTCGTCTTCGGGACGCATCGCGCCACCCGGTACATTTCGGTTCGCCACAGCTCTTGACCTGTGTCCCAGTTAATAGGCGGGACCCTTCTGAAAGGCCTTAACCCGGCGTCCAGGGCAAAAAATCCCGCCCCGGGGCAAAAAAAGAGACCTAGGCGGTCCGGGCCGCTCCTTCGTCTTCGTAGGCCAGGCAGCACATGAGCCGGCCGCACATCCCCGATATTTTAGAAGGGTTTAGCGAGAGGTTCTGGTTCTTGGCCATCTTGATCGTCACGGGGTGGAACCCCTTCAAGAAGGTCGAGCAGCAGAGGGTCAGGCCGCAGGGTCCCAGGCCCCCGCGCATCTTGGTCTCGTCGCGCGGTCCGATCTGGCGCATCTCGATCCGCACGGGGTGCCGGGCGGCCAGATCGGAGACGAGCTTGCGATAGTCGATCCGCGTCTCGGAGGTGTAGTGGAGCGTGACCTTGCGGCCGTCGAAGGACTCTTCGGCGCGCACGAGCTTGACGACCAGGCGTTTTTCGGCGGCGAGCTGCTGGGCGTCCATCAGGAAGCGCAGCTCCCGGCCGAGCTTGGCGTCGTACGCCGCACGGTCCGCGTCGCCCGCCACGCGCACGAGGCGGCGGGCGTCGCGCAGCTGACATTGCTTCAGGATCATGGGGTTCAAGGTCGTGACCTGCGCAAACTCCAGACCGGCCTCTCCCTCGACGATGACACGCTGGCCCTTGGCCACCGCGGCTCCCAGGGTCTCGCAAAAGACGACGCGCCCGTCCTCGTTCTGGTTGATCCGGACGCCCACGTAGTGGCCCCCGGGATTGAATGAGTTGCCAACCGAACAGCCGCCGCACCCGGACATGAAAAAACCTCCGTAAACGTCTAAGTTATCACGACTTCAAGCCCCGGCGAGCGATCGGTCCACGAGGTCGAGCAGCCTCTCGGGATCCCCCTCCGGCAGACCTCGGACGCCCGGGATCTCATTGCCCGAGGCGGGAGCAAAAAGCGGCGGCGGGGACAGGTTGTCCTCGCGGATCGCCCGTGCGACGGCGGCGTTCTCGGCGCCGGCCAAGAGCAGCACCGCATCGACACGGCGGTTGCGGGCGAGCTTCTCCACGGCTTCGTCGGCGTCTCGCGCATGCAACACTTCGACCGACGAGCGCCGCCCGGCGAGGTCCCCGACAGGCCCATCCGGCGCGACGACGAGGACGTGAATCATTCGAAGAGCACTGTAGCGGATCCGCCCTGTTTCGGCATCCGGCCTTCGCAGGCTACGTAGAAGACGAACGTATAGAGGCCGGCATCGGCGGGCCGGTAGACAAAGAAGAACTCGCGGTCCTTGCGCATGCGGAGACGGTCCCGCGTGACCGTGCCGACCACGCTCATCCCGAGGCTGCCCTCGGGGACGTAAGCCTCGTCGGGCTCGGGAAAGGAATAAGTCGTGCGGGCGTTCGCCTCCGCCTGTGTCAGCGGAGCAGGCTTCGGCTCTCGGGCTATCGTCACGAACTGAATGCGGTCGGGCGCGAGCACACGGCCTTCGACCGCGAGCAGCGGCAGGCCCGAACGGACCGAAAGCGCGAGACGGTCGAGCCGGCGGACGAGGAACTCCTGCGACATCTGGAAGCGCCCGCCGCGGACGAAATAGCCGACTCCCACATGCGTCGCGTCCGGATCCAGAATCGTGCGGCGGTGGCCGTCTTTGGGGGGCCGCTCTTCCATCATGCGGTCGTGGCCCGAGAGGCCGAGGGCAGTCAGATTCTGGTCGGCCCAGGTCGACGTCGTGATCCAGGAGATCGAGTTCTCGGAGCCGAGACCGAAGATGCCCGCAAAGCCCGTCCGCGCGTACGGGGGCAAGCCGTCCATCAAGTAGTGGCCGCGTGTCTTTTCACGCACCTGTTGCGCGCAGAAGGTATCGGCCACGCGCGAGGCGCCCGCGTCCCAGTTGACCGGCGTCAAACCCTGCGCGACGCGGTCCCGGTTGATCCGCTCGAAGACGGCCGCCTTCACGGGGTCTTGCGGCTGCTCGGGCGGCGGGTAGGTCTCGACGAGGGGCTTTTCGAGGACCGGCATCGCGACCCGGTGGAGGTCGCTCTCGGGCCGCATCGAGTGGACGCAGGAGGCGATCAGGGCGAAGACGGCGGCGGTGAACAGCCGTGGTAGCTTCACAATTCTAGCCCGCATTATTCATGATCGACTCCGGCCGCCGCTCCGATCTCCTCCGCCGATACGGCGTCATCGCTCCTCTGCGATGCGCCCCGGCATCGCCGTCGTCGCACTTCCTTGTCTCGGCGAAGGATCTCTGTCGCGGACATAGCAAACTGTTCCGACGGCCGGCTGCCTCGTTGACGGGCCCTTTAGGCGCGGTCACCTGTCCGGGTTCCGGCCGGGTGACCATGAATAATCCGGGCTCCATCCTATGACCGCGATCAAGTTCGGCACATCCGGCTGGCGGGCGGTTCTGGCCGAAGACTTCACCTTTTCCAATGCTCGCCGGGTCGTCACCGCGGTCGCGGCGGTGCTGGCCGAGGACGGGAGGAAGGGAAGCCTCGTTCTCGTCGGCTTCGACACGCGATTTCTCGCGGACCGCTTCGCCGACGAGGCGGCGCGAGTGCTCGCAGGAGCCGGTTTCCTGGCGGAAGTCTCCACCCAGCCGGTGCCCACGCCCGTCCTGGCCTTCGAGATCCGCCGTCGCGGCGCCGCAGGGGCCGTCAACTTCACCGCCAGCCACAACCCGCCCCAATACCTCGGCATCAAGTTCTCGACCGCGGACGGAGCGCCCGCCCTTCCCGAAGCCACGCGGCGCATCGAGGACCATCTGACGAAGATCAACGAAGTCCCCGCCCCGGCGGCCGATACGGTCCCGTCGTTCGATCCGGCGCCGCCCTATCTCGACGACCTTGCCGCGAAAGTTCGGATGGCCGATGTGTCGCGCGGCAAGCCACATTTTTCGCTCGACTTCCGCTACGGCACATCGGTCGGCTTCCTCGACGCCTTCCTGGAGCGCGCGGGCTCGGAGCTTTTCCGCTTGAACGCGAACCGCGACCCTCTTTTCGGAGGCCTTTCGCCCCAGTGCGGCGAGAAGGAGCTCGTCACACTCGGCGAGGAGGTAAGGCGGCGCGGCTCGCGGCTCGGCCTCTCCTGCGACGGGGACGCCGACCGCTTCGGCGTCCTCGACGAGGCCGGACTCTATGTCCAGCCCAACGAGATCCTGGCTCTGCTCGCCAGAGACCTGCTCGGCCGCAAGGGCCGGCGGGGGGGACTCGCGCGAAGCGTCGCGACGACGCACGCCCTGGACGCAGTGGCGAAGGAGTTTGGCGTGCCTGTGTACGAGACGCCGGTCGGGTTCAAGTACATCGGCGAGAAGCTGATCGCTGGCGAGATCATCTTCGGCGGCGAAGAGAGTGCGGGCCTGACGATCGAGGGGCACGTGCCGGAGAAGGACGGCATCCTGGCGGATCTTTTGGTCGCCGAAATGGTCGGAGCCTCCGGCCGGACGCTTGCGCAGCTCTCGGCCGATCTCGCCAAAGCGATCGGCCCGTATCTCACACGCCGTCTCGACCTGAAGGTCTCGCCCGAGGCGAAGGGGGCGCTGGCACGCTGCCGCGCCTCGCCTCCGGAGCGGTTCGCCGGACGCAGGGTCGTCGCCGTGAACCTGCTGGACGGTTTGAAGTTGCTTTTGGAGGACGGTTCGTGGATTCTGGTTCGGGAGTCGGGCACCGAGCCGGTTGCGCGTGTCTACGTCGAGGCGCATTCCGCAAAGGACCTGGACGCGCTCGCCGCCGCCGGGCCCGCGCTCTTGAGCGAGAGGGCATGAGCTTTTCGATCGAAGCGATCTACGCGCGCGAGATCCTGGACTCGCGCGGCAATCCCACCGTCGAGGTCGAGGCGCTGCTCTCGGGCGGCGCGACGGGCCGGGCGGCCGTTCCCTCGGGAGCCTCGACGGGGCAGCGCGAGGCTCTGGAGCTGCGCGACGGAGACAAGAAGCGCTACGGCGGCAAGGGGGTCTTGAAGGCCGTCCGTCACGTCAACGGCGAGATTGCCGAGGCGCTCGCCGGCGCCGACGCGCGCGACCAGGCGCTCATCGATCGGATCCTCTGCGATCTCGACGGAACGGCCAACAAGGGCCGCCTGGGCGCCAATGCCATCCTCGGCGCTTCGCTCGCGGTGGCGCGCGCGGCCGCCGAGGGCTCGGGCCTGCCGCTCTACCGTTACCTCGGCGGGGCCGGCGCGACCACGTTGCCCGTGCCGATGATGAACGTGATCAACGGCGGCGCCCATGCCGACAACCGGCTCGATCCACAGGAATTCATGATCTGCCCGGTGGGTTTCCCGACCTTTGCCGAGGCACTGCGCGCGGGTGTCGAGGTTTTTCACGCTCTGAAGGCGATCTTGAAGAAGAAGGGGCTCTCGACGGGTGTCGGCGACGAAGGCGGCTTCGCTCCGGACATCGCCTCGTCGCGCGAGGCGCTCGACCTGCTCCTCGCGGCGATCGCCGCCTCGGGTTACACGGCCGGCAAAGACGTCGTGATCGCGCTCGATCCGGCGGCCTCGGAGTTCTACGAGAAGGGCCGTTACGTCCTGACGGGCGAGGGCAAGACGCTCTCCTCCGAGAAGATGGTCGCCTATTGGGCGGCGCTCGTCGCCGACTACCCGATCGTCTCGATCGAGGACGGCCTCGCCGAGAGTGACCGCGCGGGCTGGATCGCGGCGACCCGAGAGCTCGGCCGGAAGATCCTCCTCGTCGGCGACGACGTCTTCGTGACCAACCCGGAGATCCTGGCACAGGGGATCGCGGACGAGATCGGCAACGCGCTGCTCGTCAAGCTCAATCAGGTCGGCACGGTCAGCGAGACACTCGAGGCTGTCCGCCTGGCGCAGACCAACGGCTACCGCACGGTCGTCTCCCACCGCTCGGGGGAAACGCCCGACGACTCGATCGCCGATCTCGCCGTTGCTGTCAACGCCGGCCTGATCAAGACGGGCTCGGCCTGCCGCGGCGAGCGGCTCGCGAAGTACAACCGGCTGCTCGAGATTGAAGAGGACCTCGCCGGCGTGGGCCGGTTCGCCGGGCGGGAGGTGTTTCCGGCGTGAGCGCCATGCCGCCGACCTCGAGGGGCGCGCGCCCCGTCGTGGCGTTCTTCGTCTCGCTCGCGGCTTCGACGGTGCTGCTCGGTCTCTTGCTCGTCTCGGATCGCCGGGTCTTCGAGCTGAAGAAGGCGCGCGCCGAGGTCAAGCAGCTCGACAAGCAGATTGGGGATCTGCGCCGAGAGAACGACGAGATCAAATCTGCGATCGAAGCTGCGAATCGCCACGAGTTTCCCGCCGAGAAGGCTGCCCGCGAGGAGCTGAATCTCGTCGCGCCGGGCGATGTCGTCGTTCTGTACCCGCCCGGCAGCTTGACCGCGAAGAGGCCGCTGCCCACCCCCGGCGTCAAGCGCTAGGAGCCTGTCCGAGTAATGCTCGCCGCGCGCGCAGTAGAACATTACGAGGACAGGCTCCTCGCCCGACCCGTTCGGCGTGCCCTTGACCTTACCTTTGGCCTCCGATAAGGTTCGCCTTCCCTGACGCGGGGTGGAGCAGTCCAGCCCGCACTCCTCCCGATCATCCGCTCGCTTCGCTCGTAGTCTTTTCCGCGGCTTCATTTTGCCGTCGCGCGGCGCGACGGAGGGGCTCGTCAGCCCTCCTCTGCGATGCGCTCCGGCATCGCCATCGTCGGGCTTCCTCGTCTCGACGAAAAATCCCTCGCAGGATCGGCCCGGTGACCGGAAGGAGTCCGGGCTCAGCTCGTTGGGCTCATAACCCAAAGGTCGAAGACCGGAGGCGGCGATGCCCTTGACCTTGCCTTTGGCCTCCGATAAGGTTCGCCTTCCCTGACGCGGGGTGGAGCAGTCTGGTAGCTCGTTGGGCTCATAACCCAAAGGTCGCGAGTTCAAATCTCGCCCCCGCAACCAATCAACTCAAAGGGTTACGTCATCTGGCGTAACCCTTTTTTTGCCCGCTGTGCCCAAACTGTGCCCGTTCTCGTGGACCGGTGAAGAAACGCTTCCCGGTCGGCGGTCGGCGCGGCAGAGAGGGATTCCTTGAGCCGCCCCACCCCTGATTTCGTTTGGTCGGGACGCCGGGATTCGAACCCTGGAGAAAGCCGAGCGGAAACGGCGGTGGCGGGCGTGGTCAAGGAGGCCGCGCCGCTGCCGGTTCGGCTCCGGAGTGCGACGCTGCACCATAGGGGTGGCGCGAGTCGGATGAGCGGGCAACGGATAATGGACATCGTGAACGGCCTCACTGCCGGGCTCTGCACGCACTGCCGGCTTCCGTTGCCGTCTCGGTCCTACCGTGAAGAGGCCGACGGCCAGAGGCTTGAATTTTGCTGCTTCGGCTGCCTGACGGTGTTTCGCATTGTAGGCTCGTCCGGCGAGGCGGGACGCGCGGGCTGGTTTCTTGCGAAACTGGGCCTCGCGGCCGTCCTTTCCGGCAACGTCATGATGTTTCAAAGCCTTCTCTACTTTGGTTCGCTCGAATCAATGGGCGAGGATGTTCTTCACACCGCGTCGGGAATCATGCTGGGCCTTTCAGTCACCGTGTATCTCCTGCTCGGAGTCCCGATGCTTCGGGTAGCGTTCGCGGCCGCTCGGCAAGGCCGGATCGTGCTCGAGACGCTCATTGCGCTCGGCGCGCTTGCGGCAATTGGAGCTTCTGCGGCGGAGACGATTCGCGGTGGACGCCAGCTGTATTACGACTCCGGCACGATGGTGCTCGTCTTCGTGGTGCTTGGACAATACCTGGACGCGCGCGCGCGGCAAAAGGCGGCCGAGACTCTAAAGCTGGCCGTCACGCGCGAGCGCCCGCACGCGCGGGTGCGCCGCGACGGGGAGGAGCGTGTCGTCCCGCCGGAGCAGGTGCGCCGCGGAGAGCGCGTGCGGGTGCGTGCCGGCGAAGAGATCCCGGTCGATGGGCGTGTGCTCGAAGGAATTTCCGATGTACAGGAGCCCGCCCTCACGGGTGAGGCCGTGCCCCGGCTCGTCCAGCCCGGTGACACCGTCTATGCTGACTCGATTGCGGCCGACGGAGCGCTGACTGTCGAGGCTTCGGGGGAGTCGGAGACGCTCGCGCGGCGGATCGAGCGGTGGACGACCGAGGCCCGGACACGACGAGCCCCGATCGAGATTGCGGCCGATGAATTCGTCGCGCGATTCATCCCGGCGGTCGCACTTGTCGCCATCGCGAGCGGGCTCGGCTGGGGTTTTCTGAAACACCAGTGGGAGCAAGGCGGGCTTGCCGCGCTCTCGGTTTTGGTCGTCGCCTGTCCTTGCGCTCTAGGCATCGCCACTCCGATGGCCACGACGATCGCGCTGTCGCGTGCCGCCGGGCGCGGTACTTTGCTCCGCAGCGGCGCAGCTTTGGAGGCACTCGACCGGGTGCGGACGATCGCGTTTGACAAAACGGGAACGATCACGCGCGGACATCCGGTTGTGCGGGACGTCCGGGTTCAGACGAGCGCTCGCCTGACCGAAACAGAGTTCCTCGGCCTGGCGGCGGCTGTCGAGGTCAATGTAGATCACCCCTTCGCCAAGGCCATCGTCGCTGTGGCGCGGGAGCGGGATATCGCCATTGCCTCCGGGCGGGAAACCCGTTCCATCCCGGGTGGCGGCGCGGAGGGGCGCGCCGACGGACACGTGGTGCTCCTCGGCAGCCGGGCTCTGCTGAAGCGCGAGGGCGTGTCAGGGACCGGCGCCTTTGCGGATGGGAACGAGGAAGAGAGCGTCGTCGCCGTCGCCATCGACAGCTGCCTGGTCGGTGAGATCCTCCTCTGGGACTCGCCGCGGCCGGAGGCGCGCGACGCCATCGCGCAGGTTCGATCGCTGGGTGTGACTCCGCGCCTTCTATCCGGCGACCGCGCCGCGGTCGTCGGGAACATCGCGCGCGAGGTCGGGATTTGGGAGGCTTTCGGCGGGCTCGCGCCCGGGGAGAAGGCGCGGCTCCTTCAGCAGTGGCGGAAGGATCGTTCCCACGTGGCAATGGTCGGCGACGGCGTCAACGACGCGCCGGCTCTGGCGGCCGCCGATGTCGGTATCGCCTTCGGAGGCGCCGCCGATCTGGCCCGGCAGACTGCCGACGCGGTGGTTCTTGTCGCGGACCTGCGTGAGGTGCCGAGGCTTTTGGCAGCTGCCCGCCGGACGATGCGGGTGGTTCGCCAGAATCTTTCTTGGGCTTTCGGCTACAACGCAGTCGGCATTCTGCTCGCCGCCCTCGGCTTCCTGCGCCCGGTCGTCGCAGCGGCCGCCATGGTCCTCTCCAGCCTGTTCGTCGTCGGCAACTCCTTGCGCCTGCAGCACCCGGAGCGCAGTTCCTAGGGGCGCGGCTTGCCTTCGCCTTCGGAGCCGGCCCATGGGGGCGTGCCGGTGGCGAGTGCCAGGTGGCCGAGGAGGACGAAGAGCAGAACGCCGTGCGTCAGGCCGGCCGGCAGCCGCGACCAGACTCCAAAGGCGTCCAGAAGCAGGTAGCCCGCAGCGATGATGAATATGCCGACGAATCCGAAGAGAATTAGCCGGGCCAGGGGAGAGACCTTCATAACCTCACCTCAACAACGCTTCTTTGCGGGGGGAAGAATGCAGGTTTGCCTTGCTGGCGGCCTCACGCGCCCGCCGCCGCCCAAAGCGGCCGGAGATGTCTCTGGCGAGCGGCTTCCCTCACCACACCGAGGAAAGCCGATAGGGTCGGAGATGAGTCGTCCCGCCGGTATGCTATGCCGATCTCAACCATAGGTGCCGTTGACAGCAGGCGCCGGAAAACGACGCCATCCGGACGGCTGCTCCCCACGCCGCCCGGCTGGAGAGAGACGCCCAGACCGGCGGCCACGAAGGCCAGGACCGTCAGCACCTGACCTGCCTCAT
>WNGB01010341.1_pt1 | contig 18231 bp, 17 predicted proteins | sample 5400681 | NCBI WGS metagenome assembly WNGB01 (sample SAMN13153367, study PRJNA577476) | soil metagenome | isolation source: 115 cm soil or saprolite under grassland replicate 2 | place: USA:California | collected 2016-06-15 | reverse complement strand
GACGTCGAGGTGGCTGCAGCAGTCGGAGACCTCGTCGGCCGGCTGCACGCGGCCAGCACGGTCGGTGAGAACCGGGTCCGTTTCGCCACCGATGCCAACTTCGACGCGCTGCGCATCGAGCCCTTCTTCAGGGCCACCGCCGCCAGCCATGTGAGCCTCTCCGAGCGGTTCGATCAGCTCGCCCAGCGGACGGCACGGACCCATGTCGCGGTCGCGCATGGCGACGTCAGTCCGAAGAACATTCTGCTGGCGCCGCGCGGCCCCGTCCTCCTCGACGCCGAATGTGCTTGGTTCGGCGACCCGGCGTTCGATGTCGCCTTCTGCATCAACCACCTGCTGTTGAAGTCGATCAAGCTGCCCGGCAGCTCGGCGCGGCTGCTCGACGCCGCATGCGAGCTTGCCGCGGCTCACTCGGCGCACGTGAGCTGGGAACCGGCCGAGGCCTACGCCGAACGGGTCGCCACGCTGCTGCCGGCACTCGCGCTCGCGCGCGTCGACGGGACCTCACCGGTCGAGTACCTCGACGAGAACCAGCGAGAACTGGTCAGAGCAGTCGGTCGAGCGATGATGCGTGAGCCGGTCACCACCGTGGCAGAGGCGCTCGAGCAGTGGACCCGGCTGAGCTCTGGTCAGCCGGCAGCCAGCTGAGCGCGCACACGTCCGTCCCGTGAGGACGAGGACAGCAAGGAGACGAACAGATGTCCTTCATGCTCGCCACCACACTCGTCGACGGCGCGCCGACGCCGGTCCTGGTCGTCGGCGGGCGCCACTACCCCCTTGCCGACGTGGCACCTCAGCTCCTGATGCCCGCGGGTGAGGGATCCTTCGCGACCGGCGGGGCCGACGGTCTGATGCGTCTGCTCGGCCGCTGGACCGAGGCCGAGACCGTCTTGGTCGCCGTCGCCGACGAGCTCCGTCGTGGCGCCAGGACCTGTCGCGAGGTCGCAGCTCCTCGACGGGCCGAGGACTGGCTGACACCGCTGCAGTACCCGGCCAAGGTGATCTGTACCGGCGCCAACTACTACGACCACATGACCAAGGACGGTGGACACGCCTCGTTCTCGAAGAACGACAACATCCCCGTCTTCTTCCTCAAACCGCCCACCACGACTCTGGTGGGGCAGGGGAAGTCGGTCCGGTTCCCCGCGCAGTCCGAGAAGCTCGACTACGAGATCGAGCTGGCGTTCGTCATCGGCGATGGTGGCCGGCACATCCCGCAAGAGACGGCACTCGACCACGTCGCCGCCTACACCATCGGGATCGACCTCTCGGCTCGCGACTGGCAGCGGCACCCCCAGCATCTCGTCAAGTTCGACCTGTTCGGCGGCAAGGCGTTTGACGACAGCTGCCCACTCGGGCCGGGGATCGTGCCCGCGCGCTACGTCAGTCACGCCGATCTGCAGCTGCGACTCTGGGTCAACGGCGAGCTGCGGCAGGACGCCAACACGTCCGACATGAGCTGGCCCGTTCCCGAGCTGGTCGCGCGCATCAGCGATCACGTCACGCTCGAGCCCGGCGACATCGTTCTCACCGGAACGCCGTCGGGAGTGGGCTTGGCCACTGGCACCTGGCTTCGAGTAGGCGACGTCATCGACTGCGAGATCACGGGCCTCGGCTCCATGCGTGTCGAGATCGCCGCGGACGAAGCGGACCACTGACACCAAGGAAGGGACGAGATGGACGCCAAAACGGTCGGAGTAGTCGGCTGAGGACTGATGGGGTCCGGCATCGCCGAGCTCTTCGCGCGGGCCGGGGCCTCGGTCCTCGTGCATGAGGTCGACGCGGAGGCCGCAGAACGCGGACGAGCCCGAGTGGAAAGGTCAATGCATCGGGCCGCTTCCGCGGGGAAGCTCACCGAGCATGATCTCGCCGTAGCGATGGGCCGAATCTCGTTCGGCTTCGACCTCGAGGCCCTTGCACCAGCTGACCTGGTGGTCGAAGCGGCCAACGAGGACGAGCGCATCAAGACCGAGCTCTTGAGCCGTCTGGACCAGATCGTGGAGAACCGGGACGCAGTCCTGGCTTCGAACACGTCGTCGGTCCCGATCATGAAGCTCGGCACTGTGACGTCGAGACCTGCACAGGTTGTCGGGATGCACTTCTTCAACCCCGTTCCGGTGCTTCCGCTGGTCGAAGTAGTGCCGTCACTGGTGACCTCGCCAGACACCGAACGGCGCGTGGTGAAGATCGCAGAGGATCTCGGCAAGACGGTCATCCGGTCTCAGGATCGTGCTGGGTTCATCGTCAACGCCCTGCTCGTTCCCTACTTGCTGTCGGCGGTCCGCATGGTCGAATCGGGCTATGCCTCGGCAGCCGACGTCGATGCCGGCATGGTCAACGGCTGCGCTCACCCGATGGGCCCGCTCCACCTGGCCGACCTCATCGGTGCGGACACGGTCGCGGCGATCGCGACATCGATGTATTCCGAGTTCAAGGAGCCGCTCTACGCGCCACCACCGCTATTGCTGCGCATGGTCGACGCCGGCCTCCTGGGCCGTAAGAGCGGCCGGGGGTTCTTCGACTACACGAGCTGACCACCCGCACCTGCGTGGTGACTGTACGAGGCCCTTGGCGGCGCCAGGTTTCGGATGTCGCGATGTGGCCTGACAACGCCAACAACCTAACGAAGTCTCACGGTGGTGCCGAGGCGGCGAACTGTCCTCTTGCCGGTCAAGGGCCTGGGTCTGTGTCCGACCGTGTCCAGCCGCCAGCGGCGGATCCCACTCCGCCCGGGGACGAAGAGTTGGTCGTCGGCGCCCAAGTCAAGCCCGGAGGCGTCAAGGGCAATGGGTTCTGCCCGGAGGCGGTCGTGAAACCTGCCCGCTGACGGTCACGAGATCTGCCCGGTGACGGCCATGGGAACTGTCCAGTGCCGGCCGGTCCGGACAGCTCGATCTGCGAGGGCGGCCCTGAGTCGGTGACCGGGATCGGCGCCAGGGACGCGGTGGGCGTGCTCGCCGACGCCCGACCGTCTCCCCGACGGACGCCGGTGACCCGGGGTGGGGTGGCCGGCTCCACCGGCGTTCCGGCACGTCGGTGCCTGCTGGAATGCTCGTGCGGGGCGGATCCGCCGCCCGGGAGCCCGAGTCGCAGGAGGTCGTCGCCGATGCCGCAACGCGGATCAGCGGATACGCCGAAGGAGCCCGCGGCCCGGCCCGCCCTGGCGCGGCGGCTGGGCACCGCCGACGCGGTGCTGATCGGCCTCGGCTCGATGGTCGGGGCCGGTGTCTTCGCGGTCTGGGCGCCGGCCGCGCGGGCCGCCGGCAACGGGCTGCTGATCGGCCTGCCGCTGGCCGGCGTCGTGGCCTACTGCAACGCGGCGTCGTCCGCGCAGCTGGCCGCGGTCTACCCGGTCTCCGGCGGCACGTACGTCTACGGCCGCGAGCGGCTCGGCCCGTGGTGGGGTTTCGCGGCCGGCTGGGCGTTCGTGATCGGCAAGACCGCCTCGTCGGCGGCGATGGCTCTCACGCTCGCGTCGTACGCCGTGCCCGGCGAAGGCGATGAGCTGGTACGACGGATGGTCGCGCTGACCGCCGTGGTCGCGCTCGCGGCGGTGAACTACCGCGGTATCACCCGGACGGCGGCCCTCACCCGGGTACTCGTGGGGTGCAGCCTGGCCGTGCTGGCGCTGGTGGTCGTCGTACTGCTGGCCGGCGGCGAGCCGTCCGGCGCACGGCTGACAGAAGGGTCCACCAGTGTGTACGGCGTGCTGCAGGCCGGCGGACTGTTGTTCTTCGCGTTCGCCGGGTATGCGCGGATCGCGACCATGGGCGAGGAGGTCCGCGACCCCGCCCGGACGATCCCGCGAGCCGTCACGATCGCGCTGGCCGTTGCCGCTGGCATCTATCTGGTCGTCGCGCTGTGCCTGCTGCTGACCCGGCCCGCGGCGCAGGTCGCGATGTCGGCGGACCCGCTCGCGGCCGCGGTCGACGCCGCCGGGGCGGCCGCGGCGGTGCCGGTCGTGCGGATCGCAGCCGCGCTGGCCAGCCTGGGCGCGCTGCTCGCGCTGATCGCCGGGATCGGGCGGACGAGCCTCGCGATGGCGCGCGAACGCGACCTGCCGCGCTGGCTGTCGGCGGTGCACGAGCGGTTCGGCGTGCCGCACCACGCCGAGCTGGCTCTCGCCGTGGTCGTCGGCGTCCTAGTGCTGACCACGGACCTGCGCGGCGTGCTGGGCTTCTCGTCGTTCGGCGTGCTGCTGTACTACGCGATCGCCAACACCTCCGCGTTCACCCAGCCGCCGGACCAGCGCCGCTGGCCCCGTGCGGTCAACGTCCTCGGCCTGACCGGCTGCCTGGTGCTCGCGTTCTCGCTTCCGGTCGCGTCGGTACTCGCCGGTGCCGCCGTGCTGACGGCCGGGCTGGCCGGGCGGTTCGTCGTACTGCGTCGCAGGAGGTAGACCGCCCGCGCGGGGGCGTGCTTGCCGGATGGGCGAGAATGTGGGGGTGAGCGAGCTGATCGACACCACCGAGATGTACCTCCGCACCATCTATGAGCTCGAGGAGGAGGGCATCGTCCCGCTGCGCGCCCGGATCGCCGAGCGGCTGCACCAGTCTGGGCCGACGGTCAGCCAGACGGTGGCGCGGATGGAGCGTGACGGGCTGGTCACGGTGGAGGGGGACCGGCACCTGGAGCTCACCGACGTCGGGCGCAAGCAGGCGGTCCGGGTGATGCGCAAGCACCGGCTGGCCGAGCGGCTGCTGGTCGACCTGATCGGGCTGGAGTGGGAGGACGTGCACGCCGAGGCCTGCCGCTGGGAGCACGTCATGAGCGACACCGTCGAGCGCCGGCTGCTGGAGATCCTGCACAACCCGACCGAGTCGCCGTACGGCAACCCGATTCCGGGCCTGGACGAGCTGCGGACCAGCGAGGAGGCGACGCCGACGGCGGACTACCTGATCGGGGTCGAGCCGCTCGGCAAGGTGATCGACGAGGCCGACGGCGGCGCGGTGCGGGTCCGGGTCCGGCGGATGACGCGATGGCGGTGCTGCGCAGGGCCGGGGCACTGCCGGGACGCGAGGTGCTGACCGCGCAAGACCCGGACGGGGTGCTGCTCGGCACGCGGGACGCGGGTGGCGTGATCAGCGACGAGACCGCCGGCCACATCTTCGTCAGCGTCGTCTGACGGCTCTGCGTATCCAGCGATGTCCGACGAGCAGGTCGACTGGGTCCGCTACCTGCGCGACTTCCACGCCGCCGATCCAGGGGTGACCGAGGCGGTGCTGTCGCGCGCGACGGCGGGTGACCACACGCCGTACCGGTGGTTGTGCCGGGCGGTGTCCACGGATCCGAAACGCGTACTGGACGTTGCCTGCGGCAACGGTGCGGTGGCGCGCCGGCTGGCGTCGGACGGGCACTGGGTGGTCGGCGTGGACGTGTCCGCGGCCGAGCTGGCGCTGGCGCCGCGGCCCGCGGTGCGGGCGGACGCGACGCAGCTGCCGTTCGGCGACGGCTCGTTCGACGTGGTGACCTGCTCGCTGGGGCTGGCGGTCGCGCACCCGCTGACCGTCGTCCTGGCGGAGATCGCGCGGGTGCTGCGGGCGGGCGGGGTGCTGGCCGCGACGGTGCCCGCCGTCCGGCCGGTACGACGCACCGACCTGCCGGTGCTGACGGGGCTCGCGGCGCGGCTGCGCGGCGGGCCGCAGTTCCCGGGCGGCGGTGAGCTGACCGGGTTGCGGGACGAGCTCGTGGCGGCCGGGTTCGCGGTGCTGGAGAGCCAGCGGGAGCGGTACGGCTACCCGGTCCGGGACGAGGCTGACGCGGATCTGCTGGTGCGGTGCCTCTACCTGCCCGGAACCGGGCAGGGACGCCGTGACGCGGCGGTCGCTTGGCTGTCCGAACGGGCCGCGAGCAAGGGCGAGTTCGAGGTCGCGATCCCGATCCGGCGGATCGTCGCGATGCGCTCCGGCAGCTGACGACACGCGCTGGAAAACCGCCTCTTGACCGGCGGCGGGAACAGCGGAACATCAGAGGTAACGGTTGTGCTTTGTGCTGCTGGAGGTGGTTCGCATGACCGAGAGGCACGAATTGCGCTGGGGTGGGTTGGCCGGACTCGGGTTCGTCGTCCTGGCGATGCTCGGAACGTTCATTCCCACCATGCCGCCGGCTATCGACAGCTCGGCGAACGAGATCATGAGCTACGTGAGTGGTCACCGGTCCACGCTCCTGCTGGCTGCGCTGATGTGGGGCGCGGCGGGTGCTCTGGTGATCTGGTTCGCGGCGGCCTTCGCTGAGGCGATCCGCGAACGCGAAGAGAGGTCCGACGTACACCTCGCCCTGCTGGCGGGGTCGGTGCTGGTCGGCGGGGCGATCTTCATCGACGCCGCGGCGACGGCCGCCACCGCGTGGGGCGTCGACGGGCGGGACGCCGGGCTGACGATGCAGATGTTCACCGGAACGACGGTGCTGTCGACGATGATCGGGTTCGCCGCGGCACTGCCGCTGGCGGCCGCCGGGATCGGCGTGCTGCGGACCCGGCTGATGCCGAACTGGCTCGGGTACCTGGGCCTGCTGGCGGCGCTGGTGTCGTTCGTCGGCGCGTTCGGCGTGTTCGCGTCGAGCGGCGCGTTCCGGCCGGGAGGCTGGCTCATGTCGACGATCCCGCTGCTGCTGACGGCGGTCTGGGTGGTCTGCGCCAGCGGGTTCATGGTGCGCGAGCACCTGCCGGAGGTCTCGGCGGGGAAGATCGTCCCGCAGGCCTGACGAAGTCTCATAGACGGTCTCGTCGAGCGGTACCGGCCGGCGCGGAGGGTGCCGGCCGGTACCGTTCTGGCGTGGTGAGCTCGGGTACGACGGCCGGCGGACGGCTGCACTGGTCGGTCCGCGAGGTGGGTCGTGCCGTGGACGGTGCGGCGCTGTTCCGCGCGCTGTTCGCGGAGGAGCCCGTGGCGTTCTGGCTGGACAGCAGCCTGTCCGTGCCGGGGCTGAGCAGCGTGTCGGTGCTGGGGACGACGGCGGGTGCCGATGCGGAGACCCTGGTACGACGGGTCGGCGAGGGTGACGTCTTCGCCGTCCTGCGGGAGCGGCTGGCGGCGCGGCGTGCGGCCGGGGAGCCGCCGGCCGAGCTGGCGCGGGAGCTGCCGTTCTCCGGCGGATATGTCGGGTGGTTCGGGTACGAGCTGAAAGCGCTGACCGGGGGTGTGGCGGCGCACGGGTCGCCGGTGCCGGATGCGCTGTGGATCTGGGCCAACCGGTTCGCGGTGATCGACCCGGTGCGGGACCGGACCCGGTTCGTTGCCATCCACAACGATGCCGGCCGGGCGGACGCGGAGGGCTGGCTGGACGGCGCGGTGCGCGCGGCGTTGGACGTCCTACCCGACGAGGACCTCGAGGTGGTGCCGGAGGTCGCGAAGCTGGACATCGAGTCGCGGCTGGAGCTGTCCCGGGAGCGGTACCTGACGGCGATCGGGCGGTGCCGGGCGGCGCTGGAGGCGGGGGAGTCGTACGAGATCTGCCTGACGAACCGGGCCCGGCTGCCGGCCGTGCCCGACCCGCTCGGGTTCTACCTGTGGCAGCGGCGGCGCAACCCGGCGCCGTACGCGGCGTTCCTGCGGTACGGCGACCTGGCGGTGGCGAGCTCGTCGCCGGAACGGTTCCTGACCGTCGACGCGCACGGCTGGGCCGACTGCCGTCCGATCAAGGGCACCGCGCCGCGGTCGTCCGACCCTGCGGTCGATCTGGTCGCCGCGGAGCGGCTGGCGGCGGACGAGAAGACCCGGGCGGAGAACCTGATGATCGTGGACCTGATCCGCAACGACCTGGGCCGGGTGTGCGAGCCGGGGACGGTACAGGTGCCCCGGCTGATGGCGGTCGAGAGCTACGCCACCGTGCACCAGCTGGTGACCACCGTGCGTGGCCGGCTGCGGTCCGGCGTCGACGCGCTGGACGCGGTCCGGGCGTGCTTCCCGCCGGGGTCGATGACCGGGGCGCCGAAGATCCGCACGATGGAGATCATCGACGAGCTCGAGCCGTCGGCGCGCGGGGTGTACTCGGGGGCGCTGGGCCATCTCGGGCTGGACGGGCGGGCGGACCTGAGCGTGGTGATCCGCACGGCGGTGATGACACCGGGCGAGACCGTGGTCGGCGCGGGTGGAGCGATCGTGCTCGACTCGGTCGCCGAGGACGAGTACGACGAGATGTTGCTCAAGGCAACCGCCGCGGTCCGTGGTCGGGACGTATGACCGGGTTGCTGGTCGCGGACTCGTTCCTGGTCGCGGACGGGCGCGTCCGGGGACTGGCCCTGCACCGGGAGCGGTTCACCCGGTCGTGCGCGCGGCACGGCGTGGACGCCGGCGCGTTCTTCGACTCGTGGGTCGCGGGCCTGCCGCGGGAGGGACGCTGGTTCCCACGCTGCGAGCTCCGCGCGGACGGCGCGTTGCATTCGTTGTCGCGGCCTGCTCCGCAGCAGGGTGGCCCGATGCGGGTGATGGTGTACGACGGACCGGACCCTCGGCGGGAACCGTGGACGAAAGGTCCGGACCTGGAACGCCTCGGAGAGCTGCGGTCCGCGGCGGTCGCGGCAGGCGCGGACGAGGCCCTGCTGACGGCCGCGGACGGCACCGTTCTCGAGGCGGCGTACATGCGCCTGCTCTGGTGGGAGGACGACATCCTGTGTGTCCCGCCCGCCGACCTGCCCGTCCTGCCGTCCGTCACGGTCGCGCTGCTGCGCACGATGGCCGCCCGGCGCGGGATCACAGTCGCAGAGCGACGTCGTACCCTCCCCGACCTCGCGGGCCGCGAGGCCTGGCTGGTCAACGCCCTGCACGGCATTCGTCCCGTCCTGGCCTGGCTCGCCCCCGGTCCGCCGACGGGAGTCGCGGCCCGGGCGGCCGACTGGCAATACGAGCTGCTCGCCCTGGCGGAGCCGCTGGACGGTCGGTGAGTCCGAAGGTGCGGCCTGGAGGTGTTCCGTGGTGAGCTCCGGACTGCCCCGAGTATTCCGTTGCCCGGTGGGTGTGGCGGGGCGGAGACTTGGCGGTGGGGAGGGGGTCTGTGATGGACGGACCGATTCATTACCCGGGGGCGGATCGCTCGCAATGGTTCGGCGACGACTTCCCGGGCGTCACGATGGAGCGGATCGACAAGCTGCTCCTGCACACCACGGAGACCGGCGGCTTTCCGTCGTACGACGGGGGTGCGAAGGCTCCGACGCTGACGTACCACCCGGTCAAGCACACGTGGCGGCAGCACTTCAAGATCAACCAGTCCTCGCGCGCGTTGCGTGACCCGGACTTCACGGTGGTGAAGGAGAACCGGGCCAACGTCGTACAGGTCGAGATCGTGTGCGCGTGCGACGCGGTGAAGGCGAAGAAGGACGACATCCTCGACGTGCGGGACCTGGATGAGCGGGCGCTGCGCGACCTCGGGGAGTTCGCGTCCTGGCTGCACCAGCAGTGGGGTCTGCCGCTGATGCTGACGCCGGACTGGCTGCCGTTCCCGCAGTCGGGCGGGAATTCGAAGGTTCGGATGAACGGACCGGAGTACGCGGCGTTCAAGGGGATCCTCGGGCACCAGCACGCACCGGCCGGAAAGGGCGAGGACAAGGGCAACGACCATGGCGACCCGGGAGCGCTGGACGTGCAGAGCATCCTGGCGTTCGCGCTGAACGCGACGCCGGTCGCGCGGCTGAACGAGGAGGAAGAGGACGTGAAACCAACCGACGTCGTCGGGTTCGACATCGACCCGGAGACCAAGGCCAAGACACCGGTCACGCTGGAGACGTTCTTCGGCCGGATGAACTGGGTCTACCAGCAGATCCTCGAGGGCGGGAAGGTCGACTCCGCGCTCGACCGGATCGAGAAGGCCGTCAAGCAGGACTGACTCTCAGTCGAACGGCAGCAGGTCCCACTGGCGGACGCTCGCGATCGACGCGACCGGGTCACCGGACGCGAAGTACGGGTCTTTTGCGAGGAGCTCGTCCAGCTCGTCGCGGTCGGCGACGTCGTACACCAGCATGGCGCCGTCGCCGTCCGCGAACGGGCCGGCGAGCCGGAGCTGTCCGGCGGTCACCAGCTCTTTCAGGTACGCACGGTGCCGCGGGCGCACCGCGAGCCGGGCGTCCTCGTCGCGGTCGAAGATCAGCTGCACAGCGTAGGTCGTCATGTCACCCACCCTAGGGGTCGCCGCCGGGCAGGCCGGAAGGGACCGACGAGTGACGACACGCCGGGTCACAAGGGCCCGATGAGCTGACGACTACCGGTGCAGGTGTGTGCGGATCTCCTGGAAGAAGGCCAGGACGGCGCCGGCGTCCGGGAGGTCGGTGAGGGGGCGGGCAGCGCCGAAGGGGGCGTTCCAGAGGTCGGACGGTTCGAGCTTCCACGGACCGACGTACGCGTACGGGACGGCCAGGAACTCGTCGCCGGGGGAGACGCCGTAGTTGACCTCGTCCTCGGTGATGCCGATGTCGAAGTGCTCCGGCCACAGGATCGGCCGCGGCCCCGGGACCAGCGCGCGCAGCGCCTCGTCCCCGATCGCGAAGGCGTCGGCGATCCGGGCCGCCGCGGCCGCGTCGACCGTGATCGGCTGGTCCGGCCGCAGGCCGGGACCGCCCGAGTACACGTCGTCCAGCGGGCTCGCCTCGACGCCGGCCGCCTCCGCCAGCTCCGCGAACGTGCCGGTCAGGGCCAGCCGGAGCTCGCCGTCCTCGAACCGGTCGTCGCCGCGTGCCCACGCGTCCTCGTCCGCCCAGGCGTCGCCGTCGATGCCGGCGCCCGCCAGGTGGCCGCGCCGGACGACGAGCTCGACGCCCTCGACGCGCAGGTCGGGCTCCGCGACGGTGCCGAAACCACCGGCCGTCGCCCTCAGCTCGATCGTGTTGCTGCGCCGGAACTGCGGCCCGGCCAGAACCAGCTCCGCGATCCCGTGCAGCGACAACCGCGTGCTCACCAGTACGTGGGCCATCACGCCCTCCCATCTGTCCCGCCCGGCTATTACCGCTCGGGAAATTGGTTCGCGGCGGCCTGTCTCACCCCGGTCCCAAGAGCGACTATGCCTCGTAGGGGTGATTCGCGACACCGGGGAGGGCTTACGGATGACTGACAACGGCTGGCACAAGGTGGACCCGGTCGACGTACCCGACGGCCACCTCACGTACGTCGGGATCCGGCACGAGGGCGCCGCCTCGTTCGCCGCCAGCGCGTACGGCAAGCTCACCGGCCGCCCCGCCGCCTGCCTCGCGATCGCCGGCCCCGGCTCCACCAACCTGCTCACCGGCCTGTACGACGCGAAGCTCGACGGTGCCCCCGTCATCGCGATCAGCGGCCAGGTACCGTCCAAGGTCCGCGGCCGCGGCGCCTTCCAGGACGTCGACCTGTCCGCGGTGTTCGCCGTGCTGTCGCGGCACCTGCCGGCCGACGGCCCCGCCCTGCTCTGCGTCGAGCAGGACGCGGAGCTCTTGTGAGGCCGGGCCATGCCTGAGGTGGGGTTCGGCAACCTGCTCGCGGTGCTGGCGATCGCGTTCGCCGCGCCGTTGCTGCTCGGCTTCGCGCCACGGGTCCGGGTCCCGGCGGTGGTGCTGGAGATCGCCGCCGGGATCGTGCTCGGCCCGTCCGTACTCGGCTGGATCGAGGCCGACCTGGTGGTGCGGATCGTCGCCGTGCTGGGGCTGGCGTTCCTGCTGTTCCTGGCCGGGCTGGAGATCGACGTGCACCGGCTGCGCGGCCGGTTGCTGCGCACCGCGCTGCTCGGGTATGTGATCACGCTCGCGGTCGGGCTCGCTGCGGGCGGTGCGTTCAAGGCGGCCGGCTGGGTGGACAGCTCGTTGCTGCTGGCCATCACCCTGTCGGCGACCTCGCTCGGGCTCGTCGTACCGGTGCTGAAGGACGCCGGTCAGGCCGGCACGCAGCTCGGCCAGACCACCATCGCCGCGTCCTCGGTCGCGGACTTCGCCGCGGTGCTGCTGCTGTCGCTGCTGTTCTCCACGATGGCCGGTGGCAGCACCGGGTCGCGGCTGGTGCTGCTCGGGATGTTCGTCGCGCTCGTGGTGCTGGCCGCTGTGGTGGTCGCGGTCTCCGGACGGTCGATGCGGCTCGGCGCCGTGCTCGAGCGGCTGCAGGACACGACCGCGGAGATCCGGGTCCGGGCCGCCGTGCTGCTGCTGATCGGGTTCGTGGTGCTGGCCGAGCGGTTCGGGCTGGAGAGCATCCTGGGCGCGTTCCTGGCCGGCGCGGTGGTCGGCCTGCTGGACGCGGACAGCAGCTCGCACCCGCACTTCCGGGTCAAGCTGGAGGCGATCGGGTTCGGGTTCCTGATCCCGGTCTTCTTCGTGGCCAGCGGCCTCCGTCTCGATATCCGCGGCATGATCGACAGCCCGTCCGCGCTGCTGCGGGTACCCCTGTTCCTGCTCGCGCTGCTCGCAGCGCGCGGCCTGCCGGCTCTGCTGTACGTCCCCTCGGTCGGCCGCCGGCCCGCCGTCGCCGCCGCGTTGCTTCAGGCAACGTCGCTGCCGTTCATCGTCACCGCCACCCAGATCGGCGTCGCCGTCGGCCTGATGGAGCCGGTCACCGCGGCCGGCCTGGTCTGCGCGGGCTTGCTGTCCGTGCTGGTGTTCCCTGCTGCCGCCCTGGGCCTGGTACGACGCCCCGGAGTCCCGGCCGAGATCACCGGTCCGGATGAAGCCCCGGTCCAAGAGCGGATGTGACGGGCCCTGAGCTCGCAGGAGACGTGGGTTGGCACCGCCAGCCAGGGTTCACACCCCGCTGTGACGGGGTGCTAACCCGGACAAGTGGTGCGAACCCACGACTACGCAAAGCGGATGCCGTGGTCCGCGTTCGGTGCGGCGAAGGCCAGCAGGCGGGCGCCTTCGGCGGTCAGGGCGTCGACGTCGCGCTTGCGGAGGCGGCCGAAGGGCTCGACGACGAGGGTTGCCGTGCCGCGCTTCTGCTCCGTCTTCCACACCCCGGCGACCACGCCGTCGACGGTGACGGTGCCGCGGATCAGGCCGTTGACGGTGAAGACCCGCCTGCGGGCCTCGTCGCTGATGATCCGGGTGCGGTCCGCGTACGACAGCAGCACGTTGTCGAACTCGGCCAGGAACCGTACCGGGGCAGGCGTTTCCGGATCCGGTCGCGGCGCGTCCGGGACGTCGTACAAGGTCGATCCGTCCTCGGATCGGAACACGCGCAGCCGGGGCAGCAGGCGGACGACGACCTCGCCGAGGCGGGTCAGCCCGCACCAGGTCTGGAGGTCCGCGACCGTCGCCGGGCCGTACGCGGCGAGGTAGCGCCAGACGATCTCCTCGGCCGGTGGCTCGGAGTGCAGCGGCCGGCCGATCCACTCGTCGGCGAGTGCCCAGGTCGGCTGGCCGGCCTTGCCCCAGACGGCTCGCGGCGGGATCTGTACGACGGGGACCCGGTTGCGGATCGCGAACTCCAGCGACCCGGCCGGCGCGTCCGGAAACACCTTCTGCAGTGCGGGTCCGAGCTCCTTCGAGGTCATCGGGCGTTCCGCCAGCAACGCCCGCCCGGTGGCCGCGACCTCGGCGAGGTCGAGGCCGTCGAGACCGGCGGCGCGGTCCTTGTCGGCGGTCAGCCAGCGGTCGAAGACCGGCTGCACCCACGGCCGCAGCAGCGCGCAGTCGGCCGCCGTGACCAGGTGGATCGTGCCACGCATCACGACGATCCGCACCAGCGAACGGTCCACCAACCGCCGCGCCAGGTCGTCAGGCATGAAACCGTCGATGCGGCTCCACAGTCCGAAGTACGGCGGGAACGGCGCCTGCGCCTGCAACCCCACCAGGTGCTCGACGACGTCCCGCACCGGCCGCGTGGTCCGCTCGAGCAGATGCTGCCGGGCCAGTGTCGCGCGGTTCAGGACACGCGGCCCGAGCACATCGCCCGGGCCGCTGCCACGTCGTACCAAGGTCACTTCACCTCGCGGAAGAAGGCGCGCACTTCCTCGGTGAGCGCGGCCGGCTGCTCCATCGCCAGGAAGTGCCCGCCGCGCTCGAGCTCGGTCCAGTGCACCACGTTGTGGTCGCGCTCGGCGAGCCGCCGGATCGCGACGTCGGCGGACAGCGAGACCGCGACCCCGGTCGGCACGGTGCCGCGCGGCCGGGGCGCGAACGCCGACGGGTCGTGCCCGAACTCGTAGTAGATGTTCGCCGACGTCCCCGCGGTGCCGGTGAACCAGTACAGGGTGATGTTCGTCAGCAGCCGGTCCCGGTCGACCGCGTCCTCCGGCAGCTCGGCGGCCGCGTCGGTCCACTCCTTGAACTTCTCGACGATCCAGGCCAGCTGGCCGGCGGGGGAGTCGTGCAGCGCCTGCTGCACCGTCCACGGCCGGGTGCGCTGCAGGTCGAGGTAGGCCATCTGGTCCTCACGGAACCGCTGCATCCGCGCCAGCCGCTCCTGCTCCGACGGCGTCAGGTCCGACAGGTCCTCACCCATCGGGAAGGTGACGAGCGCGTTCACGTGCACGCCGATCACGTGCTCGGCCGCGGCCCGCCCGACCAACGGCGCCTGGAATGCGCCGATGTCGCCGCCCTGCACGCCGTACCGGTCGTAGCCGAGCCGATCCATCAGCTCCGCGAGCGCCGCCGCGCACCGGCGGTGGTGCCACCCGGTCCCGCTCAGCGGCACGGAGTAGCCGAATCCCGGGATCGACGGGATCACCAGGTGGAACGCGTCCGCGGCGTCGCCGCCGTGCGCGACAGGATCGGTCAGCGGCCCGATCACGTCCAGGAACTCCACGAACGACCCCGGCCAGCCGTGGATCAGCAGCAGCGGCGTCGCATCCTCGTGCGCGGACCGCACGTGCAGGAAGTGGATCGTCTGGCCGTCGATCACGGTGGTGAACTGCGGCCACTCGTTCAGTGCGGCCTCGTGCTTGCGCCAGTCGTACGACGTCGCCCAGTAGTCGGTGAGGCCCTTCAGGTACGACGTGGGCACGCCGCGCTCCCAGGCGGTGCCGGGGATCTCGGCCGGCCAGCGGGTGCCGGCCAGCCGGCGGCGCAGGTCGTCCACGTCGGCCTGCGGTACGTCGATGCGGAACGGACGGATGTCTGCTGTGGTCGCCATGTCCCCCAACCTAGGTGGTAACCAGGACGGCTTCGGTCCTGTTTCGGTGCGAGGATGGCCTACATGCTGGAGACCTCGGGACGGCTGCTGAAGTTGCTCTCGCTGCTGCAGGCTCACCGCGACTGGACCGGTCCCGAGCTGGCCGAACGGCTCGGAATCACGGTGCGGACGGTGCGCCGCGACGTCGACAAGCTGCGCAACCTGGGCTACCCGGTGGAGGCGACGCTAGGGGTCGCCGGCGGCTACCGGCTCGGTGCCGGTGCGTCGCTGCCGCCGCTGCTGCTGGACGACGACGAGGCCGTGGCGGTCGCGGTGGGGCTGCGTACCGCCGCCGGCGGCACGGTCGCCGGGATCGCCGAGACCTCGGTGCGCGCGCTGGCCAAGCTGGAGCAGGTGCTGCCGTCCCGGCTGCGGTACCGGGTCCGGTCCGTGCAGTCGATGACGGTGCCGCTGACCGGGTCCGGGCCGGTCGTCGACCCCGAGGTGCTGGCGGTGCTGGCGGGCGCGTGCCGGGACCACCAGCGGCTGCGGCTGGACTACACCAGCGGAGACGGTACGACGAGCCGCCGGGTCTGCGAGCCGCACCGGCTGGTCCATACCGGCCGGCGCTGGTATCTCGTTGCCTGGGACAACGACCGTGCGGACTGGCGGACGTTCCGGGTGGACCGGCTGCGGGTGCGGGACACCCCGGGACCGCGGTTCGCGGCGCGCGAGCTGTCCGACGCCGAGGTCGCGGAGCTGACCTCGCACTCGGTCTCCACCGGCGGGTACCGGTACCAGGGGCGTTTCACCTTCCACGCCTCCGCCGAGGAGGTCCGGCGGGTCGTCACTCCGACATCCGTACGCGTCGAACCGGTGGACGAACACAGTTGTACCGTGCACGCCGGCGCGAACGACCTCGACCTGCTCGGTGTCTGGGTGGCATTGCTCGGCTTCGACTTCGAGATCCACGAACCGCCGGAACTTGCGGAGTCACTCAACGGGGTCATCGACCGGCTGCTGCGAGCCACCGGAAGGACCTCAGAGTGACCGGTTCTCCACAGCGGACGGTCTCCAACTGTGGAGAACGTGTGGACAGCTTGGCGGCCTCTGTGGACGACACACAGATCACTGGAAACTGCCGAGATTGCTTGTGGCAAAGGACTTGCGCGTATGCGTGAGTGCGGATAGAAATCTAGCTACGCCGAACTTTCGGGAACGGCGGGATCGGACGGAGAACGAGGATCCGCATGGCGAGGAGACTCGCCGGGTCAGCCGGTGGCGAGGTTGGCTTGAGGTTCCGCGGACCGTTCGTGAGGCCGGGAACGCCACCTAGTCCTGGTCGCAGTGAGGCCCCTCGAACTCATACTTCGAGGGGCCTCACACCGTGTCCGGTGACTTCCGGGTCGACTGACCTGTTTCGTTGCATGGAGCAACGAAGTCTGATGCCTCTGGCTACAGTTGCCGTAAGCAACGGCGGCGCGGGTCGGCGTCGTACTCAGATGCCCGCGGAGCTGCCTCGCACGACGAGGCCGGGCTGCAGGAGCAGACCCCGGGGCGCCCGGTCCGGGTCGCACAGCTGCTGGACCAGCGCGGCCGCGATCTCGTCCAGCGGCTGGCTGACGCTGGTCAGTCCGGGGGAGACCACCCCGGCCATCGGGGTGTCGTCGAACCCGGTCACCGCGACGTCCACCCCGGCCCGCAGCCCCCGGCGCTCGATCTCCCGCATCGCGCCCAGTGCCAGCACGTCACTGATCGCGACGATCGCGTCCACCGGCTCGGCCGTGTCCAGCAGTCGCGCCGCGCCGCTCGCGCCGTCCTCGATCGAGTCCTCCCGGCACCGCACCGCCAGCCCGCCGGTCGGCAGCCGCAGCTCCCTGCACGCCGCCCGCCAGCCGGACAGCCGGTCCTCGGCCAGCCCTGACGACCGCGGCCAGGTCAGCAGTCCGACCCGCCGCCGGCCTGCCTCGTGCAGGTGCCGGACGGCGGCCCCGCAGCCCGCCGCGCCGTCCACGTCTACCCACGGTCCGGGCTGGGAGTCCTCGCCCCACACCCGCCCGAACGATACGAACGGGATGTCCCGCTCCGTCAGCCAGGCGTGCCGCGGGTCGTGCGTCTCGGTCTGCGACAGCACGAACCCGTCCACCAGCCGGCGCGCGTGCAGGTCGTCGTACACCTTCATGCCCTGGACCCCTGGTGGCGCGGTGAAGAGCAGGATGTGCCGGCTGCTCGCCTCGGCCGCGGTGCACAGCGAATGCAGGAACTGGTCCATCACCAGGTGCGTCTGGCTGCCGGGCCAGGTCGGCACGCAGTAGCCGAGCAGCTCGACGGCGCTGGTCCGCAGGCTGCGCGCGTTGCGGTTGGGCCGGTAGTTCAGCAGCTCGATCGACTTCCGCACCCGCGCGAGGGTCTCGCCGCGCAGCCGGTGTGGCGCGTTCAGCGCGTTTGATACGGTCTGCACCGACACCTCGGCGTGCGCCGCGACCTGCTTCAGCGTCACCACGCGGCAGACCTCCTCGAACGTGGGCGGGAACACCGGTTTGAACGTTCAAACCGCACCGCAGTCTGACCACCCGTTGTCGCCCTGTCAACACTTCCCCGACTGGGCACGGTCATTGCATGGCGCGCCGGAGTTGCGTAAGCGCCCGGACGGTGTTCATTAGTGAAGCATGTTCAATGACGCTGAACAGGGCGGATCGTTGAACACGGAACTCCTCGGGGTGGCGTTGGAGCCCCTGGTCGACGTCGGTCTGGAGGCAGTGGCGGGATCGGGGCATCGACTATGTGGATGCCGCGGGCAACATGTTGATCCGCGCCGGGACGACGCTGATCGACATCCGAGGCCGGCGTGCCGGCTCGGCGTTGTCGGCATACCGGACCCGCACGCCACGCGCGTTCCAGCCTCGCGGACCAGCTCGTCTTCGTTCTGTTGTGCGAACCGGAGCGTGCCGGTCTCACGTTCCGGCAGATCGCGAGTCTGAGTGGCGTGTCGTTGGGGACCGTCCAGCAGGTGATGGACGAGCTGACGATCGCGGGCTATGTCCACAAGGGCAGGGCCGGACGGAGCCTGATCAGACCCCGGGATCTGTTCAACCGGTGGGTCGAAGCCTATGCGCTCAGTTTGGAGTCGAAGCTTTGGCTCGCGGACTTCGACGCGGCCGACGACGGCTGGTGGCTGAGGGCGGAGAGAGACCTTCGAGCTGCTGGTGTCCAGCTCGGGGGCGAGAGTGCCGCCCAC
>WNGB01017533.1_pt1 | contig 18236 bp, 17 predicted proteins | sample 5400681 | NCBI WGS metagenome assembly WNGB01 (sample SAMN13153367, study PRJNA577476) | soil metagenome | isolation source: 115 cm soil or saprolite under grassland replicate 2 | place: USA:California | collected 2016-06-15 | reverse complement strand
ATGCGAGGACGTCAGCTTGCGGCATGCGGCGGGTTCGGGCTAGCCAGGTGTAAAGGAGGGCCAGCCCGGCCTGTCCCCTGCCGAGCGAAGGGTCTCGCTCGCCGGGCAGCGAAGTAACGGACGCGATGGACTCCGCGATGGCGTCGACCGCCTGCAGGGCCTGCTGGGCCGTCGTTCCCGACAAGATGGGTCGCCAGCTCGCGGCGCTCGCATCACCCAGCTTCGTCATACCAGCCCCACTCCGCTCACCATACAAAGGCCCCGTTCAGGATTGCCTTGCACTACGCCGCTCACTCCTCGCGCGCCGCGCCGCGGTGTCTTCCTGCGGCGGCAAACCGTGTCGTCGTCCGACCAGGAATGCGGACCAGGCAGCCCACATACATGTGCGCTGCCTGGTCCCTTCGGCTAGAAACTGCTGTGCCAGCAATCATTACGCGTTCGGTTACTGGCAGCCGGTACTACCCGTTCGGGCTAGGTGCAGCTGTTGCCCGGGCCCTTGGTGTTCGGGCAGGTGTTCGGTCCGCCGTTCGGCGGTACGCTGGAGCCACTTTGGCTGCCACCGGCGACCTGGGACAGTTCCTGGTCGTCGAGCGTCCGCAGGGTCTCCTTTGACAGTGTCAGCTTCTTCATGAAGTCCCCCTTGGTCAGTGGCAGGAGTTGCCCGGGCCCTTGGATGACGGGCAGCCATTTGCCACCGGCGGTACGTTGGAGCCACTGTTGTTGCCACCGGCGACCAGGGACAGTTCCCGGTCGTCGAGCGTCCGCAGGGTCTCCTTTGACAGTGTCAGCTTCTTCTTCATGGAGTCTCTCCCTCTGAGCATCTGGACTATCCGTCGCGCGCGGTTCGCTTCCAACACGCGACGGTGATTGAAGTCAGATGTGCCCTCTTTGGCACGCTGGAGTACACTCGTTGTCACTCCCCGTGCGGGCGGGTATGGATATCGTGAAGTGAGCGCTTCTTGAGACCAGATAACGCGCGCACGGGGGGCTACGCTGTCGCGGGCGCTCGGCACGCAACATCCCTATTTCCGCGCGTGGCTGTACTAGATATCTCATTGGTAACCGCAGAGCTTTTCCCATGGGAATACACAGATTCCCATGAAGCTACGCCAACCCCTCAGGGCCTCGATTTGTCAGAGAACATCTCGTCTGTGACAGAGCCCGTAGTTGCCCCCCGTCCGCCAGGTTAACACCTGGCCGGCAAGGCGTCGAGACTCGCTTTAACTTACTTTTGCTCGAACACCAGAAGTTGGTGTGATTGGTTCTTGCTGGGAAGCAAGTGCCTGATGGGGATCCTGATGACCAACCGCAGGCCTGCAGCGGCTGCAAATGAGCCAACTGCCAGTTCCCGCAGGCGGCGACTGGATGGTCGCCGTAATTGTGCCCGGCCGGGCCGGGCTCCTGGACGCTGGCAACGCAGTCATGTGCGAATGCCAGAGGAACATTCTCTGTAACGCCGTGCTATCGAGCGGCAGCCTGGCTGGGCTGCAGTCGGCTGCCGGCCTGATTGAAGGCTCCGGATGCGGATTGATCTCGGCAGCGGTTCTGAGCTTAGAGCTGGCTATTTGCGGCTCGCGGGACGATCTATTTGCGTTGCACCTTACGGATGGCGTGCCGCGACATGTCGTGCGTGGTTGGTGACTGAGAAGTGAAGAGTGTTCAGGATCACACGCCCGCCAGCGCGGAGATGCTGCGGCTGATGGACGCCACCCCCATCCCCTGCGGCCAGTCGCTCATCAGTCCGGGAACCTGGCCGCCCCGGTACGCGTCTTCGTGGCGGCGGCCGTGCCAAGCTAGGTACCAGCAGGGCCACCAGGCCCGCGGGTTTGGACGGAGGTCAGGCCTCCGGGTGGGTGATGTGCGGTCAGGAGGCAGCCATGCCATCGTCTGGTCGGGGTTTCCTGCGCCTGTGCGGGGTGGCGATCGTGGTGGGCGGCCTGGCCGCGGCGCTGACCCTGCTCTTCATCCCGCTCAGCGTGCAGCGGGGCGCGTCCGGGGCGGTGACGGGGTGGTGCGGCCCGGGTCACACCTCCGACAACGCGATCCAGGTCCGGCTGGACCCGGGCATCGTCAACACCGGCGGCAGCCCGGGGCAGGCGGTGTCCCCGGCGCTGGAGCAGCAGTTCGAGCAGTTCTGCGCGCACGAGGCGGACGGCCAGCTGATCGAAGCGGCCGTGATCGCGGTGCTGGCGCTGCTCGTCGGCCTGCCGATGATCGCAGCCCGCGGCGGTCAGGATGACGTGCCGGCGCCGCCGGGGGCCGAGCCGCCCTCGCTGAGCAGTTCGGGTACCCCCGGCAGCACCGTCTGGAAATAGGAGCGCGCGGCCGCGGCCGTGCCGACGTCGAAGCCGGCTGCCTCGGACATGTACCAGCGGTGCTCGAGGATCTCGTGGAAGATCTCGGCCGGCGGGAGGCGGCCGCGCAGGTCTTCCGGGATCGCCGCGACCACCGGATCGTAGATGTCGCCCAGCCACTGGCTGGCCGCCACCATCTCTGGTACCGGCCGGGCGCGCTTCTGCTCCAGGTAGGCACGGAAGCTGGTGATGTCGTTGAGCAGCCGGCGGGCCTGGTTCTCCTCCACGACGAGCCCGGTGCGCAGGAACAGCTGGCGCGCGTGATACCCGGACTCCGACACCCTGGTCCGCAGCCGGAGCCGGTTCCCGTCCGGCGTGCTGATCAGCTCCACCTCGTCGGCGTCGAAGCCGAGCTCGTTGAGCCGGCGCAGCCGCTGCGCGATCCGGTACCGCTGGTCGTCCGGGCGCAGCAGCTCTTCCCGGGTCAGCTCATCCCAGAGCCGCTCGTACCGCCGGGGCAGCTCCGCGGCGATCTCCAGCGGGTCCAGGTCCGGGCTGAGCAGTTCACCGGCCTGGAGGTCGAGGAGCTCGCCGTACACGCGTTCCTCGGCGAGGTCCACGTCGTAACGCCGCTGGCCCGCGGTCAGCGAGGGATGGCGCTCGCTCGTCTCCGCGTCGACCAGATACGCCTCGAGCGTGCCCGCGTCGTAGCGGAACAGCGTGTTGGACAGCGAGCAGTCACCCCAGAAGAAACCGGACAGGTGCAGCCGCACCAGGAGCTCGACCAGGGCGTCGAGCAGCCGGTCCGTTGGCTGGCCGCCGCGCGAGCTGGAGAACAGGGCCCGGTAGGTGGTGGAGTAGTCCAGGAACCGGGTGACCAGGATCGCCTCGAGATCGGGCCCGCGGTCCACCACGATGCCCACCACGGGCACCGCGGGCACGTTGAGCTCGGCCAGCTCGCGCAGCAGCCGGTATTCGCGCCGGGCCAGGTTCTCGTTGATGGCCTTGAGCGCGTACAGCTCACCGTCGTCGACCACGAAGCGGACGATGTGCCGGGAGATGCCGCGCTGCCGGATCTCGACCAGGCGCGGGTCATGCCATTGCTCGAGCGGCTCCGCCCACGGCAGGCTCAGCAGGCCGGCCGCGTCCTCGGTGGGCGGGCTGAAGACGAAACGCACGGCTGATCCCGCCTCCTGAACCCTTCTGACCTGGCACTATTACGTGGCATAGCCACACAGTTATGCCGCTTGGGCACGGCCCGCCGAGTTTAGCTGGTAAACCTCTCTCAAACTCGGTGCGTCTTCGCTGATGAGCAGGTTTGATGACCTAAGCGACGAATGTGAACGTTGCGCCAGTGCCGGCGCCTCGTTCTCCACCAGGATCTCTCTGCCTGGAGCGGCGCCGGGCTGAGAGTGGCGCGCCCAGGGACGAGCGGCCACAGAGAGGGAGCGCGCTGCGTGCTCATGGACCACCTGGCCGGAGAGAACAGGCTGGCGGATCACCCGGAACCTGCAGACGGCCTGCGCGGACGTCTGGCGTTTCCAGAGCCTTCATCTGCACGGCCGCCAGGCGTAGCCAGTTCCGGATCTTGCTGCGGCATGGTTAAGGAGTGACCCGCATGCGCATGACCGTTATCGGGACCGGTTACCTGGGTGCCGTGCACGCGGCGTGCATGGCGGATCTCGGGCATGAGGTCCTCGGTGTGGACGCCGACACCCGGAAGGTAGCCGCGCTCCAGGATGGCCGCGCCCCCTTCTTCGAGCCCGGACTCGAGGAGATCCTGGTCCGGGCGGTGAGGTCCGGGAAGCTCCGCTTCAGCACTTCCCTGCAGGAGGCCGCCGAGTTCGGCGACGCCCACTTCATCTGCGTCGGGACCCCGCAGCTGCCCGGCGGGGGCGGTGCCGACCTGAGCCACATCGAGACGGTCGTGGACGGGCTGGCCCCGCACCTCACCCGGGACTGCCTGGTGATCGGCAAGTCCACGGTGCCGGTCGGCACCGCGGCCCGGCTGGCGGCCCGGATCGCCGGGCTCGCGCCGGTGGGCGCGGCCGCCGGGCTGGCCTGGAACCCCGAGTTCCTCCGCGAGGGTTTCGCGGTCCAGGACACGCTGCGGCCAGACCGCATCGTCGTGGGCGTGACCTCGGACGGCGCCGACGTCCTGCTGCGCGAGATCTACGCCAGCGTGCTTGACCTGGGCACCCCGTACATCACCACGGACCTGGCCACCGCGGAACTGGTGAAGGTCGCGGCGAACGCCTTCCTGGCCACCAAGATCTCCTTCATCAACGCGGTCGCGAACGTGTGCGACGCCGCCGGGGCCGACGTGATGACGCTCGCGGACGCGCTCGGCCACGACACCCGCATCGGGCGGCGGTTCCTCTCCGCCGGGCTGGGCTTCGGCGGCGGCTGCCTGTCCAAGGACATCCGGGCATTCATGACCCGCGCCGACGAGCTGGGGGTGGGTGATTCCCTGCAGTTCCTGCGCGAGGTGGACCAGATCAACACGGGCCGGCGGACCCTGGCCGTCGAGGTGGCCCGCGAACTCGCCGGCGGGTCCTTCACCGGGCGGAACGTGGCCGTGCTGGGGGCCGCCTTCAAGCCGGGCACCGACGACGTCCGGGACTCACCCGCACTGGACGTGGCCCGGGCCATCCAGGCCGAGGGGGCGGCCGTGCGGGTGCACGATCCCCGGGCCACGTACAACGCGCGCCGGGCCTGGCCCGCCCTGGACTACGTGGAGGAGGCCGTCAAGGCCTGCGAGGCGGCGGACGTGGTGCTGCACCTCACCGAATGGCGCGAGTACCGCGAGATCGACCCGTCGGAGCTGGCCTCGGTGGTCCGGACCCCTTGCCTGCTCGACGGGCGCAACGTGCTCCCCCTGGCCCGGTGGCGGTCGGCCGGGTGGACGGTGCGAACCCTCGGCGGAGCAGTCCAGCTGCCGCAGGTGCCCGATAAGGCTGGTGCCTAGCCCGCACCGCGGATCACCGGAACGGGCGCTGCGGCGGCCTTCCGCTGCGCGCGCTTACCGGGAACCGGCGGCCGAGGCCATCCGTAGTTCCTCGGGCCGGGAGCGGAACCACTCGGCCGTCCGGCGGACGCCGTCCTCCACCCTGACCTCGGGCTGCCAGCCCAGCACGTGGCTGGCCCGGGTGATGACCGGGCAGCGGCGGGTCGGGTCGTCGACCGGCAGCGGCAGGTGCTCCACCGGCGAGTCCGAGCCGGTCAGCCGCAGCACCAGCGTCGCGAAGTCGGCGACGGTGAACTCTTCCGGGTTCCCGAGGTTCACCGGGCCGCTCTCCGCGCAGTCGATCATGCTCACGATGCCGCGGATCAGGTCGTCGACGTAACAGAAACTGCGGGTCTGGGTGCCATCGCCGTAAATGGTCAGCGGGTCCCCGTTCAGCGCCTGGGTGATGAAGTTCGAGACAATCCGCCCGTCTCGCGCGTTCATCCGCGGGCCGTACGTGTTGAAGATGCGGATTATGCCGGCGTCCACGCCGTGCGTGTCCCGGTAGGCCCGGGTCAGCGCCTCGGCGAATCTCTTGGCCTCGTCGTAGACACTTCTCGGGCCTACCGGGTTGACGTTGCCCCAGTAGTCCTCGGATTGCGGGTGCACGGCCGGGTCACCGTAGACCTCGCTGGTGGAGGCGAGGACGAAACGGGCCCCGTGCCGGTGGGCCAGGCGCAGCGCGTTCTCCGTCCCCCGGCTCCCCGCGGCCAGCGTCTCGAGCGGAAGGCGCAGGTACTCCGGGGGTGACGCCGGGCTGGCCAGATGGGCGACCGCATCGACCGGGCCCGGCACGTCGAGAGCGGAACTGACGTCGGCCTCCACGAACGTGAACTCGGGCCTGCCCACCAGGTGCGCGACGTTCTCCGGCCGGCCGGTGGCCAGGTTGTCCACGCATACGGCACTGTCGCCCCGGGCAATTATCGCGTCACACAGATGGGATCCGAGGAAGCCGGCGCCCCCCGTCACCACGACTCGCATTACTTTCTCCAATCGAGGATATTGGCCGGGGACTCCGCCCATCACCACGGCTGCCCGGGGGCATGGGGGCATGGGCCGACAATCTGCGCCAGGGTAATCCGCGGGTAAATCCACGTGGGCAAGGCCAGCGTGAATTCCCCACAGAATGTACCAGCGCCCGGAGGCAGCCGTGCCGGTGAGGGGCCGATGCCCTGCCGGCCCGGGACGGCGCGGCCCTGGCCGGCGGCCGTTCACTCCGGGGCAGGCGGGACCACGACGATCATGGTCAGGGCCACCGGAGTGGTCCCGTCATTCCGGTAGGCGTGCGGGACGCCACCGGGGAACCGGGCCGACTGCCCGGCCGTCACCTGGTAACGCTCCCCGGCCACGGTCAGCGTCAGGGTGCCGTCCTCGACCCAGGCCAGTTCCCGGGTGGCGGGCGTGTGCGCATCCCCGCCGAAGCCCTCGCCCGGCTGGAGCGTCCAGCGCCACAGTTCCGCGGCCCACGGGGGTTCGGTGGCCGCGAGGATCGTGCCCGTACCCCCGGCCGGGCCGCGCCAGAGCACGCGCGCCGCACCGGGCCCGCTGATCCGGACGCTCGATTCGCTGGTCACCTCCACCAGCCGGGTCAGGGGCACGCCGAACGCGTCGCCGATCCTGGCCAGGGTGCCCAGGTTCGGATTGCCGCGGCCCTGTTCCAGTGAGACCAGGACCCCTTTGCTCACCCCGGAGCGGGCGGCCAGCTGGTCCAGTGACCAGCCCCGTTCGGCCCGCAGCGCCTGCAGGGTCCGGGCGAGCGCGGCCGGGATGCCGGCAGCAGTCATCGTCTGTCCGTTCGGTTCGGTCCGGTAGCCCGGGTCGCTTCGCTTCCCGTGCTGGTCGCTTCGCTCTGTGAAACTGATCGCTTCCCGCCCCGCGCTCCCGGTCGCTTTGCGCGCTCGAGATCCCATTCGCGTCACGGCCAGGCGGTCGGTACAGTGAACTATACAGTCCGCTAAACCGACCGTCCCTCTGCTTCGGCCCGCTCGTCCGGGAGCTATTGTGACCATCGTCTTCGCCCTGGCGGCCGCCGTGCTCTACGGCAGCGCCGACTTCCTCGGCGGTGCCGTGTCGCGGCGCACCCACGTCCTGTCCGTGCTCGTGGTGTCCGCCCCGGCCGGGGTCGCGGTGCTGCTGGCCGCGGCGCTGGCGGCGGGCGGGCCGGTCGGGACGGCGGGGCTGCCCTGGGCGGCGGCCGCGGGCGTGGCGGGCGGCGCCGGGCTCATCTTGTTCTACGCGGGCCTCGCCGCGGGGCCGATGCGCGTGGTGGCCCCGGTGTCGGCACTGGTGTCCACCGTGCTCCCCGTCGGCGTGGCGATCGCGGGCGGGGAGCGCCCCGGGCCGCTGGTCTACCTGGGCGGCGGCCTGTGCCTGGTGGCCACCGTGCTGGTGAGCTCGGAGGGGATCAGCCGCGGCCAGCCCGGGTCCCGGCCGGCCGCCCGCGGCCTCCTGCTCGGCGTCGGGGGCGGCCTCGGGTTCGGCCTGTTCTTCCTGTTCCTGCGCTACGCGGGCGCCTCGGGCGTGCTCTGGCCCAGCGCCGTATCCCGGATCACCGGGGCCATGGTCGTGACCGGGGCGATGGCCTGGCTGGGCGGGCTGGCCTGGCGCTCGGTCAGCCCGTGGCTGCTGGGTGCGGCGGTCGCCTCGGGGCTGCTGGATGCGGGCGCCAACGTCTGCTACGTGGCCGCCACCCGGGCCGGGCTGTTCGGCATTGCCGTGGTGCTGACCTCGCTGTACCCGGGAGTCACGGTGCTGCTGGCCCGGGTCGTCCTGGGTGAGCGGATGCGGCTGCCGCAGCTGGCCGGGCTGCTGCTGGCGGTGGCCGGCATCGCGCTCGTCAGCGTGTGACGGGGCGGGCCGTGCCGCCGGCGGGCCGGTGCGCGAGACTCGTGCTGCGGGCAGACTCGTGCTGCCGGACGCTCCGCTGGACCGTCCGGCAGCACGAACCCCGGGGAAGGGAGGAAAGCGCTGCTGGCGACTCAGTCGTCGCCGAAGTCTCTATTCTCCGCGACGAGGGTGTCTCCCGACACCGTCTTCCGCCCCTTGCACAAAGGACAGAGGTACGTGCTCTCCTCGCCGTCCTCGTTCTGCTGGATGAGCACCCCCTGGCCGTCGCACTGGGGGCAGGGGATCTTCTCGGCCGGGAAGATCAGGGCGCAGATCTCGAGGTAGAGCTGCTCGGGGTACGGCACGTGATCGATGGTGCGCAGAGCCTGGTCCTGGCCGGCCGACTCCAGGATGAACTCCCCGAAGCCCAGCAGGCGGCCGAGCGTGGAGCGCTGGAAGCTCATGTCCGTGACCTTGACCAGCGGCATCATCGCTATCTTGCGGGTGAAGACCCCGCTGGCCTGGAGCATCCGGTCCGAGGTCACCACGAAATAGTCCTCGGCCCACTCCCAGGCCTTGAAGCCCAGGTAGAGCAGCAGTGCCACGGCGACCAGCACCAGGACGATGATGCCGTCGTGTGAGTGCCGCAGCACCGTGGTGCCGAGCACCACGGCGATGAGCACCCCGGCCAGCGCGATCAAGATCGGGCCGAGGAGCACCGCCGGGTGCTTGCGGACCGTGATGACCTGGTGCTCGTGCGGGAGCAGGTACTTGTTCACCGCCGCCGGGCCCGCGTTGCGCGGGGCGATCAACCTCATGGCTGGCTCACAGCGAGTTCACGAACGCCGCCAGGGAATTACCGGCGTCCTTGAGGAGATTCAGCAGGCCATGGATGGCATTCGCCGCCCCGGTCGGCTGTGTGATGAGGTAAAAGGCCAGGAAGATGACGATCGCCCAGGTGATGATCTTCTTCAGCATGATCAGCTCCGCGGTCGTCGGCTGCGTTCAGCCCGTTAGCTTAGTTTAGCCCAGCGTAATTGCTTTACCAAGACTACCGATTGCAAGGCAGCCACCGTACCTTGATCCCCCGCTGGGGACGGTAACAATAGGTGCACATCTCACTGCCTTAGGTAGTGAAATCTCCCCGGGGCCGGCCCGCCCCCGGCGAGCCTGGGGATTGGCATACGGGGGTGCCGCCGATCTGACACCATTCCTTGCTGGACGACAGCCCTGGTGAGGTGGCGATGACGGATGTGAATGGCGGCAACGTCGCCGTGATCGTCTACCGGGAGGATGAGGCCTGGGACACCGAAGTCCTGCCGGTCGCCCTCACCGAGGACCTGAAGGGCCTGATCCATGCTCTCCGGCAGCAGCCGAGCCTGGGCGGGACGATTGGCCTGGTCGCGGTCGGGGATGACTTCTTCGTGGCGCTACGCGTGCTCGGCGGCGAGGTCTCGGTGTTCCTGTCCGACCTGACGGCCGCCGTGGACTGGCCACTGGCCCGCCAGGTGCTCGACTACCTGGACATCCCGGTCCCCGGCGAGGACGACCTGGACCAGGTACTGCCCGTGGGGGAGATGTCCATCTTCGCCGACCTGGGAGTGGACGAGATGGATCTCGGCGCGCTGTCCGGCGACCTGGACCTGTTCCCCGACGAGGCGCTGGCCAGCATCGCCCGCCGGCTCGGCTTCGGCCAGGCGCTGGACCGGGCCCTGGACGCCGCTCTCGGCCCGTGAGACCCGGAAGCGCCTTGACCGCTGGCGCCCTGAGCGCTGCGTCGTGACCACCGGGTACGCCGCCGCCTTCGGGCCCGCGATGCGCGCGGCGCTCGCGGCGGCGTCGGCGGCCCCGGCCAGCCATCCTCCCGAGGTGCCGGTCGGCGCGGTGGTGGTGGACAGCGCGGGCACGATCATCGGCCGGGGCCACAACCGGCGCGAGGCCGACGCCGATCCCACGGCCCACGCCGAGATCGTGGCCATCCGCGCGGCGGCGGCCGCGGCCGGCGACTGGCGGCTGGCGGGCTGCACCCTGGTCGTCACCCTGGAACCCTGCACGATGTGCGCCGGCGCGATCTGCGCGGCGCGGATCCCGCGGCTCGTCTACGGCGCACCGGACCCGCGGGCGGGGGCGGCCGGCTCACTGTGGGATGTGCTGCGCGACCGCAGGCTGGACCAGCAGACGGAGGTCATCTCCGGTGTGCTGGAGGACGACTGCGCGCGCCTGCTGCGTGATTTCTTCGCCGGCCGCAGGCACCCGGGCGGCTGACGCCGGGCGGCTGCCTGGGTCACATGCCCTGGTCAGGCGGCCTTGACGGGCGGGGTGACCGGCGCGGGCGGGTCCCGGTGACAAGAGTGTTGCGGCTGTCTGCCACCCGGGAGTGCAGGCCCGTCACGTCGGGTAGGCTCAGCGGCGGTGGAGTCGCCTAGTGGCCGAGGGCGCACGCCTCGAAAGCGTGTGAGGGGGCAACCCCTCCGTGGGTTCAAATCCCACCTCCACCGCCACTGACCTGCGACGATGTGACTGCTCGGGGCCTGGACCACGCTGCTTGGCGGCCGCGTGGTCTCAGTTTTGGGCCACAACTGGTCTCAGTTGAGATGGCCGCGATGCCCACAGTCGCCCGGATCGGGCGTGAGCTTCCGGCCCCCAAGCTAGCGAACGCCGCCGGGGAAGGGCCCGGTCTCGGGGCCGACCAGCCGGGATCCCGCTGAAACGACTTGGCCGGCTTCCGCCACAGCGGCGGCGCCGGCACAATCGGGATTAGCGGCTACGAGTGGGGGCCGGATGCAGGATCGGCCGAGGGTAGCACCGGCATTGGTCGGGCGGGACGGCGAGCTGGGCGAGCTGCTGGCCGGGCTCGACGATGCAGTGTCCGGGAGCGGACGGTTGTTCCTCCTTACTGGGGACCCCGGGATCGGGAAGAGCCGCCTGGCCTTCGAGGTGGCGGCGCGGGCCCGGGATCGTGGGTTCAAGGTGGCGTGGGGGCGGTGCTGGGAGGCCGGCGGGGCGCCGGCCTACTGGCCGTGGGTGCAGTCGCTGCGGGCCTGCGTCCGCGGCGTTGGCGGCGAGGAACTCCGGGCGCAGCTGGGAGCCGGCGCCCCCTTCGTGGCACAGATCGTCGCCGAAGTCGCCGAGATCCTGCCCGATGTCCGCCCGCCCCCGCCGGCGGGAGCGGAGGCCGCCCGGTTCCGCCTGTTCGATGCGGTTGCCACGTTCTTGCGCAATGCCGGAGCAGGGCAGCCGCTGATGCTCGTCCTCGATGATCTGCACGCCGCCGATGCGCCATCGATCCTGTTGCTGCGGTTTGTTGCCCGTGACTTGGGTGACGCTCGCGTCTTCGTGCTGGGGGCCTGCCGCGACAGTGAACTCGACCGCGGCCACCCGCTGGTCGCGGCGCTGGCGGAGCTTTCCCGCGAGCCTGCGACCAGGCACCTTCGGATGCCAGGCCTGACCGAAGCCGATGTTGGCCGTCTGATCCAGCAGACCGCCGGGGTTGTAGCGGAGGATAGCGTCGCGGTGGCCGTGCATCGTTACACCGAGGGCAACCCGCTGTTTGTGGGGGAAGTGGTGCGGCTGCTGGCGGCCGAGGGTCGCCTGGAACGGATCGACGACCCGGCGGGGCTGCGCCTGGCCATCCCGGAAGGGATCCGCGAGGTCATCGGGCGGCGGGTGGCGCGCCTGCCGGAGGAGTGCGGCAGGATGCTCGGTCTGGCGTCGGTGCTCGGCCGCGAGTTTTCGTTGCCCCCGCTAGCGCGGCTGAGCGGCGTCCCGGCAGGTGAGTTGCTTGATATCTTGGACGAGAGCATCGCTGTGCGTGTGGTGGCCGAGATTCCCGGTGCGCCCGGCAGGCTGCGGTTCGCTCACGCGCTGATCCGCGACATCGTGTATGAGAGCATCCCGGCCGGGCAGCGCCTTCGGCTGCACCAGCGCGCCGGTGAGGCCCTGGAGGCGTTGTACCAGCGCGACCTGGACCCTCACCTGGCCGAGCTGGCCCACCATTTCTTCCAGGCGGCGCCGTGCGGCGACGCGGGCAGGGCGGTCAGCTACGCCAGGCGGGCGGGGCAGCGCGCCATCGCGCTGCTGGCCTACGAAGAAGCAGCCCGGCTGTTCCGGATGGGCCTGGCCGCCGTCGGCCCCGGCCAGTCACCCGAGGATGACCGGGTCCGGTGCCGGCTGCTGCTGTCACGGGGCGATGCGCTGTCTTGGATGCGTGAGCGCCCGGCGGCCAAGGAAGAGCTTCGCCGGGCAGCCGCCATCGCGCGGCGATACGAGATGGCCGAGGAGCTGGGCCAGGCCGCGCTCGCCTACACCGGGCGGGGCATGCATGAGCGCGGCACCGGTGACCGGCACGTGATCACCCTCCTGGAGGACGCGCGGGCCATGCTCGCAGCGAAAGAAGGCACGGGACCTGTCTATGTGCGGGTCCTGGCCCGCCTGGCGGCCGCGCTCTGCGACCAGCCCGAGCGCGGGCCACGAGAGGCGCTGAGCTGGGAAGCGGTGGCCCTCGCCCGGCGGCTCAACGACCCGTCGACGCTGGCTTACACCCTTGCCGACCGGGGCGCCGCGCTCTACGGTCCTGACAATCCGGCCGAACGGCTGGCAATCGCCGAGGAACTGCGGACAGTGGCACGGGCTGTGCAGGACAAGGAACTGGAACTGAGGGGCGAAGATGACCGCGCCATGGTCCTGCTTGAGACCGGGCGGATCGCGGAGTACCGGGAGGCCATCGGCGCGTTGCAACGCCTGGCCGCCGAGATGCGAGCGCCGTGGGCAGGGGGGCTCGCCGCTGCCCGCCAGGCAAATCTGGCGTTGCTGGAGGGACGATTCGCCGACGCCGAAGCACTGGCCGAATCGAGACTGCAAGCAGACATCAGCGCCGAGCCGTGGGACGGCGTCGTTGTTTCCCGGGTGCAGCTGTCCACCCTCCGCAGCGAGGACGGCCGGCTGGCAGAGATGGAGCCTGTGCTCCGCCACGCGGCAGAGGAGTTTCCCACCCGCCCGCTGTTCCGCTGCCTGCTCGCCCACCTGCTTGCGGAACTCGGGGAGGAGGCCCAAGCCCGGTCCGTCTTCGAGCAGCTGGCCAAGGAAGGGTTCGCCCTCATCCCGGTGAACAACGACCTGCTGCTGAGCCTGGGCCGGCTGGCGGAGGTCACCTGGTTCCTCCGAGACGCCGCCCGGGGCGCCACGCTACGCGACCCGCTGCTCCCCTACCGCGGCCTGGTCGTGGACACGGTGGAAACGAGCCTGGGAGCCGTCGACCGTTACCTCGGGCTTGCCGCGATGACGGCCGGCGACCTCCAGACGGCTGAACGGCACCTGCGCGACGCCCTCGCCCTGAACACCCGCATCGGCGCCCAGCCCTGGGCAGCCCGGACCCAGGCCGATCTGGCCAGCCTGCTGCTGGCCCGCGATCAGCCAGGTGACCAGGAACTGGCAATCGGACTGCTAGAGGCCGCGCTTGACACCGCCAGGCGACTTGGGATGAGGGTCTTCGCGGAGCGGGCCGGGCAAGCCCTCGCCCGCGCTGGCGGTAAAAGCCACCCAGAACGAGCGCAGCCACCGGTGGCGAGCGCCGCGGCCACGAGAGGCGCCACCTCGTGGGCGGTGTGCCGGTGTGAGGGCGAGTACTGGTCCATCGCCTTCGGCGGGGAGGCGTTCCGGCTGAAAGACATCAAGGGCCTGCACTACCTGGCACACCTGTTGCGCCATCCCGGCCTCGAATTCCACGTCCTGGACCTCTCGGCGACCGGGCACCGGGCCCGGGCGGGCGGCCCGCGAATGAGCCCGGCGCGGGAGGACGATCTGCATCGAGCCCGCCTCTCCGGCACCGGGCCGGTCCTGGACCAGCAGGCGAAGACGGCCTACCGGGCGCGGCTGCGCGAGCTGGAGGAGGAACTGGCCGAGGCAACCTCGTGGGCGGACCAGGCCCGCGCCGCCAAAGCGCGCCAGGAGATCGAGTTCCTGGCCGGCCAGCTGGCCGCGGCCGTGGGGCTGGGTGGCCGGGACCGCGAAGCCGGATCTGTGGCTGAGCGGGCCCGGGTGAACATCACCCGTGCCATCAGGACCGCACTGTCACGGATCCGGGCGCACAGTCCCGCCCTGGCCGGCCACCTCGATGCAACCATCCACACCGGGACGTTCTGCTCCTACACGCCCGACCCGCGGGCGCCCATCACCTGGCACACCTGACCCGCCGGAGCCAGCTTCCCGTGCATCACCGGTGAACAACCGTTCCCTGCCCGGTTACGCCCTTCATCTGTGCGAGACCGCACCGATAGCAGCAGAAGCTCGCCGCCAGCCTGGCAGCAGCCGACGCGGATCACCGGCCACCTCCACTCAGCCGGCACCGCCCGAACGGAACGGGACCGTCATGAACCACCCAACGGACGGCGGCTGAGTTGACGTGGCGTTCCGAGGGGAGCGCGATCATGAAAATGCCACGAGTTAGCGTCAGATCACGGATTGCCGCGGCCGCGGTGGCGGCGGCACTGGCCGGCGGCGCGGCGCTGGCCACGGCGGGCCCCGCAGCCGCGGATGGCGTGACCCCGGCCCAGCTAGAGGCGGCCGGGTGGACCTGCCACCAGGCGCACCTGTTCCCGGTGCTGGTCTGCTTCATCCCCGGCCAAGGCCTGCCGCCGTTGCCGGGGACGCCCGGCTTCGCCAACAGACTCCCGGAGTACGACGTCCTGCTGTTCAACCTCACCACGGGCGCGTTCCTGGGCCCCGAGCACCTGCTGCGGCCCGACATCTACCAGCAGGGGACGCCACCGTGCCCGCAACAGCCCGGCGGCCAGTACCTCTACAACCCGTTCAATGACCTGTGGTACTGCAACGCGTTCGGCTTTGACCCGACCTCCTGACCGGCGCCGGAGTTGGCCGGGGAAGATCAGTTGGCCACGTGCGGTGGCCGCAGAGTGGGGTGATGATCATGAGGCGACTGGGAGTGATCGTGGCGCTGGGCGCGCTGCTCGGCATGCTCGCAGGGGTGGTGACGGCCGCCCCCGCCTTCGCCCGGGGCCCTCAATGGACGTTCGCCCAGCGGGGGGCCTTCACCCTGCCCGCGTTCTTCTGCGGGTTCGGGGTCCGGATAGCGCCCGTGGCCAACAAGGAGTACGTGAAGGTCCTCAAGACCTCGGACGGGTCGATGACCTTCCTTGCCACCGGCGAGCTCAAGATCTCGTACACGAACGTGGCGACCGGGAAGACCATCACCGTGAACAGATCAGGACCCGGCAAGGTCACCGTGTTTTCCGACGGCTCGGAGTTCGTGGCGGCCAAGGGACCTGGCGGGAGCATCCTCACGCCACCTGACGCGCAGCGATTCGGGCTGCCGACCGTCAGCGTTCTCGCGGGCGCCCTTACGCTCACGGTCGCCCCGGACGGGAGCATCACCTCGTTGTCCTTCCACGGGCATGTCCTGGTGAATGTGTGCGCCGCCCTGAGTTAAGCGAAGCCCTGGCTCTTTCCCCGTCCTCCCCGCAGGTGCCGGTCCTTGCGGGGAAGCCAGGGCGCCAGCCAGGTCACGTCGGCGACCAGCGTGAACGACGCGTCGGCCCGGCAGGTCAGCGCGATCCTGGGCAGCCGCGTGAACGTGCGCGCCGCCGCCGTGCACGGGCAGACGATCCGGCTCACCGCGCCGGGGAAGTCCAGCCACCTGCGCCGGACGGATCAGCCAGGCGGCGCGCGGTTCAGTCCGCGACGCTGCTACCCCGCCTGCGTGAGTGCCGCGGCTGGTGCGGGCCAGCGTCCAGATCCAGCACCCGGGCGTGCAGCACGGTCCTCTGGTGCAGGGCCGCGCCGAGCGCGCGGTGCAGGCCGTCTTCCAGGTAAAGCTCGCCTCGCCAGTGGATGACGTGCGGGAAGAGGTCCCCGTAGAACGTCGAATCCTTGGAGAGCAGCAGCCGGAGATCCAGCACCGCCTTCGTGGTGATCAGCTGGTCCAGCCGGACCGGGCGGGGCGGCACCTCCGCCCACTCCCGCGTGGTCCGGGCATGGTCGGGATAGGGCCTCCCTTCCCCGACATGCTTGAAGATCACGCCACGAGTCTAGTTGAGCGCAGCGCGGCGGGGGGCTTGCCGCGTCCGGCTGGTCCGGCCGCTACCTGCGGGACGTGCGGTACATGGCCCAGCCGAGCCCGCCCAGAGCCAGCAGCGCGCCCGCACCCTCGGCGATCGCGGACACGAGCAGCGGTCTTCGTTATCTGCGCTGGATTCCCGGGGTGCGCGGCGCGGCACGGGCGCGGAATGCCGCATGAGAGCGGGCCCGTCGCCGGTGTTACTGTCGTCAGCGGACAACGTGCCTGCAGATTGGCTTTCCGATGTCAGCAGCGAACCCGCCCGCCGATTCCGCAGCAGCCATCCCGCCCGGGGGTGATCTGCCCGGGGCAGGTCCGCCGGGGGACGCAGCACCCGACCCGAGGCGCTGGCTGATCCTCGCGGTCATCGCCCTGGCCCAGCTGATGATCGTGCTGGACGCCACCATCGTGAACATCGCGCTGCCGTCGGCCCAGCGCGACCTCCATTTCTCCACGGTGGACCGGCAGTGGATCGTGACCGCCTACGCGCTGGCCTTCGGGAGCCTGCTGCTGCTCGGCGGGAAGGTCTCCTCTCTTCTGGGCCGCAAGGTCACGTTCATCTCCGGCTTGATCGGCTTCGCCGCCGCCTCGGCGGTGGGCGGGGCGGCGACCAGCTTCGGCATGCTGGTCGCGGCCCGCGCGCTGCAGGGGGCGTTCGGTGCATTCATGGCGCCGTCGGCCCTGTCCCTGCTGACCACGACGTTCAGCGGCTCGAAGGACCGCGGCAGGGCGTTCGGGATCTTCGGGGCCATCGCCGGCTCTGGGGCCGCCATCGGGCTGCTGCTCGGCGGCGTGCTTACCGAGTACCTGTCCTGGCGCTGGTGCCTCTACGTGAACCTGATCTTCGCCGCCGTGGCCGTCACCGGCGCCGGTCTCCTGCTCGGCCGCCACCCGCGGACGCACCGGCCCAGGCTGGACCTCCCCGGTGCCCTGTTCGTCTCGGCCGGGATGTTCTGCATCGTCTACGGGTTCTCGAACGCCGCGACGCACAACTGGCACACGCCCTCGACCTGGGGCTTCCTCGCTGCGGGCGTGCTGCTGCTGGCCATCTTCGCCTGGTGGGAGAGCCGTGCCGCCGAGCCGCTGCTGCCGCTGCGGATCGTGCTGGACCGCAACCGCGGCGGGGCCTACCTGTCCATCCTCATCGCCGGCAGCGGGATGTTCGGCATCTTCCTGTTCATCACCTACTACCTGCAGCAGACCAAGGGCTATTCACCCATCGCCACGGGCCTGGCCTTCCTGCCCCTGGTCGCCATGATCATGATCTTCGCGAACTTGTCGAACATCGTGCTGATGCCGCGGGTCGGGCCCAGGCCCCTGGTCACGCTGGGGATGATCTTCGCCGCCTGTGGCATGGCCTGGCTCACGCGGATAGGGGTGCACTCCAGTTACGTGTCCGCCGTACTGCCGCCGTTGCTGGTGGATGGTGCCGGTATCGGCCTGGTCATCGCGCCGTCGATCAACACCGGCACCTTCGGCGTCGCCCCGGAGGATGCCGGCGTCGCGTCGGCCAGCGTGAACACCGGCCAGCAGCTCGGCGGCTCGATCGGGACCTCGCTGCTCAACACCGTGGCCGCGAGCGCGACCGCCGCCTACCTGACCGCGCATATCAGCCCTGCCGCCCTGGCCGGCGGCAAGCCGAGCCCTGCGCTGACCACGGTCGCCCTGGTCAACGGGTACACCAGGGCGTTCTGGTGGGGCGTCGGGATCTTCGCCTTCGGCGCGGTGGTGGCCGCCGTGCTGTTCCGGTGGGGCCCGCTTGCCCCCGAAGGTCCTCCGGTCCCGGCGGGCAGGGCAGGGGCGACGGGTGCCGCCCAGGGTGCTCCCGAGCCGGGCGTGATCCCGGGCTGAGTACGGGGACCACGCCCGGCCGGGGTTTGCTGCGCCGGGGGCAGGGGCGAGCAGCGGCCGCCTGAGCGGGTTCTGGCTGGTGCCGCCGGCTAGCAGCGGCCGGAGTAGGCCCCACTGGTGTACGTGGTCCAGGCGGACCAGTTGGTGCCGTTACCGGACATGATGACCGCCGCGCGCGCGTTCCCGT